>Ga0066793_10001336_pt1 | contig 11112 bp, 13 predicted proteins | sample PersoiDNA2013189_FD_83876 | JGI IMG/M metagenome (GOLD analysis project Ga0066793, IMG submission 83876) | Permafrost soil microbial communities from the Arctic, to analyse light accelerated degradation of dissolved organic matter (DOM) -... | ecosystem: Environmental > Terrestrial > Soil >...
ATTATAATGTGTACATAATCTCAAAAGATTCGCTTGAACCAATAATATTATCCTTAAAGCGAATTGAAGATTATGAATTTGCAGAACAACTTAGTCCTGAAGAAAGGGATAACATTTGCAGGGTCATTGGTAAGTTTGCGCATACAACAAAAAGGAAAATACAAATTGACCAATATTTTGCAAATGAATTTTTAGAAATTCTGGTTAGGTGTAAAAATGATTTACCACAAGAAATATTACAACATGTCATAGAATTTGAAAAAGCTGAGAAATTAAATCCACCTTCAGAGAAAAAAGCAAAACAAATACTTACCAAAGAACTTCAAGAAAGAAATGAATTAATTAATGCTGAGGCAAATATTCGGGGCGTCGCTATTCCATTAAGTTTTGAGGATATAAAAAATTTAGAATAAGCAAGACGCCCTTTGCTGTAAAAGTACAAGTGAGTGACACAACGATGATGCTATGAAAAACAAATGCTGGTAACCAAATCTTTTTTATAATTCATAATTCGCAACTCGTAATTATATTTGCGCACTATGACAACAGAATATTTAAAGGATATGAGAGACCGTGTGCTGGTTTTGAGGAGGTTTCTTTGACGTTGAGAACCGTGAGCAAAAAATAGATAATGATAAACAACTTTCGCTTTCACCCGGCTTTTGGGATGATAACCAGCGGGCAACTTCCATTTTAAAAGAAACAAAGGTTAACGGGTATTGGGTAAACATGTACCGTGATGTGGAAACATCGGTAGATGATTTTGCCGTGCTGTTCAGCTTTTGGAAAGAGGGTGAAGCCACTGAAGAGGAAGTGAAAGAGGCTTACACAAAAGCGCTTCAACAAATTGAAGATGCAGAGTTTAAAAGCACGCTGAACAAACCGGAGGATGAACTGCCTGCGGTGTTACAAATAAACAGCGGCGCCGGCGGAACGGAAAGCCAGGACTGGGCGGAGATGCTTCTGCGCATGTATCGCATGTATGGCGAAAAGCAGGGCTGGAGCGTACTTGAGCTGGATTACCAGGCTGGTGATGGTGCAGGAATTAAAAGCGCTACGCTTCAGTTTGATGGTGCATTTGCTTTTGGTTTTTTAAAAGCCGAGAGTGGTGTGCATCGCCTTGTTCGCATTTCTCCGTTCGACAGTAATGCCCGCCGCCATACTTCTTTTGCCAGCGTATATGTTTACCCATTGATTGATGATACGATAGACATACAGGTTAATCCTGCTGATGTGGAATGGGCATTCTTTAGAAGTGGCGGCAGTGGCGGACAGAATGTAAACAAAGTTGAAACGGCTGTTCGTTTAACGCATAAACCTTCAGGAATTATTGTTGAATGTCAGCAGGCACGTACGCAGGGAGAGAACCGTGATAAAGCAATGACAATGCTTAAGAGCCGTTTGTATGAAGAGGAAATGCGAAAGCGCCAGGCAGTGTTAGATGTAACCAATGCCGGTAAGAAAAAAATAGAGTGGGGGAGCCAGATTCGCAGTTATGTTTTTCATCCATACAAAATGATAAAAGACCATCGTACTGATTATGAGGTTGGTAATATTGGTCCTGTGATGGATGGAGAACTGGATGGATTTATTAAGGCATATCTGATGATGGAAAAGGAGATGAGTTAATCAAATATCAATACATAGTTCCTATCAAAGCTTGGTTATGCATTACCTAAGCAACTATTTTTATAACTGTTCTATTTAAACAACATTCGATAATAAAAGGCCGGTTTAGTAAGAAGCTTCTTTTTCTTTTCAACGTTCGCTAAAGCTTCAATTAAAAACTGTTGCAGGTATTTACTTTGTTTTGCTTTTTTTACTACAAAATTAAAGGCCCATGGATAAGTGATTATGGTTTGTAAAGTTCTGCTGATTTTAAATTCCTTCCACATTCTGCGGTAAATCTCTTTGTTATACCCTTTGTTGAAAGCTGCAGAAAAGTTTTTTTGTTCAAAACATTTTATTGCGTGTTCTGCAGCAACCCTTCCGCTTCTGATGGCGTTTGCAATACCTTCACCTGAGAAAGGATCTATCAGCGCAGCCGCATCACCTGTCAGCAAAAATCTTTCACCGGAAATGTTCCTTTTTTTTGATCCTAATGGTAACCCATATCCTTTCGGAGTTTCAAGAGGCCTGGCATTTTTAAATCTTTCTTTAAGGTTAGGATGTGTTGTAATCAACTTTTGTAAAACCTTTTTTAAATCCACTTTATCTTTTGCAATTACGGAAGATAACATGCCTATGCCTACATTGGCTTTGTTGTCCGGTAAAGGAAATATCCAAAAATAGCCGGGTAAAATTTCTTTGAAGAAATGGAGTTCAATAAAGTTTTCATCGTTAAAAGAGGTGACGCCTTCATAATATATTCTTAAACCGGCACTGTGGTGTTTTTTATCTACTTTGATATCTCCAATATTTCTTGATATTACTGAATGAGCACCGTCCGCACCAATGACGAGGTCGCATTCAAAAATTCCAATGTTTGTAAGAAGAACGTTATTTGACTCTTCCTGCGTTATTTTTTCTACAGCACAATTTTCAAATATGTGAATATTCGGGTATTCTTTTACATGCTGGAAAAGAAAGTTATCAAAGCTCAGACGAGGAGAGATGAAGCCGCAGCTCTTTGCATTTTTATAAATAAAAGGAATATCTATACATTCATTACCCGGAGAGAATATTTTTACTCCATAAGAAGGAATTTTATTTTCTAACGACTTAAAATCTTCAGCTAATTTTTTTGAAAGAATACTAAGTTGATTGATAACATCAACACTTAATGCATCACCGCAAGTCTTATCTCTGGGAAATGTTGCTTTATCTAATAATGCTACATTCAATCCTGAATTACCAAGCCTTATTGCACATGAAGCACCTGCAGGCCCTGCACCAACTATAACAACATCGAACTTTTTTATCTCCATCAATATTTTTATGTAATAACTTTTCCTTCTTCTTCCTTCAGGCATACCATTTTTAGCGGTTAAAATTAAAGTTTTTAAGGCAATGAAATATTTAATTCTGATTTTACTTGTTTCCTGCATTTCGTGTAAGAATAATGATAACAAGACTGCCGTTAGCGTAGCATTAGGTTATCTCTCTATACTCGTATTTGTCTCTTATTTGTCTATTGTAATATTCACCTAAAGAAGGGGCATCCATAAAATCCAAATATTCTTCTACTGAAACATCTTTGTATTGATATATTCTTCCCGTTTCAAGTATCTCTACTTCCAGTAATTTTTTATCTTCATTATAACCAATAGATTTTATTGCGGTTGATTCAACTGGTTCACGTTTCATGGTTAATTGATTTGATACAAAATTACCTAACCACTTCATATATCGTACCGTTTTTAAGCGGTTTTTGTTTTTCCACATATCTGTTATCATCTCTTTTCGTGGCACAGTTTTCCAGTCAACCGGTGTGCCTCTTTTATTTTCTGTTTCCTGCAGGTGATCCAATGCTGTAAGTGTAAAAGCATGAAGCATACTGATGCGCTGAATGGTTCTTAATTTATTTTTTAATGGCACATCGCATGCAAATACTTTTTCATGAAGACGCACATTCATCTAAAAAAATTGCCTTACATTTTTTATGGATGGCGCCCTGTTGAAGTAAGTGTTTAATTCTTCCTGCGCATCAAAATAAATATCAAAATTGTAATTGGTTAATTGTCCTACAATGGCTGACTGGTAAATAAATTTCAATTTTTATCAAGAAGCGAAGCAAACATTAGAGAAGTATGTCCATTCTTTTCTCTGCAGATATTTACAATTTCTGCTAATGAGATATTCGGATCGGATTGCTTTACTGAAGCTGCCTGGCGCTGTAAAGCCATTTTAAGCTGGCTTAAATATAGAAAGTTTTAGCAGTCTTATCTCCATATTAAAGCGATTGGTTAATTTCGCTCTGCATTAAATAAATTATATGAACTACGGAGATTTTTATTACCCGATGCCTGTTAATGAACCTGTTTACAGTTATGCTCCCGGAACTGCTGAAAGAAAACTTTTAAAAGAAACTTTACAGGAATTAAAAAGTAAAAAAATTGATGTGCCAATGTATATCGGTGCAGAAGAAGTGAGAACGGGAAATAAAGTAGAGATCCATCCGCCGCATGAAAGAGAACATGTACTGGGAACGTTTCACCAGGGTAATGCAGCTCATGTAAAAAAAGCTATTAATGCAGCTATGAAAGTGAGAGAGAAGTGGGCAAATGCCACATGGGAGAACAGAGCAAATATTTTTTTAAAAGCCGCTGAATTATTAGCAACAAAATATCGGCCTTACATTGTTGGTACTACCATGCTTGGGCAAAGCAAGAATGCTTACCAGGCAGAGATAGATGCAGCGTGTGAGCTGATAGATTTTCTTCGTTTTAATGTTCATTTTTTAAGTGAGATATATCGTCAGCAACCTATCAGCAGTCCGGGTATGTCCAACAGGATGGAGTATCGTCCGCTGGAAGGCTTTGTGCTGGCAGTTACACCTTTTAATTTTACTGCCATAGGTGGCAATCTTCCTACAAGCGCTGCCATGTGCGGTAATGTTGTTGTATGGAAATGCGCCAACAAACAGGTTTATAGCGCACAAATGTTCATGCGTATTCTAAAAGAAGCCGGCTTGCCTGATGGCGTTATCAATTTAATTTTTGTTGATGGTCCAACGATTGGTGAAGTATGTTTTAATAATCCTGATTTTGCAGGCGTGCATTTTACAGGAAGCACAGGTGTATTCAATGGCATGTGGAAGACGATAGGAGAGAATACAAAAATTTATAAATCTTATCCACGCATTGTAGGAGAAACAGGAGGTAAAGATTTTGTAATTGCACATAAGACTGCTGATGTTAATACGGTGGTAACTGCACTTTGCCGCGGCGCTTTTGAGTACCAGGGACAAAAATGTTCTGCTGCATCAAGAGCTTACCTCCCTTCCAATCTTGCGCAGCAAATAAAAAAGAAAATGGTGGCAGAAATAAAAACCATGAAGATGGGAAGTGTTGAGGATTTCTCCTGCTTTGTAAATGCTGTGATTGATGAAAAGAGCTTTGACAAATTACAGGAGTATTTAAAACAGGTGAGAAAAGATAAAGATGCAAGGATATTAACCGGAGGAAAGTGTGATAAAACAAACGGATACTTTATTGAGCCTACTGTAATTGAAGTTACTGATCCCAACTATGTAACCATGTGCGAGGAGTTGTTTGGCCCGATACTTACCATTTATGTGTACGATGAAAATAAATTTGAAGATGCATTAAGGCTTGTTGATTCAACTTCATCATATGCATTAACCGGCGCAGTGATTGCACAGGACAGGTTTGCTATTGAACTGGCAACAAAAAGGCTTCGCAATGCTGCAGGAAATTTTTATATAAATGATAAGCCAACAGGCGCAGTGGTTGGTCAGCAGCCATTTGGCGGCGCAAGGGCAAGTGGTACAAATGATAAAGCAGGAAGTATTTTAAATCTTTACCGCTGGCTGAGCGCAAGAACTATCAAAGAAACTTTTGTGCCTGTTACTGATTACCGTTATCCGTTTATGCAGCATGAAGGAACGATTTGAATGTACGATGTAAGAAGTACGATGTAAGAAGTAGGATGTAAGAAGTAAGAAGTAGATTTAGTATCCAATTCGTTTACAAATTAAATTAATAAGCCCCTTTAGGGGTTTGGGGTATGCAAACCATTCTAGATAAAAATCAATTGCATCTTACCATACAACGGTTAGCACATCAGTTGATGGAAAATCATCCTGATCTTGAGAATACAGCTTTAATAGGAATACAAACCGGCGGAATTTACCTGGCTGATAAAATTGTTGAATTCCTAAAAGAGATCAGGAAAGATAAAAAGATACAGTACGGTAAACTTGATATTACATTTTATAGGGACGACATTCGTAAAGAGCTGCATGTCCCTAATCAGACAGATATTCCTTTCTCAATTGAAAATAAAAAAGTGGTTTTAATTGATGATGTTTTATTTACAGGGCGAACCATCCGTGCTGCATTGGATGCATTACAGGATTTTGGCCGTCCGCAAAAAGTTGAGCTATGCGTTTTAATAGACAGGAAGTCAAGCCGCCAATTGCCTATTCAGCCTGATTATTATGGCAAAGCAATCGATTCAATAATTTCTGAAACTGTAAAAATAAAATGGGAAACAGAAGAGGTGATTTTATTTTGAACATTTACCTTAGCTTTGATTTTTAATGCAACTATCTACCAAACATCTCCTCGGCATTAAAGATCTTCAAAAGCACGACATTGAATTAATTCTTACTACTGCTAAACAATTCAAAGAAGTTTTACAAAGACCAATTAAAAAAGTTCCTTCTCTCAGAGATACGACAATCGTAAATCTTTTTTATGAGAATTCAACCCGTACAAGAATTTCATTTGAATTGGCAGAAAAAAGATTAAGTGCTGATACAATTAATTTCTCTTCATCAGACTCATCAATAGCTAAAGGAGAAACATTACTGGATACAGTTAATAATATTCTATCCATGAAAGTGGATATGGTTGTGATGCGGCATAGTGCAAGTGGTGCTCCGCATTTTTTAGCAAAACATATTCCTGCTGCAATTATAAATGCAGGCGATGGCATCAATGAGCATCCTACCCAGGCATTGCTCGATGCATTTTCAATTAAGGAAAAATCGGGAAGCTTAGAAGGAAAGAAAGTTGTTCTGATTGGCGACATTATGCATTCAAGGGTTGCGCTTAGCAATATTTATCTTTTGAAAAAAATGGGCGCAGAAGTTATGGTAGCCGGTCCTCCTACATTAATTCCAAAACATATCACTGAAGCATTGGATGTGCAGGTTGAATATAATTTAAAAAAGGCTTTGCAATGGTGTGATGTTGCCAATGTTTTGCGCATTCAATTGGAAAGACAGAACCAGGTTTTATTTTCTTCCCTCCGTGAATATAATCTTGCTTATGGTGTAAGTAAAAAATTGCTGAATAGTTTGAACAAAGAAATTATTATCATGCATCCCGGACCCATTAACAGGGGAGTGGAGATTGACAGTGATGTTGCAGATTCAAATCAATCAATAATTTTGCAGCAGGTAGAAAATGGTGTCGCAATTAGAATGGCAGTGTTATATTTACTCTCAGCCCCCTCTATCTCCTACAAAAGGGGAGAAATTAGTGAAGGGGATAAATAGTATTTAGAAGAAAAACTTATTTAATTATAAACTATTACTGTTATGAGAACATGTCTGTTTCCCGGTACTTTTGATCCTGTAACATTGGGTCATATCGATATTATAGACCGTGCATTGCCGCTATTTGATAAATTTATTATTGGTATAGGAAGAAACAGCAGCAAAGAGTCAATGTTTTCTGAAGAGAAACGGCTTTACTGGTTAAAAGAAATCTATAAAGACAATCCTAAAGTTGATGCACTTGCTTATGATGGATTGACGGTTGATTGCTGTAAAACTGTTGGAGCCAATTTTATTTTACGTGGTATACGTTACGTAAATGATTTTGAGTATGAAAAAGCTATCGCAGATATGAACCGCAGTTTAGATCATAATATTGAAACTATTTTTCTTACCTGTCTTCCGCAATTCACTTCAATTGCTTCTACACTTGTACGTGATGTTATAAGAAATGGCGGCGATGTTTCTCAATTTTTACCTAAGGAAGTAGCAGCTACACTGAATAAATCATAACGCTAATGTCTATCTGGTTCAATAAATCAATTACCCTTAATGATATAAAAGATTTTGGTAAAGAAACTATGGCTAATTATTTAGACATGCAATGGGTAGAGATTGGAGATGATTTTTTAAAACTTTCCATGCCCGTAAATGAAAAAACCAAGCAGCCTTATGGCATTTTACATGGAGGAGCTTCCTGTGCATTAGCTGAAACAATTGGTAGTGTTGCTTCTGCTTTAGTGATTGATTTAACTAAAAATATTTGTCTTGGATTAGAGATAAATGCCAATCATATACGCAGTGCAAAAGATGGAATAGTTACAGGACATTGCACACCATTACATCTTGGTAAAACAACACATGTATGGGATATAAAAATTTATGATGATAATGAAAAGCTTATTTGTATCAGCAGGCTGACTGTTGCTATTTTCCCAAAAAAATAAATTCATTTTTCTTTCATATAGCTTAATACTTCCAGGATTGTTTGGTATGTATTCGACGTATATTTTTTGAAATCAGATCGATCAATCCATTTTATATCTGTAATATCTTCTTCTGTTTGCGGCACTAATTTTTGGTCTTTACTACATCGCATTTTATACCAATGAGATTCTTTTAAAATATGTTTACCAAATTGTTTATAAGTATGATAAGTCGTCGTAATTTTTTCTCCCAATTCAATATCGGTTAATCCTGTTTCTTCTTCAACTTCTCTTACTGCACATTGCTCTAATGTTTCACCTTCATCTAATTTCCCTTTGGGCAGATCCCATTTTCCTCGTCTAAAGATCATCAGGATATCTTCATTTGCATTTAATACAACCCCGCCGGCAGCAATAATTATTGTGAAATGTTTAAAGAAAGTTTTCTTTAGTTCACTTAGATCTTTATCTAATAATATCCCTGCATGAAATTCAGGTTTGGCTATCTCATGCAATAAAGCATTAATAGCAGCTGTTGATATTTCATCAATAAATACCACATCGGGGTGATGAATATATTCATTTATTGTTTCATCAATCTTGTCACAGAGAAAAACAGGCTTATCTTCAAAATAAATTTTTATAAACATAGATTACCTTAGCGCCATGAATAATAAAAAGGCAGTTGCAGAAAAACTTTTACAAATTAATGCAATTAAGCTAAGTCTTGACAAACCATTTACATGGGCAAGTGGCTGGAAAAGTCCTATTTATTGTGATAACCGAAAGATACTTTCCTTTCCTTTTATAAGAGATTTTATTAAATCAGAAATGTGCAACGTAATTTTTGAATCTTTTGCCGAAGCAGATTTATTAGCTGGTGTTGCTACAGCAGGAATTCCCTGGGGGGCAATGGCTGCTGATCAATTAAAGCTTCCGTATATCTATGTACGGCCAAAACCCAAAGAACATGGATTAGGGAATCAAATAGAGGGCTTTTATGAAAAAGGAATGAAGGCAGTAGTAATAGAAGATCTCATTTCTACCGGAAAAAGTAGTCTGGAAGTGATAAATGTTTTAAATAAGAGCGGCTTACAAGTGCATGGATTGGTTTCTATCTTTAATTATGGCTTTAAAGAGGCTGATGAAGGCTTTAAACAAGCTAATATTACCTATAAATCCCTTACAGATTATGATACTTTAATAGCATTGGCTATTGAGAAAGGTATTGTATCAGCTAATGAAGAAAAGACCCTATTAGATTGGAGAGAAAACCCAGCTAATTGGAAAAATTTCTAAGGAATTAAAAGAGGGAAAACTTGTGTTTACCTTCATAATTTACAGGCATACTCATAAATACATTTCCTTTCCCAACTTTTACCTTCCCGGTAACCTTTACCGTTACTTCATTACCGATCATCGTATTCCAGGCATTTTTAAAGACATTCTTCATATCCATATCAAATTTAATGGGAAGAAGGAAAGTATCTCTGCGGGGAATATTTATCAAAGTATCGGAAGAGCTATGCCCCAGAAAATTATTATTGATAAAGATGTCCAAATCAGCTCTCCTTAGTTGAAGTCCGAAATTATTGGGATTGTAATATTGGAGGTCTAAGATTACCCTTGAAGCATTAAAGCCTAATTTTTCAAAATGGAAATTTTTATAGTCCTGATACTCCAATTCCTTAGGAGAGGAGCAGCCTAAAATAATCAGGGAGAGAATGACATTAATAATTAAGGAAGCAGATTTTTTCATGTAATTAATTTTAAAAATAAGACTAATACCTTTAGTTTTGACTATTGCAAGATAAATAAAATCTGTGCTAAGAAAATTATTTTTAATATTTGTTATAAATTACTAATAATCATCTTTTAATAGAGTGTATTCTAAATTTTAATTTTAAAATATTTAAGACATAAAACGCTTTTATGCGTACGTTTAATTTTTATAAAATAAAAAATAATTTTTTGTATAACTCTTTATAATGTTTGTTGTTTATCAGATACTTATTTATATTTCTAAAATTTAAATTTTATATAAGAGTATACATAGTAATAAAATGTATATAATGGTTATATACTTTCATAAAAACTTACCTATTGGAATTGAAAATATGTTTAAAGTTTTCAGGTAAAAAGATAGGGATGCCTTACGGGCATCCCTATAAAAAATTGTCAGAGGTCAGTTATAGTTTACCAGGCAAAAAGGCTGGCGGCTATTACAATTAAACCAAAAAAACCTGTAATTATTCCAATTGCTACAACAGTTTCTCCAACTTGAGTTGAATAGAATTTTTTCATAACCTACATTTTAAATTTTAAAAATGATTAAAGAAGTAGGCTTTCATAGGAATTAATGGAAACGAAAATTTTAAATCTTATTAATTCTTATGGGGGGAGGCTTGTATTTTAATAGGGATGGATATGCAAATTTAAGTAGAGAAATTTAATTATGCAAAAATATTTAACAAATCTTTTTAAGATTTAGAGATTCTTGGGGAAAGCATCCAAAGCCTTTATTTCACTCTTGTATTTATCAGGCAGTATCATAGATTTTAAAAACCAGTCAATTTTAATTTTGCGAAAGAATTTGTAAAGAATAAGGACAGATCTTAGCAATGAAAATTTTCCAAGCTTTAATAATTTATTTACTTCCTGTGGTACCACAAGTATCTGTGCTTCCAATAAGAGCTTATATCTAATCCTTCCCAAATGCTTTTTATATTGTTTGTATAAATCTATAGTATAGATGCTTTTTTCAAGATGTTTATTTAGATGGTTATTTCTCATTACCAGCCACTCATTAAAGTTCTCCGGTAATCCCTGCAAATTCATTTGTTTACCAAACCGATGAAATACATCGAATACTTCTTCCTTCTCTTTAAGTGTAAGCTTTCTTTCCAATAATTCAAACGAAGCAATGGAATAATGGATCAACATAAAAAGCACATCTCTGTAAGCCCAATCAGGTATTAATGATCCCCGATTCCTTTCAAC
>Ga0066793_10001338_pt1 | contig 11108 bp, 9 predicted proteins | sample PersoiDNA2013189_FD_83876 | JGI IMG/M metagenome (GOLD analysis project Ga0066793, IMG submission 83876) | Permafrost soil microbial communities from the Arctic, to analyse light accelerated degradation of dissolved organic matter (DOM) -... | ecosystem: Environmental > Terrestrial > Soil >...
ACCTGCCAATCGGCACGACGCAGGCGCAGGCACCATTCGTTGTCCTCGAAATACATGAACATCTTCTCGTCCAGCAGCCCGACCTGCTCGATCGCTGCCCGGCGCACCATCATGCAGGCGCCTGAAACCCAGTCCACTTCTTGCACTGTTTCCGTGGCCCAGTCGTGCTGATAACGCCGAAACAGGAGCCGGTTGGCGGCCCGAGCCAGGAGATAACCCGGACGGGGATCGCCGCCGAAAGCGTAGGGTTGTGGCGTGCCGTCCGAACGCAGCAAGCGGGGACCGGCGGCGCCGGCCTGCAGGCGCGCGTCCATAAAGCGCACCAATCCCGCCAGGGTATCCGGCCGCGCGACCGTGTCGCTGTTCAAGAGCAGGAGGTACTCACCCTGTGTGGCGCGTATTCCCTGGTTGTTGGCGCGCGCGAAGCCCACGTTCTCCGTGTTGCGGATAAGGCGCACTCCCGGAAACTCGCGCGCGACCATTTCGGCGCTGCCATCGCCGGATGCGTTATCCACCACGACGACCTGGTACTCCACCCCGGCAATCGCGGCCGGCACGGAGCGCAAGCATTCGGCAAGCAATGAGGCAGTGTTATAGGAGACGACGACTATACTCAGTTCCATGCAGTTCCTTCCACCAGACCACACCCCCCAACAGGGTGAGCAGCCCCAGTGTCCCCAGGCTCAGGCCAATCCCCAGCCTGACCGAAATGGGTTGATACACGAACGAGACGGCGTGCAGGCCAGCCGGCACCGGTACGGCCCGGAAAGCGAAATTCGCGCGGTACAGCTTGGCTTCCTGGCCGTCTACCAGAGCATGCCAGCCGGGATAGGCCGCATCCGATAGGACCAGCATGGCAGGCTGCGCAGTATCCACTGAAAGCGTCACAGAATCGGGGGCATAGGACTGAATGCGCGCTGTGCTGGAGGCTGGTTGCCCCGCAGGCAGCACAATCGAGGGCGGTTCTTCGAGGAGCACTTGTCTTCCGCTGACCACGTCCGGCTGGTCCAGCGCAGCCAGCAGGGCACTGGTGTCCGGAATCACCTGGTACGAAGCCGTCAGATAGGCCCGTGGCAAGGGATGTGCGCGCTCGTAGATCTTGATCTCTCCGTCGTAGACCAGCGTGAGATCCTCAGAGACTGGCAGCGATTGCGCCGCCAAGAGATAGCGCACACCTGCCAGATCCAGGATGTGCCCATTGTGTTCTGAGAGAACGTATCCTTCTGTGGTCGCATTGAGACTGTGGAGGAGTGCAGCGTAACGCCCGATGCCCACATCGTAGCCCCGTACGTCGAACAAGCCAAATGGCATGCCGGTGTTGGCTGGCAGAAGCCTGCCGATCTCCGTGACGCGCTCATAACCGGCGTGTTGGGCCAGCCAGGCCAGCGCGGGTGTTGTCGGGAAAACCTCCGCGGCCGGGACAGAGGGATTGAAGCCTGCGCTGAACGTCAATACATCGGCCAGGACAAGCGCCACACACAGTATGCCGGCCCGCGCTGGCCTCAGCCAATCCCTATAAAGTGCCCATAGGACCAGTGCACTGAGGGCGGCAAAGATGAGCGGCAGGTAGAGGATGAGTCGTGCCGGGTCGAAGACGCTCAGCAATTGGTGGTAGCGATCGTCCAATTGGTTGAGGTAGAAGTCGAGCGGATATGGGTGTGGGGGCTTCCCGTACACATGCGTCTCAATGTAGGCTTTCCCGATGACCAGGATCTGGTCCCTGAATAAGCGCAATATAAGGTAGCCTGTGCCCAGGCCCAGCGCAGCGATCCCGGCGAAGATCGCCAGCGCAAGCGACAGCCGCCGGAGTGCGCGGCTAGCGGGGCGCAGATGCAGCACCCCGTCCAGCCCAAGGCCGGCCAGCGCGGGCAGGCAGAAACAATAGATCGCCTGGAACCCGCCGCTCGTCGCAGCTACATTGAACAGGGGCAGTTGCCTGACCAGGTCGAACACTGGCCAACGGGAGATCACGATGAGCGAGAAGAGCCCTAGCAGTCCCAGGAACACTACCTGCCATTCGCGACGCCGTAGCCATGTGCCGGCTCCTGCCAACGCCAGGGGCAGGATTCCCATGTACAGTACGCCAGTGTAGTTCAGGAAGGTGGTGCCGATCCACCAGTTTCCGGTGGTTGGATTACCGAACAGGTTGGGCAGGAACGCGGTTAACAGGCGAAGCGAGTCCTGCCAGAAATGCGTGTACAGCCACGGTTGGCCCTGAGCTGACGAGGCGCGCGACAGGTAGTAGTTGCTCTGCGGCAAGAGCTCCAGAAAAGGCAACAGTTGGATGGCAGCTAGAGCCGCGCCAGCGATCAAGGACAGGCACAGAAATCCTAAGCGAGGAATGTTGTGTCGCACGTGCTGTGAACCCTGGACCAGAGCGTACAGGCCCCAGACCAGCAACGTAAAGAAAGAGGTTTCTGCATGCCCTCCGAGAAACTGCGCGCCGATGGTCGCTGCGCCGAGCAGTGCCCACGGCCAGGGATTGGGTGCTGAAAGGGTTTTGTCGGCGGTCAGAATCAGCAGCGGCAGCCAGATGATCACATTAGTATGCGGGTGTCCTAGCAGCAGCATGACGAAGCCACCCAGGGCAAAGGTGATGCCGGCCAGCACGCTGGCCGCTGGGCTGGCCTTCCATGCCCGCAGCAAAGCATACATGCCCAGAGAGGCAGTTAGCAGCCGCAGAATAGCGCTCCAGCCGGGGATCAAATGAGCCGGAAGCCAGGTTAGCAGTAAGTTGATGGGATAAAAGACAGCTGACTGGTCGTTGGCAATGAAAGGGCTGCCGCTGAAGACGTAAGGGTTCCACAAGGGTAACTGCCCGCGGCGTAGCTGTCGAGCGAAAATAAACGCCATGGATAGAACTGATAGATCTGGTCCGTCAGCAAGGGGTTGGCCGGCGCCCGAAAACCGGCCGGGGCCTGCGCCTGCCAGATCGGATCCTCGAAGAGCGCGTCGGCCGGCAACAACGCTCGCCCGCCAAAGGCGGCAGGCCCGAGGTACAGGCAGAAGAGAGCCAGCAGTCCCAGTCCTACCATTACCAGTTCGCCGGGCCGTCGCCTGGCGATCCGTGTGATCGCGTTCGCGCGCATGCCGCTCTACTCCATCATGGTTCCGTGTGGCTGGGATCAGTGGACGTGCAACAAGCTATTCGCTAGCTTGACCTGGGCCGCTGATAGATCCGCTCGTAGACTTCCATCTGTTGGCCGGCGAGTATTCCCCAATCGTACGTTCTTTCCACCAACCGACGGGCATTGCGGCGCAGGCTCTCAGCCAGGGCACGGTCTTGTAGCAGACGCGCTATCTGTGCCACGAAGGCTTGTGGCGAATCTGCCACAAGATAATCCCTTTCGGGTTGTGCGTCGATACCTTCGGCACCCAGGGATGTGCTGACCATGGGTACGCCGGCCGCGAATGCTTCGAGTACTTTTAGCCGGGTGCCTGAGCCATAGCGCACGGGAACAACAAAAACACTGCTCTGAGTGTAGAAATCCCGGATGTCTGGAACCTGCCCACACAACACAACGCGCTCGCTTGTTACGGCTTTGATCTCCGGCGATGGGTATCCTACAACCAGGAAACGCAAAGCGGGAAAGTGGGCCGAGAGTTCTGGCCACACCTGCTGCACGAAGTACAGCACCGCGTCGACGTTCGGCGGATGACTAAAGTTGCCGACAAAAAGCAGTGCCGGAGACTGGGTATCCGGAAGTTGTTCCGGGAGAGCAAAATGGTTGCAGTCCACGCCATTGGGAATGACGGCTATGGGCAGGCGAGGCAGCCAACGGTTCAGAACCTGCCGGTCATGGTCCGACATCGTGATGACCATGTCGTAGCGCGGCAGGTGGCGGATCTCGTAGTAGAAGAACGACACGAAAGCCGCAAATCGGCGCAGCTTTCGTGACCAGACGCGCTCTGCACGAAAGCGCCGGAAGCAGGTCAGGAAGGTGACGTCGAGTTCAGTCAGGATCGTCCCGCTGTCCCGCCGATAATCGAGATACGGTGTCAGACTGGGGTAGTCCACTTGCATAATATCAAAGTGGACCGACTCCTGGAGCGACTGTACGGCCCGGCGCAGCGCGGGCACGTCGTCCAGGTACACTGCTGGCGGAGCCAGGCGGGGTGGAAACCATACCGTATGCTCCGGGCGTGGGAAGGCCTCCGCCGTCTGGCAGTAGGCACGGAGAACCTGCGTCGACTGTGCATTGGGCTGACCATCGCTGAGGGCCAGGAACGATATGTCGACGTGCCTGGACAGCTCGCGGATGAGGTTGAAGATGCGTACAGCCCCACCGTGCACGGGGGGATAGGGCACGAAAGGAGCCAGCCACAGGACAGACATTCGCTGGTTGCTCATCTAGTTGCTCTCACTTCCAGCCCATGATTATGACCTGGCTTCCCACCGAGCGATAGTGCTGCGCTCTTGCGTAGGCCCTGTAAAGGTTCCTTCCGATGATGGGCGTCTTGCCTGTTGTCAGGATTGCCCGGTGATACCACGGCGCATATCCGGTAATGTAGAGCGGCGATAGCACAGGCGCAATCTTTACGTGTGTCAGCCCGGCGCCCAGCAGAGCCTTCTTGTACGCGGTTTGTGTGTAGCTATGCTCGTTGGCACCGAACACAACCGCCGGATGCCGCTTCCTGAACTCTTGATCACTGCTCCACCATGGATGACGATGTTCGCCATACGCGTAGAATAGCCCCCCTGGTTTTAGCAGGCGTACCAGATGCCGGACGAGCGCTTGCAGGTCAAACGCGTGGTGAAGCGCTTCACGGCAATAGACAATGTCGAAAACCTCGGGCCGGAACATGGCGTGCTCGGCATCGCCGAGCACGCCATTTAGCGGGTACTGCTTGAAAAGCTCATATTTTTTCAGCACTCCCAACCCAGTTAGCGCGCTGGAGCTGATGTCAAGGGCCACTACTCGGCAACCTAAGCTGGCGAAGGCTGCTGTGGAGAGGCAACGCCCTGCCCCGTAGTCGAGCACCCACGCTCCAGGACGCGGCTGAAGCGCCTCGACTGTTTCCAGCCATTCTTCGCTGTCACGAAAACGCTTCGCCGCGACCTCGAGATCGGGTTCCAGGAAATTGGTCGCGATGATCTGTTGGCCATTCGGCAAGGCGCGTAGCCTGGCCATCATCGCTTCATATCCTACAATCTCATCATGCTTGATGCGAGCTTCTTCTGTTGAGTCCATTGCCTGTCTCACCCAGCTCTCCTGGCGGTGCTGAGGACTGTGATCAGTTCCTTCGTAAGTTCTCTGCGGTCGAATCGGGCCAGCAGCGACGGCGACGCGACATTGCCATTCGGTTCTGCACGCACGGAATCGAAGAGGCTCAATAGGGCCCTTGCGATGGCCGGAGCGTCATCTGGCGGCGCGGCCAGGCCGATCTCCTCGCGAGTGATGATGTCGCTTATGAAGCCTTGCCTGACGATGGCTAACATCGGCCGTCGGGCCGCCAGATGCTCGAAGAATTTGTTGGGTGATGTCAACTGCCCACCATCCGGCATGACGAGCAGCAACACATGAGCACGCCGCATCAGATCGACGGCCGCAGCATGCGGCATGAAGCCGGCGACTTCCACGTTTTGGTCCAAGCCAGCGAACCGAGCTCGGAATTCTGGATTGAGCTGACCGACGAAACGAACTCGGACCATCCGCCGGAATGTTTCGCTCTGTGCGAGGGCGAGTCGCAGACCATCAGGAAAGTCATTCTGCGCCTGGGCCGATCCGATAATGGTGCCGATATGGGCAATTACGAAATGGCTGCGATCCAAGGGCGGGGTCGGGCCGGCAAAGTCACTCGGATCGAAGCCATTTGTGATGGTAGCAAACTTGGCCGCCGGAATCCGAAAGGTTTCGCGGGCGTAGTCGGCCAGCGGACTGGTAACCATGACTGCCCGATCACATTCCTGAAGCACCGTGCGCTCCTTGTGCAACTGGCGCGCGTAATTAAGTTTTCCGAGCTGGCGGAGTGCCTGGTTGTTTGCAGTCCATACATCGCGGAAGTCAGCTACCCACGGCAGCCGGAAGCGGGCATGCAGCCGTTGCGCAACAAGATGGACAGAACTGGGCGGCGAAGTTGTAAACACCACGTCGCAGGGTTGCTCACGAAGAAGCTGGACGCACGCGCGTTCTGCCGCTCCGATCCATAGCCGATATACGTCAGGCACCAGCAGACGCCATGCAAGCTGTGTGCCTGCACGACGGAGAATCTGTGCTGGCGATTGCTTGTCGGTCCTGTTGACAGGGATCGAGGAGGGTGGGAGACCAGGACGCCAGATGCGCCGGATCAAAGAGGGCCACGGGACGCGACGCACAAGCAGACCGGGGGGTAGGTCTGCTAGCAGGCTCTCATCCCGGTTCCAGTTTGAGTCAACGCAGACCACGAGCGGTTGCCAGCCAAATTGCGGGAGGTACTTGACGAACTTGGTCACACGCATCGCCCCTGCACCGCCCTGAGGAGGGAAGTCAGTCGCGATAACCAGCACTCGCTTCATTGGTGGCACACTTGCGTTAGTCACTTACCTCGCTCCGTCAAATCGACGTAGAGCTGCTCCATACGCCCCATCTGGCCCGCGTGGTCCGCCCTCTCTCGGATAATGTCGCGATTCCTGCGCGCAAACTGGGTGCGCATTTTGGGCGCCACCAGCAGCCGGACCAGCGCTCCCCCGAGCGCGGCGGTGTCGCCGCCCGGCACGCAGAATCCGTTCTCGCCGTCGGTCACCCATTCACGCAGCGCCGGCAGATCCCCCACCACCGGCACGGCCCCGCAGGCCATCGCTTCCAGCAGCGAGACGGGCGTGCCGTCCGAGCGGGCCACCGAGACAAAGACGTCCGCCAGCGCATAGTAGGCCGCCAGCTCGGCGTAGGGCGTCCCGCCCACGAAGCGCACCGCGCGCTCCAGGTGTAACTCACCGGTCAGCGCGCGCAGCCGCTCCAGGTAGGCCTGGTCGTACTCGTGGTATTTGAGCACCAGCACTGCGTCCGGCACGACAGACAGGACCGCCGGCAGCGCGCGCAAGATTACGTCCTGCCTGTAGTTGGGGGCCAGCGCGCGCGTGCTCAGGATGACCGGCGTCTCTCCCAGCCTCAGGCGTTGCCGAAGCTCGCTTGCGTCCAGATCAGGCCGGAAGAGCGTCGTGTCCACGCCCCATTGTACCACCTGCACGCGTCGCGGCGCAGCGCCCAGCCTCACCACCTGCCGGCGCAGGTCGTCGGCGTCGGCAGTCACCAGCGCGGCCCGCCGCAGCGCCCAGCCGGTGAGCAGTCGCGTCGCGCGCGAGCGGGGTGGGTCTAGGTAGGCGTCGGTGCCCCAGGCGGTCAGCACGAGGGGCCGGAACAGGCTGGCCGCCGCCAGCCAGCCGTAACGCGTAAGGTAATGGCCGTGCAGGATGTCTGGTCGCACCGTCCGCAGGATGCGGCGCGCGGCCAGGGTCCAGCTCACGAAGCGCATCTTCGGCCGGCCTTCGCTGAGGCGATGGATGGTCACTCCCTCGATGGACGCCTCCTCGCCGGGCAGGGCGATCAGGTGAACTTGGTGGCCCCGCTCGACGAAGGCACTCAGCCAGCGCTCGGTGTGCACGCTGCGACCCGGCGCGACATAACACAGTTTCATGCTACGGCCACCTGCCGGATCAGCGAGCAAATCTCCGCCACCTGTGACTCGGCCAGGCCGGGGAAGAGGGGCAGGGTGAGGACGCGTTGGGCAAATTCCGGGCTGATCTTGAGCGCACCGGCCTGCAAGCCGGCAAAGGCCGAGAAATTCGGGATATGCGGGTAGTGCAGGCTGGTCTGGATGCCGGCCTCCTTCAATGTTCGGGCGGCCAGTTCACGCGTCTCGTGATTTGGCGCTACGACGATCATCAGGTGGTAGGCGCTGCTGCCGGCATAGTCCGCAAACGGTACGGTCCAGCCTGGCAGTCCTTCCAAAGCGTGCCGATAGGCCCTTACCAACTCCCCCCGACGAGTATTGTTGCCGGTCAATCGAGCGAGCTGGCAGCGACCCAGCGCAGCGCGCAACTCATCGATTCGGTAGTTATAGCCGTTGGCAACAACATCGTAGCTGCTAGCATGGCCGCGATGGCGGTCCCAGGTCAGCGTCGTCATGCCGTGCGAGCGCAGCAGGCGCAGCCGTTTGGCTATGTCGTCTCGATCTGTCACCACCATGCCACCCTCACCCGTCGCCATGTTTTTGTTGCTGAAGAACGAGAAGCAGCCGATATCTCCGAGGGCGCCGGCCATGCGTCCGTGTGGAGGCTGCCCCTGCTGATCTTCATACGACGCACCGACCGCATGACAGGCGTCTTCAATCACGAGCAGACCGCGTTCCCGACAGAGTGCGTTGATGCCGGCCATGCGGCAGACATAACCGCCGTAATGCATGACAACTACCGCTTTGCTACGCGGGGTGATCAGCCGCTCGATCTCGGCGGGATCGATCGTTGGCTCCCCCAGTCCGACGATGTCGGCAAAGACAGGCGTAGCACCGATGGCCATGGTCATGTTGGCTGCCGCCACGAAGTTGATGGCCGGTTGTATGATCTCGTCTCCCGGTCCCAGCCCGGCCGCCGCATAGGCCAGATGGATGGCGGCGGTCCCATTGGCAACTGCCAGGGCATGCTTGACGTTCAACAGGCTCGCGAACTCCTGCTCGAATGCCTGCACTTCTGGTCCCATGGAAAGCCAACGGCTGCGGAGTACCCGCAGCACCGCTTCCTCTTCGTCAGCGCCGTAGCTCAGATCGCTCAGGGGTATGTACCATTCAGACACGGTCGAACTCCTCGTCATGTTGTGCGAATAGCTCTTGAGCGCGGGCATAGTCATCCGGGCGCCCGATATCCAGCCACAGACAGTCGCTGGGAAACGCGCAGACGCGTTCCCCTTCGGCAAGCAGGCGCAGCACCAGGTCAGGGAAATCCAGGTACTCGCCCGCCCGGATATGCTTGAGGACGGCCGGCTCATACACGTAGATCCCCATGCTGACACTGTATGTCGTTTCCGGCTTTTCCAGGTAACGGGTGATGCCGTAATCGGTCCCAAACTCGAGCACCCCCAGGTCGATTTTGACCTTCCGGGTGTGCGTCGCGATGGTCAGCAGAGCCCCTTGCTCCCGATGATGCCGGACGAGGGCATGGAAATCCAGATTGGTGAGCAGGTCACCATTCATGACCAGGAAGGTGTCAGTCAGGCCACCCACCAGGGCCAGCGAGCCGGCCGTGCCCGTCGGTTCCTCTTCCTGCACGTAGCTTATTTTCAAGCCTGCGGTCAGCGAACGACGCTGGTCAAAGTAGGCCCGAATGAGCTCGGCCAGGTGCCCGAGGGTGAGTGTGATGTCTGAAATGCCGGAGCTCGCAAGGCGACGCATCAGCACTTCGACGACGGGCAGATCCCCTAGCGGCATCAGCGGCTTGGGGAAGTTGACGGTGAAGGGCATCAAGCGCGTGCCCTTGCCACCGGCCAGGATCACGGCTCGCAATCCCGCGGCCGGCCCACTCTGCTGGCCCGACGCGAAAGTCTCGACGGTCATACGTTGTACCTCTCCGGGCGGAACAGGTTCAAATTCTGACGCATATAGTCTACCACCCGGCGCAACCCTTCGTCTAGCGGGACGTGCGGCGCCCAACCGAGCAGGGTATGCGCTCTCGACGGGTTGCAGAGCAGCAATTCGACCTCGCTTCCTTCCGGCCGCTTGCGCTCCGACGTGCTCACAATGCGTGCGCTGCTCCCTGCGGCTGCCACACAGCGCTCGGCGAGCTCACGGACGCTGACGGCGCTGCCCTGGCCGAAATGGATCACCTGGCCCTCGATACCCGGAGCCTGTCCGGCCAATACAAAAGCCTGCGCTGTGTCCTCCACGAAGGTGAGATCACGCTGCGGTTCCAGGTTGCCGAGAGCAATCTCTTTGGCTCCCGTCAGTGCCTGGGCGAGCACTGTCGGAATAATCGCGCGAGCCGACTGGCGCGGGCCGTAGGTGTTGAAGGGGCGCAAGATCACGACGGGCAGGTGATAACTACGATAGAAGGACTCGGCCAGCTTGTCGGCGGCAATTTTGCTGGCGGAATACGGCGATTGCGCCTGGAGCGGGTGCTCCTCATCGATCGGGGCGTAGCGCGCCGTGCCGTAGACTTCGCTTGTCGACGTCACGATCACTCGCCTGACCCCGGCCATCCGGCTGGCTTCCAGCACGTTCAAGGTGCCGGTGACGTTCGTCGCCACGTAAGAGGCGGGAGCCTGATACGAGTACGGGATGCCGATCAGCGCAGCCAGGTGATAGACAAGGTCGCAGCCGGCAACGATCGTCTGCATCAGGTAAGGGTCTGTGACGTCGCCCAGCCGCACGTCCAGCCGATCGCGCAGCTCCGCCGGCAGCTCGTCCAGGTGGCCCCAACTGCCGCGGCTGTTATAGCGCACCAGAGCGCGCACTGCCTGGCCCTCGCGCAGCAACGTCTCCACCAGATGGCTGCCGATGAAGCCGCCGGCTCCGGTTACCAGCACCGTTTCGTCTTTCTCGCTCATGTCTTGCCTTCGCCTATCAGGGCGTCGAAGTAGCCGGCCAGGCGGCCCGTCAGGAAACGGCGATCATACTGCCCGATCACCTGCCGGTCCATGGTCTCTCCCAACCGGCCGTCCGTCCATGCCTCGTACATCTGGCGCAGGGCGCCTGCGATGGCGTCCACGTCTTCCGGCGGCACGATGAAGCCCGCTCCGGCTTCCCGGATCAGGCCGGCGGCCGCCCCGCCTGGCGGCACCAACGCGAGGATCGGGCGCCTGCTACCCAGGTACTCGAAGATCTTGCCGCTCACCGCCCCCTCGCCGCCCGAGGTCGGCAGGATCAGTAATAACAGGTCCGCTTGCCGTTGATAGCCGACCGTCTCGGGATGCGTCCGGTATCCGCATGCTTGGACCACGTCTCCCAGCCCGCGCCGCTCGATCTCGGGCTTCACGCCGGTATTGCCCACGAACTGGATCTCGATGCGCTCCCGCGGCAGCGATCCATCGCCAAGCAGGCGGCCGAGGGCGTCCAGGAACGGGCCGGCGTTGCGGTCGCCGTACAGGCTGCCCGTGTAAGTGACCGTGAATTTGTCCGACCGAGCATACTCCGGCTGGCCC
>Ga0066793_10001341_pt1 | contig 11102 bp, 8 predicted proteins | sample PersoiDNA2013189_FD_83876 | JGI IMG/M metagenome (GOLD analysis project Ga0066793, IMG submission 83876) | Permafrost soil microbial communities from the Arctic, to analyse light accelerated degradation of dissolved organic matter (DOM) -... | ecosystem: Environmental > Terrestrial > Soil >...
GCCTGGTGATTGTCCTGTCTGTGGTATGGACCTGGTGGAACAGCCTTCTGTTAATAAAAAAATGCAGTATACCTGCCCTATGCATCCTGAAGTTATCCGGGATGAACCTGGATCATGTCCCATTTGCGGTATGGATCTTGTCCTCCTTGAAGCGGATGTTGAAGAGGAAGATAAAACCTATAAGAATCTGCTGCGAAAATTTAAGATTTCAATATTATTCACTGCCCCGGTTTTTCTGATCGCTATGTCAGAAATGATTCACAACAACCCGCTTATGACAGTTATGCCCTGGAAATATTGGAACTGGATACAATTGATCCTGTCTATTCCTGTAGTATTTTATACCGCGTGGATGTTTTTTGAACGAGCCTGGCGTTCAGTTAAAACATGGAATCTGAATATGTTTACGCTTATTGGAATAGGTTCAGGGGTAGCCTGGCTTTTCAGTGTCACAGCCCTTCTTATTCCCGGGGTATTTCCCGATCAATTTAAATCACATGCAGGTACAGTTTTTGTCTATTTTGAGGCTACCACTGTTATTCTTACACTGGTCTTGTTAGGCCAGCTTCTTGAAGCACGCGCACATGGAAAAACAAACAGCGCCATTAAAGAGTTGTTAAAGCTGGCACCGAATAAAGCAACAAAAATCATTGATGGCAAAGAACAGATTGTTGCCATAGATTCTATTCAGAAGGGCGATTTGCTACGAGTGAAACCAGGTGAGAAAATACCGGTGGACGGAAGTATTCAGGACGGAGAATCGACAATTGATGAATCAATGATTTCCGGTGAACCCATTCCTGTTGATAAGAAGGTTGGTGATAAAGTAAGTTCCGGTACCATTAACGGGAACAAAACTTTTGTGATGATTGCAGAAAAAGTAGGTTCAGAAACCTTGCTTTCCCAAATAATAGAAATGGTCAATTCTGCAAGTCGCTCAAAAGCTCCAATACAGAATCTGGCTGATAAAATTTCCGGTTATTTCGTACCAGTTGTGGTGGGTATTTCAGTTATTACTTTTATAGTCTGGGCAATATATGGAGGGGAACACGCCTATATATATGCACTTGTAAATGCCATCGCGGTCCTTATCATCGCCTGTCCATGCGCCCTGGGACTGGCAACACCAATGTCAGTAATGGTTGGAGTAGGAAAAGGAGCACAATCGGGAATACTCATCAGAAATGCCGAATCGCTGGAAAAAATGAACTCAATTGATATAGTTATAATTGATAAAACAGGAACTGTCACAGAGGGAAAACCATCAGTTGAAAAAGTAATCAGCATTACTCCCGGTATTTCTGATGACTACTTACTTCAGAAAATTATCTCTCTGAATAGCAGCAGTGAACATCCGCTGGCACATGCAACTATGCGCTATGGTGCAAACAAAAACATAGAGGTGCTTCCTGTCACAGACTTTGAAGCAGTAACCGGAAAGGGCGTTACAGGTATACTGGAAGGCCGAAAGGTGGCATTGGGCAATGAAAAGCTTATGGAGGAAATCAAGGCGGTTATCTCAGCTGATTTGAAAAAACAGGTTAATTCAGAACAAAAACTTGGCAAAACAGTCTCTTTTCTGTCTGAGAGTAATACAGCAATTGGCTTTGTTGTAATCTCAGATAAAATAAAGGAGTCGAGCAAAGAGGCAATTCATAATCTGCAAAAAGAAGGTCTGCAGGTTATAATGTTTACAGGAGATAACGAAGAAACCGCCAGGGCTGTCAGCGAAGCATTAAATCTTGATGGATACAAGGCTCAGATGCTTCCGGGCGATAAACTGGACGAGATAAAACGATTTCAGACGGAAGGCAAAAAAGTAGCCATGGCAGGCGACGGCATTAATGATGCTCCGGCATTGGCACAGGCAGACATTGGGATAGCAATGGGAACTGGAACAGATGTAGCTATAGAAAGTGCTGGTATTACGCTTGTAAAAGGTGACCTGAAAGGTATAGCCAAAGCAAGGCTGTTAAGCCAGAAGGTAATCCGGAATATCAAACAGAATCTGTTCTTTGCTCTTGGGTACAATACCCTTGGCATTCCACTTGCAGCGGGAGTATTATATCCATTCTTCGGCATATTGCTCTCACCAATGATAGCAGCCCTGGCAATGAGTTTCAGCTCAGTATCAGTCATAACAAACTCATTACGTTTGAGAAGTGTGATCCTGAAATAAACTATCCCGTTAAGTAGGTAAAAATTGATTTATAGATATCTTTGTCCTGAAAGACAATAATGGAAAATTCACTATGGACGAAAAATTACAACTATTAATTTCCCATCTCAAAGAATATAAGAGTGCCGTTATTTCATTTTCAGGTGGAGTTGACAGTACTTTTCTGGCCCGGATAGCAAAAGATGTTTATGACGATAATCTTTTATTGATAACCGCCACATCAAGTACTTATCCTTTTTACGAACTTGAGGAGGCAAAATCACTTGCAGATTTGCTTAAAATAAAACACAGGATCATTGTTTCCGAGGAAATAGATATACCTGGTTATGCTGATAATCCACCGGACAGATGCTACTATTGTAAAAGTGAACTTTTTGGTAAGATCAAATATATTGCCGCAGAAGAACGTTATCAGGTAGTATTTGACGGAAGTAATGCGGATGATCTGAAAGATTTCCGTCCGGGAATGAAGGCAAAACAGGAAAAAGGTATTATTTCTCCACTGGCAGATTCAGGGTTTACTAAAAATGATATCAGGTATTTCTCAGAGAAGTATAATCTTCCTACGGCTAAAAAACAATCTTACGCCTGTCTTGCTTCCAGATTCCCATATGGAGAAAAAATAACTAAAATCAAGCTCGACAGGCTTGCTGGTGCAGAATTTGAGGTCAGAAAAGAGGGATTCAGCCAGTTCAGGATCAGGAGCCATGAAAATCTGGCCCGGTTAGAATTTATGCCATCAGAGATGGACAAGGCATGGAAAATAAGGGATAAGCTGACTGAAATTTGTAAAAGTTCAGGTTTTACCTTTGTCACAATTGACCTTAAAGGTTACAGAACAGGGTCAATGAATGAGGTATTGCCGGATTTGGTAAAGACAAATTTTATGAATAATAATTCAAAATAATCATTGAAAATATTTAAGTATGAGATGTAATACATTTCTTACGGTTTCAGAATTAAACCGCTATAACAGGCAGATGCGACTCTCCGAAGTCGGTAAGGATGGACAGGAAAAAATCAAAGGGGCTTCAGTTGTTGTTATAGGTGCTGGCGCATTAGGTTGTCCTGTTTTGCAATATCTTGCTGCTGCCGGGGTTGGAATCCTGGGAATAGTTGATAATGATTGGGTTGATGAATCCAATCTTCACCGGCAGTTGTTATATGGTGTAAAAGATATTGAAAAGCCTAAACCACTGGCTGCAAGAGACAAACTTATTTTGAATAATCCTGAGATTAAAATAATACCTCACTTCATAAGATTTACCAAGGAGAATGCACTTAATATTATCAGAGAGTATGATATTATAGTAGACTGTACGGATAATTTTGCGACACGCTTTTTAATTAATGATGCAGCTGTCCTCATGGATAAACCTGTCGTTTATGGAGCAATTCACAAATTCTCAGGTCAGGTGATGGTTCTTAATTATCTCAATGGACCAACACTCAGATGTATCTATCCTGCTCCACCTCACCCTCTTGAAGTGCCTTCATGCGAAGAAGAAGGAACGATAGGATCAATTGCAGGTACAATTGGTACAATGCAGGCAACAGAAGTTATCAAAATTATTCTTGGTCTCAATGGAATTCTTTCCGGGAAAATGTTTTTCCTTGATTCTCTGAACTTTACTTCTCAGGTCTTCTCATTTGTGAGGGATCCTGTAAATTCTGTAGTTAAGGAATTAGGTACCTACGAGGAATTATGCCTGTCAGAAAAGGAACTGATACAGGAGATCACAGTCAAGAAGCTGAAAGAGATGATCTTCACTAATCCTGAACTTAAAGTTATTGACCTCAGGGAGGAATATGAGAAAACACCCATTAATTTTAAGACAGTATCAATTCCATTCCATGAAATAAATCAGAAGCTTCATCTTATTCCTCAAAATGGACCAAAAGTCTTCTATTGCGGTCATGGGATAAAGAGCTCAATCGTAATAAACTATTTACAGAAGGTTCATTATATGAGTGATCTTTACAGACTTACTCTTTAATTGAGCTTTCGGGTCTGGCTATTAAATAATAGATTAAGAAAATACCCCGATATTACGGGATGATAACATAATTAATATCTTAAATCGGGGACTTCCTGACAGAGAGAACATTGTACTTGAAACAAATGTTTAAATTTGCGGTTCACAATTTAAATTGATTTTGCGAATGAAATTTGAAACGAAGGCAATCTGGGTCGGACAAGCAGCAGATCAGGCAACCGGGGCTACCATTGTGCCAATTTATCAGACATCTACTTTTACTCAGGAAGAAGTTAATAAAAACAAGGGATATGAGTACTCAAGAGTCGGGAATCCAACCCGTTCAGCACTTGATGCTTGTCTGGCGTCGCTTGAAGAAGGTAAATATGGATTAACTTTCTCCTCCGGGCTCGCTGCAGAACATGCAATATTCTCTCTGCTCAGACCTGGTGATCATGTAATTGTTCCGGAAGATATGTATGGAGGAACTTACAGGCTGATAAAGGAGATCCTTGAACCGGTAAATATAAGATTCACATTTACTGATTTTACTAACTTAGACCTGATTCAACAGGCATTTTTACCTTCTACAAGAATGGTCTGGATAGAAACCCCAACCAATCCCCTGCTCAAGATATTTGATATAGAGGCAATTTCAGAAATAAGTCACAGAAAGAATGCAATAGTTGTTGTTGACAATACTTTTTTATCCCCTTATTTCCAGAAACCACTAAAACTGGGCGCTGATATCGTTGTGCACAGTACAACAAAGTATATAAACGGTCATTCCGATATAATAGGTGGAGCAGTAATTCTTGATCGTACAGAATTGTACAATAAAATTCTTCTTGTCCAAAAATCTGTTGGTGCGGTACCGTCACCTTTCGATTCATGGCTGACACTCAGGGGAGTAAAGACGCTTGCCATACGAATGCGCCAGCATGAGGAAAATGCATTTAAGGTTGCACGGTTTCTGCTGCACCAAGCCAGTGTTGAAGAAGTATTTTTCCCTGGTCTCGAAAACCATCCCGGACATGCAATTGCCAAAAAACAGATGACAGGTTTTGGTGGGATCGTTTCCTTTCGGATAAAAGGAGGTCTTGAAGAGTGCAATATCTTTTTTAAAAAGCTTAAGATATTCCAGCTTGCTGACAGCCTGGGGGGCGTTGAATCTCTTGCCAACTATTCTGCATTGATGACTCATGAAGCATTCCCGGATGCGTTGCGACAAAAAATAGGAATCACTGAAAACCTGATACGTCTCTCAATAGGTATTGAACATATAGATGATCTGTTAGAGGATTTAAAAAATGCACTTAGCTGAATACTGAAATTATATTTTTGATTAAACAATAATAGGAAATGAACGAGTCTGGAACTCCCGTGTCATTATTGATTGCAGACAGTCAGTTTTTAATCACAGAATCTCTGAAATTCCTGCTTCATGAAAGTGGGTATTTTAAAGTAACAAAAGTTGTTACTGAAAAGAGTGAGCTGATAAAAGCATTAAAACTGGAAAGTATAACATTACTGATACTCGATTATGCTCTTATAGATATTGGCAGCATTTCAGAACTAAGAGAAATAAAAAACAGTTTTCCCGATCTTAAGATTTTGGCTATTTCAAATAGTGTCAGCAAGACCGAACTTATTGAGCTGAATTCAGCTGGTATAAATGATATTATATTAAAAACTGCTGGTAAGGAAGAAGTATTCGAAGCTCTGGATGCTACTTTAAAAGGAAAGAAATACTATTCAAATGAGCTGCTCGATTTATTATTCGAACCAATTGAGAAAAAGAATCCCGGTGATGAAACCGGGCAACTGACAATATCTGAAATTGAAATTGTCAGGTTGATAGCTGATGGACTGACTACAAAAGAGATTGCTTCACGCAAGTTTATAAGCTTTCATACAGTAATATCCCACCGCAAGAACATTTTCAGGAAGTTAGGTGTTACTAACATATCAGAACTGATTATGTATTCAATTAAAGCAGGATGGATAAATACAATCGAATATCACATTTAATTTTTATTACCATGTTTATGGTATATAAAAATGCCATAAACAAGGGATTTTATAAAATGCAGATTGATTGCATATTTGTACCTAACAATTATTCAAGAAATGTCATGCAACAGTTAACCTCTCGTAGTATTCTTACAGGAAGCCATTTTCATAGTTGCTGCTGTTGCTGTTGCTGATTCTGAAGGAGCTCTCCTCCCGGATTTTTCATTTGCAGATCTGACTCAATACTGAAAAGCAGAACAAGTCATCCGGGATTATCAAATAATCTAATACAATTATAAACCAATTTCAAAACAATATTAAAATCAATAAATAATTATATCATGGCATCAGAAAATTTACAATTCGAAACACTGCAATTGCATGCAGGACAGGTTGTCGATCCGACAACAAATTCAAGAGCGGTTCCGATTTATCAGACTACATCTTATGTATTTAATAATTCAGAACATGCAGCCAATCTTTTTGGATTAAAGGAATTTGGCAATATCTATACCAGATTAATGAATCCAACAACCGATGTTTTTGAAAAACGCATTGCTGCATTGGAAGCGGGAGTTGCCGCTTTGGCAACTTCAAGTGGTCAGGCTGCTCAATTTATTGCTTTGACTAACATCATGCAGGCCGGAGACAATCTTGTTTCCACATCTTATCTTTATGGTGGAACGTATAATCAGTTTAAAGTACAATTTAAACGTATCGGTATCGGGGTGAAATTTGTTGATGGCGACAACGCGTCAGATTTCGAAAAACTGATAGACAATAAAACAAAGGCCATTTATCTTGAGACAATCGGAAATCCAAGATTTAATATTCCTGATTTTGATGCAATTGCAGCAGTTGCAAAAAAACATGATATTCCACTGGTTGTCGACAACACTTTTGGTGCAGCCGGATATTTATTCCGTCCAATCGAACATGGCGCCAATATTGTTGTTGAATCAGCCACAAAATGGATTGGTGGACATGGCACAAGTATTGGAGGTGTAATAGTTGATGCAGGAAACTTTAACTGGGCAAATGGAAAGTTTCCTCAATTCACTGAACCTTCAGAAGGATATCACGGACTTAAATTCTGGGATGTTTTTGGTACTGCGGGGCCATTCGGAAATATAGCATTTATTATCCGTGCGCGTGTTGAAGGCTTACGAGACTATGGCCCAACATTAAGTCCATTCAATGCATTTCTGCTTCTTCTTGGACTTGAAACATTATCACTCAGGGTACAGAAACATGTTGACAATGCCCTGGAGTTGGCACAATGGCTGTCGGAACATCCTAAAGTGGAATATGTTGATTATCCCGGTTTGCCTGGCAGTCCTTATCATGAACTTGGTAAAAAATACTTAAATCATGGATTTGGCGGGGTACTTGCCTTTAAGGTTAAAGCCGGGAAAGAGGCAGCTGATAAACTAGTAAACAATCTCAAACTTATCAGCCACCTTGCCAATGTGGGTGATGCCAAGACATTAATCATTCATCCTGCTTCAACAACACATCAGCAGCTTTCTGAAAAAGAACAGCTTAGCTCTGGTGTTGTACCCGGAGTATTGAGATTATCGGTTGGAATTGAAAACATTCAGGATATTAAAAACGATTTAGATCAGGCACTTAATATTTCATAGCAGATATTCCTTCAATAACCGGCTGTTTTGAGTATATAGATATTTATTTCTTAACACCTTTTAAAATTAAGTGTTATACATTTACAGAAAAAAGCAGAACAGATTTAATAAAAGAAATCAATTTAATAATTATTACTTATGCCCGATTTTACCATACCAAATCAAAAAGTAGTTGAAAAGGCAATCAAATCTGTCTTTGAACTTCTTTTTCCTACCACTCATTCATTTACTGAAGCTGAAATAGAAAGTAATAGAAGTGATCTGCAGAAACAGATATGTGAGATATTATCCGGGTTGACCGATAAAAAAGATGGGATCACCGATACCCTTTTCAAAAATCTTGAGAAAATAAAAAAGGGATTACTTAAAGACGCCCGTTTTATTCTTGCATCAGATCCTGCTGCAACAGAGCTTATTGAGGTTATAGCTATCTATCCTGGTTTCTTTGCTATATACTGTTACCGTATCGCCAATTTCTTAGCAAAGTTAAAAGTACCTCTGTTTCCCAGGATGATTACAGAATATGCGCACAGGGTAACTGGCATTGATATTCACCCTCTGGCTGAAATCGGGAGTCCTTTCGCTATAGACCATGGGACAGGCATTGTCATAGGTGAAACGACAAAAATCGGAAATAATGTAAAACTTTATCAGGGAGTCACGCTTGGCGCCCTTAGTGTAGATAAGAGTAAAGCATCTAAAAAAAGGCATCCTACAATTGAAGATAATGTTGTTTTATATTCCGGATGTACAATTCTGGGCGGGCAGACGGTTGTTGGCCGAAATAGCGTTATTGGCGGCAATGTATGGCTGACTGAAAGTATTGCTCCTTTTTCTGTTGTTTATCATAAAAGCGAGATTATAGTGAGAAACCAGAATAGTTTTCACGAACCTATAAACTTTATTATTTAAACATGTTTTACAAAACTAAAATATTATGAAACTAAATTCAATTCTTGAATCAATAGGGAATACGCCTCATTTGAAAATCAACCGGCTGTTCGATCCAGGTTATTCAGTTTGGGTGAAGCTGGAAAGAGACAACCCTGGTGCCAGTATTAAAGACCGTATTGCATTATCAATGGTTGAGGACGCAGAAAAAAAAGGTATTTTAAAACAAGGTAGTGTAATTATTGAACCTACTTCCGGTAATACTGGTATTGGTCTTGCTATTGTTGCAGCAGTTAAGGGATACAGACTCATACTGGTAATGCCTGAATCAATGTCTATAGAAAGAAGAAAAATAATGAGTTCTTATGGAGCGGAATTTGTTCTTACTCCCCGCGAAAAAGGCATGAAGGGTTCAATAGAACGGGCCAGAGAATTAGTTCAGGAAACACCAAATTCATGGATGCCCATGCAGTTCGACAATCCATCCAACACTGAAATTCACAGAACTACCACAGCACAGGAAATCCTCAAAGACTTTCCTGATGGACTTGATTATCTGATTACGGGAGTAGGCACAGGTGGACATATTACCGGTGTCGCTGAGGTGTTAAAAAAGGCATTCCCAAAACTTAAAGTATATGCGGTTGAACCGGAACTATCACCGGTGTTGAGCGGAGGCTCTCCTGCACCCCATCCTTTACAGGGAATTGGTGCCGGGTTTATACCATCAATTTTAAATACAGATATACTGGACGGGATAATCAAGGTTACTAAAGACGAAGCATATACATTTACCAAACGAGCTGCCAAAGAAGAGGGATTATTTGTCGGAATATCTTCAGGAGCATCACTGGCAGCAGTTAATCAGAAGCTGAAGGAATTTCCTAAAGGATCAAGAATTCTTACTTTCTGTTATGATACAGGGGAAAGATATCTTTCAATCGAAGGGTTATTTTGAGTAATCTGACGTTGTCTCAACCAGTATTAACCACCCCGTCATTAGCCTTCGGCTATGACACCCCTCCTTCAAAAAGGAGGGGAAATTAACTAAATTATATACATTAAATCTCTCCTCCTTTTGAAGGAGGAGTACCCCGAAGGGGGGAGGTGGTTGACTATTAAGACAGTCTCCCATATTAATCCTCGAACAAATACAGTTGCCTGTCGGAACAATCTTCAGTTTCGAGATTGGAAATGCTCAATCCTAAAAGTCTTATTCTCGATCCTTCGAGTTTAAGCAATTTACGAATGCCTGAAACCTCTTTATGCAATGTATCGAAATCGCGTATATAATTCTGGAGTGTTTTACTTCTGGTAATCTGTTTGAAGTCCGAAAACTTAACTTTCAGGGTGATTGTTCTTCCTGTAGTCTCAGAATGTTCCAGCCTTTCCATCAGTTCTTTTTCGAGCCTGTACAATTCCGCAATAATCTCGAAGCGGGTAATAAGATCTTTTTCATAGGTAAGCTCTGTCCCCACTGATTTTCGCTCCTGATCCGGTTCAACAGGACGCTCATCTATACCCCTAACAATATCATAGAAAAACACGCCGGCTTTGCCAAAATTTCTTACAAGCGATACAAGATCCCATTTCTTCAGATCGGCACCTGTGTGAATTCCCAGCTTATGCATCTTTTGTGCAGTCACCTTTCCGATTCCGTAGAATTTTTCCACTGCCAGATCTTCAATGAAATTTTCAGCATCTTCCGGCCGTATCAGGAACAGACCATCAGGTTTGTTAATATCTGAAGCTATCTTAGCAAGAAATTTGTTCACTGACACACCGGCGGATGCAGTGAGACCTGTTCTGGCTTTAATTTCACTTCTGATTTTCCTGGCGATAACCGTGGCAGACCCGATATTTTTTTTGTCATTAGTCACATCAAGAAAAGCTTCATCAATTGACAAGGGTTCAATTAAGTCGGTATATTCCGAGAAAATCTCCCTTATACTTGCAGAAACCTCGGTGTATCTTGTGAAATTATGTTTCACGAATATAAGATCAGGACATAAGCGCCTGGCAATTACCGATGGCATTGCAGATCTGACACCAAATCTTCTCGCCTCATAACTTGCTGCAGCGACAACACTGCGCTCGCCACTCCCTCCAACGGCAACAGGTTTCCCTCTCAGTTCCGGATTATCGAGCTGCTCAACTGACGCAAAAAATGCATCCATGTCTATATGAATAATCTTCCTCAAATCAGAATAAAATCAAAACAAATTTAATCAATCCGTTAATACTTTGAAGAGATTCCTAATTCCGGACAGACAGAAACCACAACTGCCAAAACAACAACAAAAACAAAGGTAGCTCTAAAAAAAGACGGAACTCCTGACAAAAGATTTAAAGAAAATAAACAAACAACAAAACCGGCTGGCCCACTGAAGAAAGATGGTA
>Ga0066793_10001342_pt1 | contig 11102 bp, 10 predicted proteins | sample PersoiDNA2013189_FD_83876 | JGI IMG/M metagenome (GOLD analysis project Ga0066793, IMG submission 83876) | Permafrost soil microbial communities from the Arctic, to analyse light accelerated degradation of dissolved organic matter (DOM) -... | ecosystem: Environmental > Terrestrial > Soil >...
GCTCGACGCGATCCCTTCGAGCGCCCCCGTTTCCTTCTTGGTCAGACGCAACGGCGGAGCGGGAGGACGTGCCATGCGACAGGCTATCACTATCGCGCGACTATTTACATGTCACTACACTAGTTGCTCTTTGCCGTGAGGTCGTAGATGGTCACTCTGTCGACAGCCTTGGCCGTGAAGTGGGCGCTGACCCAGGAGGAAATCTGTGACGATGTCGACGTCCCGGAAGATCCGAAGCCCGTAGGGTCCGAAAACCCACTGGCACGTGTGACCAGGAATTTTTCACCTGTGGGGTGCACAAATTGGATTTCATGCGCGTGGGGTGATCGAGCTCGGTCGGTGAGAGAGCTGGGAACGGAGTGACGCCGAGCAGGAGACGGCGGCTGGGTGGCGGTAACCGCTGGTGCCGGCGTGAGGAACGCGTTTGGGCTTGACCCCCGGGGGTGGCGGCGCTCGACCGAGGGCCGCTGCGGGAGGATTGTGAGTGATGACGGGGCGAGCCCGAGTGGCTCAGGCGGCGCGTCGGTCCTCGTGGAGGAGCCCGCCGAGGACGTCACGACGTTCGATGCCGTGACCTGGGTCGCCGGGGACAGCCGTCACAGCTCCGACATCTGATCTTCGCTTCGAATGCCAGCACCCCGACCACACCCGCCGCTCAATCCAGCGTCAGCCTGCCGCGGAGTGCTACGGTCGACTTTCGTTGCAATGACCGCTCGAACTGGCCGTTCATTCATATTCAGCCAGATGACAAACCGGGGGATGAAAATGGCAGACATGACCACAAATCTTGGCGAGACCGAGCCGCGAGCGCACGGTCCGCTTTCCCGGCTCTGGTCCCGGGAGCTCAACCACTACCCGGACACAGGTCCACGGGTCCTCTATCTCGCCATCGTGGTCGTGGCCACGGTGATCGTGTACTACGAGAACTACATCGCCGGCGCGGTGTCGCCCACGATCATCGCCCACTACGGGATGAGCTTCCACTACTTCGTGAACATCTCGGTCGTCGCGGCGATCTTCGGGGCGTTCGCCTCCCTGATCGCAGGGCTGGCGGACAGGTGGGGACGGGCCAACCTCGTCGCTTGGGGTCTGGGCATCACCGGCGTGCTCACCTTGTTCGGCATCCCGAACGCCCCGAACAAGCTGACCTACCTGGTCCTCTTCACCATTACCGGCTTCGTGGAGGGCATCATGCTGGTCGCCACCCCCGCCTTGGTGAGGGACTTCTCCCCCCAGTTGGGCCGGGCGTCGGCCATGGGCTTTTGGACCCTCGGCCCGGTAGTGGGGAGCCTGGTGGTGGCCGAGGTCTCCAGCAACACGCTGAACCATATGCACGCGTGGCAGGACCAGTTCATCATTTGCGGCATCGTCGGCCTCGTGGTGTTTGTCATCGCCGTCGTGGGGCTGCGCGAGCTGTCACCGAACCTGCGGGACCAGCTGATGGTGAGCATGCGGGACCGGGCCCTGATCGAGGCGCGAGCCAAGGGCATCGACGTCGAAGAGTCGTTGCGCCGCCCCTGGCGCCAGGTACTGCACCTCGACGTCGTCGGCTCTGCCTTCGCCATCAGCGTCTTCCTGCTCATCTACTTCGCGGAGGTGGGCTTCCTCGTCATCTTCCTCACGACGATCTACGGGTTCAGCCTGACGCAGGCCAACGGGATCAGCAACTGGATCTGGGCCTTCGACGCCGTGGCGCTGATCTTGACCGGTCTGTTGTCGGACCGCCTGCGGGTCAGGAAGCCGTTCATGCTGGTCGGCGCCATGGGCATGATCGTGATGACGTTCATCCTGCTCCAGCGGACCACCATGCCGCACACCAGCTACTACATGTTCGTGCTGCTCCTCAGCATCCTGATGGTGTTCCAGGCCATCGGCTACGGCCCGTGGATGGCGAGCTTCACCGAGACGGTGGAGAGGCGGAACCCGGCGCTCACGGCCCACGGGCTGGCTGTGTGGGGATGGATCATCAGGATCGTCGTCGCCGCCTCCGCCTTCATCCTCCCCTACGTGGTGACCTCGGTCACGCCGCTGGTGACCTACGGCGCCCAGGTGTCGACGCTGGCGACGCAGTACAAATCACAGCTGGCCACGGCGGCGGCCATCGACCCGACGACGCTGGCGACGCTGACCGCTGACCCGACCAACGGCGCCGCCATCGGCAAGGCCCTCAGCGATATCTCCGCCCAGCAGGGCGTGTCGTCGGCCACCGCCATCCAGGAGCTCACCGCCCTGGGCAATGTGCCCAAGGCCGACCTGGCCTACCTGAACGCGCACGGCGCCGCCGTCCAGGCGGCGGCCAAGTCCACGCCGCACCAGTGGCAGCACTGGTGGTGGGTGTGCATCGGCGGTGAGGTCGTCTTCATCCCGTTCATCTTCGTGATGGCCGGCCGCTGGCGGCCACGCAATGCCAAGCGCGACATCGAAGAGCACGAGCGCAGCCTGGCGGCGGAGCTGGCCCGTCTGGAGGCGGAGATGCCAGCGGCGGCCACCACCTGAGAACCGCCGGTCCATCACCTGCGCCAGCATCGCGGGCCCCGGACCGGGGAGGCCTCATCCGGCAGGTTCCACCTCGACCCGGCCAGCCGACGGCTGGAGGCGAACAGGTCTTTTGCCTCTGTCGGCGCCGCCGTCCTCGCCGTCCGCTCAACTAGAATGATGTTGTCATTAGCGTTTAGGGACGCCCACTTGAAGAAAGTATCAGCCGGAATGGGGACGACTTAGGCTAGCCAATGAAAGGGGTGGGAGCTTCCGAACACCACGGCGACAGCGTTCGAGAGTCTCGTCAGCTCGGTGCAGAACTCCGTGGTGGCCAGCGACGTTGGTCGGACGCCCGCAACTGCGCCCAGTGGTTCGCTCGCTTCGAGGAACGCTGGACCGAGCCCACGAGGCCTGCGAGCCGCGACCATGTCCGACTGCTCGAAGAGAAACTTGAGGCTGTGCGTCGTTTGGTCACCGGTGAACAGACCTCGTAAGCCACCGAGCAACGTCGCAGTGCCGCATCCCGTGGCTGGCGAGCAATAGTCATTCGATTCCAGAGGGCAGCAAGATGATCACCATCCTGCAGATCGAAGGAGGTCAGATCAAAAGGAGCCCACTACTGACATGCTCAAACCCAGACCGGGCTGGAATGATTGCGCAGCAGCCTGCGCTCGGGCGTCCGTAGTTGCGGTGTTGGCCACGAGGATCATCGAAGCAATGGCGTACCCGAGCTGATCGGCGAGGGTTTGCGGATTCATGCCGGCGGCGAATTTGGTTTCCGTGCAGTGCCGTCGGCCATGTAACCGGATTGGCCACTTGGCTGGCGCTGTGCCTGGGGTCAGGACAACCGCGGGATGCCAAATTAGGCGTCGACGAACTCTCCGTCACGATGCATCGTGCATTTGACCCAATCAATCTTCCATCCCGGGGTGGCGATCTCGGCAGCGTGAAAGGCTGCTCGAATCGTTGCCCCTCCGTCCTCTTGGGCTTCCATCAAATCCGCAGATTCCAGAGAGATTGACACATCGATTCGAGAGGTCTCGAGGTTGGTCGAAACATCGATGTCATCTGCGTTCAGCTGCTCGAGTTCGGCCACAACGAGATCGATGTACTGCTCTAGCCCTTTAGGGCTGTGGTCGCCAGCATCGGTGCGCACAAGAACTCCACAAAAAGTCGTCTCATACCGCTCCACCTCCGTCCCTCCTTCCATCATTCTCTTCCTTCCAGCACGTCCGTTTGAATTTCGCCAACTTGTTCTTTGCGTAGCCAGGCGAGGAGGGCGTCTGGTGAATGTGCTCCATGCGGATGCCACACTCGCATTTCGCCTTCCGGAGGTTGCTCTTCCCTGCGGGCGGTGTCACCGACCAGCCACCGGCCTCGACCTCTTCGATGAGGGCTCGAATAGCCCTGTTCGAAGGTTTTCGGGACGCCGCCATAAGGGCTGAACACTACATGGGACGTCGTCACCATACCCATGTAGTCGACATCAAACCAGGGCCACTTGAGAGGCACGGCCAGCGATTCGGGAGCCGCAGGCACAATTGCAGAATAGTTGAGAGTGGCTCGCTAGGTGATTCGGGTCGAATTACAGATCTGTTGTTCCGGCCGTGGGAACGAGAGTGCGGCTCTATCCACCAGCGCCGGCAGAGAGCTTCGGCAACTTCAGCCCGGCCTCGAGTGAGTCGGCGGCGGCCTGGGCCTGCGCGCTGGTGTTCGCGGTGTACACCCGGAGTGTCACCGACGCGTCGGCGTGGCCAAGTCGATCGGCAACTGTCTTCGGATTCATGCCGGCGGCGATACTGGGTAGCTGTGTAGTGCCGGAGGTCATGCAACCGGAATGGCCACCGTTCTGTGTCTGCGATGTCACGGCCGGACTGCTCAGCTTCCGCGCGCGCTAGCAATTCCATTCGCCGACACAACCGTTCGAATGCCTGGGTCACTGAGTCAGGGTGTAGCGGTCGAGCTCCGTCCGGATCGGCGCTGAAGACGTATCCGTCTGGAGATAGGTCCACGACGGCCCCTGTGGCGTCCGCCTCCGCCCTCGCATGCCTACCGCCAAGAACCACCATGGCTTGCTCTCCGAGGACCAGGCGTCGGGCCTGGTGACTCTTCGGACCCTTCGTCCCGATCCCGTCAGGTGTCTGCCAAATTGACTGCCGAACGACAACCGCCGCGCTTTGCCAGTCGATGTCGCCCCATTGGAGTCCACACAGTTCTCCCCGGCGCATTCCAGTCAGTGCCGCGAGGACAACGATCGTGGCCAGCTCAGGATTCCGAGCACTTGGACGAGCGGCCTCGCTGATCAGCGCTGTCACCTGTTCGGGCGACGGTACCTTCGTCTCTACCTTCCGAGCCGCCGGCGGTGTGGCGTCCTCTGCCACGTTGCGGTCGACCCAGCCCCACTTCCTGCCCTGCTTGAGCGCCGCGCCGATGATGCGGTGATGGTAGAGCACCGTGCTCGGGCTCAGGCCGGCAGCGAGCTGGCTCGCATAGAGTCGATCGAGGTCATGGGCCGTCAGCTTGTCGAGTGCCTTGGCGCCGAGCGTCGGGCGGATGGATGTGTCGATCTTCCGCTTGTACTCGTGAAGGGTCTTGGGGCTGCGGCCCATCCGCTCGGAATGAGCCAGCCATTCGTCGAGGAGGCTGCCCAGCGTCGATTGGGTGCCGCCGTACTCGCCGCGCTCGACGGCGGCCACCAGACTGGCCAGCTTCTTCTCGGCCGCCCGCTTGCCGGCCCCGGGCTCCCGACGGTCGGCGGCATACGACCGGCTGAGCTGCTTCGGCTTGCCCGTGACCGGGTCCCGGCCGACGAAGACTCGAAGCTGCCAGTGGCCCGGTCAACGCTCTCGTACGGTGCCTGCCATCGAGCCATTGAAGGGCGCTTGTAGGCCAGACCGGGGTTTCCGGTCCTAAACATGGAGCCTGGGAGGAGAATCGAACTCCTGACCTACGCATTACGAGTGCGTTGCTCTACCGACTGAGCTACCCAGGCGCGAGGTGCCACGCTATCCGAACCCCGGAGACTGCGATTTCGCCGTCCCTCTCCAGCGTCGTCCGACTGACGGCCGGGCCGGCGAACATGCTTCAGTTCGCCAGTCCCGACAATCTGGTCATCAGCGCTTCCATCAACAGGGCCTCGTTGGGGTTACGTCCAAGCACGCCGGCAGCCCGCTCGATCGCCTCCACATCTCCCACCAACTGGCGGCTGTCAGCCTCGGCACCGGGCGAACTGGTGCCGGTGGGTGCATCGGCGGCGGTCACCAGCCGGTCACGGTAGACCCCGGCCAAGGTGGCCAGCCCCGTCCTCAGCTCGTCGGTCCTCCATCGCCGCTCTTCGCGCTTGTGTTGATCCTCAACCTCCTTGCGACCCGGGATCCCCTTGGCCCCCACGGCTTCGGCCCGCTCGGACAGCGATGCCAGTTCAGCGGCGTGTTGCTCTCTCAATGGTCCCAGCAACTCGTCAGCCGAGTTGAGTAACTCAGCGGCCACCATGGCGGCGGCGGCGCCGGTGCCGTCCAGGCGGGTCGGGACCGATCTCCATCGCTCGATACGTTCGGCGAACCCCGGATCGGTAGCCAGCAATTTGGCCCGATCGAGCCGACCACCCGACACCACGGCCACCGAATGGGCAACCTCGTCACTCACCCCGTGGCTGACCAACCATGTCGTGACCGCATCGACCGGAACTGGATCGAACGCCACTTTCACACACCGACTGGCGATCGTCACCAGGCTCAGGGGCAACTCGTCCCCCACCAGTACGAAGACCGTCGAGGCGGGCGGCTCTTCCACCGTTTTGAGCAGTGCCGGTGCCGACTGGCTGGCCAGGTGGATGTCGGTGACCACCAGCACTTGACGTGACGCCTCCATCGGTCGACGCTGGGCCCGGGTGCCGATGGTGCGGGCATCCTCGATGCTGATGGACGCACCTGATCGCTCCACCACCACCAGATCGGGATGGGTCCCGGCCAGCGCCCTCCGACACGTGCTACACGTCCCGCAGCCACCCTGAGGACACAACAGGGCGGCCGCGAACCCACGGGCAGCCGCCCGCTTGCCCGACCCGGGCGAACCGTGCAAGAGGTATGCGTGCACCGGTCGGCGAGCCGAAGCCCTCAACTGGGCGACTGCGGTGGGCTGACCCACCACACCCTCGAACAGCGCCGCCACCGGCACTTCTGTCGACTCTGGTTCAGCCACCGGCCGGCTCCCCCAACCGCTCCCGCACCGCCGCCCACACGCTTTCGGCAATGTCGTCGATGTCACCAATCCCATCCACCACTACCCACGTCTCGGGGTCACCGGTGGCCAACCGATGGAACCCATCGGCCACCCGCTCGAAGAAGGGTGTCCCCAGCGCCTCGAAGCGATCGTCACGTCCACCGGCCAGTCGCCCCTCCGCCAACGCCACCGGCACGTCGATCAACACCGTGAGGTCCGGGCGTAACCCTCCGGTCGCCCAGGCGACCAGCCTCCCGAGCTCGGAAACATCCATGCCCCGCCCATACCCCTGGTAGGCAAGGGTCGATCCCGAGAACCGATCGGTGACCACCCACCTCCCTGTCTCGAGGATTGGACCCACTTCCTCGGCCACGTGTTGGGCCCGATCTGCCGCCATCAACAGGGCTTCAGCCCGTTCGGTCAAGGGAGGCAGATCCGGATCGAGGAGCAAGTGACGGAGTGACCTACCCAGCGTGGTGGCTCCCGGTTCGAAGGTGAGTAAGGCGCCGAGCCGGGTTGCCAGCATCTGAGCCTGGGTGGACTTGCCACAGCCGTCAATCCCTTCGAGGGCGATCAGGCGTCCGCGGGACCCATCGGTCACTCTGACCCGGCGACCATCTTCGGGTCGCCGACCGCCTTCTTCGCCGGTGACTTCTTGGCTGCCGCCTTCTTCTTGGCGGTGGCCTTTTTGGCGGTGGCCTTCTTCTTGGCCGGTGACTTCTTGGCCGTTGCCTTTTTGCGGGTCGACGGGCCCGCGGCCCGTCGTTCGGCCAACAACTCGGACGCCCGTTCCACTGTCAGGGTTTCGACGTCGTCCCCCTTGCGGAGCGATGCGTTGGTGGTGCCGTCGGTGACGTACGGTCCAAATCGACCGTCCTTGACCACCATGGGCAATCCGGTATCGGTGTCGGCTCCCATCTCGCGGAGCGGCCCGGCGGCATTGCGGCCCCGCCTGGTCTTGGGTTGCGCGAACAGGGCCAGGGCCTCGTCCACCGTCACCGTCAGGATCTGCTCTTCGGTGAGCAGGCTTCGGGTATCGGTGCCCTTTTTCAAATAGGGGCCGAATTTCCCGTTGTAGGCGACGAACTCCTCACCGCTTTCGGGATCCGGGCCCACCACCCGTGGAATCCGCAGCAGTTCCAGCGCCTGTTCAAAGGTGACGGTGGCCGTGACCATCGAGGTGAACAGCGATGCGGTGCGGGGTTTCGGGCCTCCGTCGACCACCTCACCCAGCTGGACATACGGTCCGAAGCGGCCAGCTTTGACCTGTACGGCCAGACCGGTCTCCGGATCCTCTCCGAGCACCCGATCCGACGATGGAGCCTCGAGAAGCTCTTCGGCCCGCGAAGGTGTGAGCTCGTCGGGCGCCAGGTCCTCGGGGATGGAGACCCGGTCCTCGCCGCGCTGGAGATACGGGCCGTAGCGACCCACCCGGGCCACGATCTCGACTCCGTCGCTGCCCTTCCCGATGGGGATGGAGTTGATCTCGCGGGCGTCGATCTCTCCCAGGTAGGTATTCACCTCGTGCTTGAGACCGAGTCGGCGGACCTGCGAACCGTGGCCCGAGGTCACCCCGTCCCCGGCACCCGTGCCGTTGGCCACCTCGTCGCCGGTGCCGAAGTAGAAGCGGGTCAACCAGGGCAGCGCCTCTTCATCCCCCGAGGCGATCGCATCGAGGTCGTCTTCCATTGATGCAGTGAACCCGTAGTCCACCAGGTCGGCGAAGTACCGCTCGAGCAGCCCCACCACCGCGAAGGCGGTGAACGACGGGACGAGTGCGGTTCCCTTCTTCCATACGTAGCCACGGTCGAGGATGGTGGCGATGACGCTGGCGTAGGTCGACGGGCGACCGACGCCGAGTTCCTCCATGGCCTTCACCAGTGACGCCTCGGTGAAACGGGCCGGTGGTTGGGTGGCGTGGGACCCGGGCTCCAGTCCGTCCACCGACAACGGGTCACCCTCGGCCATCGGGGGAAGGTGCACCTCGCGATCGGCCAACTCGGCGTCGGGATCGTCCTTACCCTCGACATAGGCCCGCAGAAACCCGGGGAACTGGATGACCTTTCCGCTGGCGGAGAATTCCGCCTCACGGTCGTCGCTGCCCGCAGGGTCAACGGCGGTGCCAACCAGGCGCACCTGCGCGCTGGTCCCGTTGGCGTCAGCCATCTGCGAGGCGACCGTCCGCTTCCAGATCATGTCGTAGAGCCGGAACTCGTCTCCGGACAACGACCGCGATGCCTCATCGGGCGTCCGGAATGACTCACCGGCGGGCCGGATGGCTTCGTGAGCCTCCTGGGCGTTCTTCACCTTCCGCTCGTACACACGCGGCTGGGCCGGCACGTACTCGGATCCATACAGTGACGCGGCCTGGGCCCGGGCCGCGGCCAACGCCTCACTCGACAACGTGGTCGAGTCGGTCCGCATGTAGGTGATCCACCCCTGCTCATAGAGACGCTGGGCGATCTGCATGGCGCGCTTCGAACTGAAACGGAGCTTGCGGCCCGCCTCTTGTTGCAGGGTGGACGTCATGAACGGGGGTGCCGGGGACCGTCGGAACGGTTTGTGGGTCATCGACTTCACCGCGAAAGGGGCGCCCTCCAGGGCCGCCGCCAACCCTCGGGTTTCGGCCTCCCCCAACACCACCACCGAACCCGAAGAGGTCAGTGCCCCGGTGTCATCGAAGTCACGACCGGATGCCAACGACACGCCGTCCACCGCCACCAGTGACGCAGTGAATGAGGTGGGGATTCCCTCGCTGGCCGGGGAACTGGTGGTGAAGGTCCCGTCAAGGCCCCACCAGTCGGCGGAACGGAACTTCATCCGGGCCCGCTCCCGCTCCACCACCATGCGGGTGGCCACGCTCTGGACCCGACCGGCGGACAGCCGGGGCATGATCTTCTTCCACAGGACCGGCGACACTTCATAGCCGTAGAGACGGTCGAGAATGCGCCGAGCCTCCTGGGCATCCACCAAACGGCGATCGAGCTCCCGCCATTCGGTGACGGCCCGCTCAATGGCCGGGCGGGTGATTTCGTGGAAGACCATCCGCTTCACCGGTACCTGGGGCGCCAGCACCTCAAGGAGGTGCCAGGCGATCGACTCCCCCTCGCGGTCCTCATCCGAGGCCAGGTAGACCTCGCTGGCCTGCTTCACCAATTGTTTCAGCTTGGCGACCTGAGCTTTTTTGTCCGAAGACACCACATAGAGCGGTTTGAAGCCGTTGTTGACGTCCACGCCGAGGCGGGCCCAGGCCTCGCCCTTGATAGCGGCAGGGACCTCATCGGCCCGGCGGGGCAGGTCCCGGATGTGCCCAATGGACGACTCCACCACGTATCCAGGGCCGAGCAGTCCGGCGATGGTCTTGGCCTTGGCCGGTGATTCCACGATGACCAGGGGTTTTGCCCCACGTGGGGCAGCCTTCGACTTCGACGAGGAGCCCTCGGCTTGGTCGACGTCTTCGCTCGTCTGCGTCAGGTCAGTGGATGTCATAGTTGTCGCGACAGGGTGAACTGCGCGGTTGCCCGCTGTCAACCCCGGGTACCGCCGCCAGACCGGAGCCCCCGTCGGCGGAGAACCTCAATCGTGGGTGGATCCCACCGCGGCGGCGGCCGGCTCGTTCACCACGGTGGACCCCGACGTCGGTAGTTCGCTGTCCATGGCTTCCGACTTCCGCTTGGAGAAGGCAATGGAGATGAGCAGCACGACGAGGGCGCCACCGGCAATGGCCAAACGGGCGCCGGTGTGGGAGTGAAGGGTGATCACCGCGGGCAGAATGAGGAGGGACACAAGGTTCATCACCTTGATCATCGGGTTGAGCGCCGGTCCGGCGGTGTCCTTGAACGGATCGCCGATGGTGTCACCGATGACCGCCGCCTTGTGGGCGTCGGAACCCTTCCCGCCTTCGTGCCCGTCCTCGATGTACTTCTTGGCGTTGTCCCACGCCCCACCGGAGTTGGACAGGAAGTTGGCCATCAACTGCCCGGACAGGATGGTCCCGGCCAGGAAGGCACCCAGGGCGAAGTAGCTGATGCCGAAGCCGACAATCACCGGGGTCAGCACGGCCAGCAGCGCCGGGGTGGCCAACTCGCGTTGCGAAGCGGAGGTGCAGATGGAGATCACCCGGCCGTATTCCGGCTTTTCGGTGTAGTCCATGATCCCCGGATGCTCGCGGAACTGGCGGCGGACCTCCTGGACCACGGTGCCCGCGGTGCGTCCCACTGCCCGGATGGCCAGTGACGAGAAGAGGAAAGCGATCGAGCCACCGATGAGAAGTCCGATGAAGATGGTGGGATGCGACACATTGATCTGGGTCTGCGCCTGATTGAACAGCCAGTTGACGTCGTACCCGGGGCTCCCGATGGAGGGGGCATGCAATCCCAGTTGGGATCCGACGGTCTCGATGA
>Ga0066793_10001343_pt1 | contig 11097 bp, 9 predicted proteins | sample PersoiDNA2013189_FD_83876 | JGI IMG/M metagenome (GOLD analysis project Ga0066793, IMG submission 83876) | Permafrost soil microbial communities from the Arctic, to analyse light accelerated degradation of dissolved organic matter (DOM) -... | ecosystem: Environmental > Terrestrial > Soil >...
CCAGGGCGACGGCGACTCGGGCGGAGGCGCGGGGGCGGCTGGCTGGCATCTCTACCTCTAATACGGCCCGGAGCCTGAATAGTAACGGGCTACTTAACGGCCGAAGCCGATTAGACCTCGGTCTGCAGTGCCGAGGGCGGTTTACGCCTGCTGGAGCGTGGAAGAATCGCACCGTGAATCAGTTGAATAGCTCAACCGGCGAGGACTTTCACGCTCGCGTAGAGCGTCTCGAGGTGGGGGACCGGCACGCCGAGCCTGCCGGCCAGCTCCACCACCGAACCGGTGATCGCGTCGATCTCCATCGGCCGGCCGGACTCGAGGTCCTGGAGCATCGACGTCTTGTGGTCGCCGACTCGTGCCGCGCCTCGGATCCGCTGATCGATCGAGACCGGGATCTCGATCCCAAGGCGGCCGGCGACCGCATCCACCTCCTCCATTGCTGCCCGGACGACGGGAACGAGGACGGTCGATTGGGCCATGTCGCCCAGGGTTGCCCGCGTGAGCACGCTCAGCGGGTTGAACACGGCGTTGCCCATCAGCTTCACCCATAGCTCCTGTCGAATCCGTGGTTGGACCGGCGCTTTCAGGCCCGCGCCAGTGAGCACGCCGGAGAGCGCGGCAATCCGCTCCGTCTGGCTCCCGTCGAGCTCACCGAGAGAGAACCGTTCGCCCTCGACGTGTCGCACGACCCCAGGACCTTCGACGCTGGTCGCCGGGTACACGATGCACGCGATCACCCGCTTCGGGTCGATCGTCCGGCCGATCATCCCGCCTGGGTCGACCGTTTCGAGGTGGGTCCCTTCGAGCTCACCGCCGTGGCGTTGGAAATACCACCATGGAATTCCGTTTTGGGCGCTTACGACGACGGTGCCGGCTCCGAGGCTGGCAGCCAGGCGATCCGCGATCGCCGGCAGGCTGTGCGCTTTCAGCGTCACAAATACGAAATCAGCGTCTCGCACCGCCGCCAGGTCGTCTGTGGCCTCCACTCTCACCGTCGACTCGCCACCCGGCTCGAGCAATCGGAGACCTGACTCGCGCATCGCCTGAAGGTGCGGGCCGCGAGCGATGAGGACGACGTCGGCACCGCTCTTCGCGAGCCGGGCTCCGAGGAATCCCCCCGTCGCGCCGGCGCCAAGGATCGCGGTTCTCACTTCTGGATGAACTGCTCGGCGACGAAGCGGCGTTGGATCTTGCCGGTCGGCGTTTTCGGGATAGAGTCGACGATATGTAGGTGCCGCGGCACCTTGAAGTCCGCCAGGCGCGACCTGACAAACGCGAGCAGATCCTTCTCCGTGACCGGCTCGTTGAGGACCACCGCGGCGCCGACCTCTTCGCCCCAGGTCGGGTGCGGGACCCCGAAGCTCACGGCCTCCTTCACCGCCGGGTGCGCTTCGAGCACCTCGTCGATCTCTCGCGGCGCGATCTTCTCTCCTCCGCGATTGATCAGCTCCTTGATCCGGCTCAGCAGCCGCAGGTAACCATCCGCATCGAGCACCCCGAGGTCGCCGGTACGGAACCAGCCCTGGGTGAACGAGCTCGCGTTCGCCTGCGGGTTGTTCTCGTATCCGTCGATCACGTTCGGCCCGCGTACGGCGACCTCGCCGCTCGCTCCGGCGGCCAGTTCATTTCCGCCGTCGTCGAGGATCGCGATGTCAACGCCGGTTCCGCGCCCGACGCTGCCCGGCACCCGCCGGTCGGGTGGCAGCGGGTTGGACGCCATCTGGTGGCTCGCCTCGGTCATGCCGTAAGCCTCGAGGACCGGGACGCCGAAGCGATCTTCCATCAGCTCCATCTGCGCCGGCGCGAGCGCCGAGCTGCACGAGCGAACGAATCGCAAGCGCTCACAGCCGGGCGGGCGCTTGTCCTGAATCCGGGACAGGATCAGCTGATGCGGCGTGGGCGACGCGCTGAACCAGGTCGGCCGCGTCGCCTCCATCAGCGGTCGAAAGCCCAGGGCGCTGTAGCGCCGAGGCACGACCACGGTTCCGCCCGACGCGAACGTGGCCAGCGTCGAGGCGATCAGGCCGTGGACGTGAAACAGGGGCATGATGCAGAGGGAAACGTCGTCGGGCGTCAGCTCGTATGACCGCACGATGTTGTCCGCGGACGTGAGCAGGTTTCGATGGCGCAGCGGGACGCGCTTGGGCCGGCTGGTCGTGCCGCTTGTGTGGAGTACGAGCGCGGTCGCTTCCGCATCCGCCGGTTCTAGCGAGCCGGCACTCGCCGCTCGGTTGTGATCGCTGCGCGCGGGCGCGAGCAGGATGGGACTTACCGATTGCATCTGCAGCCGGCCGGCCGCGTCCAGCTCGACCTCGATCAGCTTGCCGCCGGCCGGCAGTGACTGCCGTGCCGCGGCGGCCTCGCCTGGCGGCACGAGCAGGAAACTGGCGCCAGTGTCGTCCAGGTAGAACCGGAACTCGTCCTCTTTATATCCAGGGTTGAGCGGGCAGCTCACCCCGATCATTGACGTGGCCAGGAAGAGGAGGACGGCCTCCGGGCCGTTTGGAAACACCGTCGCGACCCGATCGCCCGGCTTGACTCCTCGAGCTGCGAGGGCCGAGGCCACCTGCTGGGTCAGCTCGCGCAGCCGGCCGTAGGTCAGCGTCGGACCGTCGGGGACGATCAGCGCGGCTTTGCCGGTCGCACCGCGGTCGAGCAGTGAGGTGATGTTCGAGTCGATCGCTCGATTGTCGTGGATCGTCGAAAGTCCCTGCGCGTCGTCGCGACCGGAAGTTCAACTCCCAGTTCATGATCGATCCGAATTGGAGAGGTCAGCCGGCGATGAGCGAAGGTAGATCGGACGGTCGTGCGGCCGGGAACGCGCAGGGCGCGTCAAACATCGAAACCATGCAGGTCGCGGAGCGGCGCTTCGAGCCGTCTCCGGAGTTCAGCCGGCAGGCCAACGCCCAGCCCGACATCTACAAGACCGGGTTCGACGTCTTTATCGACCCGACTCGCTACGGCTCGTCTGTGGCGGCCTCTTCCTTGCCACGCCGCGCGAGCTCGGCCACCACGGCCGGGTCGGCCAGCGTGGTCGTGTCGCCGAGTGGGCGCTTCTCCGATACGAGCAGTAGCGCCGGCGCGCCGGCGCGAACGGGTTAGCCGGCGGCTGCTCCCGGCGTCGCGCCTGGGCGACCGAAGCCGCCACCGCCGCCTCCGCGACCGCCGAATCCGGTCACACAGGTCCCGGATGGACCGGCCGGCGTGATGGTGATCGAGGTCGCCTGGACGTTGCCCGCCGAGTCCCGAGCGCCCGTCGCGCGCACGCATTCACCGGTGCGCAGGTCGCTCGGGGATGCGACCACTGTGGTGCTCACCGCTGCGGTCGTCGGAACTGTGATCGTCTGGCTGCCGGACGTGGTGGTCAGAACCGTGATCGAGATGCCGGTCGCGGCGGTCACCTCGCCGGTGACGATGGCCATCGGGGGTAGACCTGAGGGGATCGGCCTCGGCGAGGCGCCCGCCGGCGGAGAGGCGTTCGGTCCGAACCGCCCGGCTGCCAAGCAACCGCTGGCAAGCTTCGGCGAAAGCCGGACGGTCGTGGCGGTCAAAGCACCGGTCGAATCCTTCTGTCCGGTCGCGAGGATGCACAGGCCCGGCACGATGTCGGCCAGCACCGCGGTCGAGGTGCGCGTGAAGGTGGTGGCGCTAGAGATGGTGACTGTGAGGTCGCCGGTCGGCGCGGTCAGGATCAGCGTCTGTCCGTTGACCTGCACCAGCTGGCCGGCTGCGCCATTGCGGAACGCCGCACCTCCGCGTCCGGGACTGGGCGAGGTCGAGGCGCCGTTGGAGGCGGTCGCCGCGCTCCCGCAAGCGGTCACGACCACTCCCGCCATCACCGCGATCAGCACCATCAAGCGATTCATGGGTTCCACTCCCTCTACTGAGCCCTCAGCGCTTCGATGGGCGCGAGCCGCGCCGCACGAAGCGCCGGATAGACGCCAAAGATCAGACCGACAGCAACCGCGACGCCGACCGCGACGATGACGGGCGGGGCCGTGATGGTCACCGCGATGTTCGCCGCCCGCGGGACGATGTAGCCCACCGCGAGGCCCGTCGCGACGCCGAGCAGCCCGCCCAGCGCGGTCAGCATCCCCGCCTCGATCACGAACTGGCGGAACAGGTCGACGGGAGTCGCGCCAAGGGCCTTGCGCAGCCCGATCTCGCTCGTCCTCTCCGTGACCGAAACTAGCATGATGTTCATCACGCCAATCCCGCCGACCAGCAGCGAGATCGCGGCCACGCTGGCGAGCAGGATCGTCAGGGTCTGCGTCACCGCCTGCGCCGTGCTGAGCACCTGGGTCTGGGTCGTGATCGTAAAGTCGGCCTGCGAGGGGTCGGAGACGTGGTGGGTCTGCAGCAGGATCTGGTCCGCCTCGAGATAAGCCGAGCCGATGGTGCCCGAGCTGGTCGCGCTCAGCAGGATTCTCTGCACGCTTCCGCCGCCGCCGAAGAGCTCGTCCTGCGCCGTCGTGATCGGGACGACGCCGAGGTCGTCCTGGTTGCCGAAGCCCTGGCTGCCCGTGGGCGCCAGCACGCCGATCACCTGGAAGGGGATCTGCTTCACCATCACGATGTCACCGACTCCGGCTCCGAGGTTGGCCGCGGTCGTCGACCCGAGCACGATCACCTGGGCGCGCGTCGCGACGTCATTCGCGTTGAGAAACGTCCCGCTGCCGATGGTTCGAGTGTTGGTGATCAGCCAGCCGTCGGTGCTGCCCGAAACGGTCGTGCTCCAGTTGGCGGAGGCGCTCACGATCGACGCCCGGCCCTGGGAAACGGGAGCGACCGCTGCGATGTCAGGAGCGCTCTGCCTGTCCTGGAGTCCCTGTACGTCCTCCATGCTCAGCGTGTTGGCGCTGCCGGCGCCGCCAAACACCCCTGCCGAAACTGTGCTGCCCGGGGAGATCGTCAGCAGGTTGGTGCCCAGGGACGTGATCCTTGCTGTGACGCTGTCGGATGACGCCTGGCCGATGCCGACGGTTGCGATCACCGCAGCCACCCCGAACAGGATGCCCAGGGTCGTGAGCACCGAACGGAGGCGATGCCCCAACAGGCTGCGCAGCCCGGTCTCGATCGTCTTGAGCAAGCTCATGCCGCGACCTGTTCGACCAACCGGCCGTCCCTCATGTGGACCGTCCGCTGCGCGACCGGCGCGACCTCGGGATCGTGCGTGATGATGACGATGGTCCGTCCCTGCTCGTTCAGCTCGTGCAGCACGGCGAGCACGTCGCGGCTTGACGCCGTGTCGAGGTTTCCGGTGGGTTCGTCGGCGAGGATGAGATCGGGATCCGTGACCAGCGCCCGCGCGATCGCGACCCTCTGCTGCTGACCGCCCGACAGCTGGCTCGGCCGGTGGTCCACGCGATTACTGAGGCCGACCTGCTCGAGCGCCTGCAGCGCGAGGCTGCGCCGGTCGCGCACATTTCTATATAGGAGGGGGAGCTCGACGTTCCTCCACGCCGAGAGCTTGGGAAGTAGCTGAAACTGCTGGAAGACGAAACCTATCCTCCGGTTGCGTACATGCGCGAGCTCGGTCTCGTTGAGCCGGCTCACGTCTTGGCCCGCAAACCAATAGCTTCCCGACGTCGGCGTGTCGAGACAGCCGAGGATGTTCATGAGCGTCGACTTGCCGGATCCGGATGGACCCATGACCGCCAGCGACTCGCCGGCTGCGACCGTCAGCGAGAAATCGCGCAGCGCGGCCACCGCCCCATCACCGGCGCCATAGACCTTGTTGACCGACTCGAGCTGGATGAGGCCATCCATGCTGGGCACCCGTTAGCCGCCTCCGCGGAATGTACCGCCGCCGCCACCGCCGCGAGTGCCGCCGCCGCCCAGCACGCTAGCCCCGTTGCCGCTCGGCACCGAGCTCGTGACGATCGCGATCACGACCACCTGGTTGATCTGCAGGCCGGAGACGATCTCGATGCGGGTGGGGTCGGAGGCGCCTGTCTGGACGGGGACCGATCGCGGCTTGCCGTTGACGAGCACTGTGACGGTGGTACCCGCGGCGGTGGTGTGCACAGCGCTCGTCGGCACGGTCAGAACGTGGACAACCTGGTTGATCACGATGTTGGCCGACGCGGAGACTCCCGGCCGGATCGAGTTGCTGGTGTCCGTCAGCTGAGCGGTCACCGCGAATGTCGCGACCCCGGAGCTGACGGTGGCCGCCGGCGAGATCGACGTGATCTTGCCCAGCAGCGCCTGCGTCGAGCCGGCCGGTGTGACCTGCGCGCCCTGTCCGACGGCGACCAGGTTCACCTGGGAGTCGCTGACCGTTCCGGTCAGATCATAGGAACCTGGCGAGAAGATCACGATCGCGCTCGTCGTACCGCCACTGGTGACCGACTGGCCGGCCTTGATGTTCACCTGGGACACGATGCCGGGGATAGGCGAGGTCAGGGTTGCACCGTCCAGCTGATGCTGCACCGAGTTGACGTTGACCTGGTCGATCTGGATCTGAGCGTTGTCCATCTCGACGGTCTGGGGCGAGGTGCTCGTCTGAAGGGCGTACAGGGACGCTTTGGCGGCCGAGTACTGCTGCTGCATCGAAGCCACCTGGGCCGCGGCCTGGTCGTTGCTTTGCTGCGCTTTCGCGGTCGCGGCGGCGAGGGCGCTTTGGGCGCTGGCGAGCGCGGCCTGGTCGGCCACGATCGGCAGGTTGTCAGCCGTCAGCTTGTTCTGGTCCGTGGTGACGGCGTTGGTGTCGGTCGTGCAGGTGGACGAAGGCGGGGCAGGTGGACTTCCTGCGCAGTCGGCGGTCATGGCCGCCTTGTCGACCGTCAACTGGGCCGCGTCCGCGTCCAGCAAGGACTTCAAGCTAGCCTGGTCGGCCGTCAGCTTGCTCTGCGCAGCCGTAACCGGGAGCTGGGCCGCCGCCACCGCCTGGGCGTTGATCGCCTGAGTGTCGGCCAGGCTGGTCTGGGCGTTGTTCATGGAAACCTGGGCGGAGCCCACAGAGTTCTCGGCCGAGGTCAGGCTCTGGGTGGTCGGTCCGGCCCTGTCCTGGGACAACTTCGCGTTTGCGCCGTCCAGAGTCGCCTGCGCCTGTTGAAGCTGGGCGGAAAGAAGCGACGTGTCCAGGGTGGCGAGAGACGTCCCCGCGGCCACGGTCTGTCCGACCTGCACGTACAGGTTCTGCACGCTGCCGGCGGAGGCGAAGTTCAGGTCGGCCTCGTTGGCGGGGGTCAGGTTGCCCGCCATGCCGATGCTCTGGGTGATCGTTCCGTAGGTGACGAGGGCGGTGCGATAGGTGGTCGTGACCTTCGACGCCTGGGCGTAGACGATCGTGCCGCCGAATATGGCGGTCACCAGCACGAGGGCGGCGAGCACTCTCCTACGGAGGAGGTTCCTCAGGGATAGGTTTCTCATCCAGGACAAGGCTTAGCAAGGGTGCTGCCGGATGCTTAGAGATCCCTGTGGGAGCTCTCATAAATTGCTGGGCTCCGCTGAGCCCTCAGGTCATCGCCTTCCTGGACAGCGCGACGCCGACTGCGATGGCGACGCAGATCAGGGCGCAAAAGATTGCGAGTCCCCCGCCACCAGAGCACCCAACGCCAACGCACCATGTTGCGCGCCTTGCTGCTGCTGGGCCGCACTTCTTCCATCGAAAACGCAATTAGCAACCAAGGTTGACATTTGCAAAATAGGCAACTAGAGTTGCTCGAATGCCATCTCCTTCTCCACTTGATGGCCCGGCCGATGGCCTGGCGGCCGCCTCGGCTCTGCGAGCGATGGCAGATCAGATCGAGGACGCCGAGGTGGAGAGGGCGATGCGGGCGGGCTGGTCGTGGTCACAGGTGGCCGAAGCGCTTGGAGTCACACGCCAGGCCGTGCACAAGAAGCATTTGAGGCGCCTCTTGCTGGCTCAGATCGAGCTCCGAAGGAGGAGCGGTGAATAGGTTTTTCGGTGGCCAAAGACCCGCACCCATGCTGATTTCGTGGGAGATCGGTTCGCATGTCGCACACCACTTTGGGATGGAGGCAAAGCAGGATGGGGCGAAGTTCATCGAGGCCGAGCACATGCTCCTCGCTCTGGTGAGCGACCCCGAGAGCGATGCGGCCAAACTGCTGATCGAGTTCGGCCTGGATCGTGAGCGACTGAATTCTGCCCTCCGTGACGAGCGTCGCCGTACTCTGGCGTTTGCCGGCATGAACGCACCCGATCTGAAGTTGGTGGAAGCGACAGAGCTCGAGAGCTCGCCGTCCCTGGGAACCTCGGCCAAGGCGGCGGTGAGACGCGCGTTGATCGGGTCGCACAGGGATCACCGGCGTCGCTCGCGCCTGCGCAGCACCGATCTCCTCGCGGGCATCCTTGAAGCAGATCTGGGCACTGTGCCGCGCGCGCTTGCGATCGCGGGGATCGATCGCGCCGCGTTGATCGCGCGAGCACGGGGGTCCGAATGAAGAGGAGGCCATGCTGATAAACCTGCTGCGGACGTATCTGAGGCCCTACTCGACCGCCCTCATCATCGTGGTCGGGCTCCAGCTGGTCGGGACCATGGCCAACCTCTACTTGCCCAGCCTCAACGCTGACATCATCGACAACGGCGTCGCCAAGGGCAACACCGGTTACATCCTCTCCACGGGCGGCTGGATGCTCGTCGTGACGCTCGTGCAGATCGTCTGCTCGATCGCCGCGGTCTACTTTGGTGCCCGGGCTGCCATGGCCTTCGGCCGGGACGTCCGGTCGGCAATCTTCCACAAGGTGGGCACGTTCTCCGGCCGCGAGGTGGCCCAGTTCGGTGCGCCGTCGCTGATCACTCGCAACACGAACGACGTGCAGCAGGTGCAGATGCTGGTCCTGCTGACATGCACCCTGATGATCTCCGCCCCGATCATGTGCGTTGGCGGCATCGTCATGGCCCTGCGACAGGACGTCGGCCTGTCCTGGCTGATGCTGGTCTGCATCCCGGTGCTCGTGGTGGCGATCGCCCTGATCGTGGTCAGGATGGTGCCCCAGTTCCGGCTCATGCAAGCTCGCATCGACACTGTCAACCGGGTGCTGCGCGAGCAGCTCTCAGGCATCCGCGTCGTGCGCGCATTCGTCCGCGAGCGCGATGAGGCCCAACGGTTCGCCGAGGCCAATGCGGCGCTGACCCTGACGGCCCTGCGAGTAGGGCGGCTGATGGTCCTGATCTTTCCGACGGTAATGCTGATCCTCAACGCGTCCAGCGTCGCTGTGCTCTGGTTCGGCGCGGCGCGCGTCGACAGCGGGGAGATGCAGATCGGCGCGCTCACGGCGTTCCTGATGTACCTGATGCTGATCCTGACGTCGGTGATGATGGCCACCTTCATGGCGATCATGATTCCGCGTGCCGCCGTCTGCGCCGACAGGATCGGGGAGGTGCTAGCCACCGAGTCATCGGTCGTGCCGCCCATCTCCCCTGTGAAAGAGGTGCACGCTCGCGCCGAGCTCGAGCTCCGCGAAGTCGAGTTCCTTTATCCCGGTGCGGCTGCTCCGGTCCTGCGCAATATCTCCTTCAGGGCCACGAAGGGACAGACGACGGCCATCATCGGAAGCACCGGGGCGGGCAAGACGACGTTGGTATCGCTGGTGGCCCGGTTGTTCGACGCGACCTCCGGCACCGTGATGATCGACGGGGTCAGCGTTCGCGACCTGGATCCCGAGATGTTGTGGAACCGCATCGGCCTGGTCCCACAGAAGCCTTACCTGTTCACAGGTACGGTCGCAAGCAACCTGCGCTACGGCAATCCCCAGGCGACCGATGCAGAGCTCTGGGAGGCTCTCGAGGTTGCCCAGGCCGCCGACTTCGTCCGGGCCATGCCCGACGGGCTCGAAAGTCCGATCGCGCAAGGGGGCACCAACGTTTCCGGCGGGCAGCGCCAGCGGCTGGCGATCGCCCGGGCGCTGGTTCGTCGGCCGGAGATTTTTCTCTTCGACGACTCATTCTCGGCTCTTGACCTGACCACCGACGCCCGGCTGCGCGCGGCGCTGCGCCCGCACACCGCGCAGGCGACCGTCGTGATCGTGAGTCAGCGCGTCTCCACGATCACTGACGCAGACCAGATCGTCGTGCTCGACGACGGAGAGATCGTCGGACTCGGCCGCCACGACGAGCTCTTGAACACCTGCCCCACATACATGGAAATCGTCCAGTCGCAGCTGGCGGCGGAGCCGGCGGCATGAGCGACCGCTCCACCACCAACGGTCAGGCGACCCCGTCCGCGGCCCGTCCGCGCCCACCGATGCGTGGCGGCGGTTTTGGCCCCTTTGGCGGTGGCGGCATGCCGGTCGAAAAGCCGATGAAGTTCGGTCCGTCGGTGCGCCGGCTGATGAACCGGCTCAGGCCGGAAGGGCCGAAGCTCGTCGCCGTGATCGGGTTGGGCGTGACGAGCGTTGCCTTCATGGTCATCGGTCCGAAGATCCTTGGGCGCGCGACGGACCTCATATTCGCGGGCGCCATCGGCAAGCGGCTCCCGCCGGGGCTCACCGAAGCGCAGGTCATCGCGATGGCGCGGGCATCGGGCAACACGAACCTCGCCGACCTGCTCGCCCGGATGCATGTCGTGCCGGGCCAGGGCATCGACTTCAACGCGTTGGGCGGCGTCCTGATGCTGGCCCTCGGGCTCTACGTCGCGTCGGCCTTCTTCGGCTGGGTTCAGGGCTACCTGCTCAACGACGTCGTGCAGCACACAGTGTTCGGGCTGCGGGCCGACGTCGAGGAAAAGCTGAGCCGTCTTCCTCTCCAGTTCTTCGACCGGCAACCGCGTGGAGAGCTCCTGAGCAGGGTCACCAACGACATCGACAACGTGTCGTTGTCGCTGCAGCAGACCATCAGCCAGCTGCTGAGCTCTTTGCTGACCGTCGTCGGGGTCATGGTGATGATGTTCGTGGTGTCGCCGCTGCTGGCGGTCGTCATGCTGGTCACCGTCCCGCTGTCGGTCGGCATCGCCACACAGGTCGCGAAGCGATCCCAAAAGATGTTCGTCGCGCAGTGGGCGAACACCGGGAAGCTGAACGGCCACATCGAAGAGGCGTTCACCGGCCACGAGCTCGTCAAAGTGTTCGGGCGTCAGCGCGAGGTCGAGGAGGTGTTCCGAAATAGGAACGAGGAGCTGTTCAAGGCCAGC
>Ga0066793_10001344_pt1 | contig 11094 bp, 6 predicted proteins | sample PersoiDNA2013189_FD_83876 | JGI IMG/M metagenome (GOLD analysis project Ga0066793, IMG submission 83876) | Permafrost soil microbial communities from the Arctic, to analyse light accelerated degradation of dissolved organic matter (DOM) -... | ecosystem: Environmental > Terrestrial > Soil >...
CTCCGTGATCATGAAGGGATCGCTCGGGCCGGGGGGCACGACGACCCGAGGCACGACGACCCGAGGCACGACGACCCGGCCACGACGGCTTCTAGTCTTCGTCTTTCTTGGCCTGGCGGTTGCGGCGGCGGAGGACGCCGAAGCCTGCTGGGAGACTCGCCGGCGACGCGGGTGCGCTGGCCGGCTTGTCGGGCTCCGGTACCCGGAAGGCCGGGTTCGAGGCGGCCAGGGCCTCCAGGCTCGCGGCGTAGTCGTCGGGGCTGCCGGTGAGCGCGCCCAATCCGCCGGGGATCCCCGCACCAGCCTTACCGGGAATCGCTCCGGGGAGTCCCAGGCCGGCGGCGCCACCGCTGACCCTGCCGCCGGGGACTCCGCCGCCGGCGTTACCGCCGAGCGGACCCCCATCGATCCTCCCGCCGGGCACTCCCCCGCCGGCCTTGCCGCCGGGCCCACCGCCGGGCACCTTGCCAGCGGCGGGGTTGCCACCGGGACGTCCACCCTTGGGCTTCTTCTTCGCCTTCTTGCCCCTGACGCTCTTCTGGGCAGCCCGGCGCATCCCCGGAATCGCCGGCATGCCCGGCACGCCGCCACCACCGAGCATCTGGCGCATCATCTTCTGGCCCTCGAGGAACCGCACAACGAGGTTGTTGACCTCGCCCACCGTGACCCCGGCGCCTCCCGCTATGCGAGCCCGCCGGGATCCGTTGAGTATCTTGGGGTTTTTTCGCTCTTGAGGGGTCATCGAATTGACGATGGCCGCGGCCCGGTCCAGGTCGCTGTCGTTGACCTGGCTGAGCAACTCACGGTTCTGCGCGGCCCCGGGCAGCATGCCGAGCAGGTTCCCGATCGGCCCCAGCTTGCGGACCATGGCCAGCTGCTCGACGAAGTCCTCAAGGGTGAACCCCTCGCCGGAGGCGAGCTTGCCGGCCATCGCGGCGGTCTGATCCTCGTCGAAGGCCCGCTCCGCCTGCTCGATCAGGGTGAGCATGTCCCCCATGTCGAGGATCCGCGAGGCCATCCGGTCCGGGTGGAAGATGTCGAAGTCCTCGAGCTTCTCCCCCGAGGACGCGAACATCACCGGCCGGCCGGTGAGCTGGGCGATCGACAGGGCCGCGCCGCCCCTGGCGTCACCATCCAGCTTGGTGAGCACGACACCGTCGTAGCCGACGCCGTCGAGGAACGCCTGGGCGGTGACCACGGCATCCTGGCCGATCATGGCGTCCACCACGAACAGGATCTCGTCGGGGTCGACGGCGTCCCTGATGTCGGCGGCCTGGCGCATCATCTCCTCGTCGATGCCCAGCCGCCCGGCGGTGTCCACGATCACGATGTTGTGCAGCCGGTGGCGGGCCTCCTCCAGCGACTGGCGGGCCACCTCCACCGGGTCACCCACGCCGTTGCCAGGCTGGGGGGCGAATACCGGCACGCCCGCGCGCTCGCCGACGACCTGGAGTTGCTGGACCGCGTTGGGCCGCTGCAGGTCCGCCGCGACGAGCAGCGGGGTGTTGCCCTGCTCACGGAGCCAGAGCCCCAGTTTCGCGGCGAGCGTGGTCTTGCCGGAACCCTGCAGGCCAGCCAGCATGATCACGGTCGGCGGCACCTTGGCGAACCGCAGCCGGCGCGTCTCGCCACCGAGGATCCCCACGAGTTCCTCGTGGACGATCTTGATGACCTGCTGCGCCGGGTTCAGCGCGGCGGAGACCTCTTCGCCGGAGGCACGCTCCTTCACCCGGGCGATGAACTGCCTGACCACAGGAAGCGCTACGTCCGCCTCCAGCAGCGCGATGCGGATCTCGCGGGCGGTCGCGTCAATGTCAGCGGCGGACAGCCGGCCATGTCCCCGGAGCGTGGAGAAGACCTGGGTCAGCCGGTCGGAAAGAGTCTCGAACACGGGTCCCAGGCTATCCGCTCGGCGGTACCCAGTCGGTGCTTGCCGACCCGTGCCTTATCAAGCCGTGCTGGCCAGACGAGCTTGCCATCCCGTGCTTAGCACGCCGTGCTTACCAAGCCGGGCTTAGCAAGCCGGGCTGGCCAGCCCGCGCGGTAGGCGGCCCGCGCCCGCTGACCCGCGTTAGCCAGTGAGGGCGGCCAGTACCTGCGCCGCGATCTTCCCGCGGATCCGTGAGCCCCCCACCGGCCCGCCCGAGGCATCCACCACGTAGAAAACGTCCACGGCCTCAGCGCCGAGGGTTTCCACCCGGGCCGCCCGGACGTCCAGGCCGCAGTCGCCGAGCGCACGGCCGATCCGCCAGAGCAGCCCAGGCCGGTCGTGCGCCCGCACTTCGATCACAGTTGCGGTGCGCGACGCGTCGTCCACCAGGGTGACCTTGGGCGGGGCGACCGGAACCGGGGAGTCGCTGTGCGCCCGCATCCGGCGCTCCAGTCGCTCCGCCACATCCAACCGCCCCTCCAACGCCCGGCGTAGGTCGCTGGTGACCAGGTCCGCGTCGGGTGGGTCGCCGTACTCGGAGGCCACGGTGAACGAGGCCACCGCCATCGGCCCGTGCGAGGTGGCGTTGGCGGAACGCACTGCTAGCCGGTGCGAGGCGAGCACCCCGGCGGCCTCCCACAACAGCCCAGGGCGGTCCGGGGCGACGATGGTCACTTCCGGGCCTTTCACCCATGCCGCAGGAACACCCTGGTCAGCGAGCGCCTGCTGTTCGGGGCGCAGCGGCAACGGCTCCGGGGGCGCCTCGCCGGCCAGCACCGAGCCGACCCGCCGGACCAGGTCGCCGACCAGGTTCTCCTTCCAGTCATTCCACGCGGCCGGCCCGGTCGCCAGGCCGTCCGAGATGGCAATCGCGTGCAGCAACTCCAGCAGCGGGCGCCCGCCCACGGCCTCGGCGACCTGCGCCACAGTGACCGGATCGTCCAGGTCGCGCCGGGTCGCGGTCTGCGGAAGCAACAAATGATGCCTAACGGCCCCGGCCACAAGCTCGGCGTCCGAAGGTCCGAGCCCTACCCGGCGGGCCACGTCACGGGCTACCACCTCGCCGGTCACCCGGTGGTCACCGGGCCAGCCCTTGCCGATGTCGTGCATCAGCGCGGACAGGAGCAACAGGTCAGGGCGGGCCACGTCGCGGGTGAGCGCGGCCGCCCGCGCCGCTGTTTCGACGAGATGACGGTCCACCGTGTATGTGTGCAGGGGATTGCGCTGGGGACGGTTGCGCACACGGTCCCAGTCCGGCAGCAGGGTGGCTATCAGGCCCTCCTGGTCGAGCGCTTCCCAGACCGGGATGGCGGGCGGCCCCGCGCCGAGCAATGCGACGAGGGCGTCCCGCGCCTCCGGCGGCCACGGCACCGGCAGCGGCGGGCAGCCGGCCAGCCTGGCGAGCGTGCGCGGCGGCAGGCCCAGCCCGGCCTGGGCAGCCGCCGCGGCGGCCCGGAGCAGCAGCACCGGGTCGGTGGCCGGGTTGGCGGCCCGGGCGAGCACCACCTCCCCGTCCTGCTCGACGAGCCCGTCAGCGAGCGGGCGGCGCTGCGCCTTGCCGCGGCGCCTGCCGCCCCGGCTCCGTTCGGCCTGGCGGAATGCCTGATCCACGGAGTAGGCGATGGTACGGGCAGCACCGGCCAGGTGGCGCATGAGCGCGTCCGCATCCAGCAGGCCGAGCACCCTCGCGACCTCGTCCTGCTCCTGCAGCACGAGGCGGTCGGTGGGGCGCCCGGTTACTTCGTGCAGCGCGTGCCGCGCGTCCATGATCGACTCGTAGGCCGCGCGGACCCGCGGGCCCGGACCGGGGGCGACCCAGGCTGCGGCGACGGCCTGGATGGCATGCACATCACGGAGCCCGCCCCTGGCGTCCTTCAGGTCGGGCTCGAGCAGGAAGGCGAGTTCACCGCAGCGCTGGGCCCGCTCCACGTACAGGGCCTGCAGGTCGGCCAGCCGGGTGCGGGCCGCCGCGCGCCAGTCTTCCAGCGCGCCGAGCCGCAGCGTACTGGTGAACTCGGGGTCGCCCGCCACGTGGCGGGCGTGCAGCAGGCCCAAGGCGACCTTGAGATCGACGCGGGCCACCCGGCGCGCTTCCGCCGTAGTGCGGACCGCGTGGTCCAGGCGGGTACCCGAATCCCAGATCGGATACCAGATCCGGTCGGCCATCGCCGCGATCCCGGCCCGGCCGTCGTGCAGCAGCAGAACATCGAGGTCGCTGCCGGGAAGCAGTTCACGGCGCCCGTACCCGCCCAGCGCGACGAGAGCTACACCGGGCTCCGCGCCCAGCAGGGACGCGAGCCAGCGGTCCGTGTCCAGGCTCCTGCGGGCACGATCCGCGGCGAAGGATGTCAGGGGCGGCCCGTCGGACTGTGGACGGGGCGAGGGGGCTGATGTCACCTGTATCCGCTCTCCAGGCCCGTCCACAGCATCGACAGCGCGCCTAGAGAGCGCCCGAGCCGCGCTCCCCGGTGCGCACCCGGACCACCGTCTCGACCGGGACCGACCAGACCTTGCCGTCCCCAATCCGTCCCGTCTGTGCCGCCTTGACGATCACGCCGATCAGGTCGTCGGCGTCCTCGTCGTCGGTCAGCACTTCCAGCCGGACCTTGGGTACCAGGTCAACCTGGTACTCCGCACCCCGGTACACCTCTGTGTGGCCGCGCTGCCGGCCATAGCCGCTCGCCTCGCTCACGGTCATACCGTGAACGCCGAAGGCCTGCAGCGCGGCCTTCACTTCATCCAGCTTGAAGGGTTTGATCACGGCGGTGATGAGTTTCATGCGACCCACCTCTCGGGCACCCTGTCCTGTGCCGACCCTCTGCCGGCGGCGTTTCGCCCGCCGTCACGGAGTGTTTCGGGGCCGTGAAAGACGCGCCTGCCATGTTACGTACGTGTTTCATTATGGTACGGCCCGTCATCCCGGGCCAGGATGCAGCCCCGGCAGGTCGCGATCGTGCCGGACATAGTTGGGCCGCAGATCAGCCTCGTCGTAGTAGCGATGGAACACCTCTGTGGTCGATCCGGAGATCGGTGGGACGATCCAGGACCAGTCGGCCGGGCAGACCCGCCGGGCGCGTTCCTCCCGGGCGAGGTGGGTGAGGAAGCGGCGTGACTCGGTGTGGTGATCAGCAATGGTGACGCCAGCCGCGTCGAACGAGTGCAGCACCGCCACGTTCAGCTCGACCATGACCCTGTCCCGCCAGAGGGACCGATCGCTGGACAGGTCCAGGCCCATCCGGGCGGCGATCTCGGGCAGCTGGTTGTAGCGGTCGCAGTCGGCCAGGTTCCGCGCGCCGATCTCGGTGCCCATGTACCAGCCGTTGAAGGGGGCGGCCGGATAGCAGATCCCGCCAATTTCGAGACACATGTCCGTGATGACCGGCACTGCGTGCCAGCGCAGGCCGAGTTCCGCGAACCAGTCGAAGCGCGGATGGCTGAGTGGGACCTCGAGCACCGCGTCACTGGGCAGCCCGAATACCCCAGGCGGCCCACCAGCGGTGGAGATGACCAGCGGCAGGACGTCGAACCTGCTTTCCCCGCCGTGCCAGCCGAGGCTCAGCGCCAGGCCGGTCAGGTCGGCGTTGCGCGGATCACCGTGCACTGTGCCATCCGGGCGCTGGTAACCCGCGTACCGGACGATCTGCTCGTTCCAGATGCGCGGGCCAGGGCGGCCCGGGGTGTCCGGCGCGAACACCGTGATGGTGGGCCGGATCCGGCCGCCGTTCGTGGCCCTGCGCAGGTGGACCGCGCACTCCGCGGCGATGTCAGCCGCCATGCTCACATCCCGGCGATCCCGCACCTGCAGGCTCTGCCAGTAGAGCCGCCCTATGCACCGGCAGCTGTTTCGCCAGGCCACCCGCGCGCCGAAGACAAGTTCTGCGGATGTGTGCTGGTAAGTGCCGGTCAGCTCGACCTCGCGACGGATCTCGCGCAGCCGCAGGCCTACCTCACCGGCCTCGGGGCACTCACGCCGGTGCAGGCGGATGAACTCGGCGACGGCGTCCATATCGACCGGCCGCGCCGGCTCCTGGCGCGCGCCCTGCGTCCGGCCCTGCGTTGTGCCCGGGGGGGCCGCCGGGCACATGACACCGACGCCGGGACCGGTGGTCACCCTTTTCAGGTCCATCGGGCGCGCCATCGTTCCTATGGCAGCCGAAGCCATATCCGCCGGCCGCGCCGCGGCCACACCCATATATGTCGGCCGCGCATCGGCCTGCTCAGGATCCGGCGCCTGTCTTGACGGGGGCGGCGACGGAGCTAGTCGCGCTAAACGTCCCCGGCCAAACAGCGTCCTCATAGCCCCGCCATATCTTCATAGCTCCGCGATCTCGGCACGCTTGCCGTGGTTATCGCACTATGGCAGCGTAAATCGATAAGTGGATTGAAGCAATAGCAAGGCATGCAATAAAGCTGCCTCTATCGTCCTTTGCCGAAAGCGGTCTGTATTCTCATTCAGGGCATACAGGGACATCAGTACAACACTGCGCGCGGTGCAGCCCTCCGTGCCCCTTACGTTCATCACGAGGGGGACGGATCAGCGGATGCCCAAGCACCGGGCGACGTGCTCAGCGCGTCTGCTCATGACCCGCATTTGCGTTGTATGCAAGTCCTGATTCGCCGGGCACTTCCGCGAGGTCGGTGTGGATGCGCCACTTCCGCATTCCCGTGATGCTCAGTGCCTCGATACTCTTCCGCACCATCTCGGCCGGCCCACTGATGTACACGTCCTCGCCTGGCTGGGGCCGTTGGCGGGCGATGACATCGGGGAGCAGCCCCCTGATGCCGCTGTATTCACGCTCGTCGGAGACTGCCGGGGTAATCCGCAGCCACGGGTAACCCGTCTCAAGCTTCCACAAATCGGGTAGATCGTAGAACTCCGACTGCCTGCGCACACCGAGGAACAGCCGGATCTTCCGGCGCTTGGCTGGCGAGCTGTCCTTGATGGCCTGCTCGATAAGTGCCTTGATCGGGGCCAGGCCGGTACCCCCGGCGACGCAGAACAGGCCGTTGCCCGATCCCGCGGCGAGCGTCATGGTGCCTTGGGGCGCCCCCAGATTGACCAGGTCACCGACCCGGGTGTGGTGCGCGAGCGCGGTGCTGACCCAGCCGCCGGGGACAGCCCGGATGTGGAACGAGAGGGTGCCGTCCTCGCGGGGCGCGTTAGCGACGGAGAACGGACGCCAGACCCGGTGCCAGCGAGCCGACTGAATGCTGACGTGCTGACCAGCACGATAGGGAAACGGCTTGTCCGTCCGGACGGTCAGCACGGCCAGGGTGGGCGTGCGTAGTTCGTGCCCGATGATCTCGCCGGTCCACCAGGGCGGGGAATGCTTCGCTGCGGCGGCCGCCGCGGCGATCATGAGTTCCGCTGCCCGTTGATAAGCATCGGTCCAGGCCAGTTCAGCACTTTCGGTCCATGCGTTACCGGCGAACTTGCGGAGGGTGGCCAGAAGTGCCTGGCCCACCGCCGGGTAGTGCTCGGCCTGCACTCCGTACTTGCGGTGATCCTGCCCGAGTTGGCAGACGAACGACTCCATCTCCTCCGGCCTGCCCAGGGTGAACACAATCCTGGTTAGCGCCCGGAAGAGGCGGTCGCGCTGAAAGTCCATGGCAGCCGGGAACATCACGCGAAGCCGCGGATTCTCGGCAAAGAGACGCCCGTAGAAATAAGCCACGGCCTTGTCACCCGCGCGCGAGACGATCCGGAAGGTCTCTTCTATCGCGGGTAAACCCGACGGAACGGACGGAACAGACAACTCGCCTGGCGGACCGTCCATGGCGCTGACGCCGTCATTCAGTGCACCGGCATCACTATCGCCTAGCAGGGTGGCCACCTCTCGAAGTGTGCCACACCGGCCAGGTGATCACAACCAAATCTCGCGCAGATACGGACTGATAGCCACTTTAGATGTTAAATATGAAGATCCTTAGTTATTAACTGTGAAGATCCTTAGTTATATGTCATGCCAGAGAATGCCGCGCAGGAATGCCGTATCACAGAATACTGTGCCGGAAATGTCTACCCCGGGGAATGCCCGCTAGGCTTGCTGGCGGCCCGGCTCTGTCTCATCGGCCAGCCGCTCCACCGCCGGCCCGCCGATCCAACGGGGGAACGACAGCAGAGCGTCTCTGGTGCTGTTCCAACGACAGCGGAGCGCCTCTGGTGTCGTTGGAGCGCCTGGCCATCGCCTGTCGAACTCAGCCGATCGATCGCGCGCCGGGCCGGGTTCATTGACCGCACGCCGTGCGGAGTGCTGCTTCATGCGGTGCGGCTCGATGGCCGGAGATCAGCCCAGGATCGCGTCGACGAATGCGGCCGGCTCGAACGGCGCCAGGTCGTCGGGACCCTCGCCGAGGCCGACCAGCTTGACGGGCACGCCAAGCTCCCGCTGCACCGCGATGACGATCCCGCCCTTGGCGGTCCCGTCGAGCTTGGTCAGGATGATCCCGGTGATGTCCACCACCTCGGCGAACACCCGGGCCTGGCGCAGCCCGTTCTGGCCGGTGGTGGCGTCGAGCACGAGCAGGACCTCGTCCACGGTGGCGCGCTTCTCGATGACGCGCTTGATCTTGCCGAGCTCGTCCATCAGCCCGGTCTTGGTGTGCAGCCGCCCGGCGGTGTCCACGATGACCGTGTCCACCCGCTCGGTGATGCCTTCGCTTACTGCCTCGAAAGCGACACTCGCCGGGTCCGCGCCCTCCCGATCGGAGCGGACCACCCGCGCACCCACCCGCGCACCCCAGGTCTGGAGCTGGTCGGCGGCTGCGGCACGGAACGTGTCAGCGGCGCCGAGCAGCACGCTGCGCCCGTCGCCGACCAGGGCACGGGCGAGCTTGCCGCATGCGGTGGTCTTGCCGGTGCCGTTCACTCCCACCACGAGCAGCACGGCTGGCCTGTCGCCGTGCCGCTGTGCGTGCAGCGTCCGGTCCATGTCCGGGCCGATCGCACGGATCAGCTCGCCGCGCAGCATGGCCCGCACCTCTTCCGGGTTCCGGGTCCCGGCCACCCTGACCTGGGTTTTAAGTTCCTCAACGATCTGCCGGGACGGACTCACGCCCATATCTGCCGCGAGCAGAGTGTCCTCAATGTCCTCCCATGCCTGGTCATCGAGGGCACCCCGGGAGAGCAAGCCGAGCAGCACCGACCCGAACCCGGTCTGTGACCGGGCGAGCCGGCCACGCAGCCGGACCAGCCGGCCGGCCAGCGGCGGTGGCCGCTCAAGGTCCGGGGCTGACGGCTCCGCGACCGGCGGCAGCACATCGACCCCCGCCGCGGCCTCGTCCGCCTGGCCCGCGCGGCCGACCGGGCCCGGTGCGGGCGCCTTCGGCGGCCGCGGCAGTGCGCCAGGGCCGCGGCGTCGTGGGCGGAGCAGGAGCGTGGTGCCGCCGCCGATGACCAGCAGGGCAAGGATGGCGACGATGATGATCAGTAGTTCCATAACGGCCCCAGTCTGGCAGATGCCCCGTGGTCAGCTAAACCGTGCTCAGCTACACCGCGCTCAGATACACCGCGCTCAGATACACCGTGCTCAGATACACCGTGCTCAGGCGCTCTCGCGCTCCCGCAGGCGCTGGCTCACCACGGATGACACGCCGTCGCCGCGCATGCTGATGCCATACAGCGCGTCCGCGACCTCCATGGTCCGCTTCTGGTGAGTGACGATGATCAGCTGGGAGCTGGACCGCAACTCCTCGAAAATGTGCAGCAACCGCTGCAGGTTGGTGTCGTCAAGCGCGGCCTCGACCTCGTCGAGCACGTAGAACGGGGACGGGCGGGCCTTGAAGATGGCGACCAGGAAGGCAATCGCGGTGAGCGACCTCTCGCCGCCGGACAGCAGCGACAGCCGCTTGACCTTCTTACCCGGTGGCCTGGCCTCGAAGTCGATCCCGGTCGCCAGCATGTCGTCGGGCTCGGTCAGCACCAGCCGACCCTGGCCACCGGGGAACAGCCGTCCGAAGATGTCCTCGAACTCCCTGGCCGTGTCCTCGAAGGCGGCCGCGAACACCTGCTGCACCCGGTCGTCCACCTCCTTGACGACGGTCAGCAGGTCGCGGCGGGTCTTCTTGATGTCCTCGAGCTGGGTGGCAAGGAACGTGTGCCGCTCCTCTAGGGCGGCGAACTCCTCCAGGGCCAGCGGGTTCACTTTGCCCAGCTGGTCGAGCTGGCGCTGCGCGGCCGCGGCGCGGCGCTCCTGCTCGGCCCGGACATAGCGGGTCGGCGGCGGCGGCTCCACCTCGCCCGGGGCTTCCCCGGGGCGGGCTGCGCCATCGCGGCGGGCCGCGCCATCGCGGCGGGCCGCGCCATCGGAGCGGGCCGCGCCATCGGAGCGGGCCGCGTCGTTAGGGCTGTCAGCATCAGCGGCGGTGCCGGCTGCACCGTGCTCGGTGCTGCCGGCCGGCCCGTTCTCCGTGCTGGCGACCTGCCCGTTCCCGGTGCTGGTGACCGGCCCGTTCTCCGTGCTGGCGACCGACTCGTTCTCGGTGCTGCCAGCCTGACCGTTCTCGGTGTTCCCGGCGGCTTCCACGGACGCCGGAATGAGGACGTCAGGGCCGTATTCGGCGACGAGCGCGGTGACGTCTACGCCGAATTCCTCCGTGGCCCGCGCCGCGAGCTGCTCGAGCCTCATCCGCTGCTCGGCCCGGGCGATCTCGGTGCCGTGAGCGCTGTCCACGACCGTGTCGAGCTCTCCGGCCAGCTGGCGGACCTGCGCCCGGACCTCCTTGAGCGCCTCTGTCCGCCCCTTGCTCGCCTGCTCCGCGGCCTGGCGGTGCTCGGTCGCCGCGGCCAGCGACTCGGTCAGCCTGGCCAGCGCCAGCGTGGCACCCCCGGCCACGGCCCGCGCCACCACCGCCTGGCTGGCGCGCAGCGTGCGCCGGGCGACCGCCGCCGCAGCGGCCTGGCGCTCCGCAGCGGCCGCCGCCGTAAGGGCGTCGGCGCGGCCTGCGATGGCGGCAAGCCGCTCCTCCGCCGTCCGGACCTCCAGGCGGCCTTCCATCTCCGCGTTCCGCGCGCTAGCCGCCGCCTCGGACAGGGCTTCCCGATCCGGCTCTGTATCCCCGGCCGCCGTGCTCCCCGGCACCGTGCTCCCCGGCACCGTGCTCCCCGGCACCGTGCTCCCCGGCACCGTGCTCCCCGGCACCGTGCTCCCCGGCACCGTGGTCCC
>Ga0066793_10001346_pt1 | contig 11092 bp, 8 predicted proteins | sample PersoiDNA2013189_FD_83876 | JGI IMG/M metagenome (GOLD analysis project Ga0066793, IMG submission 83876) | Permafrost soil microbial communities from the Arctic, to analyse light accelerated degradation of dissolved organic matter (DOM) -... | ecosystem: Environmental > Terrestrial > Soil >...
CTGACTTCACCATGCAGTGCTTTGCTCGCCTCGCTGGCCAATCCCATCGGTTCGTAGATCGCCACGGGCTTATCTTTACCTTTTACCCGCACATGGTCAAGCTCGCGATAAATAAAGTCGGGTACGGCATTCCGGGTATTTTCACCGACTATGATGCCCACCCCGTATTGCTTGGTGATCCCTTCCAGGCGTGATGCCAGATTCACCTCATCGCCCATCACCGTGTAAGCAACACGCACTTCGGAACCCATATTGCCCACACTGACGCGCCCGGTATTGATACCTATGCCTGCATGAATCTCCGGCCAACCGCGTGCCTTGAAGTGCGGCTGCAAAGCTTGCAAAGTCGCTTGCATCTCGATACCGGCCAGCATGGCATTACGGGCATGCGTTGGATCGGGCAAGGGCGCCCCCCAGAAAGCCATGATGCAGTCGCCCATATACTTGTCTATCGTGCCACGATGCTTATAGATCACACGCGACAAGGGAGTCAAAAACTCATGCATCAACAATGTCAATTCTTTCGGGTCCAGGCCTTCCGAGATGGTGGTAAAGCCGCGCACATCAGAAAACAGGATAGTCATTTCTCGACTCTCGCCTTCCATGGACACACTTTCCGGATGTTTCGCCATCTCTTCGACCAACTCGCTCGGCACATACTGACCGAATAGTCCCGTGATTTGGCGCTTGGTACGCGATTCCACAAAGTAGCCGTAAGACATATTCAGGGCGAATAACAACGCGATCATGACCACACTGTTCGCCACAGGCATCAAAATGTTGCCGTAGTTCCATGTCAATAGACTCAACCCCGTTGTAGCGCCAAGCACAAAAGCCGAGGCCAGAATCGCTTTGGCCGGACTGAGTAAAGGCAACAAAAAACTCAAGGCAAGGCCGATCAGCAACAGCCAAACCACTTCAGCACCCAGCATATAGGCGGGCCGCTCTTTCAAATTCTGATCGAGAATGCCGGAAATCATGTTGGCGTGAACTTCCACCCCTGGGTATACCTCATCTACCGGTGTTGCGCGCATATCCAACAACCCGGGAGCCGTGGTGCCAACCAGAATGATCTTGCCTTTCAATTGCGCAAGATCAACCCGGTCGTGAAGCACATCCGCAACCGAAATATAACGGAAACTCCCTTGTTTGCCGCGGTACGGAACAAAGGTGGCGACATCCCTGTCGACCGGGATTTTCAGCCTGCCACCAGCGAATTCCAACTCCAGCCACTCCAAACCTGCATACCCGCCGCTCTTGGCTTCGGCAAAGCCGGGTAATAATTTTGCGTGGCCCAGCAGGGTGCGCACCATGGCAAGCGACAAGGACTCATAATACGCGCCTCCATACTCCACAAGCATGGGGACACGGCGCACCCGGCCATCAAAGTCCACCAAAGGATTAAAGTGTCCGACACTTGCTGCGGCTTGCTGCAATTCAGGAAGATTGGCTCCGTAGCCATTCCAGGTCGTGAATCCAACCGGACGCCCCTTGAACGCCCCCGCTTGGAAAACCGGTTCGGGCAGAGCACCTGACACGTTGATATTTTGTTGATTGGTCAGGTAATATCCCAGCACCACATTTCGATTCCTGATTTTGTCAGCAAACAGTTTGTCGTATTCGAGTTGCGGTTGGATCTGGCTCAGCACCGATTGAAACGACACGTCGCCTTTGAGTTGATTCTGCCCGAGCATTTGCAACTCCTTAAGCCCGGAGCTCTCATCCCTTTCGGCGAAAACCACGTCAAAACCCACCACCGCGACACCGTATTTATCAAACAGCTTGTCCATCAACAATGCCAAACGGTCTCGCCCCCATGGCCAGCGCCCTTCCTCCTTAAGGCTCTTTTCATCGATATCGAGAATAACGATACGATCATCCAGCGTGCGCGGCATAGTCAAGCGCAAGCGATAATCGTAGAGAATAAAGGAAAGCTGATCGACAAAATCCAGTCTGTAAAACCGGGCGGCGCTGCCGACGAAAGCCAGGACTATCAACAGTCCCAGCCCGATCAAGATTGCATTTTTTTTCACGACATTTAACAGAGGGCAGACTTTGTGTGCCGCTAGGCGTCACATTCATTAAAGACGCGGCGCAGCCGCGACAACGATATTGTCTTTTGTCCTCTGTCCATTACTATCCCTTGAAATAGAATTCCATCTTGACCCCGGCCAGCTCGATCACATCGTGTTCATTCAACTGATGTGCCTGATTTGTAAGTGCCTGGCCATTCACCAACGGGAAACTTTCCCCTTCGACATGGGTGATAAAAAAACCTTGCGGGCGTTTGGTCAATACGGCCACCTGCAAACCCGGCTTACCCAAAGTGGTGAGGTTTTTTACCAACTCAAGTTCTTTGCCCGCATTTGGCCCGGTCAAGACCTGCACCACAGCGACCCGTTGTGGTGCCGCAGCTTGAGGAGCAGCAGTTTGTAGAGCGGGCTTGGCAACAACTGACGGTGTTACCGGCGCAGCAGCTTGACCAGAAGCGGCTGGGCCTGTCGGCTTGAGCGCTTCAAATTTTCCGGTCTTTTCCACCACCTCTGTATTTGCCGGTTTACTGCCGGATGGCACTTTCGCAAAGCCTGGTGTCTCAGCAGGTTTATTTTCGCCCGGGGTTGCCTGTTTGGGCGGTGAGCGCATCACCATCGTTTTTTCGAAATCGGCAGAGCTGGTCTGGGTGACAAGATCACTGATATATTTCAGCTTGTATTTGCCGATTCCAATCACATCGTTGTTTTGCAGGAAATGTTTTTTGGTTGGCGTCCCATTTACTTCCAGGCCGTTAGTACTATCCAGATCTTCAAGAAAGGAATCGTGCAGGATAGTAACAATCGCGGCATGCTCACCACTCACCGCCAGGTTATCGATGGCGATGTCATTATGTTCCTTGCGACCGATGGTCATGCGTTCTTTGTTCAGGGGATATTCTTTGATTACCGCCCCATCCATGCTAAGTATCAATTTTGCAGCCATAGTCGTAACCCTCTTACTAATTATTTTTCAAACCAAGCGAGCAGCTTTGCCAGCCAGCCTCGCGGCACAGAAAATTTACCCTTTACCTTCACCAATATCACCGAGACATTATCGCGACCGCCGTTATCGTTCGCCATTTGTATCAACTGATTTGCCGCAAGCGGCAAATTGCCCTGCATTGCATAAAGTGTAGACTGAATATCATCGTCCTCCACCATGTCGTTCAAGCCATCTGAACACAGCAGGTAAATATCACCCACCGACACATCATGCACATGAATTTCCGGCACCACTTCTGCATCGATCCCGACAGCACGCGTCACCAAATTCTTGTTCTTGGACAAACGCGCATCTTCAATACTGATTATCCCGCCATCAATCTGCTCCTGGAGCAATGAATGATCCCGGGTGATCGTTTCCAGCACCTCGCCGCGCAACCGGTACATGCGCGAATCGCCCACATGCCCGGTCGCCACGCGGTTGTCATAGAACAATCCGGAAACAATGGTCGTTCCCATACCCGAATACTGCGGCTGACTTTCCGCAGCATGAAAAATCGAGGCGTTCGCCTTCTGAATATTGTCGCGCAACAACTGCACACCCAACTCCACGCCGCTTGCCTCGTCGCGGTCTACCGGACTGGCATCATGCAAACCATGACTGACTTCCGTTACAACCACCGAAACGGCTATGCCACTCGCCACCTCGCCCGCATTGTACCCGCCCATTCCGTCAGCCAACACCACCAGACCATAAGCGGGCTCGCACGCAACACTATCCTCATTATGAGAACGAACCATGCCGGGGTGAGTCTGGCTGAATATTTCCAATGCCTCAGTAATCTTCATGTCTTACCCCTGTAAGCTGGCGGTACAACGCCGCAGTGCGTCGGCCATTTCTGCACCATTGGAGTAGCGATCCACAACCTGTTTGGCCAATGAGCGGTTGATGATCGCCACCAGACATTGCGGCAAATCCGGCCTGATGGCCAGGATATCGGTATGGGGCTCATTGGCGATACGGTACATCAATTGCGCCATCGAATCTCCCTCGAACGGAAGCTTACCACAAGCCAATTGGTACAAGCTGACGCCCAATGAGAACAGGTCGGAGGCACCCTCGATCTTCTTGCCGGCCAATTGCTCCGGTGACATGAACGAGGGCGTGCCCAACACCATGCCGGTTTTGGTTTTGCTCGAATCGGTGATGCGTGCGATACCGAAATCGGTCACCTTGGGTGTATTTGTTTCCGGATCGTACATGATGTTGGCCGGCTTGATGTCTCGATGCACCACGTTCTGTTTATGCGCGTAATCCAGCGCATCGGCGACATGTGCAATGATACTCATCACCGTGGACAAGGGCAGCAGGTTATCCGGCTTCGTATGCGGAGCCAAGTCCCTTCCTTTGAGAAACTCCATCGCGATGTAGGCAAGGTCATGCTCTTCACCCGCGTCATACATGGTCACGATGTTCGGGTGATTCAGGCGACCGGCCGTTTCGGCCTCGCGGAAAAAGCGGGCTTTCACGTCTTCAAGTTCACTGGCCTCGAATTCCTGCGCCAGTGCCATGGTTTTGATCGCCACGACGCGGCCTATTTTCGGATCCTTGCCGAGATACACCACACCCATCGCACCCTTGCCGAGCTCCTTCTCTATTTCATAACGCCCCAGCATCGGCTTGGACACCCCAGCCTTGTCCAATACCATCGTACTGGCGTTACTTTTGCCCGAGGAACCGCCGCGCAACACTGTTTCCGACATCGCCTTGGTCTGAGCAAGACGCGCATCCAGATCGCGGAATTTTGGGTTGTATGCCGCCATATATTTGAATACAGACTCCGCCTTATTGAATTGTCGCTTGCGCTCGAAGTCCAGTCCCAAGTTGTACAGTACCTCCATCAGGCTGTCATCCACCTGCACCTTGCGGAACTTGTCGAAGGCGATATCCAATTGCCCCTGCCCCTGAAAAGCCAGACCGAGCATACGATTGCTTTCTGCAGATTCTGCATCGGATTTCTGCTTGCCCTTCTCGGTCATCAGAAAGCGTTTGGTGGTAAGGAGCAAATGTCCGACCAATAACAAGGAGGCGGGCAACATCAGTTGCAACCACAACGCCTGCGTGGTCATCAATACGAAATGCGTAACCAGCAACACGATGAACAACGCGCCGGTGACCAGCGCTCCTATGGCCGCATTCAGACGCGGCAACAACAGGATCAGATATAGCGCAATCAGCAGAAACACCCCGATTTGCGCCAATTCAGCCCAACTTGGCGTAACAAAGAAATCGCCCTTGAGGATACTGGATACCGAATGCGCCAATATCACAGCCGGCGGCATGCTGGAAGAAATTGGCGTCACCTGCAGAGATCCGACACCGGCTGCCGATGCACCGATCAGCACGATCTTGTCGCGGTACTTTTCAGCCGGTATCTTTCCGGTTAAAACGTCATAAAAGGAATCCACCGGAAACGCCGGCCGCCCATCCTTGTCCTTGTAAAAATAGGTGTGCATCCGCAAAGCCGGGTCGGTAGCTATCTTCAGATTGCCCAGTTGCACACTTTCGCCCAGATTGACGTGTATATCTTTGGGCTCGAGATTGAGGCTCTTGGCTGCCAGCATCAGTGACAGAGATGGATAATATTGATCGTAATAGCCCACTACCAGGGGTTCGGTGCGCACCGCACCGTCCACATCCGGATCACTGTTCAGGTGTCCGATAGCCAACGCCTTGCTGCCCAACAACGGGATCGGCGGCAAAACACTTTGCGATAACAACGGCAGTTCGCCCGAACCACCGGTATCTTTCACGTTCAAGAGATTATCGCGCAACACATAGTCCGGCAATGCTTGATCGGGTTTGCCTTGCGGCTCGCCCAGCTCGAAAAACATCGCCAGCAAGACATTGTTCGCCTTGGCCATGCTTTCGCTAAGCTTCTGGTCGTTATCGAGATTCGTCGCGGCTTCCTGCAGCAACTCATTAAGCTGCGCCAGTTCTGCCTGGTGTACGGGGTCGGTGGTATTTTTAAGTGTGGAATTGCCAAGCAATTCGGCAATCTTGTAGATGTAATTCAGTCCCGCGTCTACCTGCGGCTCAAAGAAAAACGCAGTATAGCCAATCACCTTGGCATGACCCGACGCCAGGACATCTATCATCTTGGCATGTATCTCGCGCGGCCAAGGCCAGCGCCCAAGGTTGGCAATACTCTGTTCGTCGATCGCAATCACCGCGATCTTGTCGCTCGGTGTGCGCGAAGATGCCATAACGCCCAAGTCGTAAGCCTTGCGTTCCAGACTCTGAATCAAATCGCTTTTTGCGCCCACCAGAAACACCAAAGCGACCAGCAAACCTACGAACCAGTCTTTTTGCCAAAACGACCACTTGCTCATTCTTCCCCCTGAAGCTTGTTGGTAAGCATGATGTGGGTTGTCATGCAAGTTATGGCGCAGATACTAATATATTTCGCAACAACGCACCACAATCCTTTAGATTTATTACGAATTATCCAAATAACCGATCTGGCACTTAATCGATTTATCCCTAGAAACCGATAAAGCCGTTGTTACTTGACCAACAACACAGGGCAATTTGCCAAATGCAACACCTTGTTCACCACTGAACCCAGCAACAATGATTGCAACCCACCCTGCCCCTGCCTGCCCATCACGATTTGATCCACACCCTGCTCATGGGCGTATTGAGCTATCGCTTCCGCCGGAGTACCCACACTGATGTGGTATTGATAAGGCAAAGCAGCGGTATCCAGTGCAGCGCGTGCCGACTGCAACGCAGCCATACCTTGCTCGCGATAATAATCGTTGATGGTTTGCTGGCTGATGAACAGTTTGACGTTGCCCGCCGCCACATTCCATTGCACGTTCAGCAACAACACCTGGGGAGACTCTTTCAATACAGAAACATTCTTGATCACATAGTCCACCGCATGCAGCGCATAGTCCGAGCCATCGACCGGAATCAGTATCTTCGTCATCACCACTCCCTTAAGATTCATTAATCAGGCGATTTATTGTCCGGCACGACATTCGATTTTTGCGGAATGGGCGACTTGTCGACCATCCCTGCATGAACCGATTCGTCGACCAGGTTGATCACTTCGCTTTCCACAGCCCTGCGCATCGCCAACCACTTTCCGGCCACCAACACCAGCAAGGCGCAGAACACCGGGATCAGCCAGTGCAAGTAATGCTGCGCTTCCACCAGCGAACTGAACAAAGCCTCGCTGACCAGCATTTCACCGGCAACGTAACCCAGCAGCACACCACCCGCATAAATGATGAACGGAAAACGGTCGATCAGCTTCAGCACCAACTGACTGCTCCAAGCGATCAGCGGTATGCTCACCAGCAAACCGAACACCAGCAGCGTGACATTTCCATGTGCCGCGGCTGCAACGCCCAGCACATTATCCAGGCTCATGATGAAGTCCGCGATGATGATGGTCTTGACCGCACCAAATAGGCGCGTTTCGGCTTGAATACTATCCGCGCTGTTTTCATCCTCGGGCAGGATCAATTTGATACCGATCCAGATCAACAGCACTGCGCCCACCAGCTTGAGATAAGGCAGCGACAGCATGCCCACCGCAAAAAATGTCAGCACGATACGCAAAACGATTGCGCCCGCGACACCAAACAAAATCCCTTTTCTGCGCTGCTCCAACGGCAAGTTACGGCATGCCAGCGCGATCACCACCGCATTATCCCCGCTCAGCAATAGATCGATCACGATGATTTTGCACACATCCAGCCAGAATTGCGCGTTGGAAATCATTTCCAACACTGCTTAACCCTTCAAAACTTTCTGCATCAAGCGGCCCATCTCAGCTGGATTGCGGGTGATGTGAATTCCGCATTCTTCCATCACTGCCAGCTTGTCTTCAGCACCGCCCTGCCCGCCGGAGATGATCGCACCCGCATGCCCCATGCGCTTGCCGGGCGGCGCGGTGATACCCGCAATGAAACCGACTACGGGTTTCTTCATGTTGTCCTTGATCCAGCGCGCGCATTCCTCCTCGTCGCTGCCGCCGATCTCGCCCACCATGACGACCGCATCGGTTTCCGGATCGTCGTTGAACAGCTTCATCACATCAAGATGCTTCAAGCCATTGATCGGATCCCCGCCGATACCCACGCAGGATGACTGCCCCAAGCCCAGCGCTGTCAGTTGCCCGACTGCCTCGTAGGTCAATGTCCCCGAACGTGACACCACGCCGATGCGTCCCTTGCGATGAATATGTCCGGGCATGATGCCAATCTTGATCTCGTCCGGGATGATCAGCCCGGGGCAATTCGGCCCGATCAACAAGGTGCGTTTACCTTGCATCTTGTAACGGGTGCGCAGCATGTCGTGTACCGGAATACCCTCGGTGATACAGATCACCAGATCGATATCCGCCTCGACTGCCTCATCTATCGCCGCTGCCGCACCCGATGGCGGCACATAGATTACCGACACTGTCGCACCTGTTGCTTGTTTGGCATCGCGCACCGAGGCAAACACCGGGATATCTTCGAACAATTCGCCTGCTTTTTTCGGATTCACTCCGGCAACGAAACAATTCGCTCCGTTCGCATAGGCTTTGCAATTGACAGTGTGGAATTGGCCTACCTTGCCGGTCATCCCCTGCGTCATTACTCTGGTGTTTTTATTAATCAGAATAGACATTACGCACCCCTCGCGGCAGCAACCACTTTTTCAGCCGCATCCGCCATATCATTGCCGGAAATGATCGGCAGACCGGATTCGGCCAGGATCTTTTTGCCCAGCTCCACATTCGTGCCTTCCAGACGCACCACCAGCGGTACGCTCAGGTGCACCTCGCGCACTGCCGCCACCACGCCTTCGGCGATCACATCGCACTTCATGATGCCGCCGAAGATGTTCACCAGTATCGCTCTCAAATTTGGATTGTGCAGCATCAGCTTGAACGCCTCGGTGACCTTTTCCTTGCTCGCACCGCCCCCGACATCAAGGAAGTTCGCAGGATTTCCGCCATACAATTTGATGATGTCCATCGTCGCCATCGCGAGTCCCGCGCCGTTCACCAGACAGCCGATATCGCCATCCAGCGAGATATAACTGAGGTCGAATTTAGACGCCTCGATCTCCGCCGGGTCCTCTTCATCCAGATCGCGATAGGCGACGATCTCGGGATGACGGTACAGCGCGTTACTATCAAAGTTAAACTTCGCATCCAGTGCCAGCACGCGCCCGTCGGCAGTCAATACCAGCGGATTGATTTCGGCGAGCATCGCATCCTTCCCGACGAAGGCCCGATACAGGCCTTGCAGCGCAGTGCGCGCTTGCGCAAGTGCCGCTGCGGGGATGCCAATATCTCGTGCAACGGTATCGGCTTCGGCATCGCGCAATCCCGCCACAGGGTCTATCCACACCTTGTGTATCTTTTCCGGCGTGTGCGCGGCCACCTCCTCAATTTCCATTCCGCCTTCGCTGCTCGCCAGCAACGCCACGCGCTGCTTGCTGCGATCGATCACCATGCCGAGATAATATTCCTTGACGATCTGAGCGCCTTCTTCGATCAGCAAACGACGCACGACCTGCCCTTCTTTACCGGTTTGGTGCGTGACCAGATGCATGCCGAGGATGTGCTGCGCTGCACTGCGCACCTCTTCCAGCGAGCGCGCCACCTTCACCCCGCCGCCCTTGCCGCGCCCGCCGGCATGTATCTGCGCCTTCACCACCCACACCGCGCCGCCCAACTGCTGCGCCGCAGCCACTGCTTCATCAACGCTGAAACATGCCACCCCGCGCGGTGTCCGCACACCAAATTGGCGTAGAATTTCTTTACCTTGGTATTCGTGAATTTTCATAATGGATGGTCGCCTGAACGAAGCATGCGCCTTAACATTGACTCAGGTGCAATCTTACCGAATTATTAGCGGGTGAGCGGGAAATCAAGCGGGAAGAGATTGAGGATTCCATAAGAAATGAACTTTCGCACTTGAAATGGAGTGTATATGAATACCTTAATTCGTTCACCAGTCCGGAAAAGCCTGGTAACCGGATTGATCCGGTTTTTGTTGTTAATGGATTGCCAGAGAGGCAGATCAGCAACGAAATGCCTGAGCAACATCAGCATAGTGTGTGCTGATCCAGCGCAGAACTGAATATCGGCACTCCATCAGCAAGAAGATTCAGGCGTTCCTGACCAGAAAGAACTACCGGTTCACAGCAGAGGAGCGATGAAGGAGATGAATTCATCGATGATGACCTCCTCGTGACCAGCGTCTTTCATCTCCCACTTGACCGTGTTGAGAAGTTTTGCTTTTTTATAAATGTTCAGTTTATGCCCGGTTGAGAATGTGCGGATACGAACGATCAGGCTATCGAATTTTTTCTGATACGTCTTCGCTGGGATCGCCTTCCCCTTTTGTTCCGTAGGAGGCAATAGGCGGTTAATGTCGCGGACTATTTCCCGTGCAAACAAAACCGCTTCTCCGGCGTTGAACCAATCAAGTATCATGTAGCTGCTCCGTGCATGTTTCTGGAATAAAAAGGATAACTCCTGCTGTTGTCGGGCTTAAGCAGCGCTCATGGCGCATCTAGTCCGAACAGCAACCAAGTCAAACCAGTCTAACAAAAATCATCCTGGAAAGGTTGTGAGATGGGAATATTTGATCGATTTCGGTCTACCGGGCAAGCTGTTGCAAACAGCGACGGGAACAGAAAAGGTACATCCGAGCAGGACGCTACACGTTTAATCGGAGAAGGGCATGCTCTTGAGGCAGAAGGCAGGCTCGACGAGGCGATGCAGTGCTACCTGGATGCCATCCGCCTGGCGCCGAATCCGGCGCGTGCCCATCTCAATCATGGCAACATTTTATTACTGAAGGGCGACTTGAAAGGCGCGCTGGACGCTTTCAGGATTGCGATCAAACATAAACCAGATTATGCCGGCGCTTATTACAACATCGGGAATGCCCTGCTGAATGACGGCAAGCTGGATGAAGCAGCAGCGAGCTACCGCCGGGCGCTGGAGATCAACCCCGATTACGCCGAGGCGCATTGCAGCCTGGGCGTTGCTCTAAAAGAACTCGGGCAGATGGACAGCGCGATAACAAGTTTTCACCAC
>Ga0066793_10001348_pt1 | contig 11078 bp, 10 predicted proteins | sample PersoiDNA2013189_FD_83876 | JGI IMG/M metagenome (GOLD analysis project Ga0066793, IMG submission 83876) | Permafrost soil microbial communities from the Arctic, to analyse light accelerated degradation of dissolved organic matter (DOM) -... | ecosystem: Environmental > Terrestrial > Soil >...
CCCCAGATCGACTGCATCTTGATGGTGGTCGCCAATGGAATGTCCACCAAGCGTGAAATCGAGGATAGCCTTCGCCATCTGTCAACAGCAAATCTTATCGGAGCCGTATTCAACAAGGCGTAAATTGAACTGGGAGCTTATTATTACTGATTTGTTAAAAAGCAGAGAAGCCTAACAAAACTGCCATTCCATTCATTTCAGGAACAGCCATGAGGTCTGTAATGATGCGATCATCTTATAGTTGGTCGTCAATTTTCTATTATGGACAAGCTGGCAGTCAGGTATTGATATTAATGTCAGGATCTATGGCGACCCTTGGCCTATTTTTTAAGAATAAACCCTTCCAGTTGTCCAGTCCCTCAGACTCACAAATATGTGGCTGTTTGTGACCAATCACCTCCCGTGCAAGAGAAATTCCTCTACCGAGCATCCACATGAGATTAGCTGTAACCAGTCCAATCTTCCCATAGAATTTTGAGAAATACCAACTGCGAGAAACGTACCAGTAAGCTGGGCGGCGTTTTCTAGTCCTTGTATATTCCGGCACGACGTTGCTCTGGCCTTCAAGATGAACGACCCGGACGCTCGGCACATGAAGAACACCCCAACCTGCATTCCTTGCCGATCGGCAATAATCAACGTCGTCAAAATATAGGTAATACCCTTCATCGAGGACGCCGATATCGGCAAATACTCCTCTACGAATCAGTACGCAGGCAAACGACACCCAATCCGGCTCGATCATCGAATCGGGTATTGGAAACAACGGTACCTCCCAGTTGGCGAGTAATTTGGTAACGGGTCCTGTGTTGGCTGCGCTGATAAGTGCACTGACGGGCGATATAAAACGGAAACAACTCACTTGAGGGATCCCGCTTAGGTCTTCCAAGCGTGGGCCAATAATTCCTATATCTTCTCTTTGCTCAGCAATGTCCAATAAATAGCGAATAGTTCCTGGACGGACGATGGTGTCAGCATTCAAAAGCAGGAAATAATCGGGCACCTCATTGCCGGTCAACGCCTCACGCAGTATTACGTTGTTGCCACCTGAAAAGCCACGGTTAGGCATTACGGTTCTGATGTAACACCATTCCTGCCAGCCATTCTCCGTGATCGCACGCGTCAGGTATTGAGCCGTGTCGTCCTCGTTGCCGTTGTCGCAAATACCCACCCGCATACCTGGGTTGGACTTCACCTCTCCCTCAAGCGATCTCAAGCAATCCAGCGTCAATTCCTTGGCACGGTATGAGGGTATTACCACCAGCAAACTCATGCTCTTAGCCTCGTTAAATAATGTTCTGCCAGTTCATCCCAAGAGGAGCTCTCGCTCCAGCCCATGCTCTCGCCATCCACGTAATCACTGTTGATCCTGACCCTCGGTTCCTCAAAGACCCGCTGGTCAGCCAGCTCTAGTTGGCAAGGTACGCGCAGGCGAGTCACCATTTCTGCCGCTAACCTTTGGGCAAATGCCCCTTGCGACTCCACATAGCCGCTGGGATGGGTCCTAACAAAAGTCACATCCTCGGGTAGTCTTTCAACAAACGCGCGATAAGCCAGCGCCAGCAAAGATACATGGATGTTGTCGCGAATGTAGGCCGGGGTGTTGACACCGGCCCTATTGCCTTGCAGCCAAGTCTTCGCAAGATAAGTGGTGAAACGCGCTTCCTCGAAAGGTCCGAAAGGATTTGGTATGACAAATTTGCCCAGCGCCAATCCGTAATGCTGGCACCAGTATTGAAAAACCTCTGAGGTCAGCCCTTTTGACAAACCATAAGGGGAAAAGGCCCGAATTGGGAGTTCCCCCATACCCTCATTCTGTTCAAAAACACTACCCGTGAGCACCATTTTGTGACAACCGGCGCTCTTTAGCGCTTCAAGCACAAGCCTTGTGTTCGAGGTATTCGCTGACAAGGCAGCACCGATATCGAAGTCCAGGCTTTTGTAGTTGGTTACGTTGGCAGCATGATGACAAAACACATCCCAGCCTGACGAATTCTGGATCACCTCGAAGAACTTTTGCTGGCCAAAGGCGCATTCAAATATGGGGGTGCAGTAATCCATCAGCAGCTGGACACGTTCCGCCCTGACGCCCTGGTATTCGGCCAAGGTAAAGGTTGCATAAACCTCGTGCCCTGCGTTTGCCAGTTCTTTGATGAACCAAAAGCCGGTAAAGGAACTCCCGCCGGTAAAGAGGATTTTCATCACAAACCCTTCAGTCTTTCGATCCCATGCCACTCTGGATCAAAGACCCGCCAATTTTTGTCTTTTTCTGAGATTTCAATCGGATCGAGAGCCCACTTGATGCCGAAGGTGGGGTCATTGTAGCGTACGCCTCTCTCCAGTTGCGGCGCATAGGGCGAAGACACCATGTAGAAGGCCTCGGTATCATCTTCAAGCGTCACGAAGCCGTGAGCGAACCCTTGGGGCACGTACATCATGCGGCGGTTTTCCGCACTAAGGGTTTCACCAAACCACTTGCCAAAGGTAGCCGAATCCGGGCGCAGATCCAGAATCACGTCGTAGAGACTGCCGCGAATGCAGCGAACCACCTTTACCTCTGCGGAGGGCGGCAACTGATAATGCATGCCCCGTAGGGTACCCTTGTTTTTGGTTAGCGAATTGTTGATTTGCACAAAGTTATTGACCAGGCCCGTCTTTGCGAATTCTTCCGTGCAGAAAAAGCGGGCAAAAAAACCCCGGTCATCGCCCTTGCGCTCCAATTCGATGGTGTATGCGCCAGTCAATGGCGTTGGATTGAATTGCATTTCATTTCCTTTTCAAAGCAGGTTGTTTAGCCGAAGTAACCACGGCGATCTTTTCGCCAAGGAATATCGTCAATGTTGTGACCCATGAGGCAAGATATAGCAGTCTTTAATCTAATTAGCGCGCGCTCACGGTTTGTCTCAATGACGAACGGTCCATTCGAGGTTGCTGGTCAAGGCACCGCTCTGGATGTGGGCCTCGAGCATTTTTAGGCGCATGAAATTAGACTGCCTAAAATTGGCATCAGCGAATTTCATGGCAACCAAGCCGTCCCTGAGTTCCAGAATAGTGTCATCCAGAGTCATTAGGGGTTGATGGTTCGGAGCCAATTTCCTGAATAGCGAAAAGTCCACCCGGTAGGAGCGCTTGTCGGATTGGGCGTCCTTGTTGATCGAGACCTCGGTGCCTGGCACTAGTCTTGCCACCGCGTTTGCCAGATCCTTCACCTGATAATTCCACTGGTCGCTGCCAACATTTACCGCAAGGAAGGCACCGCCGATGTCCGTTTGGCGGCCAATGCCCCAGACGATCGCGCGGGACATGTCCTTGACATGCACCAAGGGGCGCCAAGGTGTGCCGTCGCTTAGAACAGTGATCTTGCCAGATGTAATTGCACCCGCTACAAAGTCGTTGACCACCAGATCCAGCCTCAGGCGGGGCGACATCCCGCAGGCCGTGGCAAAGCGAAGCGACGTGACAGTAAAATTGTCGTCCGCCAGTCCTTCGAGTTCCTTCTCCATTGCCACCTTGGATCTGGCGTAGGCAGTCAGAGGGTTAAGGCTATCCGTTTCCTTGCGGGCATCGCCGGTTGCTTGCCCATACATGCTGCAACTGGAAGCGAAGATGAAGGTTTTCACGCCCCGCTTCTTGGCTTCCCGGGCAATCGCCTTGCTGGCATGATCATTGATTGCGACGGTAACCGCCTCGTATTTGTTACCCATCGGGTCGTTGGAGATGGCCCCCAGATGAACCAGGACATCCACACCTTCAAGAATCTCATATGGGAAGGCTCGCATGTCGCGGAAAAATTGTCCGTCAATCTCACTTTCCGGGAAATAGCTTGCATTGGTTAGGCAGTGCGCGAAGTAGCCATTGTCAAACCCCCATAGTTCGGCGCCCGGAAAGGCCTTGCGCAAATGCCCATAGAGAACGGGGCCGATGTAACCCATGTTGCCTGTTATCAGTATCCTCATTTGATGACTCCGGTTTAATAAATATTAAGCCAGCTGCTGGCTGATCTGATCCACAACGTAACGCGAAAACGGCAAAGAACAGGTAAAGGCCGGAGAAATTGCATTCAAAACGTGCATACTTCTGTTGTCGCCTTCGATCACGAAATCCATTTCTAGCTTCTTGGCCTTGCTGTTGAAAAGCTGCGCGCGAATGCCGGGTCTACCCCACTGCTTGAAGTCGCCCTTGCGTACGCCATCAGCCAACATGGTCGCCTGGTCGACTAGATAGCCGCGCGAGTATTTCTTCATCTCTTCGATGGCAAGTTCCCGGAACATGGCGTCTCCGGCCAACATCAGCCTGAGGTGGCGCCCAGACGTAGTAAGAAATTCCTGAAAAACGAATCCTTGCAGGCCGCCGTACTGTTCTGGCCAAAAGGCAGGGATAGCAGTTGGGCCGATCTTGATTCTGCCCTGCACAGTCAAGGTGAAGTGCACGCCCAGGAAGGGATTGCGCAAATCCGGAACGGGGTAGATATTGGTCTTCAAGGGGACGGCACGCTCCGAGCCATAGAGATATACCCCTTTGAACGGCAGCAGGAAATAGTCAGTGCTGAAACCGAAATCCCGCGCCACCTTGTCAGCGTACAAGCCCGCCGTGTTCACCACATAGCCGGCATGGAAAGCGCCGATGGATGTGTCTACAGCATCGCCGCCAAGTCCGAGGTACTTAACCCCATACTCAAAGACCACCCCTTTCGCCACTGCCTCATCCACCAGTGCGGACAAAACCTGCAGGGGATCCACCACTGCGGTCGCCGGCGAATACAAGGCACGCTTCCAGGTCTTCACAGATGGCTCGATCTTTTGAGCCTCGCCCACAGACAACATTTCCAAGGATACGCCATTCCGTAGGCCCCGTTCCAGCAGGATGTCCAGCACGGCGTCCTCCTGCTCGTCCTTGGCGACCACGAGCTTGCCACAGGCATTGAGGGCAAGGCCCTTAGCCTTGCAGAAGGCGGTCAGCTCCTGGTTGCCGTTCCGGGTGAAGCGGGCCTTGAGGCTGTCTGCGGTATAGTAAAAGCCGGCATGCAGGACACCACTGTTGCGGCCGCTGGCATGGAAACCGGGCGCCTTCTCTTTCTCGATTACGACGATCGAGGCAGCCGAGTACTTCTCAGCCAGAGCTGTGGCAATCGCCACACCAACTATGCCGCCGCCAATAATCAGAAAGTCACTGCGACGATGAGCCATTTACCACTGCTTCCAGGGAGCCTTGTGTGACTCCCAGAGTGATTCCAGATAACGCTTGTCACGCAACGTGTCCATGGGGTGCCAGAAACCTGCATGCTTGTATATCGACAGTTGCCCGTCGGAAGCTAGTTTTTCCATCGGCTCCTGCTCCCAGACAGTTTGGTCGCCCTCGATATATTCGGCCACTTTGGGAGATAGTACAAAAAATCCACCATTGATCCAGCCGCCATCCCCTTGAGGCTTCTCCCTGAAGCCGGTTACCCGAGTTCCGGCCGATTCGATGGCCCCGAAGCGACCCGGCGGCTGCACGCCCGTTACGGTGGCCAAACGCCTTTCGGCTCGGTGGAAAGCGATCAGGTCTGTGATATTGATGTCCGAAACCCCGTCGCCATAGGTTAAACAGAAATCCTCCCCCTTTACATAATCAATGATCCGCTTGATGCGGCCACCGATCATGGTTTCATCGCCCGTATCGATCAATGTGACACGCCACGGCTCCACATGCCGATTGTGGACTTCCATTTCATTGCGCTGCATATCGAAGGTCACGTCGGAAGAATGCAGGGAATAATTCGCGAAATACTCTTTGATGATGTAGCCCTTATATCCGAGGCAGATGACGAAATCATTAATCCCGTGGCTACTGTACATTTTCATGATATGCCAGAGAATCGGCTTGTAACCTATCTCCACCATCGGCTTGGGCTTCACAGAAGTTTCTTCTGCCAACCGCGTCCCCAACCCTCCTGCAAGAATGACAGCCTTCATATTTAAGCTTTCTGTTTGAGATTCGCGGAATCAAGTTTTAAAGTGCAACATCCTATACGAATATTACCTGAGTTGGTGTCAGGAATTCAATTCATATTGTGGGGGCCATTTCTTGTGCTTCTTCATGTAGTGATTGAAGATAAAACCCCTTTCAGTTTTTTGTACTAATTATTGGCAACAGGTTAGTCTGGGAAGGCGCATGTCAGGAAAGAAAGCGCGCGGCCATGAAGTCGTAATGCTTATCAATGGTGAGTTCTTGTCGTTCACGCGGCCGCTGACGCTTCTGATGATCTAGGATGTGACATACATACATTGCTGAGTACCATGAGTCCCACGACCGTGGCCGCCCCCCGGGCAGACTCTTGTCACGGCTGATCTTTCTAAATTCGTGTTCTTGGTTGAACTCTTCAATGGCAGCGAGCTCCCCGGCCCATTCATTGGCGAAAAAGAACCTCACGTCGTCGAAGTACATGCTGACCGCAGGGTTGCACTTCTCTGGCCGACTGGTAAGGCATTGGAGTGCAGCCTTGGTCGCTGTATAGATATCCACATCGACTGAGATGAATCCGATCGGCGCCGCTTCATCAATGCTCTCTGTGAAAGGGCCAATAGTATCTCGAATATCGCCCCAGATCATCTCGGCGTGACCATCCAGTTTGCGGACAAGCCAATCGCGATTTTCCATCGAAAAATCGCCAGAGCACCACAACTCCGGATGGTCTTTGAATCCTTCGACCGGAGGTAGGCCCTTACCAGTATCGAAGCCCACTATTCGTAGCTGGACCCCAGTCTCCTTCTCGATTAATGGAGCTACCTCGATCATGTTCAAAAGCCCGGCACCGCTAGCCACACCAAACTCTATAACCGTCGCTGCCTTCTTGCCAAAATATGTGGCGACATCGGCTGCCCGGAGCATGCCGTAGACGTAGTTGGCTCGCTTGATAAGCCCGTAAAGCTCCTGCGTCCGGAAATCCTCATTGCGCTGTACCCAAGAGTCCTCCCCGAGCACACTTTTCCATATCTTCCGTTTAATCTTGGTCACAATCTTAGTATTCATCAGTTTCTCTCTTAGTTTAGTATTCATCTTTTCCTCAAAGCAGGCTGTTGGCAGAGCGGCAGGTAATTCATTCACTGCCACCGGCACAGAAATAATTGAGGTGTTTGGTTATTGTAGTCCGCTTCATCGCCGCAGGGGAAAATCAGAACGTAGCTTTGGGCAAGCCTCATAATGGGATAGAGCGTTTCGGGCGGGTAGATGGATGCTGCTCTCTGACTTGGTTGATAGTTAATGCCATACAGTTTAGTCAGGCAAGAACTGGAAGCTCGCATATTTAAGCTTTCTTTTTGAGATTGCGGGTTCAAGTTTAAAGATCAACGACTGGCAAGAATAATATCTGATTTCTGCCAACTCTAGTGATATCCCTACCACTCAAAAAAACCTCCTTACCTCCTTTTGAAACCAACGACAACCATGAATCGCAAAAAAAGTGCTTTTGATAATAAGCTCCCTTTATTTAGAAGTTAACAAACCAAATAATTAACGCCATGTTAATTAACGCCATAACCGTATGCCCTGTTTCATTCACACGCAGGGCAGAAATATAGTGCAATATTAATAATTGCATTTATAAAAGATATCGTACTTAGGTACAAGTATGAATCGATCCAAACTAAATATATCTTAAGGAAACGCTGATCAAGTTCTCCCAATGATAGCTTGATATGTTAAACGTACAGGTCATACAAAGGATGTGTAAAGATGAAACAGCAGACATGGCAACGAAAGGATTTTGGACATGCCGGAATACGACGAATCCAAGCCCGCGTGCACAGAGATCATTCAAGTTGTATTCTTTCGTACCATCTGGACGTAAGCAATCCCCATACCTGCAAAGGACCAATACACAATCGGAATGATCGTAATGCTGCTCGCTGTAAATATGATGATCAGAATGGCCAGTAGCGTGGCCAGTAAGACTCGGCCAAGCAGGTATTCTTCACTGTCTTTATCCGGAATTAAGCGCATGGCCCGGTAGATGCCCAAAAGCGTCAAGGCAAAGAAACTAACAAATAGCACGAGCCCCACTAACCCCTGCGTCAATGCTAACCCGATGTAGGAGTTAACAATATCGATAATGCCTTGTCCTTGACGCATTGCTTGCATCTCAGGAGCTTTGAGGTAGTCCTTGGAGCCAAACCAAGGGTTGCGCTTGATTACGATCATCGAATTGGTGATCAGTCTTTCGCGATAATCGATGGTCTCTTTTTCTGTGGTTCCGATAAAAGGCAACAAATTGATTGCCCTCTCACCTCTCGGGAGTATTGATAACAATGGCAATACCAACATTGCCATCAGTGCCAAGCTCATTATGCGGCGAATAGCGTAACGACCTGTGGCTATGTAAGCAACGAACAACACGAGGGCGCCTATCCAAGGGCCGCGTGATAAAGATGAGATCAGGCCGGCAGCCAGCAACGACATGCCGAGTCGGCGGATGAGCTTATGTTCGATGGAATGTTGTAAGAAAATGTACAAACCCATTCCTACGACCATCAGGTAACCCAGAGCAATGGGTTGACCTGCCGTGGCAATCGCCCTAATTATTCCATCTCGCATAAGATATTCCGTCATACTCTGCTGTTCAAATCCAAGTTCTCTGGTGACAACTGAATAAAGCAGCCAGTGTTTCATGGACTCAAAAACTGCAAGCGGCGCAAGCACCATGATTGCCAGCACAAGGCTCAACAGGGCATCGCGGAAGGCTGGCAGATTCTTCAGCGAGCGGCTGATGACAAAATAGGGGAGAAATATATCTATAAGCAGGTAAAAATCATTTCGCAAACTGTCCGTCAGGGTGGTGTTGAAAAAATAGATAACAACGTTGAGCAAGAGATATGCGATTAGTAGCTTGTCAGTACCGCTGCGGCCAAAAGAGGTGATGTCGCTTTGTCGCCGCAGGGCAAAAAAGGCGGGGAGCAGGATGATTAAAGTTAATAGTCTCTGGTAGGTAAGGTCGAGAAAATAATTTATTCCTCCCATTCCAGGGATCAGGAAGTGTGCAGACGGTAGAACAAACACCAAAAAAAAATACAGTGAAGGTGCACTGTGTTCGCGCCGGTTTGCGAAGATCACCAGCGGGATAGCAATTAATGTGTACAAAAGAAAATTATGCGCCAAAAAAGCAGCAATTGTTAACATGAACCACAGATTTCGCCGCCGAGTAAAATCTTCATATTGCGTGGTAGCACAAACGTATCGGCCTGCAAATGTGAAAACAATCGTTGCGAGGAAGATAATAACGGCTAATGCTTTAAGATTTTCTGGCATATGTGGGTATGTTGTGGTGTACAGTTAATCCGTACGATACTGAACTATACTTATGAAAAAAGAAGGGTACACTGCTTATTATTATGTCATTCAATTGCTGTATATATTATCAATCTAAGGACAAATGAGCTTCTCCCGAAAAATAGTCATCCAAGGGTGACGTAAAAATAGCGTTACTTTTGAAAGGAAGATGATGAAGAAGATACCGAAGCCGGAATACACCGCCGAGTTCAGGGAATTGGCTGTCAATCGAGTGTAACGGGGCTGACCCTGGTGCACCCCGCGCATGACTTGCAGCAGCTTTTCGTTGTTGCGCTCATCTGACTTGGGATTATCTCCGGCATAGCGCTCGGAGAGGACGCCGGGCGCGCCGTCCAGCGCGGTGACGCAGATGCCGGAATCATCCGCCAGCGCGGGCAGTCCGCTCAAGCGGCTGACATGGCGCGCTTTGGCGAGGGCGTTTTCGATGAAAGTGTGGTGCGACTCTTCGGCTTCTTCGATATTCAGTTGCGCCTGCGTCAGCACCTCGATGCCGAGCGGCTGCAACAGGAATTGGAATTCGCGCAGCTTGCCCGGGTTGTTGGAAGCGATGACGAGTTTTTGCATGGTTGTGTTTACCCCCTCTCCCTCAATCCCTCTCCCCGAAGGGAGAGGGAAGCATAAGCGTAGAAGTTAGTCCTTCTCCAACACAGCCCGCTGCATTGCGATCAACTCGGTGATTCCGCTTTTCGCCAGTTCCAGCAGCGCATCCATCTCGGCGCGGGTGAAGGCGTGGCCTTCGGCAGTGCCCTGCACTTCGAAGAAGTGGCCATTGCCCAGCATCACCACGTTCATGTCGGTGTCGCAGAGGGAATCTTCAAGATAATCCAGGTCCAGCACCGGCTTGCCCTGGTAAATGCCGACGGAAATCGCGGCGATGAAATCTTTGAGCGTGGATTCTTTGATCAGGCCTTTGCCGAGCAAATCTCTCAGCGCATCATAAAGCGCGACGAACGCGCCGGTGATGCTGGCGGTGCGGGTGCCCCCATCGGCCTGGATCACGTCGCAATCAATCTGAATGGTGCGCTCGCCGAGTTTTTGCAAATCCACCACCGCGCGCAGGCTGCGTCCGATCAGGCGCTCGATTTCCTGGGTGCGCCCGGATTGCTTGCCCTTGGCGGCTTCCCGGCTCATGCGCTCACCGGTGGAACGCGGCAACATGCCGTATTCCGCCGTGATCCAGCCTTCGCCGCTGCCCTTTTTATGCGGCGGAACTTTTTCTTCGACGCTGGCGGTGCAGATGACTTTGGTGTCGCCGCACTCGATCAGCACCGAGCCTTCGGCGTGTTTGGTGTAGTGGCGGGTGATGCGTATTTCACGCAATTGGTTGGGTGATCTTTGACTGGGGCGCATAGTGAATTTTCTCTAAAAGATGAAAGGAACAAGGTACAAGGGAACCTCTAAAAATTCATTTTGCGGGATGGCAGGCCGGACACGGCGATGCGGAGCATTTGGGGCGCGCAGGCCTGCTGCTCCGCACTCCCGCACCGGAGGGCTGCGCCCCACCGTGTCGCGCGGGCACCGCAAGAAGCCGCCAACCCTCATCCTAACCTTCCCCCCAGAGGGGGAAGGAACAATTGCTTCCTCCCCCTTGGGGGGAGGATTGAGCTGGGGGCTGTGCGAATGACGAGGCATATCGCATAGATAGACGAGAAATGAGCGAGCACGCGACGCCGCGATTCGCCTGCAAAATGAATTTTTAGAGGTTCCCACAAGTGAAAGAGTTATGAAATCTCAAGGACGTGACTGACCGGCTC
>Ga0066793_10001349_pt1 | contig 11071 bp, 14 predicted proteins | sample PersoiDNA2013189_FD_83876 | JGI IMG/M metagenome (GOLD analysis project Ga0066793, IMG submission 83876) | Permafrost soil microbial communities from the Arctic, to analyse light accelerated degradation of dissolved organic matter (DOM) -... | ecosystem: Environmental > Terrestrial > Soil >...
AGGGTCCCGACGGTGGTGTGGTGTTCGTGTTCGGGCTGGCGACGTTCAGCTACGCGGCCTCCGATGAGGCCGGCCGCCGGTTGGCGGCGGTCCAGCTCGTGGCGTCCAAGATCGCCACGTCGCTGGAGGTGGCGTCAGCATTCGGCGTCAGCGGGGTCACGCTGTGGAAGTGGGGTCGCGACTACACCCGCGATGGGGTCGCGGGACTGATGCGGGCGCGCACCGGGCCGAAGGGCCCGATCAAGCTCACAGCGTGACCCCGCTGACGCCGAATGCTGACGCCACGTCCTGGGACGTGGCGATCTTGGACGCGACGAGTTGGACCGCCGCCAACCGGCGGCCGGCCTCATCGGAGGCCGCGTAGCTGAACGTCGCGAGCCCGAACACGAACACCACACCACCGTCGGGACCCTCCAGTAGACCCGCCGACCCGCCGACCGAACGGGCCTGCGCGGGCAACATCGGCAGGACAGGCTGGCTCACCCGAACCGTCCCGCTTCCCATTGAATTCATAACACAATGATCTCATATCGGCGACGTAAATCGATGCCACGACACACCGAAAAGCCTTACATAGCAACGGAAGTTCGAGACCTACACGGCCTCTATGTCAGGAGTTCTGGACCCCACACGGAATTTCGCACCATGTCGGGAGTCCTGACTCCTTGACGGCGAGCATGTTCGCTGACCGGTCGATACCGTGCACCTGTCCGCCCACTGCCCGCCGGCGCCCGGGAAGCTCGAGGCCGATGTCTGCACCGAAGCCGAGGTCGAGGTCGACAAAAGTACCCCTGCCGCCGGCAGGGTCCAGGGCGCCGGCGGCAGCGATGATCGCCACGTCCGGTATGCGCGTGAGCACGGCACCCCACGGAACTCGTCTCGATTTGTGACATGAGGCACATTCCGGACCCGAGGTCTCCAAACCAGAGAAAGACTGCGTGGATCCAAGGAGCAAAAACCACACACGAGGCGTAAGTTATCCCGTGTCGGAACAAGCAGCTTCGCTGACGACAACCGCGCGAAGCACAGCAATCCAGGGGGGCTTCCTGTGAACTACCAGAGCATGGAACTTGGCGTATGGCTTGGCATTGCCGTGCTCGCTCCCATCTGGGCAAACCTGCATCTGTGGCACGCGCGTCGTCTACTCAGCCGTCTCCAACAAGACGATGGCGCGCCGGAGGGCACGCTCAGTTCGTCCGCTGTCGCAGACAAGACCAGCCCGGTCAATGCCCCATGACTCTGGGGATCAGCCTCCGTCCTGATCAGTCCACCCGGGGCAAACCGGATGTGTTGAGCGGGTTCCTGCTTCGGATCGGCATCACGGACATCCTCGTGATCATCTGGGCGGTCGTGGGCGCGCAAATGATCCGCTTCGGGCCGGACGCCGCCGAAGCCAAAGTGCCGCCCCCCGCGGACATCTTTCTCGTATTCAGCTACACCTTGTTCTCCGCGGTGCTGATCGTCGCCTGGGTGCTCATGCTGCATCTTCACGGCGCCTACGACCGGCGCCTCCTGGGGCACGGGTCCGAGGAATACAAAGCCGTCGCCACCGCCTCGTTCCGGCTGTTCGCCGTGGTGGCGGTTGGCAGCTACGTGCTCCGTCTGGACCTGGCCCGTGGCTATGTGGCCGTGGCCATGCCAGCTGGCATGATCGGCCTCCTCGTGTCCCGGTGGTTCTGGCGCAAGTGGCTCTCGCTGCACCGGGCTAAGGGCCTCATGTCGGCATCAGTGTTGGTCGTCGGTGACCGCGACCACCTGGTGGATCTCATCCGAGCGTTGAAGTCGGTCCCCGAGGCTGGCTATCGCGTAGTAGCTGCGTGCTGCAGCGATGCCGAGCACGGCCACATCAGCAATGTCCCGGTGCTGGGAGATGTGTCAGAGGCAGCCGATATCGCAGCGCAGATCGGCGTCAACACCGTGGCCTGCACCTCGTCCGCCACGTTCGATGCCGGCGGGCTGCGACGTCTTGGCTGGGCACTTGAACGCCAGGACGTCGACCTGGTGGTCGTTCCCAGACTGACCGATGTCGCCGGCCCGCGGGTGCTCACCCGTCCGGTGGCCGGTTTGTCGCTGCTCCACGTTGAGGCGCCGGTATTCGAGGGTCCAAGACTCGCGGCCAAGAACGCTATCGATCGGATCGCCGCGGCATGCTTACTGCTCTTCCTGTCACCCATGTTCGCCGCCGTCGCGGTGTTGATCCGGCGCGACCACCGCGGCCCGGTGTTCTTTCGGCAGGAGCGAATCGGCAAGGGTGGCACGTCGTTCCCAATGTTCAAGTTCCGGACCATGGTGGTCGGGGCGGAGGCGATGCTTCCATCGTTGCAGGACCGCAGCGAGGGCCAGGGGCCGTTGTTCAAGCTGCGCGATGATCCAAGGATCACCGCTATCGGAGCGAACCTGAGGCAGTACAGCATTGATGAGCTCCCCCAGCTAATCAACGTGCTTCGAGGCGAGATGAGCCTGGTCGGCCCGCGCCCGCCGCTGGCCAGCGAAGTCGAAACCTACGCCCACGACGTTCGCCGCCGGCTACTCGTCAAACCCGGCATGACCGGGCTTTGGCAGATCAACGGACGCAGCGACCTGTCCTGGGATGAGTCGGTCCGCTTCGACCTGTACTATGTAGAGAACTGGTCGGTCATGTCCGACCTCATGATCCTCTGGCGCACGGGTCGTGCGGTTCTGCGTTCTTCGGGCGCCTACTGAGCCACATCTATTCACCAGTTGGTCGTTGGTTCGAGCCCAACGTGCCTACTTGAACTTGTAAAATTCGTCTCGCGCCGAAAGTCGACTGCCGCGCCAACACCGAAGCCGACCCGTGAGCATCACATTGCCCTGTAAAGATTGAAGAACCGAAGGCGGTAGAGTTACCGCCGACGACTTAATTAAGGAGGGAAAACGATGGAAGATCGCATCGCGTTAACCGGTGCCTCAGGCTTCATTGGCACGCATTTGGTGAACATACTCGCGGATGCAGGTTCACAGGTGCTCAATCTCGATGTCAAGCCTCCAAAACTCAATGCGCACCGCCCATATTGGTCAAAGGTGGACGTGACCAACTCTGCGGACGTGATAGCCAGCCTCAGCGCGTTCAAACCAACACAGGTGATCCACCTCGCTGCAAGAACAGACACACTGTCTGATGATGTAGATAAATATCGCGTGAATTGGATCGGGGCGGAGAACCTCAGTGAAGCATGCGTAGAGCTTTCTGTGCCCCGCTTTGTCCACGTGTCGACGCAATACGTGCATGCCGTAGAACTCGAGCCGCGCAGCGACGTGGAGTTCTCGCCCTTCACAGCGTATGGCGAGAGCAAAGTAAAGAGTGAAAAGTTAGTACGCGATGTCCTCGATGGATCGTCCGTCACGTGGACGATTGTTCGTCCCACCAATATTTGGGGTGCTTACCACCCGCGCTATGCAGACGAGTTTTGGAAAGTCCTTTCGCGGGGTCAGTACCTCCACCCAGCGCTAGCAAAATCGCCGATCCGGGCTTACGGATATGTCGAAAATGTTGCCTGGCAGTTACGCGGGCTGCTTGAATTGGATGACCCTCGCGTGCATGAGCACGTCTTCTACGTGGGCGACAGACCCCTCCGCCTTGACGACTGGGTCGATACGTTTAGTCGCCTTCTCCGGGGAGCGCCAGCCAGGCGAGTGCCACTGTCTGTCCTCAAAGCCATTGCAGCAGTGGGGGACTCAGCGAAGTTGCTGGGACTGCCGGCTCCACTGACTCGGTCCAGACTGCGTAACATGGTCGAATCCTCGGCTGCGCCGATGGGTCCGATACACGATCTTCTCGGAGACCCCCCCTTCTCCCTCAACGATGGTGTGTGTCGGACAGGGACTTGGTTGCTGGAGTTAGGATTTGAGTTGCACAACGAGAGCCTCTCAACTAGGCGCGCAGGACAGATGTAAACACTTCGCCCATCCGGCGGTGAAACGTCTCCGCCGTGAATTCCGCGACGTATCTCTCGCGCGCGGCAACGCCCATTCTCCGGCGCTCCTCGGGGTCACCGAGTAGTCTCGAGATCGCGTCAGCCGTTGCCATGGCGTCGTGAGGCGGGACAATCACACCGGTGACGTCGTCGACTACCAGGTCCGGAATTCCGCGCCAGTCACTTGCGACGACCGGCAGACTGTAGGCCATCGCCTCAATTATGGTCACGGGCAAGTTCTCATGAAGAAAGTGGCTAGGGAAACAATAAAGCGTAGCCTCTCGTAGTAGTCGGTCCTTTTCGAGTCCCGTGCGTGTCCCGTGGAAGCGCAGAAAGCCTTCGAGCTTATTTTCCGAGATACGTTGCTCGATTTCTCGACGGTATGAATTCGAGGCCCATTCACCGATGAAATCGACGCACACAGAATGACCTCGCTCGCGGAGGAGCATTAGTGCATCGATGATAATTCCAACGCCCTTACCATCATTTAGCACGCCAATGAAGAGCAGTCGGGCGGGATCGCTGCTTCTGAGTGGGATATGTTCATGAGTCGGATCCGGAACGCCATTGGCGACAACGCACGACATGCGGGCATTAACGGCCACATCATCGGGGGGGGAGTTCTTAGCGAGTCTTATTGCCATAGTGGGTCTGTTGAACGCCAATGAAAGCAGTTTCCTCTCGATAACATTGGGTGCCTGATACTCGTGGAAACCGCCAGCGTGGAAATGCCAAATAGTCCTTGGGAACATCCAACGTGTGCAAGCAAGGACCAAAGCGTCGCGCAATAGTGGACCTCGTTCCGGTCCTGCTGGCGCGAAGTACAGGATTGTCGAACCGCAAAGTCGCGCCCAGTAGACAGCGAATATGACTCTAAACAGTTCAACTACCTTGTAGAAGGTTAGGTTGCCGCGGTCGACAGTGGCGCGACTGAAGCGCATCGTTACGGGCCTCAAAATAACGGATTCCTGATGACCCTCAAGCAGCAATTGCGTCATCACCGCTTGTCCGCCCCACGGTGGAGGTATGGCGCCAAGGACAGCAACACATGGTCTTTTTTCGTTGTTGTTAGACACGATGCCTTTCTCAGCCTAAAAGTGCTGAACCATTTTGTCGGCAGTTTGTTGTCATCTCAGCGACGCGCCAGGGCCTCGCGTGCGACCAGCATGATGAAGCGCGAGTTACCGAAGAGATAACGGCGCCAGAGCCGCCGAGGTTCGGACATCAAGCGGAAAACCCATTCCAGACTCAGTCGGCGCATCCAGTCCGGAGCCTCGGGCTTCGTCCCCGCGACAAAGTCAAATGCCGCGCCCACCGCAGCCGCGGTGACCTGTAGCGAGTCACAGATGCGCTGAGCTTCGAAGTCCTGCTTCGGTGTGCCAAGGCCGACCCAGACCACTTGCGCACCGCTGGTCATGATCTCAAGATCCTGATCAGCACGCTCAGCGTCATTGAGCGGACGGAACGGTGGTGAGATCATCCCCACGATCTGCGCGCCTGGGAAACGGCGACCGACGGCGCCCTTGAGTGATTCGAGCACCTCGGGGCTGCCGCCCAGGAAGAAGTGACGGACTCCGTGTACCCGTCCCTCGTCCAGACATTTCACGAAGAATGAGGGTCCTCGGATCTGTTCGAAGGGTTGCCCACGTCGGTCAAGCCGATTCAGGGCAGTAACCAGAGGCTTGCCGTCGGGAAGGTTGACCCCCGAATGCGCGAGAAGCGACCGGTAGGCGGGGTCGGTGTCTGCCAGCGCGAAGGTATAGGAGTTCACGAGCCGGTGAGCCTGTGCCGGTGCACCGGTAGTCACGCCCTGGACAAAGGAAGCGACTGCAGCCTCCAGCGACGTCCGCTCGACGGAAATGCCGTTCAGGGTTCCGGCCGTGGTCAGGGGCTGGCTGGGGGTCATGCCACGCCACGCAGTTCGGCTCGATGTTCCAGGAACCACTGGTAAGTGGAGGCGATACCATCTCGCAATGGGACCGAGGCCTTCCAACCAAGCTCGTTGATCTTGCTGACATCGAGCAGCTTGCGGGGAGTGCCGTCCGGCTTAGAGGTGTCTTGGACCAGTGCGCCGTCATATCCCACGACGTCAGCGATGATCTCGGCCAGCCTGCGGATCGTCACGTCCTCGCCGACCCCGACGTTGATGGTGTCAGCCGAGTCGTAGTTCTCCAGCAGGAACAGGCTCGCCGCCGCGAGATCGTCGACGTGCAGGAACTCACGAAGCGGAGTCCCGGTCCCCCACAGAACGACCTCGCTGGCACCGCTCTCCTTCGCCTCATGGAACCGGCGAATCAGGGCAGGCAGAACATGGGAGCTTTGCCGATCGAAGTTGTCGTTAGGGCCATAGAGGTTCGTTGGCATAGCCGAGATCCAATGACACCCATGCTGTCGCCGGTTGGCCTGTACCTGCAGGATGCCAGCGATCTTGGCAATGGCATAAGCATCATTGGTCGGCTCGAGTGCGCCGGTAAGCAGGCTCGACTCCTCGATCGGCTGTTCGGCGAACTTGGGGTAGATGCAGGACGATCCCAGAAAGAGCAACCGGTCGACGCCCGTGTCCTTGGCCGCGTCCATAAGGTTGACCTGGATCCGCAGGTTGTCGCTGAGGAAGTCGGCGGGGTAGTTGCTGTTGGCAAGGATGCCACCGACCTTCGCAGCGGCGTCAATGACGAATTCCGGCCGCTCGCGCTCGAAGAACGCGTCGGTGGCCTCACGGTCACGCAGGTCGACTTCCGACGAGGTGGCCCCGACGAGTGACCGGAACCCTTGTTGCTCGAGGTGTCGCCAGATGGCCGAGCCGACCAGCCCACAGTGCCCGGCGATGTAAACCTTTGCTCCCCGGTCGATTGTTCTTGGTCCCTGGACTACCATTACGCGTGAACCCCCCCGCAGAATCATCGTTGACCCCACCACAGTATCGCGGGCATGCGGGGCACACACGGACAGGGGAGCATCGTGCCCAAAAAGGCACTCATAACCGGGATAACTGGTCAGGACGGGTCATACATGGCCGAGCTTCTACTTACTAAGGGTTACGAGGTCCACGGCCTCATCCGTCGCGCTAGCACCTTCAACACCGGCCGGATCGACCACCTCTATACCGACCCGCACGAGCAGGGAGCCCGCCTCTTCCTGCATTACGCCGACCTCACGGAAGGCTCGCGGCTGGTCACCCTGCTGAGCGCCATCGCACCTGACGAGGTCTACAACCTCGCCGCGCAGAGCCACGTGCGGGTGAGTTTCGACGAGCCGGAGTACACCGGCGACACAACTGGCATGGGCACCACCCGCATGTTGGAAGCCATCCGCATGATCGGGTTGAACTGCCGTTTCTACCAGGCGAGTTCTTCGGAGATGTTCGGCGCGACCCCGCCTCCGCAGAACGAGGAAACGCCGTTCTATCCCCGCAGCCCATATGGCGCGGCGAAGGTCTACAGCTACTGGATGACACGCAACTACCGTGAGGCCTATGGGATGTTCGCGGTGAACGGCATTCTGTTCAACCACGAGAGTCCGCGCCGCGGCGAGACCTTCGTGACGCGCAAGATCACTCGGAGCATCGCCCGCATCAAGGCCGGCCTCGAGGACACCCTCTTCATGGGCAACATCGATGCTGCCCGCGACTGGGGCTATGCACCGGAGTACGTCGACGCCATGTGGCGAATGCTGCAGCAAGATGAGCCCGCCGACTTCGTCGTGTCTACCGGGACGTCCTTTACGGTACGCGACTTCCTCCGGTTTGCTTTCGAACACGCAGATCTGGACTGGAGGAAGCACGTTAAGTTCGACGACCGCTACGTGCGGCCCGCCGAGGTGGACTCACTCATCGGGGACTCCACCAAGGCTGGTCAGCTGCTGGGTTGGAAGGCTCAAGTCTTGCCGCCAGAATTGGCCGCCATCATGGTCGATGCTGACATTGCTGACCTGAGTACATGACTATGCGCCAAGTCGCCGTCGTATGCACGCGAAACCGCCCGGTCGAGGTCGGGCATTGCCTGGCCGCGATCGCAGCTGCGGACTTTTCCGGAGATATCTATGTCATTGATGCTAGTGATGATATCGAACGCGCGGCGGTCGAGAGGGCGGTTGCCTCTTTCGGACACCGGGCACAATTTCTGTCCGCTCCAACCGTAGGACTCGCCCGGCAGCGCAATTATGCCTTGCGCTGCACTCAGGGGGAATACGATCTTATCCATTTTCTAGACGATGATGCCCTGCCACACCCATCCTACTTCACCGCCATTGAACAACAATTTTCAATGTCAGCGGCGGTGGGCGGGGTTGGCGGAGTCGTGGTGAACCAGGAACCCGTTCGACACGCGTTGTTTAAGCGAATATTTCTCTTACACTCTATGAAGCCGGGGGCAATGTTGAAGTCCGGAAGGAATGTCATTGGCCATTACCCCGAGCAAGGAACGACGCCTCGAAATGTTGCTTGGCTACCGGGGTGTTGCATGAGCTATCGTTTGTCGGCATGCCGCAGCTTACGTTTCGATGACAGACTCGAAGGCTATTCATGGGGCGAGGATTTCGATTTCAGCAATCGTCTGTCTGACGATTGGCGCCTCATCGTGGAGCCTAAGGCCACCTGCATCCACTCGCTGAGCCCAACAAATCGTATGGAGATGGAGCGGCTCGCATCCGGCCGAACGTTCTTGTTGCATAGGTGGGTTACAGAGAATCGCGGAAGAGGTTATAGTCGTCTCGCATTCTGGTGGAGTGTAGCCGGAGAGTTTGCCCTACGGGCAGGGCATGGCATCTATGAGCCATCCTCTCGTCGAATTGCGTCCGGAGTCCTTAAGGGAGCCTCAAGAATATGCGTGGACTCTCTAAGGACATTTCGTCAGTGACGCCCTTGTGAACACAATCGGATTACGCCGAATCATCCGCACGGGCGGGTGGGCAATGGCTTCGCAGGGCTTTAGCTCAATCAGCAATGCTCTCGTTGCTGTGGTTATTGCCCATATCGCGTCTCCGTCCGGCTTGGGTGCATTTGGGATTGCATTCGGCGCCTATACCATCACTCTCATGGCCAGCAGAGCGGTCGCTAACAGTCGTCTGATAATCGACACCACCCACGCTTGGGACAACGGGCGGCTAGAGGCTGAATACATGGCTGTTTCGCTATTTGTGGCGGTGGTTGGGAGCCTCTCATTGGCCGTACTCGCCCTGACCGCACGAGACATGCAATCCGATCTTCTGTGGTTTATCGCTTTGGGTCTGCCTGCGCTCATAGTGCAGGACTATGTCCGCGGTGTTGCCTTCACGCGAGAGACGCCTAGCATAGCCGCTGGCATCGACCTCGTTTGGCTTATGACACAGTTGGTGTTTTTGTTGACGCAAGGAGTGCTTCATTCGGACTTGACCGAACGCTCCGTGCTCGGCGCTTGGGTTCTCGGGGCGTGTGTTTCAGCCGCAATCGGGGTAAGGCAAACCGGGATCTCTCCCAATTTCCCATTGGCTATGCTGGGTCTACGCTCGTCTTGGCGGCGCAGTCTGTCGCTGCTGGTGGACTTCCTAACGCCTTCAGTCGGTCTCTATATTCTGACATTTGGATTAGCCCTCCATCGGGGTGCCGACGCAGTAGCGCCCTTACGTGGAGGTCAGACCTCTGTGGCGCCAGTCAATGTCGCCATAATGGGAATCAATCCCATCATGGTGGTCGAAGCTCGACGGTCCGCGGCGAGAGGCCTAACACATATTCTGATGCGTACTCAATTCATTTTCGGCAGCCTGAACGTCCTTGTGTTGCTGGCAGGTGGGGCAATCATGACCTCCTCCGGACTCGACTTAGGCAGCCTTGTCGTTGGCAAGAACTGGACTGAGGCCCAACCCCTTGTCATGCCTGTGGCAGTCGACCTCGCCGGGACCGCGATGGCAACAGCCGCGATAATCGTGCTTCGACGGCTGAGGTATGATTCGGAGATCATTAGATTCCGTGTCTGCACGGCCTTCATATTGATTGCTAGCTCTAGCATACTGGCAGTCACTAAAGATGTCAGAATAGGTGTGCTTGTGATAGCTTTTATTCAGTGGGGGGTGGCGTCAGTTGCTTGGGCACTGACTTGGCGCTTGGTGTGGAACCCGATCGCAACGGAAGTTTTCGTTGCATAGCGTTGTCTCCCTGACTAAGGTCCTGCGTTCTGATATTGAAGCCAACCCGCGGGATCCAAAGGCATGGGCAGTCTTAATCGGGTTGCGCATCTGTCAGGCGCTGATAGGACTGCCTCTCGGCGCTGTAACCTCCGTCCCGTTCGTTATCGCATACCGTTTGTTCACAGAATGGCTACTAGGTATTGAACTTCGACCAAAAACACAAATCGGTCCAGGTTTAGCGCTCTACCACGGCACGGGGCTCGTCGTTAATGATCATGTGATCCTTGGCAAGAGTGTGAAGTTACGACACGGTGTAACTATTGGTCATGCACAAGCAGGTGGCCCTTGCCCCACGATTGGCGACTATGTGGATATCGGCGCTGGCGCGATAATTCTGGGCGGCATCACAGTTGGCAAGGGTGCGATCATTGCCGCTGGTAGCGTGGTAGTCCGGGATGTTCCTGCAGGAATGATCGCCGTAGGAAATCCCGCAACTCTTCGCTTAAAGAAATAGGATTCTGACTGTGAAGAATCCGAACGCGGAACATATTTCAAAACTACAGGCCCAAGCGATCAATCAAATTGGCGAAAGTCTGCGCGGACATACTCAAGTTACGCATATAGATTTTCCGCATCATCGAAATGCGGGGGACAGTTTAATACGGTTAGGAGAACGAAGGGCGCTGAGAGATATCCATGTGGATGTTCGTTATGTGGCTGACATGCGTACCTATCGACCTAATGAGTTAGACGTGAGTCTTGACCCTGGAGCGCCAATCTTGATTGATGGCGGAGGCAATTTCGGAAATCTGTGGCCTATAGGCCAGTTAGGGCTCTCCACTTAACCGGAGTAGACTTTGGACCGTGGTTGCACTCCGAGGCGGGCAAGACTATCCGCGATCGGTGGGCGAGTGCCTGTCGTGGTTCGGCACGGACGCGGACTGCCGGGACTACCTGGCGTGGCTGCGCTGGCCTGACGGGTTCGTCTGCGATGAGTGCGGGCACGTCGACGGTTGGCGGCTGGCGGACGGCCGGTG
>Ga0066793_10001350_pt1 | contig 11070 bp, 14 predicted proteins | sample PersoiDNA2013189_FD_83876 | JGI IMG/M metagenome (GOLD analysis project Ga0066793, IMG submission 83876) | Permafrost soil microbial communities from the Arctic, to analyse light accelerated degradation of dissolved organic matter (DOM) -... | ecosystem: Environmental > Terrestrial > Soil >...
GCGGCGAGGGCTGGGGCCGGCGAGTCGAGGTCGGCGAAGGCGATGGTGTCGAGCCCCGCGCCGATGGCGGCGACGGCGAACACGCCGTCGGCGACCGCGACGGCCGGGCGTCCGACCGCGAACAGCCACTCGTCGCCGGCTGCGCCGTGGGACTCGGCGCAAAGCTGGTCGCCGTCGGTGGCGACCGCGACGCCGTCGTGCCACCACAAGGAACGACCCGACACGTACGGGCCGCTGCGGTCGACCTCCATCACGCAGGCACCGGCGGCGGAGCTGGCCCGCGCCAGCGCCGCGTACAGCGGCAGCAGCGACGCGGGCTGCGCGGTCGCGAACGCGACCCGTCCGCCGGCGGCGGCGACCGCCGCGAGCCGGGTTCCGGCCCTGGTCGCGGCGGCGAGCACCCGGTCGGGGTCGATCGCCACCCGCGACCCGTTGAACGGTCCCGCCGCGACCGCCACCGCGTCGCGGACCTCCTCGGCGGTGACGGCGGCACCATCAAGGTGGAGCGCGTCGGCGTCGCCGGCCAGTCGACGCGCGGCGGCGAAGACCTCGTCCCGACCGAGACGGGAGTGGGGCCCGCACACGCCGGCGTCGACGAGACGACGGGCCGGGCTGGCGTCTCGGCGCCGCTTCGGCCCCCGCGTCGGGGCCGGGGCCGGATCGGGAAGGTGGGGGGGAAGGTCGCGGCGCGGTCGGCGGGTCATGGTGTGCTGGCGGCGTCGCCGAGTTCGCGGGACCGGGCCGCGGCGGCGGCCACGGCGTCGAGGAACGCAGCCCGCACGCCGCGGGCCTCGAGGACGCGCAGCGCCGCGGCGGTGGTCCCGCCGGGTGAGGTCACGGCCTCTCGCAGCGCGGACGGCGATTCGGGGCCGGCCAGGAGATGCGCGGCGCCGAGGAAGGTCTGGCGGACAAGATCGTCGGCGACGTCTCGGTTCAGACCGGCGAGGACGCCCGCCTCCACGAGGGCTTCGGCCACCAGAAAGAGGTACGCGGGACCCGAGCCCGAGAGGGCGGTGACGGCGTCGAGGTGCTCCTCGGGTAGGCGGACCACCGTTCCCACCGCGCCGAGGATCCCTTCTGCGGCCTCGAGGTGCGCCGAGGTGGCGTGTCGGCCCGGAGCGATCGCGGCGGCGCCGTGCCCGACCAGCGCCGGGGTGTTCGGCATGGCCCGCACCACCGGGCGGTCAGGGGCGTGGCCTTCGAGCACCGCGAGGGGGACCCCCGCGGCGAGCGACACGATGAGCGCCTCGGCGGTGAGCACGTCGGCGCTGGCCGCCAGTGCTGCTCCCACGTCGACGGGTTTCACCGCGACGACGACGATGTCGGCGTCGGCGACGGCCCACGCCGGGCTGGGCACGATGCGGGCGCCGGGGAACCGTTCCTCCAGCACTCGCCGCCGTTCGGGATCGAGCTCGGCGATCGCGATGGACTCGAGATCCCATCCGGCGTCACGCAGGCCGCTGACGAGCGCTTCACCCATCCGGCCGCCCCCGAGGACAGCCAGTTGCACCATCCCTGCAAGTTAGAAGATCGGGGACCGGTTCGCCGTCAACCGAACGTTGAAATTGGGGCTTGTGCCCGTGTCGTGCTGGCGCGACAGTCACCGCCGTCCCCGCGCCACCGGTGCGAGGACGGCGGGCCCGAGGTGCAGAAGGCGGCCCCCGCTCGGGGAAGTGCGGGGGTTGACCGGATCGTTCCTCGGGCTCGTCCGCGCCGCCTGGTCACCGCCGGAACGCGAGCCGCACCGCGGGTTGGAACCAGGTTTCGACCAGTTCGTAGAGCACACCGATGATCCGGTCGAGCTCCGTCGTGTCGAGGTGTTCGAGCGCGACCCGACCCGTGAGGTACACGTCGCCGTCCGGCCCGATCGAGAAGCCCGCCCCATAGAGGCCGTGGTTGCGTTGGAGCAGGAACCGATACAAGTCGAGGTGGTTTCGGGGTGGATCGGGAAGGAAGTACACCTCGTAGCGCAGCGTGCGCTGATGCAGGTCGAAGTAGATGGTGGTGGCGTCTCGCCCGTCGCAACCGAATCGCACGTACCAGCGGGGGATCTCGGGGTCGTACTCGACGGTCTGGATGTACGGCTGAGCCGCCACCTCGACTTCGAGGTGCTCAGCGATGAGGGCGTGCGCAGCCCGCTCCCGGGCTTCGAGTTCAGCGACCTCGGTCACGTGCACTGGACGAGGGCACGCGCCGCCACGTCCGAGTACAACCGGCGGAGCCGCGCCGCGGCGATGTTCCACGTGTACCGGCCGGCGCGTGCCGCGGCCTGCGTACTCATCGTGGCGGCGAGGTCAGGCCGCGCGAGGAGACGTTCGACCGGTTCCGCGTAGTCGCACGGCGCCCGGCCATCGACAAGAAACCCGGTTCTGGCGTGGTCGACGACGGTCTGGAGGCCACCGACGTTGGCGGCCACGACCGGCGTGCCGCACGCGGCCGCTTCGAGCGCCACGAGACCGAACGACTCGCTGCGGGAAGGGACGAGGCAGACGTCGGCGGCGCGGTACCAGTCGGCGAGCGCGTCGTGGCGGACCGGGGGCACCCAGCGGACCCGGGACTCGATCCCGAGCTCGCGGGCCCGGTCGTGGAGGCGGCCGAGCTCGTCGGGACCGTCGTCTCCGCTCGGGCCGCCGACGATGACGAGCTCGGCCCGCTGGTCCGTGAGGGCGGCCAGACACCCGAGCGCGACGTCGACGCCCTTGAGGGCCTGGATCCGGCCAACGAAGACGAGGAGCGGACGGTCGGCGGGGAGGCGCAGCCGCCGCCGGGCCGAGGTGCGATCCCCGGGTGAGAAGAGCGCGTGGTCGACGCCCGGTGCGATCACCTCGATACGTTCAGGGTCGGCGTCGTGCGCGGTGCACAGGGCAGCTCGTTCATCGGCGGTGGAGACCACGACGAGATCGGCGCAGCGCACGATCTCGGCCTCGACGCGGCCGCGTGGTTCGGGGTCGTCGACGATCCCAGCTTCAGCCTTGACGCGGGCCAGGGTGTGGAACGTCGCCACCATGGGCACGTCGAGTTCGTGTTTCAGGCGGTGCGCCACCGCACCGGAAACCCAGTAGTTGGCGTGAATGGCGTCGTAGCAGTTCCGTCCACAGCGCAGATGCTCACGCGCCGATGCGACCAGCTCGTCGAGCAACGCTGGCAGCGCCCGTTTCGGGACCGGAGCGCGGGGCCCGGCCTCGAGGTGCACGACGCGAAGTCCCGGCTCGAGCTCCACGATCGGCGGCTGGTCGGGGTGCTCGGCCCTGGTGAGCACGTCGCAGGCGACGCCCGCCCGGGCGAGCGCCTCGGCAACCGAACGGACGTAGACGTTCATGCCCCCGCCATCGCCCGCGCCGGGTTGAGCGAGCGGCGAGGTGTGAACGCTCAGCATCGCGACGCGGGAAGTGCTCATACGGAGGTTGATCCTACCGACGGGCGTCCCGGCGTCCGGCGCTCACGGCGTGCCCGTCTCGGGTCGCTCGCGTCCCTCGCGCTGGAAGGACCGGTACACCTCGATCATGGCCTGCTTCTGCGATTCGGTCAGCGAGGGGTCGCGCAGGATCTCGTGTTCGAGATCGGGTTCCGGCCCGTCGCGGGGATCCAGGATGCCGGCCTGGACGTACAGGGTCTCGGCGGACACGTGCAACGCGCGTGCGAGCTGTTGGAGGATGTCGGCGCTCGGTTTGCGGAGACCACGCTCGATCTGGCTGAGGTACGGGTTCGAGACGCCGGCGAGTTCACTCAGACGGCGCAGTGAGAGGCGGGCATCGCGGCGACGGTCACGGATGTAGCTGCCCAGGTCGTGGAGCCGTTGCTCGATGGCGTCCGCCACGGCTCAGGCGTGGTCGACTTTGTGGCGTGCCGCGAGCTCCAACTCGATGCCATCGATGATGGCGTGCAGCGCTCGGCGCCGGTCCGACATCTCGCCTTCGAGGGTTCGGAGCTGGTCGACGGTGTTGCCCAGCTCGTCCTCGGTCAGGGTGGGCAGGTTGACCAGGGTGGCGTCGGTGATCAGGTGTTCGAGGCCTCGCCGCCAGGTGATGGTCGGCGACGGCGCGAGGGGGCGGGGCAGCCGGCTGTGCGCCGGGTCGGCGCGGGGGCTTTCGTCGGCGAGGATCTTTGGGAGCATCGCGACGAGGTCGCCGACCGAGCCGCCAGCCGACCGGCGATCGAGTTCGGCGCCGACGATGTCGATGCGGGCCTGGGCCAGGCGGCGCACGTACGACACCTCGGTCTCGACCTCGAGGCATTCCTCGTGCATCGCTCGGACCTCGTCGAGGGATTTGACGTCGAGGCCGTCGAGGTAACCCTCTTCGAGCATGACGTCCAGGCGGCGCCGATGCTGCTCACTCACCGCGGCGAGGGTACCGCCTTCGGCGCGGTGGTCGGCGATTCGCCCAGTTCACGAACGTCGCCCGGCGCCGGTACCGTCATCGGAAGTGCCCGAAAGGAGTCCCGATGGCCTTCTACTCGCTCCCCGAGCTCGCCTACGACTATGGCGCCCTCGAGCCGCACCTGTCGGCTCGGATCCTGGAACTGCATCACGACAAGCACCACAAGGCGTATGTCGACGGTGCGAACAAAGTTCTTGAGCGCCTCGAAGCGGCCCGCGCCAGCGGGGACTTCGGGTCCATTAACCAGCTGGAGAAGAACCTGGCCTTCCATCTCTCGGGGCACATCCTCCACTCTTTGCTCTGGAAGAACCTGAGCCCCGACGGGGGTGAAAAGCCCGGTGGCGACCTGGCGTCGGCCATTGATGAGTATCTCGGCTCCTTCGACCAGTTCCGAGCGCAGGTCACCGAAGCGGCCACCAACGTGCAGGGCTCAGGCTGGGCCGCGCTGTCGTGGGAGCCGGTCGGTCATCGTCTCATCGTCGAGCAGGTCTATGACCATCAAGGCAACATCGGGCAAGGCGGCCCGCCACTGCTGGTCCTCGACATGTGGGAGCACGCGTACTACCTGCAGTACGAGAACCGGAAGACCGAGTGGGTCGAGGCCTATTGGAACCTCGTGAACTGGCCTGACGTCGAGGGGCGCTTCGAGAAGGCGCGGCGCATCGACCTCGCGCTCGGGACGTAGCCGCCCCGTTGGTGAACGCCGGCCCGAACTCAGCCCAAGCCGAACGCTGGGCCGGAGCAGCGGGTCACCACTGGGTTGAGCACGAAGCCGACTACGACCGTCAACTCGCGGACTGCGGCACCGCCCTCATCGACGCGGCGCGCCTCGACGGCCAGGCCCAGGTTCTCGACGTGGGGTGCGGCACGGGGACGACCGCCATCGCCGCGGCTCGGCACGCGCGCCGGGTGCTCGGGGTCGATTTGTCACCGGTCATGATCGAACGGGCGAGGGCCCGCGCCGGGGGATGCGCGAACGTGGACTTCGAGGTGGCCGACGCCCAGACCGCCGCGTTCGAGGCGGCCTTCGACGTCGTCATCAGCCGGTTCGGCCTGATGTTCTTCGCTGACGCCCGGGCCGCGTTCGCGAACCTGCGCTTGGCGGTCGTGCCGGGCGGCCGGTTGGCTGCGGTCTGCTGGCAGAGCCTCGACCGCAACGATTGGATGCGCGTCCCCGGCGAGGCCCTGGCGCAGGTGGTTCCCCTGGGCGATATCGCCGAGCCCGGTCAGCCGGGCCCGTTCTCGCTCGGTTCGCGCGAGGAGCTCACCCGGCTCTTGGCCGACACCGGGTGGGACGACATCGCGGTTGACGGGCTGACGTTCCCGGTTCCGGTTGGCGGCGCCCGTTCCCTCGACGACGCGGTCGAGTTCGTCCGAGGCGGCTCGTTGGGCCGTTCCGCGCTCGCGGGTGTCTCCCCCGCGGTCGAACGTCGGGCCTTGGGTGCGGTACGTGACGCGCTCGCGCCTTACGCGACCGGCGAGGGTGTCCTGCTCGCCGGCGCGGCATGGCTCGTTCGTGCCAGCAATGGCGCTACGGAAGCGCCCCGCCGCTGACCGGCGGGAGGATCGCGACCTCGTCCCCCGGAACAAGGATCGTGTTGTCGCCGTCGTTGGGGTCCTCACCGTTGACCCAGACCCGGGACGTCGCCAGAACGGCCGCGAGCGCCGATCCGCGCCGCGACCGCAGGTCGTCCAGCAGGTCTCCGAGCGATCGGGCGTCGATGGTGAGCTCTCGGGTCCCGGCGGCGTCGCGCGCCGCGGCGAAGAACCGCACCCGGACGCTCAGGCCGACGTTCCCGTCGTGGCGGTCATCCCGCGGCAGCGTCTTCGGAGCCCTCGATGCGGCTGAGGTCACGCTCGAGGTCGGCGAGGTCACGCTCCGCGGCTTCAAGGGTGGCCAGGTCGCGGTCGGCTGCCTCGGTGCGGAGCTCGTCGTCGGCGGTCGCCACGCCACCAGCGTAGGCGCGAGGTACTCAGCCTTCAGCGAGGCGGAACTCCAACACCGTGGTCTCCTCGTCGACGAGCTCGGCGAGGCGCGTCAAACGCTCGGCGGTGTCGTCGAGCTCGAGGAGCTGCTGGGCGTCGAAGGGCCCGAGGGACGCGAGCGCACACGCCTCGAACGAGGCCCGGACCGGGTCGTCATCCAGCGTGACGTCGACACCCGGGCCGGGCTCCCCGAGCTCGGTGCGGAGCGCGAGCAGGCGTTGGAGCGCCCGGCCGATGTCGGGGATGAGGGAGGCCGCGGTCGGACCGCCGTGCTCGTCGAGCACGTCCACATCGGCGATCGGGTACGGGTCGTCGAGCAACCACTGCGAGACTCGCACCCGGTGCTCTCCGACGGTTACGAGCACCCAGCGGCCGTCGTCGACGCGGCCCGCCTGCACGATCCTCGCCGTGGTGCCCACAGCGAAGCGATGGTCACCACCGCCGACCTCGCTGCCCCGCTCGATCAGGACGACTCCAAACACCGCGTCGTCAGCCAGGCACCGTTCCGTCAACGCTCGGTACCGCGGCTCGAACACGTGCAGCGGGAGCACACCGTGCGGGAAGAGAACCGTCCCGAGCGGAAACATGGGCATCGCTCCGGGCATCGGATGACGGTAGCGAGTGGTGCCTTGGTTCAGTTCGCGCGGGCCCGCAGCCGAGCGGCGTCCTGACGGGCCCGCGCCGCGCCCAGCTCGTCGAGCTCGCCGGCGAGGTCGTCGAGCACCGTGGCTGCCTCTTCGAACCGCCCCAGGGTCCCGAGTAGCGCCGCGGCGTCGCGACGTTCGCCGGCCGCCACGCCGGGTACCGCCAGGCGGAGCCGCAGCGCCCACACGGCATCGGCCGGGGCCCGTTCGACGAGGGTGTGCACGAGATTGGCCAGCATGCGGACGAGGATCGCCCGCGGACCGACGGGCGTGAGGTACGAGTCGGTCCACGGGGCACCGATCCGCAGGCGCTCGAACAGCGCCCGGCACGCCGCGGTGTCGAGAGTCGCTCCGCCGTGGAAGGGGTCGATGAAGCGGCCCGGCCCGGCGCCGACCAGGAAATGGCCGGGCATCCCGATGCCCGGCAGGGTCTGGCCCCGCCGACGGCACACCTCGATCATGAGCACGCTCAAGGTGATCGGGATCCCGAGACGCCGGCGGAGCACCTCGTCGAGGAACGAGTTGCGCGGGTCGGCGTAGTCGATCTCGTTTCCGGCGAACCGTCCGTCGGCGAAGAGGAACTCGGCGATCGCCTCGGGCTCGTCGGGCGCGTCGCGGGACAGCTCGTCGAGCGATGCGAGCGTCGCGGTGATGTCGACGTCGTGATCGTGCGCCGCGATCAACAGCGTCGCTTCGTCGAGTGGGATCTCTCGATCCGGGCGACGAACGAGGCGCATGAACTCCTCGGTGGGCTGCATCAGGCCCGACGGTACACTCGCCGTCGTGACGGACGACCTCCGCGACACCGTCGTGTCACGGCTGCATGGCGTCCACCAGCGGCTGACGCCGAACCGCGAGGCGATCATCGACATCCTCGCCACGACGTCGCGTCCGCTCACCATCCCGGAAGTGCTCGAGGCTCGAGACGGGCTGGCCCAGAGCAGCGTGTACCGCAACCTCGTGGTCCTCGTCGAAGCCGGTGTGGTGCACCGCATCGTCACGAACGACGAGTTCGCCCGCTTCGAGCTCGCCGAGGATCTCGTCGGTCACCACCATCACCTCATCTGCTCGGTGTGCGGCATGGTCGAGGACGTCCCACCCAACGCCCGGCTCGAGCAGTCGCTCCGCCGCGCCGTGGACCAGATCGCCGACGCGACGGGATTTCACACGCACGCGCATCGCATCGACCTCGTGGGGTTGTGCCGCCGCTGTGCCTGACGGGCCGCGCCGACACGGCCGGTTCTGGCGGCGAGATCTCGTCGTGGCGAACGTTCGCGGTGGTGCTGGAGGCCTTCGAATCCCGGTTCGAGGTCGTCTCCGGGGTCCAACCGGGCCTCCAGCAGGGCTGGGCGCGGGTGGAACGGATCCTGCGCCTGGCGTTCCGCCACTTCGAGGAACAGCCGGCGTTCGTGCGCGTCGCCCGGCGGGAGGCCCTCGACGGGGCCCGGTCCTGTTCCAAGGGCTGGGCTCGGAGATGAAGCCGTTCTTCGATCGGGCGGTCGCGTTCCTCGAGACGGAGATGGACGCCGGCCGCCTCCGTCGCGACGACGCCCGTCAGCTGGTCTTCACCGCGTACGGCGCGGTCCTGTCCTCTCTCTCCGACGCCCCGTTCGTGCGCACCCATCGACGACGACCCGCTCGCTCCCTCCGCGCTCGTCAACCGCCGCGCTCGCCAACCGCCGCGCTCGCCAACCGCCGCGAGCATGCCCTCGATCTCTTGCGAAACCCCCTGCTCCCCCTGACCCGCCCTGGTACCGAGGCCGTGATGCCCGGCGCGCTTACCCCCTCGGTATGGTCGCTCGCGGTGGACGAGCTGACCCAACTGCTGCTCGCGGCCCGCGACGGCGACCGCGCCGCGCTCCGCGCGTTTGTCCGGGCCAGCCAAGGCGACGTGTGGCGGTTCGCGGCCCACCGCGTTGGTTCCGACGACGCCGACGACGTCACCCAAGACGTCTACGTCCGAGCCTGGCGGGCGATCCCCGCGTTCCGTCACGACGCGACGGCTCGAACCTGGCTGCTCGCCATCGCCCGCCGCGCCTGCGTCGACGCGCTGCGTCGCCGCGGACGTCGGCTCCGGCTCACCGAACGCGTCGCCGCGGCGCCCACCACCCGCTCGAGCCCCGACCCGGCCGCGGCGAACGCCCTCGAAGACCTCGTCGCCGGGCTGACAGGAGACCGCCGCGACGCCTTCGTGCTCACGCAGCTGCTCGGCTCTTCCTACGACGAAGCCGCCACGATCTGTGACGTGCCCGTCGGCACCATCCGCTCGCGCGTCGCGCGGGCCCGCGCGGACCTGCTCGACCAGCTCCGCGACGTCGCCGCGAGCTGATGCGACCCGGGCGCGTCGTCCTCGCGTTGCTGCTGGGGGTCGGCAGCGTCGTAGCCGCCGCGGAGCCAGCCGGAGCGCATGGTGTCGCGGGTATTCAACCGAGCAACTTCGACACTCGGGTTCTCGCCGTCGTCCCCACCACGACCGGCATCCACGTCCAGGCCGTGGACCTCGGCAACAAGCTGCAGCTCGACAACCACACCGGTCGCGACATCGTCGTGCTCGGCTACGACGACGAGCCGTACCTTCGCGTCGGACCCGCCGGGATCTTCCAGAACGTTCGGTCTCCCGCGGTGTACCTCAACCGAACCCGGACCGGGAACGTTCCGGTGCCGGCGTCGGCGGACCCGCACGCGTCGCCGCAGTGGCAGCGGATCGGGAGCGGCACCACCGTGCGCTGGCACGACCATCGAGCCCACTGGCTAGCGACGACGAACCCACCCCAGGTCCAACGCGACCCCGGCTCCCGTCATCTCGTCCAGCGCTGGACCGTCACGCTGCTGGCCGACCGGACCCGCATCCAGGTACACGGCGACGTCGTGTGGGTACCCGGCCCGTCACCGTGGATCTGGCTGGCAGTAGCGCTCGGTTTGGCCCTCGCGGTCGTCGTCCTCGCCGCGACCCGACTCGACCGCTTCGCGGTGGCGGCGAGCCTCGGCGGGCTGATCGTCGGCGAGACCGCCCACGTGTTCGGGTCGTGGGCGGCGACGACCGTCGCCGGCACCACCAAGCTGGCCGCGAGCGCGTACGCACTCGGAGGCATCGCGGTGGCGACGGTGGCACTGGTGTGGGTGGTCCGGCGCGGCGTCCACTCCGCCGCGCCCCTGTTGCTGCTGACCGGCCTGTTCTTGGCCCTCGCCGGAGGGCTCGCCGACGTCACCACGCTGTACAGCTCGCAGCTGCCCACCACCCTGCCCGCCACGCTCGCCCGCCTCGAGGTCGCGGCGACGATCGGGTTCGGCGCCGGGATCGCGATCGTCGGCGGCTGGCGCCTCCGGCCCGCCGCGCCCCGGGAACGCCGGGTCGCCGCGACCCGCACACCCGCCGCGGTCAGCGGTCGGTGAACCAGCTCAATGGGTCGGGTCCTCACATTCGTGACACTCGAGCTCGAGCGTCGTGTGCGCGATCCCGAACCGGTCCGCGAGCATCGCCTTGAGTTCGTCGCCGCGGACCTGAGCGTCGTGTAGGGACGGCACCTCACCGAGCACGATGTGCGCCGACAGCGCAGGGAGATCCGACGCGACCTCCCAGACGTGGAGGTGGTGCACCGCCTCGACACCGACCTCGCCGAACAGGGCCCGCTCGACCTGGTCGACATCGACGCCGCGGGGCGCCGCTTCGAGCAACACGTTCGTCGTGTCACGCAACACGCCCCAAGCCGACCAGGCCACGAGCGCGGCGATCCCGAGCGACGCCGCGGGATCGAGCCACGTCGCGCCGAACGCGAGAATCCCGATCCCGGCCACCATCGCCCCGAGCGAGCTGGCGACGTCGGCGAACATATGCACCATCGCGGCTCGAAGGTTCAGATTCTTGCCCGCGACGCGCGCCAGCACCACGGTGGCCACCGCGTTGACGACGAGGCCCACGGTCGCGACGCCGAGCAGCCCGGCCCCGTCGACCGGCTGGCCGTGGCCGAGTCGCTGCGCCGCCTCGACCGCGATCCAGACCGCGACGCCGAGCACCAACAACCCGTTCGCCTGGGCGCCGAGCGCTTCGGCGCGGCGAAACC
>Ga0066793_10001351_pt1 | contig 11064 bp, 13 predicted proteins | sample PersoiDNA2013189_FD_83876 | JGI IMG/M metagenome (GOLD analysis project Ga0066793, IMG submission 83876) | Permafrost soil microbial communities from the Arctic, to analyse light accelerated degradation of dissolved organic matter (DOM) -... | ecosystem: Environmental > Terrestrial > Soil >...
CACCAGATACGCGAGCAGCGCAGGGTCACCCTTCATGCCGCCGCGCACTCCCATCACGAACGAGACCTGTGACGCGGCCCGTGGCGACCTCGAGCGCGGCGCACAGGGTCGTCGGGCCGTGGCGCACGTAGTCGTGGGTGGCCTTCTCGGGGAGGCCGGGACGCAAGGGCAGGATCGGGGCGGTGCGGTCCAGGGCCTGGATCTGGCTCTTCTCGTCGACGCAAAGCACGACCGCCTTCTGCGGCGGGTCCAGGTAGAGGCCGATGACGTCCCGGACCTTGGCCTCGAGCTCGGGATCGGTGGAGAACTTGAAGGTCTCCCGCCGCCACGGCTGCAACCCGAACCGTCGCCAGCAGCGGGCGACCGTGGCGTCCCCGAGGCCGAGCTCGGCGGCGAGCAGCTTGTCTACGACATTGAGCGCCTTCGTAAGCACTTTCCTGCAGTGCCGGTAAAAGTCATTCTGATCGATGTTGAAGAATCGCGGGCCACGAGCTAGAAACCAACCGCAACGGCCACATTCACACCGGTTGCAGGGCTCTCACGCCACGCGTCGCGGGCAATGGCTTCCGCGCCTGCGCCCCCTACCGCCCAAAGCGCTATAATCCTTGGACTCGCTTTTCCCCGGGGCCCAGTCGCCCCGCCAACCCAGTGAGGTGCAGAAGGCTTCATGCCGCCTGCAGATAACACGAGCCCGCCCGGCGGGATCGCCACCGTGGTCCCTGTGGCGCGGCTCCGCAACGTGGCCATCATCGCCCACATCGACCACGGCAAGACCACGCGAACTTCTCCGGCGAGGTGGAGCGCGTGCTCTCCATGGTGGACAGCGTGCTGCTGCTGGTGGACGCCAACGAAGGGCCCATGCCCCAGACCCGCTACGTGCTGATGCGGGCGCTGCGGCTTGGACTCCCCCCATCGTGGTGGTGAACAAGGTGGACCGTCCGCGGTCCGACCCGCACGGCGCCCTGGACAAAACCTTCGACCTCTTCCTGGAGCTGGGCGCTACCGACGAGCAAGCCGACTTCCCCGTGGTCTATGGCTCGGCGCTGGAGGGCTGGATAGTCCGAGACCCGGACAAAGACCCGCACGAGGGGATGGACGCGCTGTTCGAGACCATCATCGCCGAGGCGCCGCCTCCGCAGGTGAACTACGATGTTCCTTTCCGCATGCAGGTCTCCACGCTGGTCTGGAGCGACTACCTGGGGCGCATCGGCTGCGGCCGGGTGCTTGAAGGAGTGCATCGCCGGGGCCAGGAACTGGTGCGCACGTCCGGCCGCGGTCTTATCGGCTACCGCGGCGACTTCCTCACGGACGCCCGGGGCATGGGCATCATGTCGTCGCGCTTCGTGGGCTACGGACCCTGGTGCGGCGAGGTGAGCCATCGCGACCGCGGATCGCTGGTGAGCATGGAGACCGGTCTCGCAACCGGCTACTCGCTGGAGAACCTGCAATCCCGGGGCACGCTGTTCGTGTCCCCCGTGGACCCGATGTACGCGGGCATGATCATCGGAGAGCACTCGCGGCCCGACGACATGTCCTGCAACCCCACCAAGACCAAGAAGCTGGGCAACTACCGCTCCCAGACCAAAGACAACGACGTGGGCCTGAAGGTGACGCGGCGCATGACCCTGGACCAGGCGCTGGAGTGGATCGCCGCCGACGAACTGGTGGAGGTCACGCCCAAGTCGGTGCGCGTGCGCAAGGCAGTGCTGGACGCCGAAGAGCGCAAGAAGCTGAACCGAGCCATGGCCGGAAGCCGGACGTGAACATCCTGGCCATCGCCGGCAGCCCCCGCCTGAACGGCAACAGCACCTCTCTGCTGAAGCTGGCGCTGAACGCCGCGCGGGAGCAGGGCCATCTGGTGGAACTGATGCACGCGGTGCAGATGAGCGTGCGGCCCTGCATGGCCTGCGACGCCTGCAAGCGGGGCGATTCCTGCGTGGTCCACGACGGCATGATGGAAGTCTACGCCGCGCTGGACGCCGCCGATGCCCTGGTGATAGCCACCCCCATCCACTCGTACACCATGTCGGGCTGGATCAAGCCCGTGGTCGACCGATGCTACGCGCTGTTCGATGCGCGGGGCAGATCCCGCCTCCACAAGGGCAAGAAGCTGTTCGTGATCACCGCCCAAGGTGACAAGGAGCCTGACGACGGACATGCCACCGTGAACAACCTGGCCCGCGCGTACGCATACTGCGGGTTCGTGCTGGCTGGCTCCCTGGTGGCCAGCGACATCATGGACGTTCACGACTGGAGCGACCGGCCCGACCTGCAGGAGGCCGCGCGCCACCTGCTCACAGACGTAGTGGGAACTGCAGCGGCCGAAGGCGACGGAGCCTAAGACCATGCCGTCGGGTTCCCGCGCCGGCACAAGACCGGCGCCGGAACCCGACCGAAGACGGAGCCTACTCGGCCTCTTTCAGCTTCATCTCCTCACCGCAGCACATCAGCTTGCACTCGTCCACGGTGCAGGCGTCACCGCTTTCGTGCGAGCAAGGCGATATCACCTTGAGTTCCACGCCGCAGTCGAAGCAGTAGTACACCTGTCCCACTTCCATGTCCATGCAGCAACCCATCCCGAACCTCCCTGCCGTCGGTAGCACCCCACCGTGTGGGCGTGCGCCAGACGACCTCATCGTTTGCAGGGCTGTCAGGATACCAAGCGCCCGCGTCAGGCGCACGCACTCGCGGCGCCCGCGTCAAGCGGCGGCCGCGTCAACCGGCCGCCGCGCCGTCTGATCGGAGGGTCCGCCGCCTCGCGACTACCAGCCGGGCATTTGCGCGTTCAGCTCTTCAATGGGAGCGAACCCCAGCTGCGGATGACCGTAGCGGGCGCCACCGAACGAGACCTGCCCGGCGGCAGAGGAGAGGCCGCTCCGCAGCCGCGCGTGACAGGGGTAGCCTACCAGCGCCATCTCTGTGCCCTCCGTGATCTCGACGCTCATGATGCCGCGTCCCGTGGCAGGATCGAGCATGCAAACGTGGTCCGGGAAGACGGCCCGCAGCGCTCCGTCCACCCACAGCGCCATGGTCTCGTTCTTGATGACCAGTTTGGCCGGACCCCCGGCGTAGCCGCCGCGGCCGTCCAGGACCACGTTGGTGATGTAGAAACCGCCCACGTCCTCCCCGCTCACGTCCGCCACCACACCCCTGAACAGCGGCCGCGCCCCGAGGACCGCCGACGCGGCCGCCACCGGGTCCTCGCCCACGGCGCGCGCCCGTTGCAACTCCCGACCGATCTCCATGGCCTGCGTGATGGTCCCCGGGACCACGGTGCGCTTGAGGTCCGCCCCGCTCATGGGGTAGTGGTTGTTGGCGCCCATCCCCCCTCCCCGCGTGACCATCCAACGCCCGATCTCATCGGCGAACGTGGGCTGATCCTGCTCGGTGACGACTATGGCGTTGCCCGCGGCGTCCACCAGCGGCATGGGGGTAAGAGAGATGCCGTGCATGATGAAACTGGTCATCTGTGTCTCCGGTGCGGAGCGTCCCAACGCATCCCCGTTCACCGCTGCGGTTCCCAGACGCGCTGCGAGCGACAGGATCACCGGTGTGTTGAGCCCTCCCACCTCGAAGGGCACCACGTAGTCCACGGAACGGTGCAGGTAGTGCTCCATAGTGCGTGTGGCGCGCAGCAGTTCGAAATCGGTCTCCCAGCGCTGGACCAGCTCTTTCACGCCGATCTGCTCGAAAGTCTTGACCGATCCCATGATGCCACCGCTCACCACGAGGGACGAGTCGGGCAGGTCGTCGGGGTCGATGATCTCCAGGCTGCGTCCTCGAGCCAGATCGTTCACGAGGATCTCGCGGCCCCAATCCGGGCTACCTCCCCCGCCGGTCCCCTGGATGGCAAGCCCCTCCAGGAGCGGGTCTACATCCTCCGCGTTCAGACGATAGGTCGCCACGCCGTCATCCTCCTCTTGCGGTCTTTAGCGCTGGACGCGACCGGAGGCGTCGCCTTTCACCAGGGCCTCCACTTCGTCCACCGTCACCATGTTGAAGTCGCCCACCACCGAGTGCTTGAGGCACGAGGCGGCGGCCGCGAACTCCACCGCGTCCTGCGGGCCACGCCCCCGGAGCAGCGAGTAGATGAGCCCGGCCGCGAAAGCGTCGCCTCCCCCCACCCGGTCCACCACGTGTATCTGGTACCTGCGGCTCTCGTAGAACACGGTGCCGTCGTAGAGGAGGCCGGACCACCCGTTGTCGGAGGCCGACTGACTCTCCCTGAGCGTGATGGCCACGTGTTTCAGACCGAAGCGGCGCTGCAACTCGGCCGCCACCTCGCGATAGCCGGCGGAGTCCAGTCGCCCGGCGGACACGTCGCTCGCCGCCGCCTGGATGCCGAAGACCTTCTCGGCGTCTTCTTCGTTCGCCACGCACACGTCCACGCTCTTCATGACCTCCCCCATGACCTCGCCGGCCCGAGCGGGGCTCCAGAGGTTCTTGCGGAAGTTGAGGTCGCAACTCACGGTGCACCCGGCCGCGCGCGCCCGGGCCACGGCCTCGAGCGTCAACTCGGATGCGAGGGGACTGATGGCCGGGGTGATGCCCGTGATGTGGAACCAGGAGCAGCCTGCCAGGATGGCTCCCCAATCGAAGTCCTCCGGCCGGGCCTGGCTGACGGAGGAGCCTGCGCGGTCGTAGACGACTTTGGATGCGCGCTGGGCCGCGCCGTTCTCCAGACAGTAGATGCCGAGCCGGTCCCCGCCCCATGCCACCAGGTCCGTCTTCACCCCGAAGCGGCGCAGGTGGTTGACGGCTGCTCGGCCGAGCGGGTTCTTCGGCACTTTCGTGACGTAGTAGGAATCCAGCCCGAAACCGGCCAGCGAGACGGCCACGTTGGCTTCCCCACCCCCGTACGTCACGTCGAAGGACTCGGCCTGGATGAAGCGGAGATAGCCCGGGGGTGAGAGCCGCAGCATGATCTCGCCCAGGCACACCACTTTGGCCGGCGCACTCATCACGCCCGAGCCTCGCGGATGCGCTCCATGAACGCCTCCGCCGTAGCGGTCACCTGCGCGTAGTCCCCGGTCTTGGCGCCCTTGGTCAGCTCGCCGCCCACACCTACCGCCACGCAACCGGCCTTGAGCCAAGCGCCCACGTTGTCCAGGCTCACGCCTCCCGTGGGAAGCAGGGGAGCCTGCGGCAGCGGCGCCTTGACCGCCTTCACGAACTCCACTCCCAGTACGCTTCCGGGAAAGACCTTGACGATGTCGGCGCCGCACTCCATGGCCTGCACGACCTCGGTCACGCTCATGGCGCCGGGAATGCAGACCTTCTGGTAGCGGTTGCAGAGCCGCACCGTCTCCGGGTTGAGGTGGGGGCTCACCACGAACTCCGCACCAGAGAGCAGCGCGGTGCGCGCCGTCTCCGGGTCCAGCACCGTTCCCGCGCCTATCAGCACCTCCTTGCCGGAGTAGGCGCGCGCCAACTCACGGATTACGTCCATGCATCCCGGCACGGTGAGCGTGATCTCGATGATGTCGATGCCCGCGGCCTTGATCGCCTCGGCCACGGCCAGCGCCTTCTCCGCGTTCTCCGCCCGCACCACGGCCACGATGCCGCGGTCCACGATCCGCTGCAGGTCGTCAAGCTTCTCCATCAGAACCGTACCTTTCCTCCGTATCCTCTCCGCTGCTTTCCTTGATCTCGGACGCTGCGCGCCGGCAGGCCTCATACAGGATGCCCACATCCACCGAGTACGAGATGTACTGGACCCCGAGCATGACCCACTCACGCGCCACCGTGACGTCGTCGGCGAACGTGCCCACGGCCACGCCCGCCGCCCGCGCCCGACGCACCGCCTCCAGCATCCGCTCGATCACCGCCGCATGACGCACCTGCCCGGGCACGCCCAAGGACTGGGAGAGGTCGTACGGGCCCAGGAACACGACGTCCACGCCGGGCACGGTCAGGATCTCCTCCAGCCGCTCCAGACCCTCGCGCCCCTCGATGTGCAGCACCACGCAGGTCTCTTCGTTCGCACGCGCGAAGTACCGGAAACGGTCCTCCGACGAGTAGCCGGCCGCCCGGACGTACCGGCACACGCCCCGTTCGCCCTCCGGGTGGTAGCGGGCATAGCGTACGGCCTGCTCCGCCGCTTCGGCCGAGTCAACGTGCGGCACTTGAACCCCCTCGGCGCCGACGTCGAGCGCCCGCAAGATGTCAGGTCCCGCGTTGGCGGCCACGCGGATGACCGGCGCGGCGCCGGCAAGCCGGGCCGCGCGTACCAGCCCCTGCGCGGTCTCCACGCTGAGCGGACCATGCTCCAGGTCGATGATCACGTAGTCGAAGCCGGCGAGGCCCATGATCTCGGCGGCAGCGGCGTCGCCGAACTTCATGAAGGGCCCCACCACCACGTGTCCCTCGCGCAGGCGGCGGCGCAGGCCGGCCACAGCGCGGGAGTCGCCGCGCGTGTCGTCCATCGCCGCTACCTCCCTTCCCGGAAATCGGCCAGGGCCGTGAGCCCTGTGCGGATGTCATCGCCGGCCGAGGCCAGCGAGATGCGCACGAAACCCTCGCCGGAGGGGCCGAACGTGGACCCGGGAGCCACGGACACTTTCTTCTTCTCCAACAACCCGAGCGCGAACCCCGTGGAATCCTCGCAGCCCACCTCCACCCACAGGTAGAAGGCCCCGTGCGGCTCCACGTATGGGATCCCATGCCGATCGAGGACCTCCTTGGCCACCGCTCGGTTCTCCCGGTACGTCTCGCGCATCGCCGCGACGCAGTCCTGGGGCCCGGCCAGCGCCGCTTCGGCGGCCTTCTGCGAGGGCGCCGGCGTGCAGGACACGTACGCTTCCTGCAGCTTGCCCAGTTGCCGGATGATGGGCTCCGCCGCCACGGCGTAACCCACCCGCCAGCCGGTCATGGCGTAGGTCTTGGAGAAACCGGAGGCCACGATGACGCGCCCGTCGGTGTCGAACGCAGAGGCCGGTGTGTGGCCGCCCTCGAAGATGATCTTCTCGTAGACCTCGTCGGAGATGAGGTAGAGGTCGTGTGCGCGGGCGAACGCCACCAGGTCGCGCACGAGGTCCTCGGGGAACACCGTGCCCAGCGGGTTGGACGGCGAGTTCACCACCATGACTTTGCTGCGGTCCGTGAGCACGCCCTCGATCGCAGCCGGATCGGGCAGGAAGCCGTTCTCGGGCGGCAATGGGTAGCGCACCGGCACGGCGCCCACGCACATGCACATCATGTGGTAGTTGGGCCAGCCCGGGTCCGGCAGGAGCACGTGGTCCCCTTGATCCACCAGCGCCCGCAGCACGCCGGAGATGGCGCCCACCGCGCCCACGGTCACACCTACCTGTTCGGCCGCCACCCTGAGCCCGTACGTGTCCGAGACGCGCTCCGCTATGGCGTTTCTTAGCGAAGGTATCCCGGAGTTGCCCGTGTACTTGGTGTAGCCCTCCCGCGCGGCCGCCAGGGCCGCCTCGATGATGTGCGGCGGCGTGGGGAACAGTGGCTCCCCCACCTCCAGCCGGGTCACACCCGGGATCTCCATGGCCACGTTCATAATCCGCCTGATGCCGGACTCCGCGAGCCCCAACACCATGGATGACATGGATGACACCTCGCCCGCCTCCTCTATCGCTCAGCCCATGCGACTACCCGCCGGCCAGCCCGCTGATGACCGTGAGGGCGTCTCCCGGCGACAGTGTCCGCGCGGCGCATTCCTCGGCGGGGATGCGGCGGCCGTTCACGGCCACGAGCACGGCCGGATGGAACACCTCGTCACCTTTGTCCCGCGCCAGCGTCTCCAGGGCCGCCTGCACGGTGGTGCCCTCGGGCAGCACAAAATCGGTCACCTCCACGCGGGAGGTGCCTCCGAGACCGCCCCCGAACCTGAGCCGCACCGTCATCATGGTCGTCACCATCCCCCGCTCAGCCCGGCAGCTTGCCGCGCCGCTCGAGCTCGCCTCCCACATCGACCAGGCCCACGGCCTCCAGTGTGGCCCGGGTCGGCCACGAGGTGGCGCGATCCCAGCCGTGTAGGTCGTAATAGTCGTCCAGCATGACATCGAGCTCGGCTTGAGAGTTGATGGCGTCGGGCTCGGGACGGTCGGGGTTGATCTCGTTCATGAGCCGCCAGGGCAGGTGGTCGTCCGCCCGGGTGGCCCCCTGGCGCACGTTGAAGCACTTCTCCAGCGTCACGATGCGCCGGCCCAGGTGCATGATCTCGTCTTCCGTGGTCTCGATCCCGATGGCGGCCGAGTAGATGTCCGCCATCATCGCCGGTGTCACCCCGTACAGGGCGGTGCTGGTGAACGCGCAGTACCCGAGCGCGTCCGTGACGGCGTAGCAGTCCTCGTGCCAGCGCACGATCTCCGCACGCTTCTCCGAGCAGTACGCGGCCGTGTACTTGGGATCGCCCGTGATCTTCTCGATCAGCGCCCGCCCTTCCGGGCTCATCCCGAAGTCGGCGAAAGTCTCCGTGTGCAGGTGGTCGGCGCCGCGAGGGTTCACGGCGAAGGCCAAGGCATAGGCCTTGGCCGAGCGCGTATCCACGCGGGACTGCTCCAGGCCCTTGCCGTGCACGGCCCACTTGTACGAATCGCCCCCCACCCGCTCGGCCGCCCGCTTCACGCCGTCGGCCAGTACATCGCCGAAACCTTCACGGAAGGCAATCTTGCGGGCCAGCTCCACGATCATCTCACCATCGCCCCAGTGCATCTCGCGCCCGTCAAGGTCCTCTTTGGTGATGAGCCCTTTCTCGTACGACTCCATGGCCCACTGGATCACCGAGCCGAGCGAGATGGTGTCCATGCCCATGACGTTGGCGATCTCGTTGGCCATGATCACCGCCCGCGCGTCAAGCGTGCCGCACCCGGAGCCGAGCGCTACCAGCGTCTCGAACTCGGGCCCACCGGTGGACGACCCGGCGAACGGCCCGTCTCCCACCGCGCAGTGACGGTGGCAGCCGATGGGGCAGCTGAAGCAGGCCACGCGCCGCTTCAAGAGGCCGGAATCCGAGAGGTACTGGCCGGTGATGCGATAGACGTCATCGACATGGCTGCGCCGGAAGTTGTACGATGCCAACGCGCGCACCTCGTTGACCGCGGCCAGGCTTCCCGAGGTGCCGTAGGTTCCGAGGCCCTCGAAGCCGGAGTCGGCCTCCACCGAACGCCGGGCGGCCAAGGCGAGCTCATGGAAGCGGGCGGGTTGCACGGGCTTCACGGCACCCGTGCCGCGCACGGCAACGGCTTTCAGGTTCTTGGAACCCATTACCGCGCCTGCCCCGCCCCGGCCGGCCGCGTTGTAGACCGTGAACATGACAGAGGCGAACATCACCCGGTTCTCTCCGGCGGGTCCGATGGCCACGGTCTGGATGTCCTCGTCGCCCAACTCCTCTTTCAGCGCACGGTCCGTCTCGCGCACATCTTTTCCCCAGAGATGGCGGGCATCGCGGAACTCCACGCGCGCGTCATCTATCCACACGTACGTGGGCTCCTCCGCCTGCCCCCGCACCACGATGTTTCCGTAGCCCGCGTACTTCATCTCTCCGCCGAAGTGCCCCCCGGCGTTAGTCTTCAGGTACCAGCCGGTGGCCGGGCTCAGGCACGTGACCGTCGTGCGCCCCGAGCTCGGGGCCACGGTTCCCGTCAAGAGGCCGGTGCCGAAGATGAGTGGGTTGTCTGGACCGAAGGCATCGGCGCCGGGTTCGTAGAGCTCCCAGAGGTATCGGGCGTTGATGCCACGGGCGCCCAAGTACTGCCTGACGAGATCGTCGTTGGGCTCACGCCACGAGATGCGCTTACTGAGGTCGATGAACAGCGTGTCACCCGCGATCTGCTTCATCGTTCCTCCCTCCCCAGCGTGGCGTCCATGACCAGCGCGAACTCCTTGACGCGCCCGCGCCGCTTCTCCCTTGTGGCCTGGCCGATCGACTCGAACTTGAGGGCGCCGGTGGGGCACGCTTTGACGCAGGCTGGATCGCCGCCGCACAGGTCGCAGCGGATGGCCGTGTCCTTGGCCGCCGGCACATCGGCCGCCCCGATGGGGCAGGCCCCTACGCACTCCTTGCAGCCGATGCACCGCGCCTCGAGCACCACCGCGGTGCCCGTCTGCGGATCGTGGGTCATCGCTCCGGTGGGGCAGACTTCCTCGCAGTACGGCCGCCGGCAGTACACGCAGGTCACCGGCACGCTCAGGCCCTCGCCCTCGAAACGCACCAGCCGGATGCGCGAGAGACCAGGTGAATACACACCCTCGTGCACGTACGAGCACGTCAGCTCGCACTGACGGCAGCCCGTGCAGAGCTCGGGGTAGGAGACCACTATCCTGTCAATCATGCCTGCACCTCGCATGCTCGCACTTCATCCTTCCTGATGGCCGCCTGCAGCCGGCCCGCCTCGCTCACGTCCCCCACAAGCACCGCGCCCACCAGGCGCCCCTCACGGAGCACCAGCTTCCGGTACCGCCGCCCTGTGCGCTCCACCACGGCGTCGCAGCCGTCCCCGTACCTGACCCTGACCTGCCCCATGCTGACGAAGGGCAATCCCAGCACGTCCGCCGCGTTCCGCTGCAGACCGCCTCGGAACCGGGCGTCTCCACCCGCCATGTTGGTGCCCGCCACCCGGCCCTGCGCCACCGCGTGCGGCCAGATGGCCCCCACGCACCGGCGGCAGGCCACCACGTCCCAGACCTCCGCCACATCACCCGCCGTGTACACTCCCTCGGCGCTCGTCCGCATCGCATCGTCCACACACACGCCCACGCCGGTCTCCACCTGCCCCGCCGCAAGCGCCACCGCCGGCTCCGCGCCTTTGCAGTACACGGCCAAGCCGCAGGGGAGTCCGGAGCCGTCGGTGAGACCCAGCGCCTCCAGCCCGTCCGCGCCCTCCACGAGTTCCTGTACGGCGGCATCAAGGTGGAAGCGGACACCGTAGCGGCCCAAATGGGCCTGCACGATGGCGGCCGCCTCCCCGTCCGCCACCTGCGACAGGATGTGAGACGACGCCACCACCACGTCCGGCGGCGCACCGGCCTCGCAGAGGGCGCACGTCAGCTTGAGTCCCACCGGTCCCGCCCCGATGACCGCCACCCGCCGCCGCCGGGCCACCG
>Ga0066793_10001352_pt1 | contig 11064 bp, 12 predicted proteins | sample PersoiDNA2013189_FD_83876 | JGI IMG/M metagenome (GOLD analysis project Ga0066793, IMG submission 83876) | Permafrost soil microbial communities from the Arctic, to analyse light accelerated degradation of dissolved organic matter (DOM) -... | ecosystem: Environmental > Terrestrial > Soil >...
AAGGGCGCTGGTCGAAACTCAGCTAGTCGAGCGAAATGGCGTCGCGCAGCTTCTCGAAGAAGCCTTTCGAAACCTTTTCGGGCTTGCCCGTGAGGCCGCCGACCTTGCGCAGAATCGCCTTTTGCTCCGCCGTCAGGTCCTTGGGGATGACGACCTGCACGACGACGTACTGGTCGCCGCGCCGCCCTCCGCGAACGTCCGGCATGCCGCGGCCCGCCAGCCGGAAGGACTGGCCGTTCTGCGTGCCGGCCGGGATTGCGATCTCGACCAAGCCTTCCAGGGTGGGGATCTCGATCCGGTCGCCCAGCGCGGCCTGGACCATGTTCACGCGAAGCTCGTAAACGGTGTCCTGCTCGTGACGCGCCAGGTGCGCGTGCGCCTTGACGCGCAGCACGACGTACAGGTCTCCTGACTGGCCGCCCCGGAGCCCGGCTCCCCCCTCCCCGCTGAGGCGGATCTGCGACCCGGTGTCCACGCCGGCGGGGATCCTGACCGCGAGGCGTGTCGCCTTCTGCACGCGACCCTGGCCGCGGCACTGCACGCACGGACTCTTGAGCAGGCGGCCCGCACCCCCGCAGGTGGGACACGTGGCCGCGGTGACCACGGCGCCGAAAATGGATTGCGCCTGCCGCCGGATCTGGCCGGAGCCGCGGCACCCGGGGCACGTTTCGTCGCCTGTTCCCGGCTCGGCGCCGCTGCCCGAGCAGCGCTCGCAGTTGGCAAGTCGCGTGACGTCAACCTGCTTTTCGATGCCGGTGAACGCCTCCTCGAACGTGATCGTGAGGTCGTAGCGGAGATCGTCGCCCCGGTTCGATCGCTCGCGGCGCCCGCGACCGCCGAAGCCGCCGCCGAAGAACGTGTCGAAGATGTCGCCGAAATGCATGTCGGAGAAGTCGACGCCCGGTCCTCCGCCTGCCTCGACCGCGGCGTGGCCGAACATGTCGTAAGTCCGGCGCCGTCCCGGGTCGGAGAGGACCGAGTACGCCTCGCTCGCCTCTTTGAACCGGGCGGCCGCGATCGCGTCGTCCGGGTTTCGGTCCGGGTGCGAGTCCATGGCGATCTTGCGGAAGGCGCGCTTCAGGTCATCAGCGGAAGCCTGCCGGGCCACGCCCAGGACCTCGTAGTAGTCGCGCTTGACCGCCACTTTTCTTTAGCGGGTGGGTGATTCGCCGTCTGATGCCGGCAGCTCGGGTGGACGCGCCACCTTGACCAGCGCCGGCCTGACCACGCGGTCGCGGATCCGGTAGCCGCGTCGCAGCTCGGACGTGACCGTGTCCTCGGGGTACTCGGCCGACTCCTCGTACCCGATCGCCTCGTGCAGCTTGGGGTCGAACAGAACGCCTACCGCATGGATCGGTTCAAGCCCGTGCGCGCTGAGCGCCTCCTCGAGCTTGCGGACGCTGAGCTCCAGGCCCTTGACCCACGACTCGTCGACGCCCTCCGGCTTGTGATCGAGCGCCTTGTGCAGATCGTCGAGAGCCGGCAGGAGCCGGGCGATGAGATCCGCCGAAGCGTGCTGGATGGTTTCCAGCTGCTGCTGCCGCGCCCGCTTCTTGTAGTTGTCGAAGTCGGCGGCCGATCGCAGGTATCGGTCCTTCGCCTCGGCCACGGCGGACTCGAGCTCAGCGATTTTGGCTTCCATCGAAGACACGGCTCGCGCCTCGAGAGGCTCGACCGTCTCGCTTCGCCGCTCTGGGTCGAGCGGGTCGTGCGGATGCTTACGCGTGGTCATCAGCTCTTAGATACCGCGCCCAGAGGTGCCATCAAACTCCCAGATCGGCCATGCGGTCGCTCGCGCTTCGCGCCACGGCCTGCAGGCGGGCGACCGTCTGGCTGTATGCCATGCGCGTCGGCCCGATCACTCCTAGCACTCCCTTGAGCCGGTTGGACGGGCCGTACGTCGTGAGCACGACCGCGCATCCCTGCAGCTGGCTCGAGGCGTTTTCCGACCCGATCACGATCTGCAGATCGGACTGGCCGATCAGCTGCCGGAGGAGCACGGTGAGGTACCGGGTCTCCTCCAGGACCTCGAGCACCTGGTGCAGGCGCGAGGATTCCGCGAACTCAGGCTGCCGCAGCAGGTTGCGCACCCCGTCGTGGACGACGAGGCTCTCCGACCCTTTCTCGTAGATGTCGAGCACCGTCACGACGCGGCCCAGCAGCTCTTTCTCGAGGCCGAGCGCGGCGCTTTCGTAATGGCTGTGGACCTCTTCGCTGCCCTTTCCGCCCAGCGTCGTGTTGAGCCTGGCCGCGACCTGGGTCAGCTCGGCCTGTGTGGCCGCCTCGGCCACCGTCAGCACTTGCTGCCGCAGCAGGTTCCCCTCCAGCAGGAGGATGAGGAGGACCTCGGTCGGCTCCAGGGAAACCAGGTCGAGATGCTTGATCCGCGCCTGCGAGCCCTGCGGCGCGCTGGCGACGGACGCATTCTGCGTTACGGCGGCGACTGTCATCGCGACCTTTTCGACCATCCCCTGGACGTCCGCAGGGGCCTGGCGGAGCTCGTGATCGATGAACGATCCAACCTGCTCCGGGATCTTCTCGAGGTCCATCAGGAAGTCGACGAAGTAGCGGTAGCCCGAGTCCGTCGGCACGCGCCCGGCCGAGGTGTGCGGCTGAGCCAGGTAGCCCTGGTCGACCAACTCCGCCAGCTCACTCCGGATCGTGGCCGATGAGAGGTTGACGAAGTAGCGGCTCTGGAGCGCCTGGGAACCGACCGGCACGGCGCTGGTCGTGAACTCCTGTACGACGGCTCGAAGGATCTCCTGCTTTCTGTTTTCCATGGTTTTCAGCACTCTGCCTGGCAGAGTGCTAGTTACAGTACCGCGAGAGCGATCTGGTTGTGCAGGTCCATGCCACGCCGGGTGGGTACGACCCGGCCGTCGACGCGGGCGATCAGGCCGCCCGCCACAAGCTCGGCGAGCTCGGGATCGAATCCAGCGGGAGGCGCCATGCCGTCCGCGGTCCGCAGGCCCAGCATCAGCGACTCGGCCGCCGTCTTTCGGGGCGCCAGGTCCTCGCCATCCGCCATCGGATTCGCTGCGGCTATGTATTCACGCGGCCGGGCGACGTTCCACCATCGCCGGGCGGCTGAGCCATCGGTGGCGTACGAGTGCGCGCCGGCGCCGGCGCCGTACACGGGCACGCAGCGCCAGTAAGCCTGATTGTGTCGTGACTCGAAGCCGGTGCGAGACCAGTTCGAGACCTCATAGCGCCGGTAGCCCGCGCGCTCCAGCTCGACGCACGCCGCGTCGAGGTGATCCCATTGCAGGTCCGGATCGACCTCCGGCACCCTGCCTTCCGCGCGGCGTCGCCACAAGAGCGTGCCTTCCTCGAAGGTGAGGCAGTACGTCGAAATGTGGTCCGGCCCGAGAGCCAGCCCTCGGCGCAGCGTTTCCAGCCACGAATCGAGACTCTGGAACGGCACTGCGTAGATGAGGTCGATGCTGATGTTGCGCACCCCCATCGACCGCGCCAGCTCGAACGCGCTGGTCGCCTGCGCGGCGTCCGTCCGTCTTTCCAGCACAGCCAGCGCACGCCCGTCAAAGCCCTGCACCCCCAGGCTGAGCCGGTTCACTCCCCCATCGAGCCACGCCGCGAGCTTGGTCTCGTCGGTGCTCGCGGGATTCGCCTCGAGCGTGACCTCGACGTCCGCTGCCAGGTCGAAAGTGGACCGGATGAAGCTCAGCAGTCGCGTGGCGAGGCCGGCCGGCAGCAGGCTGGGCGTGCCGCCGCCGAGGTACACCGTGTCCAACGTCTCGAATGGAAGGCGTTCGCGCGCCGTCGCGAGCTCGCGCTCGACGGCATCGACATAATCCGGCATGAGCCTGTCCATGCCGGCGTACGCGTTGAAGTCGCAGTAGCCGCACTTGTGCTTGCAGAACGGGATGTGCAGGTAGAGGTTTCGAAAGGCCCGTTGTGTCATGTGCCCTTCAGGTCGACGACGGTTGCGCCACTGAGCTCGCGCAGCCGCCCTGGCGCGATCTCGAACACCGAGTCCGGCCGCCCCGCCGCCGCCCAGACCACCTCGTAGCCGAGCAGGTCGCGGTCCATGAACACCGGTACCTCGGTCAGATGCCCAAAGGGCGGCACGCCTCCGATCGAGTATCCGGTGGCGCTGCGCGCGGTCTCGGCGTCAGCCTTGACCACGGGTTCTCCGGCGACGCCGCCGAGCCGCCTTTCGTCGACACGGTTAGCTCCGCTGACCAGGGCCACCACAGGCAGGCCCGCGGCGACGAACACGAGGGACTTGACGATCTGGCCGACCTCGCAGCCGACGGCGCGGGCCGCGTCGGCCGCCGTGCGCGTGCCTTGAGGGAACTCCTTTACCGCCAGACCCGTGTTCGCCTCGGCGAGCCACGCCTCGAATCGCTTCACCGTTCACAGGATAGGGAGGAGGCGCGAACGGAAACCTCGGCGAAGATCCGTCGAGGTCTTCCGGTCGCGCCTCCTAGTTGCAATCGAGCATCGCGGGACCGCACGCTTGTCCGCGATGACATCGCAGTCGCGACGGGTCGTGGTCACCGGCGCAGCCGGGTTTATCGGCTCGCATCTTTGCGAGCGGCTGCTGGCGCAGGGGCACCAGGTGGTGGGCGTCGACAGCTTCACCGACTTCTACGAGCGCGCGAGAAAAGAAGAGAACCTGGAGGACTCCAGGGGTCATGCCAATTTCACGTTCGAAGAGCTGGACCTGGTCGACGCCGACCTGCGACCAGTGCTTCGCGGCGCGAACGTGGTGTATCACCTCGCCGGGCAGCCGGGTGTCCGCCCGAGCTGGGGGGAACAGTTCGGCCGCTACGTGCGTGACAACGTCCTCGCCACACAGCGCCTGCTGGAGACCTTGAAAGAAATGCCCGTCGAGCGCCTGGTTTTCGCCGGGAGCTCTTCGGTCTATGGAGACGCCGAGATGTTTCCCACCAAGGAATCCGCGCTGCCGCAACCCGTCTCGCCGTACGGCGTGACCAAGCTCGCGGCGGAGCACCTGGCTCTTCTCTACGCGAAGAACTTCGGCCTGCCCGCGGTCTCCGTCCGCTACTTCACTGTTTACGGGCCTCGACAGCGACCCGACATGGCTTTCGCACGATTCATGGAGGCGCTCGTCGCCGGCGACGCGATCGAGGTCTTCGGCGACGGCGAGCAGACGCGCGAGTTCACCTATGTCTCGGATGCGGTCGAGGGAACGATCAAGGCGGCGACCGCCGACGTCGTGGGACAGGTCTTCAACCTCGGAGGCGGAAGCCGCGTCACCGTCAACCGGGTGCTGGCGACCCTCGAGGACATCAGCGGGATCAAAGCGCGCAGGAAAACCTTGCCCGCGGCGCCGGGCGATCCGCGGCACACCGGCGCCTCGATCAACCTGGCTCGCGAGCGCCTCGGATGGGAGCCGCGCGTCTCCTTGCGCGAGGGCCTGACCAAGCAATGGGAGTGGTTCCAGGCGGCGCGCAGGCGCCAGGGAATCGCGGAAAAGAAGCTATGAGGGAAAACCCGGAAGCGATCTCAAGGGGTCACTGCACCACCACGTTGGACTAGGAAGACGCTTAGCGCTAGGTGGTGGTCAGGCCCAGCATCCAGGCCGGCCCCAGGCGCGAGAGCGGCGCCTCGCAAGCGCGGGAGGCCGCTTCGACGTCCGAGGTCGACCCGCATACGAGGATGGCCGCCTTGCTGCCTGAGGTGAACAGGCTGAAATACTGTCCGGTCACGTCCTCGTAGAAGGTCGCGATGCCGTTCGCGTCGAACGCGTTGCTGCCACGGAGCTCGTCGACCCACGTGACCGAGTCCTGGGTGGTGGTGAAGTTGAACAGCGCCGCGCGCACCTCCATATGCGTGTCGTTGTCCAGCGCGTAGTCGCCGAACACGATGCTGTCGACGCCGTTCGTGTGCAGGATCTGCGCGAGCGCCTCGGGCGATTCGAATCCCAGCATTACGACGACCGCTTCGATCGGCAGCTACAGGACCTGGTCCCCCACCTTGGTGCCGGTGGCCGAAGTGCCGAACCCGGACTGGATGTTGGTCATCTGCGTGGTGGCCGACGAGGTCGAATCCCACAGCGTGTACTCCATGTCCAGCGTCTCCGCCGTGCCGAGGTGAGCGAAGCGCGTGATGACGTGGAATCGTTCGTTGAAGGGCATGGTCGCCGAATCCAGGGGGCGCACTCCAAACGACGGCGGCCCCGGCCACCAGTTGCTGTCACCGAGCAACGAGCGGTCATCGGCGAGGGTTGGGTTCGCGCCATAGAAATCGCTCGGCTGAGCGTTGCTCCCCGCCGCCCCCGCACGCGTGCAGGCGCCCGCGACCACGGCCAGCAACCCGATCACCGCGACGAAGCGCATATGCCTAATCAAGCTTCAGCACCGCCATGAACGCCTCTTGCGGAATCTCGATCGAACCCACGCGCTTCATCCGCTTCTTGCCTTCCTTCTGCTTTTCCAACAGCTTGCGTTTGCGTGTGATGTCACCGCCGTAGCACTTCGCAAGCACGTCCTTCCTCATCGCCGCAATCGTCTCGCGAGCCACCACCTTGCCGCCGATCGCCGCCTGCAGCGGAACGATGAACATCTGCCGCGGGATGATCGTCTTGAGCTTCTCGACAAGTTTGCGGCCTTGCGTCTGTGCCTTGCCGCGGTGCGCGATGAGCGATAGAGCATCCACAGGCTCGCCCGCGACGAGAACGTCAAGCTTGACCAGGTCACCTTCGCGGAAACCGATCATCTCGTAATCCATCGAGGCGTAGCCCTTCGAGCGCGACTTCAGCTGGTCGTAGAAGTCGTGAATGATCTCGCCCAGCGGGATCTCGTACTCGAGCACGACCCTGTCACCCGGCCTGTGCTCGAGGTGCTTGAAAGCGCCGCGGCGCTCCTGGCACAGCTCCATCATCGGCCCGACGTATGCGGACGGCACAATGATGGATAGCTTCACGTAGGGCTCGGAGATGGACTCGATCATGGTTGGATCCGGCAGCATCGCCGGGTTGTCGATGGTGATTACCTCGCCACGTTTCAGCTTCACCTCGTACTCCACAGTCGGGGCCGTGGTGATCAGTTCGAGCTCGAACTCGCGCTCGAGGCGCTCCTGGACGATCTCGAGGTGGAGCAGCCCGAGGAACCCGCAGCGAAAGCCGAAGCCGAGAGCCGCCGAGTTCTCCGGCTCAAACGAGAGCGCGCCGTCGTTCAGCTGGAGCTTCTCGAGCGCCTCCTTGAGGTCGCCAAACTGGTCCGAGTCGGTCGGAAAGAGCCCGGCGAAGACCATAGGCTTCACCTGCCGGTAGCCCGGCAGCGGTTTCGCGGCGCCGTTCTCGGCCGTCGTGATCGTGTCCCCGACTCGGGCGTCGACGACGTTCTTGATCGCCGCCGTCACGTAGCCCACCTCGCCGGCGGTCAGCTTCTCAGCGGGGCGGGGGCGCGGCGCGAACCAACCGACCTCGTCGACCTCGTGGACCTTCCCGGTGTTCATCATCCGGACCTTCGTCCCGGGGAGGATCTCGCCGTCGACGACGCGCACGTACGTGATAACGCCGCGATAGGTGTCGTAGTGCGAGTCGAAGATCAGGGCTCGGAGCGGCTTGGTCGGATCGCCGTGCGGAGGCGGCACCCGTGCGACCACCGCTTCGAGGATCTGCTCGGTTCCGATGCCTTCCTTGGCGGAGGCGAAGACGACCTGGTCGCGAGGTATGCCGGTGACGTCGGAGATCTCCTCAGCGACCATCTCGGGCTGGGCGGCGTCGAGGTCGATCTTGTTGACCACCGGGATGAGCGTCAGGCCCGCCTCGACCGCCTGGTACAGGTTGGCGAGCGTCTGTGCCTCGATGCCCTGAGCCGCGTCGACCACGAGGAGGGCTCCCTCGCACGCGGCCAGCGACCTCGAAACCTCGTAGGCGAAGTCCACGTGGCCCGGCGTGTCGATCAGGTTGAGCTCGTAGATCTTGCCGTCCTTGGCCGGGTAGGTCATGCGGACCGCCTGCAGCTTGATCGTGATGCCGCGCTCTCGCTCCAGGTCCATGGAGTCGAGGACCTGAGCCTGCATGTCGCGCTGGCTGATCGACCCGGTGTACTCGAGCAGGCGGTCGGCCAGCGTGGATTTGCCGTGGTCGATGTGGGCGATGATGCAGAAGTTCCGGACCCGGTCCTGTGTAGTAGGCACGCACAAATCCTAGGGGCGGCGAAAATACGGGACGTGGGGATCGTCCTGGCGATCGGCGTGCTGCTCTGCCTGGCAGGGCTCATCCTGCTGCTCAACCTCTTCGGCGCCGCCGATTTCGTCATGCGGCGCGTCACCTCACAACCGCTGGGGGAGCTGGCGCCGGGATTTGCCGCCAGCCGCCGCGGTTTCAGGGTCTATGCCGTGCTGATCCTGGCGGTGGGCATCCTTTGTCTCGGCCTGGCCGCGACAGCGTGGTTCGTCCAACTGGGGGCGGGGCTGCTGGTACTTGGAGCGTTGACGTTCGGCATCGCGTCAGTGATCGCGATCGCCGGCGAAGTCGAAACCTACCGCGCGCTGAAGCGCTAGACCGCGATGCGGTCCGGTTCGTCCCGACGCTGATGCGCGCCGATGCTGGCCGGGCGGGCGAGTGCCGCGGCGCAGATCATGGAGGCCATGTCGGCGGCGTCCGCGGCCACTGAGGACACGGCGCCTGAGCCAAGCTCGGCCATCGCGCCTTTCAACTCGGTTCCAGCTCTGAGGACTCCGGCCGCGGAGTCGAGCACGTCCCCAACCTGTGCCACCGTGAGGCTGCCGCGTCGCCACGGTCTTCGCCTGACCTGGCTGGCGTGCTCCACTTTCGGCGCGCCTGCCGCGGCCGCGCCGGCTCGCCGCCCGAACGCCGCGGCTTCGAGGAGAGAGTTGCTGGCGAGACGGTTGGCGCCGTGGACGCCGGTGCGCGCGCACTCGCCCGCGGCGTAAAGCCCGTCGACCGATGACCGTCCGTCGAGGTCGGTCACGACCCCACCCATCGTGTAGTGGGCGGCCGGGGCGATCGGAACCGGATGCCGGAGAGGATCGATGCCCGCCAGCCGGCAGTTGCGGACGAAGTTCGGAAAGCTGTGGCGAAGCAGGTCCGGGTCCAGGTGGGCCGCCGAGATGAAGGCGCGACCGCGATGCGCCGCGACCGCTCGCGCCACCTGGTCGCGAGGCAGCAACTCGTCGACGAACCGCTCGCCGTGCTCGTCGATCAGGATCGCGCCCGCGCCCCTGAGCGCCTCGGTGATCAGGAAGGTACGGATTCCGTCGAACACGGTCGGGTGGAACTGGACGAACTCGAGGTCCGCGATGCGCGCGCCCGCGCGAGCCGCTTCGAGAATCCCCTTCCCGTTGCTGATCCGGCTGTTGGTCGTGCGCCCGTACAGGCCCGCGTAGCCGCCGGTGGCGAGCACGGTGGCACCCGCACGCAAGGTAAGTCCGCCCGAAAAGCTCGCTCCGCCGCAAGACTCGTCGACGATGAGTGACTGGAGACGGGCGCGATAGCGTGTGATGGCAGGCTCGCGCTCGATCGCCGTGCGCATGAAGGTCATCAGCGTGCTGCCGCTCTGGTCCCCGCCGAGATGCAGCACGCGAGGAAGCGAGTGTGCCGCCTCGCGGGCTGAGCCGCCGTCGAAATGGACCCCCAGCGACTCCAGCCAGCGCACGGTTTCGGGTCCGGCCGAGGTCAGCATCGCGACCGCGCTCGGGTCGCACAGCGCGCCTCCCGCGGCGAGCGTGTCGAGGGCGTGAAGGCGCGGCGAGTCCTCGGGCAGCGTCGCGGCCGCGATCCCGCCCTGCGCACGATCGGACGAGCCGTGAGCCGCTGAGACCAGGGCGACCGAGGCGCCCATCCGGGCCGCTTCGATCGCAGCCGCCGACCCGGCGAGCCCGTCGCCGACGATGAGCAAATCGACAGCCAAGGGAGAGTGACGACCGGGGTCCCCACGAAATCGAAGATTTCGCGGGGTGGTCATATTTCGACCATTCTCTGGATCGCCAGCCGGGCTTGGTCCGCCACGTCTTGCGGGACTGTGACCTCGAACACGTCCTCGCGCAGCGAGGTCAGCAGCTTGTCGAGCGTGATCTTCTTCATATAGCGGCAGATCGCACGCTCGCTCGCGGCGTAGAAGCGACCCTGCGGCGCCTCCTTCGACAGCCTGTGCATGATGCCGAGCTCGGTCGCTACGACAAAACTGCGATTGGGATATTTCTGCGCGTGCTGGACCATGCCCTCGGTGCTGAGGATGTGAGTGCGGTCCGCATCGATGTCGCCGTTCGCCTTGAAGTACATGCACTGGCTGGCGCAGCCGCATTCCGGGTGGACGAGCAGGTCGGCGTCGCCGTGCTCGCGGCGGGCGCGGTCGATGTCGGCGGGCCGGATGCCGGCGTGAACGTGACACTCCCCCGGCCAGACGTGCATCGTGCGGCCCGTCACCTTCTCGAGATAGGTGCCCAGGAACATGTCGGGCAGAAACAGGATCTCCTTGTCTTCGGGGATCGCCCGGATCACGCGCTCCGCGTTGCCCGACGTGCAACAGTAGTCACTGAGCGCCTTCACCTCGGCGGTGGTGTTGACATAGGACACCACGACCGCGCCAGGGTGCTCGGCCTTCCAAGCCGTCAGCTGCGCCGCGTTGATCGTGGCGGCGAGCGAGCATCCGGCCTCGAGGTCTGGGATCAGCACGCGTTTGGTCGGGCTCAGAATCACCGCGGTCTCGGCCATGAAGTGGACCCCGCAGAAAACGATGACGTCGGCGTCTGTCGCGGCCGCCTGCCGCGACAGGCCGAGTGAGTCGCCGACGTAATCCGCCACGTCCTGGACTTCGGGCACCTGGTAGTTGTGCGCGAAGCCGCAACGCGGTCATCCTCGCGCACAACTACCAGGTGCCCGAAGTCCAGGACGTGGCGGATTACGTCGGCGACTCACTCGGCCTTTCGCGGCAGGCGGCCGCGACAGACGCCGACGTCATCGTTTTCTGCGGGGTCCACTTCATGGCCGAGACCGCGGTGAGCCTGAGCCCGACCAAGCGCGTGCTGATCCCGGACCTCGAGGCCGGATGTTCGCTCGCCGCGACGATCAACGCGGCGCAGCTGACCGCTTGGAAGGCCGAGCAT
>Ga0066793_10001353_pt1 | contig 11064 bp, 12 predicted proteins | sample PersoiDNA2013189_FD_83876 | JGI IMG/M metagenome (GOLD analysis project Ga0066793, IMG submission 83876) | Permafrost soil microbial communities from the Arctic, to analyse light accelerated degradation of dissolved organic matter (DOM) -... | ecosystem: Environmental > Terrestrial > Soil >...
AGCTCCCACAGCGACACACTCACCGGACTTGCACACCAACTCTGCTCACGACCACCGGGCGACGAACGCCGAGCGTAGGCTGAGAAGGAAGCGGGTGCGGAGCTTCGCACCCCATCAAAGGCATTGGGGGGTGTGATGCCTCACTCCAACATTCTGGATCGGTTCCGTCCCGTGGGAGCGCCTGGGCCGGTCGGCCCGGCGGGGGTGCCGGCGACGGACGAACGTGGCCCCAGGGGGGAGCTGGCTCCCGTCTTCACTGCCCTTGCGCCGGATATCGAGTCCGCTCGCACACTCGTCGAGCAGGCCGAGAAGGACGCCACCGACATGCTCAGCCGAGCCCGCAACGAGACTTCGGCCCTGCTGGCCCAGGCGCAGCTGGACGCCCGGTCAGCCCGGGCGGAGGCCGCGGCACGGGTCGCCAAGGAGAACACGGATCGCGACGAGGCCCTCCTGGCGAAAGCGCGCGACGAGGCCGAGGTCTTGGCCAGGACCGGGACCGCACTGATTCCCGAGATGACGCGCACGGTCGTCGACCGAATGCTTGCGGAGTTGCGGCAGCAATGACCGCCAACTGGGTCGCTGCTTCGATACGTGCACGGAGCATGGCCCAGCTGCGGCTCGGAGCGGGTCGATGCCGCCAGCTCGCGACTGCCACGAATCTGGCCACAGCGTTGGCGCTGCTGGCCGACAGCGGCTACGCGAAGAGGCTCGTCGGAGTCACCGGCCTGATGGCCGCGCAGCGGGCCACGAATGAGACCCTGCTGTGGCAGCTCCGGGTCCTGGCCGGCTGGCTGCCCCCCGGGGGCACCGGGCTGATCCGCGCGATCGCCGCGATCTACGAGCGGGACAACATCGTGGCGCTGGCCGGACGCCTGGCAGGTGGCCCGGAGCTCTCCGCGGCGTACGAGCTCGGCGGGCTCGCCACTGCGTGGCCTCGGCTCCGAGAACTGCCCTCGCTGCCGGCGTTGACCGAAGCCCTGCAACGGTCGGCGTGGGGCATTCCCGGTCCGATCGACGCCGTGACGCTGCGCGACGTGCTTTCTCTGGCTTGGCTGCGGCGGCTGGCAGCCGCAGCCCCCGCTGCCAGCGGTTGGGCCCGCTCGGCCAGCACTTTGGTCGCAGTCCGGATGGTTCTGGTCGACCACACCACTCCAACGTCCCGGGTGCTCGATCTGGTCCGACCCTGGCTGGGTCGCGAATGGGCGAACGCCCGTGACCTGAACCGATTCCGCGCCAGTCTGCCCCGCCTCTCCCAGACCGTCCTTGACGGTGTCGATGATCCGAGGGACCTCTGGCGGGTCGAGGCCCGGATCAGGGCCGACGTCGAGACTGACGGATTCCGGCTCATCCACGGTGCCCTCCCGGGCCCGGAGGTGGTGCTGGGCGCGATCGCCGTCCTGGCAGTCGACGGCTGGCGTCTGCGGGCGGCCCTGGCCGCGGCGGAGGCCGGCACCGGATCCAGCGAGGTGCTCGATGCGGTGGCGTGACAGCCTGGCTCCGGCCCGGATGGAGCGGGTAGCACTCGTCGCCCCGGTGACCTCGATGGGCGACGTACTCACGGTGCTGGCTGCACGGGCTGCGGTCGAGCTCGAGCTGCCCGACCCCTCCGTTGAAGGGCGCGATGAGCTCGATCGCGCGGTGAGCGCTGCGATTGCTTCCGGGCCAGTGAGCGGGTTGGTCGGCTGGGCGCCGGCCCGCAGCCTTCCCGAGCTCACCCACGATCTGGCCCCGTTGGGCTGCGCCATCGTCCGGCTGTCGTACCCCCCTGGGGTGCAACCACCCACGTTGCTGAGCAGCGAGGGGCCCCCGTCCACGTCACGGCTGCTGGTGGACACTTATGGAACGGTGCCGTACGCGGACATCGACCCCGCCCGACTCGCCGGGTTGGCGTACGTGATCATGTTCGGGATGATGTTCGGCGACGTCGGCCACGGCGCCCTGCTGCTGCTCGGCGGACTGATCCTGCGCAGCGGATGGATCCGCAGACTTCAGAAGCTTCAGAAGGCGTGGAAGTTCGTGATCGGCGCCGGGCTCACCTCCATGGTCTTCGGCGTGCTGTACGGGACGGCGTTCGGACCCACCGGCCTCGTCCCCGTGGTGTGGCTGGATCCGCTCACCCAACCCGTCCCGCTGCTGCTCGCCGCCGTGCTGTTCGGCTCGGCTCTGCTGGGCGTCGCGTACGCCGTCGGCACCATCAACCGCTTCCGTGAGGGCGGCTGGGGGGTGGCGCTGTACTCGCGCACGGGGGTCGCGGGCTCCCTGCTCTTCCTCAGCCTCGCCCTGCTCGCCTTCGGGCTGTACACCGGCACCGGTGCCGTGGCCGTGGTTGCTGCGGTCGTCGCCACGTTGGCGTTGGCGTTCCTGTCGATCGGGTTGTACCTGGAGGCCGGCGGTGGTGCCGCCGGGGTGGCCCAAGCCGCCGTCGAGCTCTTCGACACCGTGATCCGGCTCGGGTCCAACATCGTCTCGTTCGCGCGGCTGGCCGCCTTCGGGCTCACCCACGCCGCGCTCCTGATGGTCGTCTGGAACGGGACCACGGCCTTGTGGGCGCCCGGCTGGCGAGCCGTTGCAGCGATCCTGGTGCTCGTCATCGGGAACATCGTCACCTTCGGGCTGGAGGCCCTGGTGGCCGGCATCCAGGCCCTGCGGCTCGAGTACTACGAGCTGTTCTCCCGCATCTTCGCCATCGAGGGACGTCCGTTCCACCCGTGGGCGCCGGTCCTCACTCCCACCCCAGACCTGACCGTCCTGTCCAACTCCGCACCAGAAAGGCACCAACCATGAACCCTTGGATAGCCAGCATCCCGGTATTCGTCGTTGCCGCCTCCACCGCCGTCGTGGTTCTGAGGCGGTGGCGAAGGTCGGGACCGAAGGTTCTCGTCGCGGTCGACGTGGCGGTGCTCGGGTTCGCACTGGCACTGCTGCTGTCCGCGCTGAACGCCGCGCCGGCAGCTGCCGACGGGACCGCCGTACCGGCCGCGACCGGCCTCGGTGGGACGGCCCTCATCGCGGCGGCGATCGCGGTCGCCGGATCGTCGCTGGGAGCGGCGATCGCTGTCGCGTACACCGGGGCGGCGGCGCTCGCGGCCATGAGCGAGCGGCCCGAGATGTTCGGACGGGCGATGGTGGTCGTCGGGTTGGCTGAGGGCATCGCCATCTACGGGCTCATCATCTCGATCATGCTGATCGGCAAGGCCTGAGGCGGGCACACCATGCCTCAGGTCGCTGGGCTCGGAGAGCTGTCCCGGCTGGAGGGCTACCGCCTGGCCGGTGTCGGCGTGCTGGCCGCAGAGACCGACGACGACGTGCGTACCGCGTGGCAGTCGCTGACCGAGGACACGTTGGTCGTTCTCCTGACACCCAGAGCTGCTGCGGCTCTCGGGAACGCTTTGGCCGAACCGGGAGTGCCGATGACCGTGGTGTTGCCGTCATGACCGGCCTCCCGAAAGGTTCGGAGCAGGCGCTGACCCCCGTCCGCGAGGCGCTGCGCACCGCGGCGGAGACCCGGGCCGACCAGCTCAGGCAGGACGCCACCGAACAGGCGAAGGCGGTCGCGGCGGCAGCCGGTGACGATGCGGCCCGGATCATCTCCGCGGCAGTGTCCCAAGGCGAGGCCTCGGCCCGGTCGGACGCCGCTCTTCGCTCAGCCCGGGTACGCCGACAGGCCCAGGAGACCATTCTGGCTCAGCAGAGCGCCCTCCGCCGCGAGCTGCAGGAGCAGGTTCGTGAAGCTGCCACCGCCGTGCGGCGCGAATCCGGCTACCCGGCGTTGCTGGCCGTACTCACCGAACAGTGCCGAGCCGTGCTCGGCGCCGAGGCGACCGTGACCGAGGATCCAGCCGGTGGCGTGGTCGCACACGCTGGCTCCCGCAGGCTCGACCTGAGCCTGCCGACGTTGGCAGCCCGAACGCTGGATTCGATGAGCCCGGAGGTGAGCCGACTATGGACGCGGTAGCTGCTCGGGAACCGGGCTCGGTGATCCGCGTCAGCGGTCCGCTGGTCGAGGTGGCGGGCGCCCCCGGTGCGTCCATGCTGGAGGTGATGACGGTTGGCCCCCAGCGGATTAGCGCCGAAACCGTGGCGATCAGCGGTGATCGGGTGACACTGCAGGCTTATGAGTACACCGGCGGCTTGGAGGTCGGCGCTCCCGTGCAGCCGACCGGCGAACCGCTGTCCGGGCTGCTGGGACCCGGACTGCTCGGCAACGTCTTCGATGGCCTGATGCGCCCGCTGTCGTCGGCGCCGCTGTGGCTGACCCGAGACCGGCCGCCCGTGACTCAGGACCCTGCCATCCTCGACCGCGAATGGACGTTCATCCCTAGCGTGGACCGCGGTTCCACGGTCGCGCCGGGTTCGGTGATCGGGACGGTGCCGAACGCCGGTTCGGTAGAGCATCGAGTCCTGGTCCCGTGGGGTGTTGCCGGCGACCTGACGTGGGTGTCGCCGCAGGGTACGGTGCACGCTCTGGACGTGGTGGCACGCGTGGGCGACCACCAGGTGCGGCTGGCGGAGAGCTGGCCGATCCGGCGACCTCGCCCCTTCCGGGAGAGGCTGACCGAGGCCGTCCCGCTGCACACCGGACAGCGCGTGATGGACCTGCTGTATCCCGTGGCCCGAGGCGCGGCCGCCGCCGTACCGGGCGGCTTCGGGACCGGCAAGACCATGCTGCTGCAGCAGGTCGCCAAGTGGAGCGATGCCGATGTCATCGTCTACGTCGGCTGCGGCGAGCGGGGCAACGAGATGGCCGACGTGCTGGATGACCTGTCGACGCTCGCCGACAGGAGGGCCGGCGGGAACCTGATCGACCGGACCGTGATCATCGCGAACACGTCGAACATGCCGATGATGGCCCGCGAGTCAAGCATCTACACCGGGATCACGGTGGCCGAGTTCTACAGAGACATGGGCTACAACGTGGTCCTCATCGCAGACTCCACCTCGCGCTGGGCAGAGGCCCTGCGTGAGTTCGCCAACCGCAACGGGGACCTGCCGGCCGAGGAGGGCTACCCGGCCCACCTCGCCTCGGCTCTGGCTGCGTTCTACGAGAGAGCCGGCCGCGTCACCACCCTTGGTGGCGGTACCGGCTCGGTGACAGTGATCGGGGCGATATCTCCTCCCGGCGGCGACATGACCGAACCCGTGACGACCGACACTCTGCGCTTCGTACGCTCGCTGTGGCTGCTCGACCGCGATCTGGCCTACTCCCGGCACTATCCGGCAGTGAGCTGGACAGGTTCGTTCGCCCGCGACGTCGACGAGCTGGGCCGTTGGTACGCCGAGCGGGGTGACCCGAACTGGGCCCGGCGGCGAAGCAGGGCGACGGGGCTGTTGGCCGAGGCCGACCGCCTCAGCTCGCTTGCGGAGATCATCGGTCAGTCGACACTGCCGGGGCACGAGCGGATGGTGCTTCTCGGTGGACGGCTGCTGCGGGACGGGGTCCTCCTGCAGAACGCGTTGAGCACCAACGACAGCTTCTGCACCGAAGACAAGGCGTGCGCTCTGCTCGACATGGTCCTGGACGTCGTGGACGCCTGCCAGCGTCTGGTGGCAGGCGGAGTCGCGGCGACGACCATCGAGGACCTTGACTTCGGGCTGGTGCTTCGCGCCCGCGAGGAGCTGGGTCCCAGCGACGCCGACGGCGTGGAGCCCCGGCGAGTCGAGTTCCTGAAGCAGCTGGAGCAGCTGTCATGAGTCAGCCCTTCACCCACATCTCCCACAGCGACGTCCGTGAGCTGCGCGGCCCGCTGCTCGTACTCGGTGACGTGGCCCGGGTGGGGTGGGACGAGTACGCCACCGTCGATGTGGAGGGCCCGGGCGGGCTTACCGACGAGCGGCACGGGCTGGTGCTGGAGGTCGACCACGACCTGGTGACGCTGCAGGTACTGGAAGGCACCGACGCGATGTACGCCGGTGGGGTCCAGGTGCGATTCGCGGGACAACCCCTTGAGATTCCGGTCGGGACCAACTGGCTGGGCCGTACGTGCAACGGTCGCGGTGAGCCGTTGGACGGCGGGCCGCCGGTGACCGGCGACACGACGATGCCGCTGCACGGGTGGCCGCTCAACCCCGTCCATCGGGAACCGCCGGCCGAGCCGGTGATCACCGGGATCTCCGTCATCGACGCGCTCAACACGCTGGTGCGAGGGCAGAAGCTGCCCATCTTCTCCCTGCCGGGAATGCCGCACCTGACCCTGGCGACTCAGATCGCTGCCCAGGCCACATCCAGAGGCCGCCCCTTCCGGGTGGTGTTCGCGGCGATGGGCCTGACCCACGCGGACATCTACTACGTACGCGACCGGTTGGAGGAGCGATCGGCAGCAGGTGAGCTGGTGCTGCTGCTCAACGCGGCGGACGACCCGGTGATCGAACGGCTGCTCACTCCCAAGATCGCCTTGACCGTCGCCGAGCACCTGGCCTACACCGAGGGCGACGACGTGCTCGTGATCATGTCGGACATGACCAGCTACGCGGAGGCGTTGCGCGAAGTGTCGGCCGCCCGCCGTGAGATCCCCGCCCGCCGTGGCTACCCGGGCTACCTCTACAGCGATCTCGCCAGCCTGTACGAGCGCTGCGGCCGGATTCGGGGGCACGAGGGTTCGGTGACCATAGTCCCGGTACTGACCATGCCAGGTGGCGACATCACCCATCCGGTGCCAGACCTCACCGGCTACATCACCGAGGGCCAGATCGTGCTCTCCGCGGAGGTCGAGGCGCGCGGCGTCTACCCCCCGGTCGACGTCTTGTCGTCGCTCTCCCGGATGATGCGCAGTGGCGCCGGGGCCGGTCGTACGAGGGAGGACCACCTGGATGTGGCCGCCCAGGCCCTCTCGGCGATGGCCAGGGCCCGGCAGGCAGCGGAGCTCTCCGAGCTGGTGGGGGTTGACTCGCTCAGCGAGACCGATCGTCTGTACGTAGCCTTCCGGAGCCACCTCGAACAGGAAGTGCTCAGCCAGGGAACCAGCGAGTTCCGCTCCTTGGAGGAGACGCTCGGCCGGGCGTGGTCCGCCCTGGGCACCCTGCCACGACGTGAGCTGACCATGGTGTCCACCGAGCTGCTCGACCGTTACCTGCCGCTTCCGAGGAGCGGGCCGTGAACACCACCGGGCGCGCCGGAAAGCTGCGGGTCGAGCGGCGCCTGCTGACGGCTCGACATGGCGCCGAGCTGTTGGACCGCAAGCAGCGCATCCTCACCGATGAGCTGGAGCGGCTTCACCTCAAGGCCGCCCGCACCGAACAGGCGTGGCTGGCTGCGGCTCGCGACGCGGAGTCCTGGCTGGCACGTGCCGCCGCGCTGGACGGGCGCGAGCTGATCGCATCGGCCGCGCCGCTGACACCAGCGGAAGTACGGGTGGAATGGGGCGGCGCGATGGGAGTGACCTACCCCGAGGATGCGCACTGCGAGACCCCGGCGGCGGCCCCTGCCGGAGCAAGCTCCGCACTGACCTACGCGGCGACGGCCGCAAGGACAGCGCTGGCCGCCGCTGTTCGTCAGGCCGCTGCGGAGCGCGCCGTACGCCTGGTGACCGCAGACCTCCACGCCACCCGGACCCGGTTGCGGGCCGTGCAGAGACGCTGGATCCCTCGCCTCGAGAGCGAGCTGGACACCATCCGACGCCAGCTCCAGGAGCAGGAGCTCCAGGAGAACCTGCGGCTGCGCTGGGCTGCGGACGCCGTCGCCGGATCGTGGGCCGCCGGCCGGGCCGGCAGCCCACGTGGGAGAGCGGCGTCGCCATGACCGATCTCATCCTGCTCGCGGTCAATGACTCGCCGGAGGCGTTCCACGCCGCGGAGGTGGCCGTCGCTCTGGCCCGCCGCCTCTCGGCCCGGTTACGTGCGGTGTCTGTGGTCGCGGAGACGGCGCCCGCCACCCTCGGCGGATCCCCGAAGCTGACCCGCGACAGAGATCTGTCGGCGCAGGCAGCGCTCCAGCACGTGACCGCGCTGGGGAAGAAGGCCGGCGTGGATGTGACGACCGTGAAGCGGTTCGGCAGCGTGGCCGCCGAGATCCTCGACGAGGCCCTGACCTGCGAAGCCGATCTGATCCTGATGGCTCGAGTCGGGCCCCCCGGACACGTACTGGAGCATCTTGGGAACACGACTCAGCACGTTCTGGAGTTCGCGACCATGCCGGTACTGGTGGTTCCGGCCCGTCACCCCCGCTGGCGCGTTGTGTAGACGGTGACGGTGTCCATCCCACGGATGGGTCTGTCGAGATCGTCGTAACTGGCTCCGCCGCGCGGTTGGGCAGGAGGGTCGTGATGACCGAGACCCCTCAGGACAACGCCAACCCGGCCAACCCCAGCAAGCGATCACGACGCCGATGGCGTACCTGGCCGGCGGTCGGTATCCCTCGATCCATCGGGCGGACGGGATGGCGATGAGCGGAGCCAGAGCTGCGATCGCCTGGGCAACCCCCCGGCTGCAGGTAGACCGCGGTGACCCAGCGCCACAGCCGACCCTCCTGCAACGCCGACCACAGAACGTCCGCTCGAGCTGCAGTGAGCGAGGGCGATCCTGTCGAGGGTGCTCGTGGAGATGGCGTGTCAGTTCCAGACTCTGATACGACCCAGCCTCAGCGTGACCACCCGCATCACCCGCAAAGTCGAAGACCCGCTCTACCGGCTCTTCGCAAACGAGAGTGTGGTCGGTAGCGCTGACTGCTACGTTTCCGCGACGCCCGCAGTGAGCTGCGCGGCCACGAACTGGTCCCGCACGGCGACCGTATGGCGTGGGGTCAGGAATAGCACCGAGAGACCCGCGATAGCGACGACGATGCCGGGCAGCAAGAGTGCCTGTCCCATCGCGGTGCCGAACGCTGCACGCATCGCTGGTGACATCGCGCCGAGGGTGAGGGATGGCCCGGTGGCCGATCCGCCCGGCACGTTCACGGAGAGCCGCGCCTGCATGAGTGCTGCGATTCCGGCCGCGCCTAGGACGCCTCCGATCTGGCGCATGCTGTTGTAGACGCCCGAACCGGCGCCCGCGAGTTCCAGCGGGAGGTCTCTGGTGGCGGCCACGGACAGTGGGCTCCACACCGACGCGCTGGCGATACCCAGCAACGAGACAGGCAGCAGGACCCATCCCCACGCAGCCTGAGAGGTGATGAGAGCCGAGACCCAGAGGATCGCGCCGGCGAAGGACGCGAACCCGAAGACGGCGATCCAGCGCGGGTTGACGTGGTTGAGCGCACGTCCGACGAGGGGGGCAAGGATGATCGTGAACACGGCCATCGGGGAGGCCAGCAGAGCCGACTGGAAGGGAGTGAAGCCCTCTGAGATCTGGGCCCACAGCAGGAGCGGAAATGGGATGGCGTTGATGGCGAATCCGGCACCAATGATCGCTGCGTTGGCGAGGGAGAAGTTGCGGTCACGAAACAGCCTTAGCGGAAGTAGCGGCGCATCGGACTTCTGCGCGTGCTGCCACAGTACGAAACCGGCGAGAACGATGAGACCGGCGACAATCACTGCCGGCACGGTGATCGGCCCGACGATCTGGCCCCAGTGGTAGGTCTCGCCCTGCTGAACCCCGAAGATCACCAGGAAGCGCCCGACGCCCCACGCGATGACGCCCAGGATGTCGAACTTCTGCGACGTGGTGTCGAGGCGGGGCACGAACCGCCACACCAGAGCGAAGGCGAGCAGGCCGAGGGGAACGTTGACGAAGAAGACCCACTGCCAGCCGAGGGACCCGATCAGCAGGCCCCCGATGATCGGTCCGACGAGGATGGCTGCACCGGATGTCGCACCCCACACTCCCATGGCCGGGCCGCGCCGCGCGGCGGGGAACACGCGGGTGATGATGGACATCGACTGCGGGGTCATGAGGGCGGCGCCGAGGCCCTGGGCGATGCGGGCCGCAATGAGCATCTCGATCGAGCTGGACAGGCCGGCCCACAGACTCGCCAGTGTGAAGGCGGTCAGGCCGACCAGGTAAGTCTGCCTGGGCCCGAACCGATCACCTAGCCTGCCGAAGATCAGGAGGGGAACGGTGAACGCGAGGAGGTACGCACTCGTGACCCACAGAACGCCGTTCACTCCCGCGTTCAAGCTCGTCGAGATGCTCGAAGTGGCCACCGACACCACTGTCGAGTCCACCATGATCATGAAGAACCCGACAAGAACCGCCCAGAGCGCACGCCAGGCCCCGCGCTCAGAATCCAAGGCACTCACTATGTCTCTCACTCTCTCCTCACGGCCCCGCACAGGACGACGGCCATTCCGAGCGTTATTGCGACCGTGCTTGCATTTAGCAAATGTAGGGTTCATCCTCACGTAGATGCAACTCGGATCGCGTTAGTATGAGGAAGTGACGAACGACACCCCTCGACATCGCCCCGGTGGTCGTACAGCTCGCACCGCGGAGGCCGTTCGCGGCGCCGTTGCGGAGCTGGTGGCCGAACGCGGCAGCGAGCACATCCTCGTTGCGGACGTCGCGGCCCGCTCAGGCGTACACGCTGCGACGATCTATCGCCGATGGGGGGCCCCCGAGTCTCTGGTGCTGGATGTGGCCCTCGACCAGCTCGAAGCGATGTCGCCGATCCCAGACACCGGGTCGTTGCGCGGCGACGTCCTCGCGTACGCGCGGCGCATCACCAACAGCGTCAGCCAGCCCGATGGTTTCGCGTTCCTGCGAGCGGTGATCGGCGCCTGCAAGCTCGACCACAGCCCCGATGCCGACGGCGTCCAACACCTTCGACGCCGCGGCGGTGAGATCCAGGCGATGCTCGATCGGGCCGCGGACCAGACGAACGGGCTCCAACTGACCGACGTGTTCGACGGAATCCTCGCGCCGATCTACTTCCGCACGCTCTTCGGAGTCGGCGGCATCGACGACGCCTACCTCGACTCCCTTGTCGACCGACTTCTCACCCCTCGTCACCCAGCCTCAGAGGACATCAGGGCTTCCAGATCGACCACCCTCTAGACCCGACAGACCCCAACTACACCTCTGTGTGACCCGCTTACACCGTTCTTGTGAGCGCGGAGGAGCCGTGGAACCGCAACAGCCGCCACACACCTCGGGTTGACTCCGTCCGACCTGGCGGTCCATATCTCAAGGGGGCCG
>Ga0066793_10001355_pt1 | contig 11054 bp, 8 predicted proteins | sample PersoiDNA2013189_FD_83876 | JGI IMG/M metagenome (GOLD analysis project Ga0066793, IMG submission 83876) | Permafrost soil microbial communities from the Arctic, to analyse light accelerated degradation of dissolved organic matter (DOM) -... | ecosystem: Environmental > Terrestrial > Soil >...
GCCCGGGATGTTGGTTGAAGTTGACGCTATTGCAGTAGTGCCATCGAAATAGATCCAGTCACGATCGCAACTAAAGCAAATGGCCAGACGCTCTGCTGGTTCGCGTTCCTGTGTTCCGAGAACGTTATCCGCGTTGATGACGTGATAGAACCGCCTAAAGTGGCCCAGTGAGTTCGCATCTGTCTCTTGCGTCACCCGGAACAAAATTTTCGGTACACACAGGCAGGAGACTATTTCGGCGCAATGCCATGCAATGAGGTCACCGGTTGACCTCAGAATTCGCGACGGATTCGCAGAATGGCAGGTTACGGAACGTGGCTGATTGATCTTTGCAGACTGATCTGGTGCCATTGTATTTGCTCAGCAGAGCCATTTTTGAAGGCGCTAAGCTCAGATGAGCCTGGTCCCGTCCGAAAACGTCATCCGGAAGTCTGGACGATACCCTGCGCCCACGCTGCATCAATCGACTGCAGCACTTCCCGGCAGCAAGATAAACGCCTATCTTGCGTACAATGGTTTTCAGTGCCGTTCAATCCATGAACAATTCCTCTTTAGTTTTTACGGCGGCAGTGCAAACAGCACAGGCCGAGCGCGGCTCGGCCAAAGCCTATGAGCAACGCATTGTTGAAGGCTTTCCCGACAAAGTGACGGCTGAGCTTGCCGCCTTCATCGCTGAGCAGGACACCGTGTTTTTTGGCACCGCCAGCGCGGCGGGCGCACCCTATATCCAGCATCGCGGCGGGCCGAAAGGCTTCATCAAGGTGCTGGACGAGCAAACGCTCGGATTTGCCGATTACCGGGGCAACCGGCAATACATCACGCTCGCCAATCTGTCGGAGAACGATCGCGCCTATCTATTCCTACTCGATCCCGCGCGCCGTCAGCGCATCAAGCTGTGGGGGCGCGCGCACGTGGTGGAGAACGATCCTGCGTTGGTCGAGCGGCTGTTCGACAAGGGCTACAAAGCACGGCCCGAGCGTGCCATCCTGTTCACCATCGAGGCCTGGGACGTGAATTGCTCCTCGCATATTGTCACGCGCTTCACCGAGGCTGAGATTGAACAGGCGCTTGCCACCGTGCAGGCCAAGATCGCCGAGCTTGAAGCCAAGAACGCGCGCCTGCGCGCGTTGATCGGACAACCCTACTCAACTCGCTGAGGCGCAGAAGTTGGCGCGTGACTGGAAGCCGAAGCCAGAACGATAGCCCAGGTGATTGGTGGGTGCTTGCTGTTGAGATGCTAAATCGTGATTTCACTCGCTGGCGATGGGAAGTAAAACGTATTGAATATGATCTGCTCCAAAATGCAGGCTGATCTCGCCGTTCCTGAGCGATGCCGGTCGATCGACAGCGTCGGTGTGTCGGAAGGGGCCGACGCCTGTTGCCGGCTGCCCAATCGCGCCCGATAAATGCTTCAGGTCGCCGGGATACACGTAATCGCGTCCACGAATCGTTAGCGCTATTCGGTAGCCGGCGGGTACGATGATGCACGTCGGCCAGATTTCAATCTCGAGATCGTAGATATTGCCCGTTTTGAGCGGCTGGATTTCGTCATGACTGTGATACGGCCGATACGGCAGTGAGCGGGCAGCGTCCAACTTGCGATGCGAGGCGCGCAACCATCCATGTGCCATTGGTGTATGGGGATCGTTAGAGCCGGAGTATGTGACCTCTTTAAGGTCGGGCGTAAACAGCCGAAGCACCAAAAAAAGGTCAGCGTCGTCAGTGTCAGACGATACGCAGAGTTTAGCCGCTGAAGGTCCGATAACTTTGACATCCTTGTCGAGTGGCGGAGTAATGAATGTCACACCGTCCGAAGCCGCGTTGAATCGAACTGTCGTTTGCGTTTCGGTGAGGGCGTTTGTCAGCAAATGGGTGGATGGCTCGAGGTAAAGCTTCTTCCAAGTCGTATTAGGTAACGGCCATGTGCGGGCCGTCATCTGACGGAATGGTTGTGCGGGATGCCGCACCTGCATCACGACCGGCGGTTCTTTATCCCAGTCATTGTCCTCGCCTTTGAGGAAGTGTCCGAAGAAGCGCTTTTGTAATGCGATCCCGGTTTGCGTGTAGTATTCAGTCCAGTGCTCAAAACAATGGAAGTTGAGCCACTTTTTAGCCGAGTTCGACTGCAGGAAACCCTCGATATTGCCGCGCAAGTGGAGGGCTTGGCCGCCCCAATTGGCTGCCGATAGCAAAGGAACGGTAATTTTTGAGAAGTCGGGCAGACGGCTTTTCCAGAAGGTGTCGCTGGCAAGCCTGGCATGGCGCGTGTCGATCCGCCAATCGCGTCGCTTAGCTTCTAGCTCGGCGTCAGTCAGGGTCTGCGGGCCAGCGACCCAATCGCCATTAATATTACTGCGGAAGCCGCGCTCACCGCGTCCGTGCTGAACGGGATGAACGTACTTTTCTATCCACAGATCGCCAAACAGACTGAGGATGCCGCCATGACGGCAGAACTCACGATAATAGTCTGAGCAGCCTTCCCATACGCAAATCGCTGCCAGATGCGGTGGTTGTAAAGCGGCAACCTGCCACTGATTCATCGCAAGATAAGACACCCCGCTTAGGCCGACGCGACCGTTCGACCAGGGTTGCTGACCTGCCCATTCAATGCAGTGATATAGATCGAGCGTCTCGCGTTCCGAAAGCAGATCCATGAAGCCGGGTGACCGTCCAGTGCCGCGGACATCAACTCTCACCAAAGCATAGCCGTCCGGAACGAAGCGTTCTGGATCGGGAAATTCGTAGTTCTGGTATCGGTTGCTTGAGAGTTTTAGAATTTCTGGTTCATGCGCACATAGCATCTTCCATTGGCCGCCCCAGACCTCGTCCTGAAACGAGAGCCACTTGGCGTAAGGCCCGGCACCAAGGAGGACAGGGTAGCGGCCAGGCCCTTCTGGCCGGAATACGTCACAGCGGAGGACGGTGCCGTCGCCCATTTCTATCGGAACATCCCAATCTATGCGCATACCATCGCGGGTCTCGGACTTGAGCGGGGCAGAGGCAGCTATGTTATCGCTGTGTTGAGGCATAATTATCGTGCTCCGAATTTCGGTTGGCGCTTTCGACTAAATTGCACAGCGATGATTCCCTGAAACTGCCGCATATTTCCCTGTTCATTTACGTACGCGCGAAAATTTCGATCCGAGTCGCGGGAAAAGCCGCTGCGGATTTGTCTCCGCGATCGTCTCGATTTCCGCCTCGCTGAAGCCAGCGGTCCGCAAACTTTCAAGAGGGCTCATGTCGGCGGGCGGAAACGAGTAGTCGGTGCCGAGCACTAGCCGGTCGAGGCCGACAAGCTCGGCAAGAAATTTCAAAGGTTGAGGCGCATGCACGATAGTGTCATAAACCATCAGTGGTGCGTAAGCCGAGGGTGGCTTTTGCGCGACGTCGGCTTGTGCTGCCTTGTCCATGCGCGCATGCATGATGTCGAAGCGGCCGGCAAGATAAGGATACGCGCCGCCGCCGTGCGACAGAACGAGTGTGAGGTTCGGAAAGCGATCGAGCACACCGGAGAAGATCAGCGAGCCGACGCCGAGCGTCGTGTCGAAAGTGTATTGCACGCTCTGCACCAGTCCGAACTTGGCGGCTCGCTGGAACGGCGCTGACGCCATTGGGTGAATCATAACCGGTAGTTGCAACTGCGCGGCGCGGGCCCAAAGCGGGTCGAGCGGCAATTCGCCGATGTTTTTTCCCTCGATATTGGCTGACACCATCACCGCCACAGCACCTAGCCGGGCGGCGCGCTCCAGCTCGGCGGCAGCATCGTCCGCGTCCGGCAGCGGCACGGAGGCGACGAAAGTCATGCGCGCGGCGTTATCGGCGCACCATTCCGCGAGCGTGTCATTGAGCACGCGGTGCCAGGCGGTGCAGTGCTCGCGCGGAAGGCCGTAGCCGTAGATGTCAGGCCAAGTAGCCACGAACTGCCGGTCGAGGCGCTGAGAATCGAGCCAGGCGATGCGCTGAGCGGCCGTCTCGATCAGCCTGGGAAAGAACGGACGTACCTTAAAACCATAAGAGAATTCGAGCGCAGGTGCCACCCCAGCCGCGTCGATGACCTGCACGCCCATCTTCGAGCCTTGCTCGCGCGCGGTCGAGATCAGGCTTTGCGGGATGTAATGAGCGTGAACGTCGATGGTCATATTGTGATTTCCGGGTTTTTTAAGCGAGCGGCGACGGACGGCAGTCAAGCCCCCTTCAACCTGCAAAAAACTCGAAATAAAGTCTACTGGGTGGCAAGGCACTCGATAGAAGGGCGTTATTGCTCAAAAAAATGTTACATCTGCGATTGTGAGTGCAGAGCCAGCTGCTAAGATAATTCGTTCTGGGGCCGCTACTCGTGGAATTCCAAAAAGAATCCGACTTTGTCGGGAAGCCGGTTCATTCGGGGAGGAAGCAATGAAAGTCGATGAGGCAAAATCTGCAGAACTGGTCGCAAGGCTGGACAGTCTGCCATTTTCAAAATGGCATCGGAATTTTTTCATTTTGGGCTTCATTGGGGTGATGTTCGATGCGGCGGATTTTGCATTGTTCGGCGCCGCCTTGCCGCCGATTGCACGCGAATTCGGACTTGGACCTGCGCAATCCGGCCTCATGGCAACGGTCGGTTTGATCGGCGCTTTCGTTGGGGCGCTGTTTTGGGGCACGATTTCTGACTATTTCGGCCGTCGCACATCGTTCTCGGCGACAATCGGAATTTTTGCACTTTTCACCGGCCTCGTTGCGACGTCTTGGAACGTGACCTCTCTTGCGGTGTTTCGTTTTCTTTCGAATTTCGGACTTGGCGGAGAGGTGCCGGTTACAGCCACCCTTGGCGCCGAATTCAGCCCGGGCCGCATCCGCGGAGCGATGGCGGGAAATATTTTGACGGCGTTCCCGGTCGGGCTCCTCGTCGCCGCCGCGCTCAGTCTCACCATTCTTCCGACATTTGGCTGGCGGGCATTGTTCGCGGTGGGCGTCGTTCCGGCGGTCTTGTTGGTCTTCGTGCGTAGATACATGCCGGAATCGGTACGTTACCTGCTCAGCAAAGGCCGCATCTCCGAAGCTGAACAGACAGTTGCTCAGATCGAACGGCAGGCGCTCGGCCGCGAGCGGACAGCCGACGAAGTGCGAGCGATGCCGCAGCTTCATCCCGAGGTCGCCGTCAAAACCGGCGTGACGATTTTCGAATTGTTCACCGAGGGTCGGGCGAGGAGGACGATCCTGATATGGATCGTCTCGTTCGGCTTTTTTTGGTCGTCAAACGGCATCTTATTCATGCTGCCGACAATTCTGACGCAGCAGGGCGTGCCCTTGACGCGAGCAATAACCTATCAACTCGTGCAAGCGGTCGGCGGTGTCTTCGGCTATTGCGCCTGCAGCTTTCTGATCGACCGTTATGGCCGCCGGCCGGTCTTGTTCCTTTACTTCTTCGTTGGTGCGTTCTTCCATCTGTGGTTTGCAATGTCGAGCGGCGTGGCCACTTTCATCGCGGCGTTTCTTGTCGGTTGGGTTAATCCCGGCGTTTATGGACCGACTGGGGTGTACGTCGGCGAACTACATCCGACCCATATTCGCGCGACCGCGGTGGGTTGGTTCTTTGGCATCGGTCGCATCGGATCGTTCCTGGTACCTACGGTCGTGGGTCTGATGCTGGCTTATGGATGGGGCGGCTACACGCTCTACATGTTCGCGGTGAGTTACTTGATCGCGTCGGTGGCGTTGATCTCAATAGGCATTGAAACCAAAGGACGCGCCCTCGAAGAGATCACGCAAGCGAAGCCGGCGCTCGCATAAGCGGCTGACGACCATCAACGATCCGGCGCTCTGTTGCGGGGCGCCGGATTTCCTGCGCACTAAGCCAACACATATCGTAATTGCAATTAGTCCAGGAAATCACTGAGCAGTTTTTTCGCTAGATCAGGACATTCGAGAACGGATGCGTGCCGCGCTTGCGGGAGCCATGCGAGCGTGGCGCCAGCTATGTTGCTGGCGAGCCAGTGGGCCGAGTCGAGGAAGCTCGGGATATCATCCTCGCCGCACATGACCAGTGTAGGCGCGCGGATCTGGGCCGCATCGGCGCGCAGGTCGGCGGCGCCGAGCGCCTCGCTGGCGAGGGCATACCCTTCGCCTGAGGTCTTCAGAAGCGTCTCGCGCACATAGCGAACGGCCGCCGGCTCGCGGGCAAGACAGACATCGGAAAACCAGATTTTCAAAAGATTGGGTACCATGGCGCCGACTCCGATAGTGCGTGCGGTCCCGGCGCGCTCAACCCACATCGCACGCAACTCATCTGTGTAACGGGGGGTCGTGTCGATGAGCACCAGGCGATCGATGCTTTGCGGATAGTGTGCGGCGAAGTGCTGTGCTATGAGCCCACCCAGCGAGATTCCGGCGAGGCTCACGCGGGTGATGCCCTCGGCGCGCAAAATGTCAGCTAGTTGTGCGGACAAATCTGCAATACCGTAAGACCAATCCGGTACAGGGGTGGCGCCATGGCCCGGCAGATCGTAGCGTAACAGTGCGAATTTGCCGGCAAGCGGCGCGGCGAAATCCCAGAACTTATGATCAACGCCGAGACAATGGAGCAGCATCAACGGCCGGCCCGAACCGGTGCGGTGCAGCATGACATTCTTTCCATCGAGTGCAGCCATCGAGTGGACCCCGCTTTCTTGATCGACTAGATCGCCTATGCTCTACCAAGAACTGTCAAGGCGCCGTAGAGCGCAACTCGCCGAAGGACTGGCCGAATGAAAATCGATGTCTTCAATCATTTCATGCCAAAAGCGTATTTCGACCGCTTGCGTGAACTCATTCCTGGCCATGTAGTGCTCAGTGTCTTTCCCCGCGTCAAGGCGCTGGTCGACGTCGAGACGCGACTGCGGCTGATTGACGAATTCGACGGCATGCAGCACGTATTATCGCTCGCCAATCCGCCGCTTGAGCTTGTCGGTCCGCCGGACGTGACGCCCGAGTTAGCGCGTATCGCAAACGATTCGCTTGCCGATCTGTGTGCGAAATATCCCGACCATTTCCCCGCCTTCATCGCGGCGCTGCCGATGAATAATATTGACGCGACGCTGGCCGAGATTGATCGCGCGATCAAATACCTCGGCGCGCGCGGCGTGCAAGTCTTCACCAATGTCGCCGGCAAGCCGTTGAGCCGGCAGGAATTCCGCCCGGTGCTCCGCCGCATGGCGGAGCATGACCTCCCGGTCTGGGTGCACCCCATGCGCGGCCCTCAGTTTTCGGACTATGCGAGCGAGCAGGCCTCGGAGGATGAAATCTGGTTCAGCTTCGGCTGGCCATACGAGACCACGGCCTGCATGACGCGGCTAATCTATTCGGGTCTGTTCGACGAATTGCCGAACCTGAAGATTGTCACGCACCACATGGGGGGCATGATTCCGTATTTTTCCGGCAAGATTACGCTTGGCTTCCGCCAGATCTTCCACGGCACGCCGATGCGAAACCCGGTCGCCGAAGAGCGCGGGCTGAAAAAGCCGCCGCTCGATTATTTCAAGATGCTGTATGCAGACACCGCGCTGAACGGTGCGCGCGCTGCGACGCGCTGTGGGCATGATTTCTTCGGCACTCGACAATGCTTGTTCGCGACCGATGCGCCGTTTGATGCCGAGGGCGGGCGCGGGCTCATTCGCGGTACGATCGACGCGGTCGAGGCGCTCGACATCGGCAAAGCGGAGCACGAGCGCATCTTTGTGGGCAATGCGCGTGATCTGCTCAAGCTGCCGGCTGCTGCGAAGGCCAAGGCCGGGGCGCGCGTATGAAGACGCAAAATATTAAAGTTAGGCTGCGCGACGGTGAGATGGGCGCCTATCTTGCCATTCCCGACAAAACACCGGCTGGCGCGATCATTGCGATTATGGAGATCTGGGGCGTCAACGACACGATGCGCCACCACGCGCACGAATTTGCCGAGGCCGGCTTCATTTGCTTGGTGCCGGACCTGTTCTGGCGACAGGAGCCGGGCGTCGAGCTCTCCGATAAGAATCCGGAACACGTGAAGAAGGCGTTCGATCTTTATTACGACTTCGACTACGACCTCGCCGTGCGCGACATGGAAGATACTTGGCACTATCTCGCCGGACTGAAGGAGTGCAATGGCAAAGTCGGCGCGGTCGGCTATTGCCTCGGCGGAAAACTCTGCTACCTGATGTGCTGCCGTACCGACATCGACTGTGCTGTTGCTTATTACGGCACGTATATCGAGCATCATATACGCGAAGTTAAAAACCTGCACCGTCCGTTCGTCCTGCATATGGCGATGAGGGACCGCTGGGTGCAGGCCGAGGTGAATGAGTTACTTGAGCGCCGCCTGTCGCCCAACCCGCTGGTGACCATTCACAAATATTCGAACGCCGACCACGCGTTCGCGCGCTTCGGGGGGCGCACCTATAGCAAACCGGAAGCCGACCGCGCGCTCGGGCTGACGCTCGACTTCTTCAACCAGCATTTGAAATAGCCGCGCGGGTCGCCCTCGCGGATCTTTCGAAAGGCCATGGGACCCCAGCGGCCCGCCGCTGGACAGCGGCGGACGAACGTCCGATCATTGTTCGCGCGCATGCGAATTGGGGGACGGGTAGATGACGATATCCCGCGACTAACAAGTCGAAAAAGTGCTGGCCAATCGAGGTATCGAGGTACAAGTGTCGCTGCGTACATTGCCGCAGGTGTCAATTTCTGCGGAACGAGGAATAGAGCCATCCTGCTGAGTTAAAATGGAGCTCCAACGATGAGTTCATCGTCATTCGAATCAGATTTTGAAGTCGCAACGCACATCGCTCATGTCAAGCCGGTGAAAGGCTTGGGGGAGAAAATCGCTCCGGGTCACACCGCGTTGGTGGTCATCGACATGCAGAACGACTTCATCGCCGATGAGGGCCTGATCGCGCGCGAAGGCCGCGATGTCTCGCAGGCGAAAGAAATGGCGAAGCATTTGCCGGAGCTAATCAAAACAGCGCGCGCTGCGGGCGTGTTCGTCGTGTTCGTGCGCAACGTCTACACCAGTGACCAAAACTTCTACCTGTCCGACGTCTGGCTGGAGCAGGCGGCGCGCAAGCGGGCCGGCGGCTACACTCGCATCCCGGTTTGCGCGGCAGGCTCCTGGGGCGGCGATTTTTATGGCGACGTGCGACCGGAAGCGCACGATCCGATCGTCACAAAGCATCGCTACAGCGCGTTCTACAACACCGACCTCGACACCATCCTACGCGCGAACGGCATCCGCACCGTGGTGCTGACCGGTGTTGTCACCAATGTCTGCGTCGAAACTAGTGCACGCGAGGCTTTCGTCCGCGATTATTATGTCGTGGTCGTCAATAACGGCACCGCGGCCTATATGCAGGCCGACCACGACATGACGCTGAAGAACATCGACCGCTTCTTCGGCGAGACCGCCTCGAGTGAAGACCTCACCGCACTATGGCCAGCAAGCAACACGAAAGGCCGGAGATAATGAGCAGCGCACGTTCGGAGATCCGGGATGGCATGCGGATCGACTGGGATGTGCCTCTTGCGATGGACGACGGCGTAGTCTTGCGCGCTGACGTGTTCCAGCCGATCGCGGACGGAAAATATCCCATCATTCTCAGTTACGGGCCTTACGCTAAAGGTCACGCGTTCCAGGACAGCCGCAAGTTCGCCTGGGAGCGGATGATCAAGCTAAAACCCGAGGTCGCCGCCGGGTCGAGCAATAAATATCAGAACTGGGAAGTGGTCGATCCGGAGAAGTGGCTACCCGACGGCTACGCGGTCGTCCGCGTCGATTCACGCGGCACTGGGCGCTCGCCCGGTTACGTCGATCCCTGGTCGCCGCGCGAGACTAAGGATCTTTATGACTGCATCGAATGGGCGGCCGCGCAGGGCTGGTCCAGCGGCAAGGTAGGGCTCAACGGTATCTCGTATTTCGCAATGAACTCTTGGCAGGTAGCGGAGCTCGCGCCGCCGCATTTGGCGGCGGTGTGTGCGTGGGAAGGCGCGTCCGACCATTACCGCGAGACCTGTTACCACGGAGGCATCTATTCCGAATTCATCTCGAACTGGTATCCGCGCGCGATTGTCCCGGTGCAGCATGGCGTCGGCGAGCGCGGCGCGCGCAGCCGCGTGACCGACGAGCCGATCGCAGGCCCGGAGACGCTCTCGCATGAGGAGTTGGAAAAGAACCGCCGCGACATCATCGCGAGCGCGATCGAGCATCCACTCGACGACGACTATCACCGGAAACGCACGCCCAATCTCGAGAAGATTACCGTGCCGTTTCTTTCCGCCGCCAATTGGGGCGGGCAGGGCATCCATCCGCGTGGTAATTTCGAAGCCTTCATGCGCGCATCTTCGACGCAGAAGTGGTTGGAAGCGCATGGCAATACCCATTGGCTCGAGTTCTATACCGACTACGGCATCAAGCTGCAAAAACGCTTCTTTGGCCATTTCCTGAAAGGTGAGGATACTGGCTGGAGCAAGCAACCGGCGGTTCAACTGCTGGTCCGTCATCCGGGCGAGAAATTCGTCGAGCGGCACGAGAACGAATGGCCGATCGCGCGCACGCAATGGACGAAGTTCTACCTTGATCCGCGCGACAGCGGCTTGAAGCGAACGCCGAGCGAAGGCAGCACTGCCATCGAATATGATGCTTTGGGGGATGGTGTCACCTTCAGCACCGAGCCGCTCGATAAGCCGATCGAAATCACAGGTCCAGTTAGCGCCAAGCTCTTTGTTTCGTCATCGACGACCGATGCCGATCTTTTCTTGGTCTTGCGTGTCTTCGCGCCCGATGGGGACGAGGTGGTGTTCCAAGGCGCCCAGGATCCGCACACACCGATCGGGCAGGGGTGGTTGCGCGCTTCGCACCGGAAGCTCGACTCCAAACGCAGTCTGCCTTATCGCCCCTATCATACTCACGATGAGATTTGGCCGCTCACCCCGAGCGTGCCGGTCGAACTCGACATCGAGATCTGGCCAACCTGCATTGTCGTACCGGCCGGATATCGAATCGCCCTTACAATTCGTGGAAAGGATTATGAATACGGCGGCCGACCCGTCGTCGCGCCGCATGTCCCATA
>Ga0066793_10001356_pt1 | contig 11051 bp, 11 predicted proteins | sample PersoiDNA2013189_FD_83876 | JGI IMG/M metagenome (GOLD analysis project Ga0066793, IMG submission 83876) | Permafrost soil microbial communities from the Arctic, to analyse light accelerated degradation of dissolved organic matter (DOM) -... | ecosystem: Environmental > Terrestrial > Soil >...
CTCTTAGATTGTGTTCAACCGCGTAAGCTGCCGCTTCGGCCCGATTGCTTACCCCTAGCTTGGAGAGGATACTGCTGACGTAATTGCGCACGGTACCTTCCCCAAGAAATAAGGCTTTAGCAATTTCCCGGTTCGTTTTCCCCTCGGATACTAAGAGTAAAACATGGCGTTCCTGCTGGCTGAGGTTTGAGAAAGCAGAAGCCTCCTCTTCCTTAACCGCCCGGCGGACTTCCTGGAAAACTCGTTGAGTCACCGCCGGATCGAGCGGGGTTTCACCCCGTCCCACGGACTCCAGTGCGCGGATTAAATCTTCCGCCGCAATTTGTTTCAACACATAGCCAGATGCCCCGGCACGAATTGCCGAAAAAAGCATCTCATCTTCGGCATAGGAGGTCAACATAACCACCCGCACATCCGGAAAGCGGCGGGTAATTTCTTCACAAGCGTCAATCCCTGAGGCGCCTGGCAGCCTGATATCCATAAGGACCACATCTGGCAAAGACTTGGCCACCTGCTCGATGGCTTCTTTAGCGGTGCCAGCCTCACCCACGACTTCAAATTGAGCGTTGTGCTCAAGAAGTGCCTTTAATCCCAATCGGACGACTTCGTGATCATCAACCAATAAAACACGGTACTTAGGCATTCTGATTAGTTCCCTTTTGGCGCCTAAAATCAACAAACCGGTAACCCACCCCTCTCTCAGTCAGGATATATTTGGGTTCGGCCGGGTTTTTTTCCAACTTCTGGCGCAAATAATTGATATACAACCTCACATAATGAGGTTCATCCCGATATTCATATCCCCAGACCTTTGCCAATAATTGGTCGTGGGTGACAACCCATCCCGCATTTTGAACCAGATGGTATAAAAGGCGGTATTCAGTTGGCCGCAGTTTTACCAACTCTCCATCCAACCACACTTCTCGCCGCTCGAATTCTATTTTGAGATGCTCATCAACCTCTATTACCCCATGCATCCCACCGGTTACCGTTTCATTACGTCGAAGAACTGCCCGAACCCGGCTGACGAGTTCACGCGGGCTGAATGGTTTGGTCACATAATCATCCGCTCCCAATTCCAGGCCGCGAACCCGATCATCCTCCTCCCCTTTTGCCGTGAGCATGATCACGGGCACCGAACTGATTTCCCTGACCATCTTTAGCACTTCGAATCCATCCAGGTCAGGCAGCATGACATCCAACAGGATCAAGTCGGGTATGGCATCGCGCAATCTCTGGATGGCTTCATGGCCCCGATAAGCTTCAATCACCTGAAATCCATCATGTTCCAGGTTCAAACGGATAAACCTTACCATCCGCTCTTCATCGTCTACAACTAAAATACGACGATTCTTATATTGTCCTTCGGACATATCCATCACTCCCGGACGAACCCAATGATTTCCTCTTCCTCCCCCATAGGCAGCACTTCTATATAATTGATCCGGTGAATCGGATAAATGATAGTGACCACATTCTGATCAAGCGCCGTTAAATCTTTCCCATCTCGCCGGCGAGGGTTTTTTAGAATAATGAAATTATCCTGAGCAGCGGGTAATTCGTCTGATTCACCCATCACAGGATCTTCATTTTGGATATGGCACAGGATTGTAGGCATGATTAATATCTCCTGAACATAGTGTTCTTATCGCTTTAACAAAACTTGGATTCTTAAGCGTCCTAAAGCAACCACGTCGCCATGGTTTATTGGAAAATCCACATTAGGAACAATTTTTTGGCCATTAACCCGGGTCCCATTTGAAGAACCAAGATCCACCACCACGATGCGTTGGTTCACAATCTTGATGGCGGCATGTAAACGGGATACACCTTGGGAGTAAGCCTCATAAGATGATAAGTCTACATCCGGCAAGATAGGCTGCCCTTCAGTGACCCTCCCCAGCGTAAATTCAGTTCGCCCGCCTAAGGGTAAAACCTTCCCGCTTTCCATAAGGTATAACGAAATGAGCGCATCAACGGTTACTTGAGGCGGCGAAGGGGGGAGATTGGTTGGGTTTTGTAGGAATGAACCCGTATCTACTTCACCTCGGGCAATAGTCTGGGTCGATAAGCTCTCACCAAAAACCAATTGAGCGCCGCATTCACTGCAAAACAGCGCTCCAGCAATTTCATGATGTTGACAATTTGGACATAATATCATAGCTAACTTACTCCGTGCCCGATGTTAATAATAAAGCTCTAGTGCCGTATTTGATCTTTTTATCGCCTTCTTTACTATACTGCTTGGCTTTTTGAATATGTTCCGCTTCTAATAAAACAGTATGTGCCAGTTCCCGTTCTCCTAGTGACAACAAATGGGTGGCCAAATGTTGTAAATGCCGGGTTGCTGTATTAAGATCCCCTTCGATGACTTCCTGGCGTGCTTTTTCTTGTAAACGGTACAGGGTTAGACTGGACATTGCACGGAGGATAGCGGAATTAGGAGACTGAGCTTCTGAATAATCGCTAATAGGTCGAGAAATATTTAATTTGAACCTTGCGTTCGGTACAGACCGCAAAGGTAATTCCATTATAATGCGACCCTTAGCGATTTGTAAATCCTCAACTTGTTCAGGCAAACGTTTCACCAAAAATTCTAAAATGAAGGTCAAATTTTTTGTATATTGCAAATTTCCCAGCCGGATTGGGAACTCAGTATTTAAACGTCCTAATTCAGGTTGTAAACGGAAGGCATACCTCAATTCTACATCTTCATGAAGTTGTAATTCAAGGGCTACGCTTTCAGCATACACCCTTCCCAGGCTGTTGAATTTTTCGACGAGATACTTATGCAGGTCCTTTGTCGCAGATATATGCATGCTGCTTCCACCACTGTTACCTGCCAGCTTATCCAGGAAAGCATCGTTATATTCATGGCCAAACCCGAGACTGCTGATGCCGATCCCATTTGCCACGGCTTCTTCAGCAAGTCTAAGACAAGCTTCATCATCCCCATAAGTCCGTCCATCCGTGAGCAAGATGAGGTGGTTGATATAAGCCGGTTTCTGATTGCGCTTGAGCTCAGACAGCCCCAGAAGAAGTCCCTGATAAATTTCTGTGCCGCCGCCCGTTTGTAACAAACTGATTTCCGCTTCGGCTTTAACGATGTCAAATAAGTGACTGGACTGAACTAACACCTCGGCCCGATCACTAAATACAATGATAGAAAAATAATCATCTGGACGAATCTGGCGCAATATCTGGATCGCATTGGCTTTAACCATATCCATTCGTGTCCCTTGCATCGAGGTGGACCGATCGAGAACCAGACAGATATTTAAAGGTGGGGTTTCATGTTCAGAAATTTCTGCGGTGGATACCAGTTGCACCAGCGCATAGAACAACTGGGGTTCATCAAGCCGGGGTAATTCAGCCCGGCTGTAGAGTAAATTGAGTGAGACGGCCGGGTCAATGGGCTCGTTAATATTTATATTAGCATCGTAGACCAGACGCTTTTCGGGATTTGACAGGGTTTCATAGGCTTCTTGAATCTGGATAAATTGTTCAGCCGCATCCGGAGATGGATTCGTATCGGGATGCAGGCGCCTGGCTGCCTCGAAGTAAGCATAACGCAATTCATCCGGGGTTGCATCCCTGGACACTTTCAGCTTGGAATAATAATTGTTTATTTTAACCATCAGCCATGTCTTCTAATTTTGAAATTGTACGAGGATGACAGAGATATTATCTGGACCGCCAGCCGAATTAGCTACCTCAACGAGCTTATGACACGCAATCGCCGGAGTCGGCCCGTCCATGATGATCCGGAACAAATCTAGCTCGGAAACATAACCCCATAATCCATCTGAACAAAGCATCATGTAACCAGGGTGTGGAATTGGGAATGTGCTGACGTCTGGTTCCAGTGATTCGGCCTGACCAATGGCCCTGTAAAGCACATTTCTCTGCGGATGGACCGCTGCTTCTTTCTCTGTAATCTGACCTAGCTCGATCAAGCGCCTGACAAGAGAATGATCACGGGTGATCACTTGCATCCGGCCATCCGGATAGATAAAATAAGCCCGTGAGTCACCCACATGGGTTAATGTCACCTGTTCACCTAACACAAAAGCAACGGTCAGTGTTGTGCCGCCACCGGGGACCTGTTTGATCACCGCTTGATTGGCTTCTCGAAAGGCATCCTGCATAATTTCTTGCAGCGGATCGGATTGGCTCTCTGGCTTGGGGCTGAAATAGGGAAGGTAAAGTTTCCGCACCAGGTAATTTGCCATGATGCGAGTAGCCAGGCTGCTGGCAACTTCACCATGTTCGTAACCTCCCATGCCATCTGCCATAATAAAAATTCCAAATGGGAGCGTGGTCGTGGTTCCAGAAACCATGGCATTGAGGACATAGAGTGTGTCCTCATTATGCTCGCGCTGTTTTCCAATCGACTGGCCCATGCCAACCATAAATTGAGCAGGGTCCAACTTAATTGTCTGGTTACTGACCGCTTCAATCTGTGCATCTGATAGTGGGGCAGTCTGGATATTTACAACCGGGATCGGTGCTGCCTTCTTTTTACCAAACAACCTATCGATGAAATTAAACACGCGCCTCACTCCTTGAATTAAGTCGGTGCCTGGCCGATATCGTCAGGCTATTTCCCCGCTTAGATATCGAAGATATTTTGTAACTACTCAGCCATGGTAAGAAAGATGTCGAATTTTGAGTGTTTGCGGGTGCGGAGCACCCGCAAACACTCAAAATTCGGGTCTTTTTCACATGGGTCTGAGCAATTAAGAAAAATTATGCCATTAAAGCATAAACAATATGGTCACACGAACCAACATAAAGAATATCATTATAGACTAAAGGTGAACCAGTAATCGGTCCGTTTGTGCTATATTTCCAGCGCAACCTGCCCGTACGGAATTCGAGGCAGTAAAGATTACCATCGGCTGATCCACAATAAATCGAATCCTTATAAAGATAAGGCGATCCACTCACTTGATGTTCAGTTGAGAAACGCCAGATTTCACGGGCGCTTCCGGCATCCACGCAGTAAATATTGCCGTCAGCCGATCCGACAATAATATAATTTTCCGCCTTGCAAGGGGATGAAATTGAACCTTTCCCCATACGAAAACGCCAGATCAGCCAACCCGACTTTGCATCCAGGCAATACAACTGCCCATCCAGAGATGTAAAATATACGCCCCCCTGAGCGATAATCGGCGAAGAGGTGATCGGTCGCTTGGCCCGGAAACGCCATTTTATCTCCCCGCGAAAATCCGCAGAATAAAACTCTCCACTTTCACAACCAAAATAGACCATCTCATTGGCGATAAACGGTGATGATCGCACCGGACCAGACGCCTCAACCCGCCATGCGCGCCGGTTAGAAGCAATATTGACCGCATGCAGGTAATTATCATCCGATCCAATAAAGATATGTCCTTCAGCAATCTTGGGTGACGATCTCACCGGACCATCGGTATAATAAGTCCAAACTACCTTACCCGAACGAGCGGAAACAGCATGCAGCCGGTTGTCCTCGGAACCAAAGTACACGATTGAGTCATGCACGATAGCCTTGCTCACAATACCCCCTTCCGCCGGATACTTCCATTGGAAAGAGCCATCGCTGGCATTTAGCGCATACAGATTATGATCATAGGCGCCGGCATAGATGATGCCATTTTCATATGCCACCGACCCGCGGATTTCATCTTCACACTCGAAAGTCCATAAAGGCTTAAGACCATGGGATTGGAGCGGAATGGTTGCCATATGTGCCTGAGTTGACAGGCGCACCAGGGCGCCGGTCTTGCGAGCTACGGTTAAGAGCGCTTCTTTCATCTCGATAGCGCTTTTAAACCGGTTCTCCGGATTATATTGCAGGCACGTGTTGATCACAGTTTCCATTTCAATTGAAACCGCCGGATTGATCTGGCGGATAGATCGTTCGGAAAAGGTGAAGGGGGTTTCAAGTTGGGGATCGCGCCGGGTCAACATATGGTGAAGTGTTGCCCCTAAGGCATAAATATCCGCTGTCTGTGTGGCTTCGCCACGGTATTGTTCTGGTGGAGAATAACCTTCCGATCCGATCATCGTGCCTTTTACCCCGACTTTAAAAGATTTAGCAATGCCGAAGTCTACCAGCACAATATGATTATATTGATTGACCATGATGTTGGAAGGCTTCATATCCCTGAAGATGATGGGATCGGGCTTGTGGTTATGCAAGAACTGAAGAACATCGCACAATTCAATTGCCCAACCAATCACCTGTTCTTCGGGGAAGAAACCCTGAGTCTCATTTAACAACGCCCCCAGATCTTTACCATGCACAAACTCTAATACAAGGTAAGAACGATCTTCATGGGTAAAATAATCATAAATCCGCGGTATGGCCGGATGGTTAAGCGTCACCAGTATGTTAGCTTCACGTTCGAAGTTTTGTACGATCGTTTCGATAACCAGTTGATCGCGCGCCTGGTTGATCATCTGTTTTACCGCGACCAACTTAACCACATTTGGGAAATGGAGGTCGCGCGCACGATACACAGACCCCATCCCCCCTACACCAATAACTTCCTGAATGAGGTACCGATCAACCAGAGTAGTCCCAGATTGTAACCGCTCATCCGGATTCTGTCCCGGATTAAAGCCTTGTGTCATACGATGGGTTTCCAGTGAAGGCCTCCCAAAATGGAATTATTGGTTTGATTATAAATTGCATTCATTGGAATTGCAACTGATTTACGCCTTATTCTTAATTAATCTGGAGTTTACGATTTAGTCCCATTTCCAGGGGTTGCCGCCTGCCCGAGCGATGTTATGATAAGATAATTATAATTGCCCCCGTGAAAAAGACCCGAATTTGAGGTGTTTGCGCTTGCCAGGTTAACGCCTGACCTTCAAATTCGGCAACTTTCAGGCAACCCGATTGGTTTGGAACAGGAATGATGAAGATGACGAATTTTGAACTGTACCAGTCCCCTTACACCTGGCGTTATGGCACGGACGAGATGCGCCAGATCTGGAGCGAGGCCAACAAACGCAGGCTATGGCGAAAACTGTGGTTGGCTTTGGCTGAAACCCAGGCCAATTACGGCCTGGTAAACCAGAATCAGATAGACGATTTGGCCGCGCATAGTCAGGATATTGATATCCCACGTGCGCTGGAAATTGAGGCCGAAGTACAGCACGACTTAATGGCTGAGTTAAAGACGTTCGCGGAACAATGCCCACTTGGAGGCGGCAGTTTACACCTTGGAGCCACCTCGATGGACATAGAAGACAACGCAGATGCCCTCAGGCTCAAGCAATCTATGCGCCTGATCCTGGATAAGACGCGGCAGTTATTAACCGTTTGGGTCGAAAAGATAGAAGAATGGGCCGATTTCCCGATCCTGGCGTTTACACACATCCAACCCGCAGAACCATCCACCTTGGGTTACCGGTTTGCCACATACGCACAAGATTTGCTGGATGACTGGTTGATACTTGGCCAGATCCATGCAGCTACCAAAGGTAAAGGTTTTAAGGGCGCAGTCGGTACATCCTCGGCCTACATCGACTTAATTGGAGAAGATCATTACCAGGCATTTGAGACCAGTCTTTCAGAAAAGTTAGGCCTCCCATTTTTTACGGTGACCAACCAGACTTATCCCCGCAAACAAGAATATACAATCTTATCGGCCCTGGCAGGCCTGGGTTCATCGCTGAGTAAATTTGCCTTTGACCTGCGCATCCTGCAATCGCCTATGTTTGGCGAGTTGAGCGAACCCTTTGGGAATAAACAGGTGGGCTCTTCTGCCATGCCATTTAAGCGCAATCCTGTTCAATCCGAGAAAATTAATTCACTCGCCCGGCTGCTGGCCCAATTTCCCCGCACTGCCTGGGATAACGCTTCCAATTCCCTCCTCGAACGCACATTAGATGACAGCGCTAACCGGCGCAGCGTTCTGCCCGAGGCTTTTCTGATCGCCGACGAATTATTAAAAGGCGCCATCCGCATCGTGTCTGAAATCAGGGTCGATAAAAGCGCAATTCAACACAACCTGGATACTTATTCCCCATTTTCCGCGACGGAGCGGGTGCTGATGGCAGTTGCCAAAGCAGGCGCTAATCGACAAGACATGCACGAGCGATTGCGCACCCATTCATTGGCTGCCTGGAAAACGATCCAAACTGGTTTAGCCAATCCCTTGATCGAGTCAATTGCTCAAGACCCGGCCTTCCAGTTTTATGTGGCCGAGGATGAGATCCGCAGGCTCATGCATGATGACCGCCATGTTGGAAACGCGCCTGAAAAGGCCAGGGAACTAGCCAACCTGATTAAACACAACATCCAGGCCCGAGATCAATCTTTATTGGGGCGCTTTAACCAGGCCCAGGTATGACCCAGCGGCCCAACCCGTCCGACTTTTATCATAAGGCGCCTCAAGCAGCCACCAGGTTAAATTATCCGCCTGTACCGGACCCTCCTTAACCAGGAATACTTCGGAATCCATCCCTATGAAACGGGTACTGTTGCCTATACCAGCATCTGAGCGAATGCGCAGGCCATCACCGCTGGTCCCTAATATCTGAACGTAGATGCCCACTTTGATCGAACCATCCGGTTGGCTGGGATTAGATGATGTTTCGGGCGTTGGGGTATTCATGGCTGTCACCGCCGCCAGGACGGGTGTAAAAGTGGGCGCCGGGATTTTAGTAACGACCGGAGTGGAGTAAATAAAAACTTTGTTTTGCGTAGGGTGGATAGTGGTGATCAACAAGCCCACACAAACCAATACAATTCCCGCCAGGACTATCCCCCCCAGCCACACCCAGACATTAAAAATATTTTTCATCCATGTGGAATTGTACCATCATAATACGGCTGGACGATAGTCGGGGCTTTAGGAATTGCCGTGGTGAATCCCCGCATTTTGGGCCCATTCCACGTGAAATCTTGAAGAACCTGATTGTCTTGGCATTATGATATAATCCTCGTTTACAAAAGGGTTCCAATGGGTGAAGTTCCTCTCTTAATGAATCGTTATCAATTGCAACAGTCACTGGGTTCTGGCGGGATGGCCGTGGTTTTCCGCGCACGGGATCTGATGCTGGAACGGACTGTTGCGATAAAGATATTAAGGGAAAACTTCTCATGTGACGTGTCCTTCCGTGAACGGTTTCGCCAGGAAGCCAAAGCCGCGGCCAATTTATCTCACCCCAATATCGTCACCGTCCATGATTTTGGCCTCGATACAGACCGGTTATTCATCGTGATGGAATATGTTCCGGGCACCGATCTCAAAACTCTATTTAATCAACGCGGCAGGTTTTCAGTGGATGAAACCCTCCGGCTGATGATCCAGGCCTGCGCTGGAATAGGCTACGCGCACAGAGCCGGCCTGATCCACTGTGATATTAAACCGCACAATATACTCGTCACCCCCGATCAACGCCTTAAGGTCACCGATTTTGGCATCTCGCGCGCCATGTCTACCATTCAAGATGACGAACACAATGACGTCGTTTGGGGTTCACCACAATATTTTTCTCCAGAACAGGCTACAGGCTCTGCGCCATCCCCTGCCTCGGACGTCTATTCATTGGGCATCATCATGTATGAAATGCTCACCGGTCAGCTTCCTTTTAATGCCGAAGATGCAACCGAGCTGGCCCGTTATCACCGTGAAGTCGACCCCGTTCCACCACGCCAACTTAATCCGGCTATTCCTGAGCCATTGGAACAAATTATTCTTAAGTTATTATCCAAGGAACCATCCAACCGGTACCGCACTGCTGACCAATTAGGCCGCGTGTTGATCAACTTTAGCGCACGGCTGGCAGAATTAAGCACCCAGCCCAGTGCTGCTCAAACACAGCCCGCGGCTCTACAACCATCATTTACAATGGCAACCATCGCTGAAGAGGCGGTTCAAGAGGACCACGCTTTTGATATTGATTGGCTAACCATCGGATTGGGCCTGCTCACCGTGTTATCTGTCGGAGGACTCGTCCCCTTCTGGTTGTTCGTCTGGCTTTCATTAAATCCACCGGTTAAATAAGAGCGCATGCCTGTTATTTTATCCGCCTCAATCTTATCCGCTGACTTTGGTCACCTGGCCGACCAAATCCACATGGCTGAATCAGCCGGAGTGGATTGGATCCATGTGGATGTGATGGATGGACGCTTCGTTCCGCATATCACCATGGGATCGTTTATCGTTGAAGCCTGTCATAAAATCACCGGCCTGCCGATTGATGTCCATCTGATGGTAGAGCAGCCAGAACGACAGTTAGAAGCCTTTGCTCAAGCGGGCGCCCAAAACATATCGGTGCACGTGGAAACCTGCCCGCACCTTTACCGGACCCTCCAAATTATTCGGGAATTAGGCTGCAGGCCTGGAGTGGTGTTAAACCCAGGGACCTCGGCAGAATGGCTATCTTCAGTGCTGCACCTGGTGGATCTGGTGCTGGTGATGACGGTAAACCCAGGCGCCTCTGGCCAGGTTTTTATCGCTGAAACGCTCGTAAAGATCAAAAAAATCCGGGGTATGTTGGATGCAACTCAACAACCTGCCTTGATCGAAGTAGATGGCGGGATTACCCCGGTGACTCTTCCGTCCGTTTACCAGGCTGGCGCGCGAATAGCGGTCGCTGCGACCGCTATTTTCAAGAATCCGGACGGGATCTCTACCGGTATCAAGCAGTTACGCGCGAGTGTGGATGATTAAACAAAAATCACGGCTTTCGCCGCGATTTTTGCCGAGAAATTCATGAAACGCTTAAACGCTCTTTACCATCGTACGAATGCACTTGGTGCAGAGAATTTTATGGACCTTATGACCCCGCAGCATAACCGATATTTTTTGCAGATTGGGATGAAATGCCCGATTCGTTGCATGCAAAGAATGACTCCGGTTATGACCAAAAGTCGTTATTTTCCCGCAGTTTTCGCACTTAGCCATTTTCGTATCCTTTCACGCAATAAATTGCACGGAATAAATCCAGCAAAAATTCACTGTGTTATCAGCAAGGAAACATTTTACCATAAACCAACTTGATCATCAAGCCAGATCGTTTTTATTTTGTAACTACTCAGCCGC
>Ga0066793_10001359_pt1 | contig 11038 bp, 8 predicted proteins | sample PersoiDNA2013189_FD_83876 | JGI IMG/M metagenome (GOLD analysis project Ga0066793, IMG submission 83876) | Permafrost soil microbial communities from the Arctic, to analyse light accelerated degradation of dissolved organic matter (DOM) -... | ecosystem: Environmental > Terrestrial > Soil >...
CGTGTATGTCTACTTCAACAACGATCCGGGCGGGGCGGCCGTCGTCAACTCCGCCGTATTCGCGGCGCTGGCCCGCGATGCGGGCCTGGCCGTGACCCGCACACCGCCGGTCGGCGCCGTACCGCTGACCACCGCCATCCCTACCTGGTGAGCCTCAGCCGCTGACCGGGAAGCCGAGGTTGACACCCCCGTGGCTGGGGTCCAGCCAGCGTGAGGTCACGGCTTTGCCGCGGGTGTAGAAGTGCACTCCCTCGGTGCCGTGCATGTGCGTGTCGCCGAACAGCGAGTCCTTCCAGCCGCCGAACGAGTAGTACGCCATGGGCACGGGGATCGGCACGTTGACCCCGACCATGCCGACCTGGACGTCGGACACGTACCGGCGGGCCGCTCCCCCGTCGTTGGTGAAGATCGCCGTCCCGTTGCCGTACGGGTTATCGCTGACCAGTTGGAGCGCGTCCTCGTAGGTGGGCACCCGGACCACGGACAGCACCGGCCCGAAGATCTCATCGCCGTAGCAGCTCATCGACGGCGTGACGTGGTCGAGCACACTCGGCCCGAGCCAGAAGCCGCCCTCGCCGCCCCCGATGACCGGGTGCACCCGGCCGTCGATGGCGAGTGTCGCCCCGTCGCGCACACCGGAGTCCAGGTAGGACGCCACCTTGTCCCGGTGCGGCCCGGTGACCAGGGGGCCCATCTCGGATCGCTCATCGCTGCCGGGGCCGACCCGGAGCTTGGCCACCCGGTCAGCGATCCTGCTGACCAGCTCGTCGCCCACCGACCCGACGGCGACCAGTACCGAGATCGCCATGCACCGCTCCCCCGCCGAGCCGAAGCCCGCGGACACCGCCGCGTCCGCGGCCAGGTCCAGGTCGGCGTCGGGCAGCACCACCATGTGGTTCTTGGCGCCGCCGAGGGCCTGCACCCGCTTGCCGGCCGCGGTCGCGGTCTGGAACACGTACCGGGCGATGGGGGTGGAACCCACGAAGCTCACCGCGCGCACGTCCGGGTGGGTGAGCAGCGCGTCCACGGCGACCTTGTCGCCCTGCACCACGTTGAAGACGCCGTCAGGCAGCCCCGCCTCCGCCCACAGTTCTGCCATCAGCAGCGACGCCGACGGGTCCTTCTCCGACGGCTTCAGCACGAACGCGTTACCGCAGGCGATGGCGATGGGGAACATCCACATCGGCACCATGGCCGGGAAGTTGAACGGGGTGATGCCCGCCACCACCCCGAGCGGCTGGCGGATCGAGTACGCGTCCACCCCGGTGGAGATGTTCTCCGAGTAGCCGCCCTTGAGCAGGTGCGGGATCCCGCAGGCGAAGTCGGCAACCTCCAGGCCGCGGGCCACCTCGCCGGCCGCATCGGAGACGACCTTGCCGTGCTCCGCGCTGATCAGCGCGGCCAGTTCGGCCCGGCGGGCGTGCACCAGCTCGCGGAACGCGAACAGCACGCCGGCCCGCTTGGCCAGTGAGGTCTGTCGCCAGCCCGGGAAGGCACGGGCGGCGGCGGCCACCGCCAGATCGACCTCGGCCGGCGACGCGAAGCCAACTGAGCCGGCGATCTGCCCGGTGGCCGGGTTGTAGATGTCCCCGTGGCGCTCGCTGGTGCCGTCCCACGGTTTTCCGCCGATCCAGTGCGCGGCGTGCTTGCTGGCGTCGCCCGCAGATTTCATGAGGTCGCCTCGGCATTGACCGCGCGCAGGGCGTCGGTGAGGATGCCCAGGCCCTCCTTGGCGTCAGCCTCCGAGAGGGTCATCGGCGGCGCCATCCGCAGGGCGTGCCCGTACAGGCCGCCCTTGCCGATGAGCAGGCCACGCTCCCGGGTCTCCGCGAGCACCCGGGCGGCCAGCCGCGGGCTCGGTGCGCCGGTGCCCGGCTCGACCAGGTCCACCGCGAACATCAGGCCCTTACCACGGACCTCGCCGACCGCGTCCAGCTGCGCCGCCGTCTCCCGCAGCCCGCCGATGATCATGGTGCCGAGCCCGGCGGCATTGTGCTGCAGGTCATGTGAGAGCACGTAGTCCAGGGTCGCGTTCGCGGCGGCGGTGGACAGCGGGTTCCCGCCGAAGGTGGAGATGCCGTTGCCGGGCAGGCCATCCATCAGGTCGCCCCGGGCGATCACGCCGCCGATCGCCAGCCCGTTGCCGAGCCCCTTGGCGAACGTGATGATGTCGGGGGTCACGCCGTGGGCGCCGATCCCCCAGAAGTGCTCCCCGGTCCGGCCCCACGCGGTCTGCACCTCGTCGGAGATGAGCAGCGCGCCGCGCTCGCGGAGCACGGCGGCGTACTCGCCGAGCAGCCCGTCCGGCGGCATGGTGAATCCGCCGACGCCCTGCACCGGCTCCGCGATGAGGCAGGCCACGTCGCCGGCGGTGGCGGTGGCCAGCACGTGCCGCAGGTCCTCCACGCAGGCGGCTGAATAGCCCGCGTCATCCAGGCTGGCGAAGGCGGGCAGGTGCCGGTCCGTTCCATGCAGGTAATGCACGCTGAACGGGGCCAGTGGCGAGCTCTTCCACGCACCGTTCCCGGTGATGGCCACGGCTCCGAACGAGCGCCCGTGGTAGCTGTTGCGAAGCGCGAGCACCTGATTGGACCGGCGGGCGGCGGTGGCCAGCATCAGCGCGGTCTCATTGGCCTCGGTGCCGGAGTTGGTGAAGAACACCTTGGCGTTCTCGATCCCGGACAGCCTGGCGAGCTTCTCGGCCAGCTCCACCTGGTTGCGGATCAGGTAGAGCGTGGAGGTGTGCACGATGCCGGTGCCGAGCTGCCGCTGGATCGCCTCCCGGACCTCGGGCACGTCGTACCCGAGCATGTTGGTGAGGATGCCGCAGAAGAAGTCGAGGTAGGTACGGCCCGTCGCGTCGGTGACGCGGCTCCCGCTGCCACTGACCAGCTCCAGCGGATCGTCGTAGTACAGGGCGACCCAGTTGGGGATGACGCGGCGGTGACGCTCGTGCAGTTCTGACATGCTCCCCAGTCTGCCTGGTCCGGGCTCGTCATGTTGGAATATTCTGCACCCAGATCCTGACACTATGTAAGTCACAGCCGAGGAGGCGTCATGCTGCCGACGGTGGCACAGATCCTCGCGCTCGACGCTGTGCGGGCTGGCCGCCCCCGCGTCGTGGCGGGTGCCGGGCGGCTGGACGCGCCGGTGCGCTGGGTGCACGCGATCGAGCTGGCCGACGCGGCGCGGCTGCTGCGCGGCGGCGAGCTGGTGCTGACCACCGGGATCGCCTTGCCCGAGGCGCCGGCGCTGCTGGATGAGTACGTCGCCGACCTCGCCGGAGTCGGCGTGAGTGCCGTGGCGGTCGAGCTGGGCCGCAGGTATACCGGCGCACTGCCGGCCAGCTTCGCCCAGGCGGCGGAGGACCACAGGCTGCCGCTGATCGTCTTCGAGCAGGAGGTCCCGTTCATCGCGATCACCGAGGCGGTCCACGCCCTGATCATCGAGGATCAGCTCACGGAGTTGCGGGCGTCCGCCCGGCTGCATGAGGTGTTCACCGACCTGGCCGTGGCCGGCGCGGGACCCGGCGAGATCCTCCGGCAGGCGGCGCTGCTGGCCGGCCGCCCGGTCATCCTGGAAGACCTCTCCCATCACGTCCTGGCCTGCGAGCCATCCGGAGCAGACCCGGCCCGGCTGCTCGATGGCTTCGGCGCCCGCTCCCGGGCGGCCAGCCAGCCGGCCCGCACCGCGTACGACGAGTCCTCCGGCTGGCTGATCACCATGGTGGGCGCGCGTGGCGAGGACTGGGGCAGGGTCATCCTCGTCTGCGGTGCACCACCGGGCGGTACCGACACGGTGCTGGTGGAACGGACGGCGACCACGCTCGCGCTCGGCCGCCTGCTGGCCCGCCAGCACGAGAGCCTGGAGCGGCAGGCGCACGCCACGCTGATCAGCGCCATCCTGGCGCAGGCCCACACACACCCGGATGAGGCCGCGATCCGGGCCAGGGCGCTGGGCGTCCCAGTCACCGGCCGGAAGCTGCTCACCGCGGTGATCAGGTTCCGCACCACCGGGTCTGGCTTGCCGGCCCAGGCCCAGGTGCTGGAGGTGGCCGAGGCCATGGCGGATGCCTGCCGCAGCGAGCGCATCCCCGCACTGGTGGGCTCGATCGACGAAGGCCGGGCCGCCGCGCTGCTGTCGCTGGACCACGGAGCGGACCCGGACGGCGTGCTCGCCGCGGTGTGCGCCACCGCCCGGCAGCGGTTCCGGCACCGGGCCCGGCAGATGGCCGGCGCGGCGGAGGCAGATCCGGTGATCGGGGTCGGATCGGCGGCGACATCCATGGCCGGGGTGCGCCGGTCGCTGCTGGAGGCCCAGCAGGTCGCGGACGCCGCCGCCCAAGCGCCATCGGCCGCCCAGGTCCAGCCCTTCTACAAGCTGGCTGACCTGCGGCTGCGCGGCCTGCTTCACCTGCTGGCCGGCGACGCCCGGCTGGCCACGTTCGTGGACAGGGAACTCGGCCCGCTGCTCGCCTATGACGCCGCCCGGGGCACCGACCTGACCGGCGTGCTCGCCGCGTACCTGGCGGCGGGCGGCAACAAGGCCGAGGCCGCGGCCCGCACGCAGCTGGCCAGGCCCACGCTCTACGATCGGCTGCGGCACATCGAGCGGATACTCGGTGTCAGCCTCGACTCCGCGGAATCGCGCTCCTCACTGCACGTCGCCCTGCTCACCGCGGAATCAGCCCGCCCCGCCCCCGCGCCCCGCTGAAGGCCGGCCGGGGCGGCGGGCCCGGTTAGGGCCGCGTCCAAGCCTGGTTGGCCCCTCCGGTGCAGCTCCAGATCTGCACCTGGGTGCCAGGGGTCGTCGACCAGCCGGTGTCGTCGAGGCACTTACCGGACTGCGGGTTGAGCAGCGACCCGTTCGACTGCGGCTGCCATACCTGCGCACCGGTGCCGTTGCAGGAGTAAAGGTCCACGAGCGTTCCGTTCGCCGTGCCGCCGCCGGTCACGTCGAGGCAGCTGCCGTCCGCGTGGATGGTGCCGTTCGCCTCCTCCGCCCACTGCTGGCCGTTGGTGCCGTTGCAGGTGTAGATCTCGACCTTGGTGGCATTGGCGTTGCTGTCGCCGGCCACATCCAGGCACAGCCCCTGGTACCCGACCAGTGGCGTGGTCACGATGCCCGAGCCGGACGGCGCGACGGTCCAGGTGAACGAGGTGCTGGCGAGCGCCCCGGCGCTGTCTTGCGCGGTGACTGTCACCGTCCTGGTCCCGGCCGTGGTGGGTGTACCGGTGATCGTCCCGGAACTGGAGATCGAGGTGCCGGCGGGCAGTCCGGTCGCGGTGAAGGTCGGCGCGTGGCCGCTGGTGGTGTCGGTGGCCGGCACTGGGACGGACACCGCGGTGCCGGCGATGCCCTCCTGCGGCCCGGGGCTGGTGATGGTCAGCGGCTGGCCGATCTGCGCCGAGGTGACTGACAGCGTGCCGGACAGCGGCAGGTTCGTGTTGGAGTCGCCGACCGAGATGCCGTAGCTGCCGGCCGACGTCGCCCAGGCGCTGGTGCTGGAGTTCCAGTACTGGAGATTGCGCTGGGTCAGCTGGAACGAGACGGTCTGGCTGGCGCCCGGCTGCAGGTTCACCCGGGCGAAGCCCTCCAGTTGCCGGGGCGGCTCGCCGGACGCGGCCGGGTCGGACACGTAGAGCTGGGCCACGTCGGCGCCCGCCCGGGAGCCGGTGTTGGTCACGGTGGCGGTGACTGCCGCCGCGCCGCCCTTGGCCAAGGCGCCCACCTTCAGGTTGCTGAACGAGAAGCTGGTGTAGGACAGGCCAAAGCCGAACGGGAACAACGGAGTGAGGCTGTTGGCGTTGTACCAGCGGTAGCCGACGTCGACGCCCTCGGAGTACTGCACCGTTCCGCCGGTGCCCGGCCACTGCGCCGTCGTGCTCGCCGGGACCTGCGACAGCGACTGGGGGAAGGTGACCGGCAGGTGGCCCGATGGGTTGGCGTCGCCGAACAGCAGCGCCGCGATCGCCGTGCCGTCCTGCTGGCCTGGATACCAGGCCTCCAGCACCCCGGCGACCGAGGACAGCCACGGCATCGTCACCGCCGAGCCGGTGTTGAGCACGACGATCGTGTGGGAGTTCGCGGCGGCCACCGCGGAGATCAGCGAGTTCTCAGCGCTGGACAGGCCGATGCCAGACAGGTCGCTGCCCTCGGACTCGTTGTTGCTCACGAACACGACGGCGACGCTGGAGGACGCGGCCAGCGACGCGGCAGAACTGGTGGAGGACCCGTCGTTGTAGCTGACGGTGATCGCGCTGCCCGCCCGCGAGGTAATGCCCTGCAGCGGGGCGACGGTCCCGCTGGAGTTGACGCCCGCGCTGCCGCCCCCGGCGGTCAGCGGGCTGGACGACGCGTCCGTGCCGATGACCGCGATGGACTTCGTTGACGACGCGAGGGGCAGCACGCTGCCGCTGTCCTTCAGCAGCACGGTGCCCTCCTCGGCCAGTTGCAGCGCGTCCGAGACGTGTGCGGAGGTGGTGGCGGCCTGGGCCGGCGAGCCGGCGGGCGGCTCGTCGAAGAGGCCAAAGCCGAACATCTCGGTGAGGACCGGGGTGACCAGCGAGTTGAGCGTGGCCGCGGCGACCGACCCGGAGGACACCGCGCTGGCCAGGGCGGCGCCGTAGTATCCGTCGTTGCCGGGCATGTCCTGGTTCAGGCCCGCGTTGGCCGAGGCGGCGGTGGAGTGGGTGGCGCCCCAGTCGGAGGTGACGAACCCGCCGAAGCCGAACTGCTGGCGCAGCACGGTGGACAGCAGGTAGGGGTTCTGGCAGGCGTAGGTGCCGTTGATGGTGCTGTAGGAGCACATCACCGAGGACGCGGCGCCCTGCTGCACAGAGTCCTGGAAAGCCGGCAGGTAGATCTCCTGCATGGTGCGGTTGCTGACGACCGCGTTGTCGGACGGCGTGTTGCGGCTGGTTTCCTGGTTGTACACCGCGAAGTGCTTGACCTGGGCCATCACGCCGGCCGACTGGACGCCCTGGATGTCCGCGGCGCCGAGCGTCCCGTTGAGATAGGGGTCTTCGCCGATCGACTCGAAGGCGCGCCCCCAGCGGGGGTCGCGCACGATGTTGATGGTGGGGCCGAGGTCGATGGTGGTGCCCTTGGCGGCCTGCTCCGAGCCGATCACCTGGCCGTAGAGCTGCTCGGCGGAGGTGTCCCAGGTCGCCGCGGCGTCCACCGGAGCGGGCAGTTGCGTGACGTTGCTCATGCCGTCACCCACCCCGGCCGGGCCGTCCTCCAGGTTCATCGCCGGGATGCACAGCGATCCGATGGCGGGCGTGAAGCCGACGTAGCTGGAACCGCTGGCCCCGGTGAGCAGGGAGACTTTCTGCGTTGTGCTCATATGGGAGAGCAGTTGGCTGACCCGCTGCGCGATCGGCGCGCTGGAGCCGACCCACGGGCAGGCGGCCGAGGCGGCGGCGGCTGGCGGGGCGGCCCCGGCCACGGCGACGAGGGATGCCGCGGCGGTGGCCATGGCCAGCGCGACGATCCGCGACCTGCTGAGTATCGATGTTGTGCGCGACAGGTCCACGACGCCTCCTGACAACGGCGAAACTGAATGGCTCGTCGCGAGCCACATCGGCCCTGCCCAGCAGCAGGACAATGGTTTCCCGCACAACATAGGTTTGGCCGGAACCTGCGGCTAGGACTTGAGGCGGAAACAAACTGGAAATAATTTGTTAAAGCCCGTCAATGGCACCGCATACTTGGCCCGTGGTGTCCTGCACAACCAGCCCGGATGGCGCTGGTACCAGCGCGCCATGATCGGGTTCCCGCTGGTCGGTGGCCTGCTCCTGCTGGTGACGCACGGCACCATCAAGGTCAGCGTGCGACTGGTCGGGCTGTTTGATTTCCTGCACGGGCTCCGCCAGATCAACCCGGATGTCGTGATCCGTGATCTCTGAGGCCGCCTCGGCCTCGATCATCTTCTTGATCGGGCCCGCGGCGAACGGCGGGATGCACGCTGCCGCAGTGATGCCGGGCGTCGTTATGCGGCAACGGGGTTGATCCACTCCAGTTGCCGGAAACGGGCGAAGTCGGAGTCGGCCGAACAGACCGCGACGCCGTGCTCGATCGCGAGCGCCGCGAGGTGGGCGTCCGGAATGAGGTTGCCGCGCAGGTCCCCATCGACCACCAAGCGCCGGAGTACCTCCGCGTGCGCCGGCGTTGGCTCCGGAATCCATGCAGGCTCAGCCGCTAGCCAGTTACTGACCTGGCCCCACGCTTCATCAGGCGCAAGCGGATGCCTCGTCGCGCGAGGGTGGGTGCCGATCCTCAGGAACGCGGTCAGCGATACCCAGGGAAGGCCCACCCGCACGGGACCGTTGAGCACCTCCTCCAGCCAGCTCCGGGCAGGCTTGTGAAAGGGGCTCTGGGAGTCGACGGCGTACAGGAGGATGTTCGCGTCAATGATCATCCGGCCTGTCCTCCTGATCCAGGTACTCAAGGGTCTCGGCCACGTTGGACACGTCGATGGTCAGGCCGAGATCATGGGTCCTCTGCCGGAACGGCTGGCGCTGCGGCCGCGACCGCATTCCGGAACGGGCTAGTTCGTTGACCGCCTCGCTTAGCCCGATGTGCCGGCTGCGACGCAACTGCTCGGCCGCCGCCGCGACGTCAGGATCAAGGTTGACCGTGGTCCGCATACCCCTAAGGCTAGCATCACTGACGCTCATTACACCGCATCTGTGATGCACGGCCAGCAACGGGGTTGATCCACGAGGCGGGGCACGAAGCCCGGGGCTCCGTGGGCGCGCCCGGCCCGGCATCGGCGGTCGCTGAGGTCAGACGCGGGCACTGCCTAGGGAGCGGATGGCCGCCAGGTCGGACGGGGCGGCCAGCCCGGCGTGGTAGAGCCGTAGCTCGGTGGCTCCGACAGCACGGACGGCCTCGGCCTGCTCGGGAAGCGTCACGGGCTGGCCACCCAGGCCCGCCACAGCGAGCAGGGAGGCCGCGATGCGGGCGCCGGGTGGGGCGGCAGCGGCGGTCCGCGCCACATGGGCCGCCGCCACGGCCGGGTCCCAGCACGCCAGCACGACCCCGTCCGCGCCCGCCGGGCCGAGCAGCACGGCTGGGTCGTAGCCCGGGTTGGCGCCTGCCGCGCGCGGATCGTGATGCGCGTGGACCAGGACGGGCTTGCCCGGTGCCGCGTCGCGGACCGCCGCGATCACCTCGCGCAGGAACCGCTCGGCCAGGGCGGCCCGGACGGCGAGCAGCACCTCTGCCATGTCCCGGGGGAGGATGCCGGGGTCATCGCCGGGCGAGCCAGGTCCCTCCCTGTGACCGGCCAGTACCTGATCGGCCGTCGAGCGGATCGCCGCCCGCAACTGCACCGGGTCCGCTCCCGCCGCGGCATAGGCCTGGCCGCAGGCCGCGCAGAAGCAGACCGACAGCAGCCAGCCTGCCGCCGGGCCGGCGGCACCCGCGGTCTTGTCGTGCGCGCTGCCGTGCTCAAACCCGTACCAGCCGCACGCTTCCAGTTCGATCGCGCCGGCGCCGGCCAGCGCGGCGACCTCGGCGGCGAGCGCCGCGGCGTAGTCGCGGACCGCGGGCGAGCCGGCGCACAGCGCCCAGGGATAGCTGTCACCGAAGGCGTTTTCGACGGTGCAGGACGGGTCGGCCGCACCGAGCCGGGAGTTGTGCGTGAGCACCGCCCACGCGGTGACCGTGATGCCCGCCGCGCGGAGTTGCGCGGCGGCCCGCTCGAAGGAGCCGGACGGTTCGGCCTGCACTGGCCGCAGCCGCGAGCCCCGCCAGCGAGCGGGGTCGGTGCGGTAATACGTGGCCGCGTCCCGGGTCACGATCCGGTGCTGCGGGTGGTAAGGGGTGACCGCCCGCACCGAGTGATAAGCAGCCGCGAGCGTCACCTCGGTCAGGCCCAGCCCGGCGATCCGGTCGGCAGCGGCCGGATCCCCGTCCACGTCCCACGGGTAGAGGTTGGCGGACCGCCGCACTAAGACGCCGCGCCCTGCGCGGCCTGGCCGCCCGCATCCCGCAGCGCCTGCGGCAGCAGGGCGGGCGGGAAGTCCTGGTAAACGACCGGGATGAGCCAGCGGCGGATCGCTGTCGCGCCGACGGAGGTGTAGCCGGGCGCGGTAGTGGCTGGCCACGGGCCGCCGTGGTGCTGCGCCCAGGTAACCGCCACTCCGGTCGGCCAGCCGTTGAAGATCACCCGCCCCACGGCGCGGGCGAACACCGCGGCGAGCTGCCCGGCGGCCGACATGTCGCCGCTCGAGCCCTCGTCGGCGTGGATACCCCCGGTCAGGTTGCCGCCCAGCTCGGCGAGTACGGCCGGCAGATCGTCGGCCGACTGGTAGGTAATCACCAGGCCGGCCGGGCCAAACCGTTCCTGGGCCAGGGCCGGCAGCCCGGCCGCGAAGTCAGCCAGGCCGGTCCGGAACACCTGCGGTGTGGCCGCCCAGGGGCCCTCCCGCGGCCGGCCGGCGGCGAGCGGCTCAACGGAAGCGCTGTCGGCCAGGTCCGCGACGGCCTCCTGATACGAGTCGTGGATCCGCTCGGACAGCATCGGGCCGCCCACGGTGGCGCTGACCGCCTCGGCGATGGCCGCCTGCAGGTCGTCGTCGCCGTCGGGGATGAACAGCAGTCCCGGATTCGTGCAGAATTGCCCGGCGCCGAGGGTGAGCGAGGTCGCGTAGCCCGCGGCTATCGCGGCCGGACGGGCCGCCGCCGCGCCGGGCAGGATAACGACCGGATTCACCGAGCCGAGCTCGCCGAAGAACGGGATCGGCACCGGGCGCTCCGCGCAGATCCTGGCCAGGGCCAGGCCGCCCCGGGTGGAACCGGTGAACCCGGCGGCACTGATCGCCGGATGCCGGAGCAGCCGGATCCCGGCGGGCACGCCGTGCACGACCGCGAAGGTCCCGGCCGGCGCCCCAGCACCGGCCAAGGCGTCCGCCACGATCTGCCCGGTCAGCACCGATGTCCGCGGGTGCCCTTCGTGCGCCTTGACCACCACCGGGCATCCGGCGGCGAGCGCCGAGGCAGTGTCGCCGCCCGCGACGGAGAACGCGAA
>Ga0066793_10001361_pt1 | contig 11033 bp, 7 predicted proteins | sample PersoiDNA2013189_FD_83876 | JGI IMG/M metagenome (GOLD analysis project Ga0066793, IMG submission 83876) | Permafrost soil microbial communities from the Arctic, to analyse light accelerated degradation of dissolved organic matter (DOM) -... | ecosystem: Environmental > Terrestrial > Soil >...
ATGGAGCCTGCCCTATCACTCCACCACCAAGAAGAGCCACCACTTGTGATGCTTGTTGACGACGATCCAGCTGTCGGCGCTATGTTCGGTATCGGCCTCGACGCGCTCGGCTTCCGAGTCGAAGTCGTGAGTAGTCCGAGTGCGGTGTTCCTGGCGATCGAAAAGGAAATGCCTGACCTGGTCGTGCTCGATTTTCAACTGGGAGGCATCATTACTGGCGTGGACGTCTTAGAGAACTTGCGCCTCGATTCCCGCTCGACTCACGTGCCCGTATTCATGTTGAGCAATCACCTGGTCGACCTCGACGGGCAAGTTGATCGTGCATTCGCCGCTGGAGCACTCGCCTGGCTGGTGAAGAGCCAGACAAGCCCGGCCGAGCTTGGGCTCCGTATTTCGCAAGCACTGGCATCCACGGTTGGCGATCTCGGTCAGGCGACAGACCCCGGCTCTTCTGAATGATCACGCACGCTGACCGAGACTACGCTCCATAGACATCCTTGGCGGGTCATGCCAGGCGCTTCTGACGCGTGGACTCAATTGGGAAGGTGGCGTGCTCCGAAAGGTCGATTGATGCAACTGGGATCGATCGCTTCGGTCACGCGACGAGCAGAGCAGTTGCCTGCGGGTGCGTCACGGTCCTGACCCGAGCGTCGTCAGGCTGAAGCCTGGCCGGCCGACGCTCGACCGCGGAGGTCAATCGGTGCTCGTGCTAATAAACGGTTAGCGGGAGCAGCACGGCTGCATCGAGCTCAGTGTGAGTGCGGCGGGCATTGACCCCAAACGGTTTAGATAACCGTTCGTGATCTTGGCTGTCACCTTGGCTGTCATTGCAGCCAAAACCGGTGAAATTTGGCGAGGATGGATGGGAATCGAACCCACCAAGGACGCCTCAACAGCGCCCCGCAAACGGTTTTGAAGACCGCGGGGCTGCCATCCACTGGCGTCCATTCAGGTCCGCTGTAATTCGATCCGTTGAGTCGAGAATCCATCATCGTCCACGCTCATCCACCGATATCCGTGGACTTGGCTGTCGACTCGGCTGTCAGCCAGCACAGCAAGCCCGGCGAAAACAATCTGGTCCAAGGGGCGCCTGACATCGTGAGCAATGACTTGCTCAGTCACCTACTGACCCGTGACGGGATATTTGTACCCCACTGCGGGAACCTAGCTGTAACCGGGCCGCTCGGGGGTCGGCCACACCTGCACGGCGAAGATCACGTACCGCTTGTTCGCGAACGCGCCCGCCCACAGGGGCCAACAGGTGGTCAGGGTCAGGTTGTAACCATCCGCGCTCGGAACCAGGGCCGTGCGGTCGCTCGGGCTCACGATCTCGCTACCGGTGACCGTGTACCGGTAGAGGCCGTAGCGGGTCTCGATGTCGACCTCGTCCCCTTTGACCAGCTGCGGGAAGTTGATCCAGTAGACATTGTGTGCCGCCACTCCGACGGTCCCGGGATCGCCCGGCCATACCGTCGTCGGGTAGTGCCCGGGGCTCGAGTAGAGCACGCCGGTGCTGACGCCTTCCTTCACAGCCGCCTGATAGTCGAGCTTCGGTATCCGCATGGAGAAGTCGACGCCGTTCACGGGCTGCTTGAGAGCAGGCTCCGCGCCCGCGGGTGCGGGCGGCCGCGCGCGAATCTCTCCGTTCCAGACCTGGTTCAGGTGCTGCTGCTCCTGCACACCGTTCCAAATGCCGTACGCGAAGCTTCCGAACAGATAGAGCCCGATCACCAGGCACACCAGCCAGAACACGCGCAGAGGGTGGCCCACCCCTTTATAACGCGCAGCCGGCGCCGGCTGGACTAGATCACGAAGTAGAAAGTCGCTCCCTCGCCCGCCGCGCCCTCGGCCCAGATCCGCCCGCCGTGGCGATTCACGATCCGCCGCGCGGTAGCCAGGCCGATCCCGGCGCCGGGAAACTCGCTCTGGCTGTGCAGGCGCTGGAACGCCCCGAAGAGGCGGTGGGTGTAGATCATGTCGAAGCCGACCCCGTTGTCTCGCACGAAGATGCGCGATTCGCCATCGACCACCTCAGAGCCGACTTCGATTCTGGGGGATGGCTTGCCACTCGTGAACTTCCATGCGTTGCTCAAGAGGTTGGCGAGCAGGATGCGAACCAAACGCTTGTCTCCGGACGCAGTCATCGACGGCGCGATCTCGACCTTGCCGTCGCGTTCCGGAGTAACGGCCCTGGTCTCCGCGACAATCTCCCTCGCCAGCATCGTGATGTCGAGCTGCTCGCGATGAACTTCTCCGCTCGTGAGGCGGAACAGCGTCTGAATGCCATCGAAGACCGAGGTCATGCGTTGGCTCGCGCCCCTCATGCGCTTCAAGTTGTCCTTGGCCCGCTTGTCGAGCCGATCGCCGTACTGTTCGAGCATGGTCTTGCTCAGCCCGTCGAACGCGAGCAGCGGCGCCCGCAAGTCGTGGGAGACGGAGTAGCTGAAGGCTTCGAGCTCGCGGTTGATCGCGGTCAGCGCGGTCGTGCGTTCTTCGACGAGTAACTCGAGGCGGCTGCGGTAGCGGCGCAGCTCCTGCTGCGCGCGATACAGCTCGATGAACACTGCGACCTTCGCCCGAAGGATCGCGGGAACGACCGGCGCGAACACGAAGTCGACGGCCCCCAGGTCGTACCCGCGAACCATGTCCGTCTCGGCCTGGTCGAGCGCCGTGACAAAGATGATCGGGGTCAGCTCAGAGCGAGGACGCTGGCGGATGAGCTGGGCGGTCTCGAAACCGTCCATCACTGGCATTCGCACGTCGAGGAGGATGACCGCGAATTCCTGCCGCAGCAGCTGGCGAAGGCAGTCGGCTCCAGAGGAGGCCTCGACCACGCTCTCACCAAGCGGCGCAAGGACCGTCTTGAGCGCAAAGCGCTTGGTCGAATCGTCGTCCACTACAAGGATGCTCACTGTGGAGTGCGGCTTCTTGGGCGCGGCGTCGACGTCTTCGCGCAGCCTGGCCTTCATCGGACTTTCCGAAACAGACTCATGCCATCGTGCACCTGCTTGTAGCGGCTGCTTTCCGGCGAGAAGACGAGGGACTCGCCCTTTCCAAGAGCCAGGAATCCCAAGCGGACGAGGCTGTCTGTGAAAAGTCGGTGTGCGCGCTCCTGCAGCGACGGGCGGAAGTAGTTGAGCACGTTGGCGCACACGATCAGGTGGAATTCGTTGAAGGAGGTATCGGTGACAAGGTTGTGGTGCGCCCACGTGACGCTTTGCTGGAGATTCCGGTGGAAACGGGCGCTGTGTCCGATGACGTCAAGGTGATCGGACAGCTTGCCCCGTCCACCCGAGCGCTCATAGCGCTCCTCGCATGAGAGCACGCTTTCGAGTGGATACGCGCCGGTGCGGGCCACCGCCAGGGCGTCCTCGTTGAGGTCGGTGGCGAAGATTCCGGCCCGTCGGAGGAGACCCGTCCTCCTGAAGCATGATCGCGTGGGAGTAAACCTCTTCACCCGTCGCGCAACCGACGACCCATATACGCACCGACGGGTACGTACGAAACACCGGGACGACCTCTTGGCGCAGACAGCGCATGAGCTCAACGTCTCGGAACATGCTCGTGACGCTGACGCCGACTATGCCAAGGAACCTGTGCATGGACGACTCGTTGTGCAAGATCCTGTCCTGGTAGGCCGAGATGGTCGATACGCCTTCGCCCGCCATCGCGTCATGAAGGCTTTGTCGGAGCGGTCTGCTTGCATACTCGCGAAAGTCATACCCGTAGTGGAGACGGATTCCGTCGAGCAGAAGGCGGAACTCGACCTCCTCTGGACCGGGCTCTGCACGCTCGAGGCGGACGGCGGCGCTTTCTCGTGGCGTCAAGGCGTGAGCCACGTGCGGAGCATGGCCAGCAGCTCCGGAGTGTTCACCGGCTTGGCGATGTAGTCGGAGGCTCCCGCTGCGAGGCATTTCTCTCGATCTCCCTTCATCGCTTTCGCGGTGAGGGCGATGATCGGCCGGTCGCGGAACGTGGCCAGCTCGCGCATCCTGGTCATCGTCACGTAACCATCCATCTCGGGCATCATCACGTCGACCAGCGCGACGTCGACGTCGTCGCGCTCGCTCAAGGTTTTGATCGCCTCCTGGCCGGAATCGACCGCGGTCACGTCCATCTGGTGGCGTTCCAACATTGCCGTGAGGGCAAAGATGTTCCGGATGTCATCGTCCACCACGAGCACCTTCTTGCCGTCAAGCAACGAATCGGCAGACTCCGATCCGTTCGATCCCGGCTGCGCCGAATGTGCGCCGTTCGGGCCGTCGAGGGCTGCCGCGACTTCTTCGACCAAACGCTCCGGCGACCCCACCTCTTTGACCACGATCGTCTTCGTCGCGCGACCGAGCCTGAGCTCCTCCTTCTTGGTCAGCTCCCTGGCCGTGTAAACCAATAACGGCATCGAGCGCAGCGCCTTGTGACTGCGGATGTGGTCGATGACCTCCCAGCCACTTAGACCTGGAAGGTCGAGGACCAGGCAGTCGAAGTTCTGGTCTTCCAGCAGGGCGAGCGCCTCCTCGCCGGTACTGACTGCGATGGTGCGCGCGTCGACTGACGCCATGAGCTCGACGAGGTGCTGCCTCTGGGTGGGATCGTCCTCGACGACGAGGACCGTCTTCTGGGGTTCGGCGTGCTCGGGCTCGGCGACAGCCTGCGCCGCCTCCACGCGCCAACCCGTGCGGAGCGCGGCTCCGTCTCCGACCGTCACCGGAGATGTCCGCCGCGATCCCTCTGACCGTCCATTCGTCATCCACACGCCCGGAACGGCGTGCAATGTCGGCGCAGGCGCCGCCACGGGAAGGTACACGGTGAAGATGCTGCCGACCCCGGGTTCGCTCTGGAGCCTTATCTCACCCCCGAGCAGCCGGGTGAGCTCCCGGCAGATCGAAAGCCCGAGCCCCGTCCCGCCGTACTTGCGGCTGGTCGTGCCGTCCGCCTGGGCGAACGATTCAAAGATCGATTGCTGCTTGCTGTCGGGGATTCCGATGCCCGTGTCGATGACGCTGAACGCGACCACCTTCGAGGCCGAGCCGAGAATCTCGTTGCTGGCACTCCAACCCGAGGTGGCGACCTGGGCGATGAACTCCACCCTGCCCTTCTCGGTGAACTTGAACGCGTTGCTCAGGAGGTTGTTGAGGATCTGCTGCAAACGCTGGGCATCAGTCGGGATGGTGTCGGGCAGGTCGGCGCGGAGGTCGATCGTGAAGGCCAGCTTGGTCGCCTCGGCCACGTGCCGGAACGTGCGCTCCAGCATAGGCTTCAGCTCCTGCACCGGCCAGTCGGTGGTGTCGAGCGTTACAGTGCCCGACTCGATCTTCGACAGGTCGAGGATGTCGTTGATCAGCTTCAAGAGGTCGGTGCCCGACGACCGGATGATCGTCGCGTACTCGATCTGCTTCGCGAGCAGATTGCCGTCGGGGTTGGCGGCAAGCTCCTGCGCCAGGATCAGCAGGCTGTTCAACGGCGTGCGGAGCTCGTGCGACACGTTGGCCAGGAACTCGGACTTGTAGCGAGACGTCAGGGCAAGCTGCTCCGCCTTCTCCTCGACGAGGGTCTTGGCCGACTCGACCTCGTCCCGACGCTGCTCGATCTCGGTGTTCTGCTGGACCAGCTGGCGCGCCTTCTCGGCCAGCTCCTCGTTGGTGCGCTGGAGCTGGTCCTGCTGGCTCTGCAGCTCGTTGGCCAGAGACTGGGACTGCTTGAGCAGGTCCTCTGTCCGGCTGTTCGCTTCGATCGTGTTGAGGACGATCCCGATGCTCTCCATCAGCTGGTCGAGGAAGTCCATGTGGGTGGGACTGAACGGCTTGAACGACGCCAGCTCGATCACCGCCCTAACGTCGCCTTCGAAGAGCACCGGCAGCACGACGATGTTGGCGGGCGTCGCCTCTCCGAGCGCCGAGTTGATTCGTATGTAATCGGTCGGTACGTCGGTCACGACGATGCGGTGCTTCTCCAAAGCACACTGCCCGACCATGCCCTCGCCGAGGTGGAACCCCTTCGGCAGGTTCTTGCGCTGCTTGTACGCATAGCCGGCCTGGAAGGCCAAGTGCGCGGGCTGGCCGTTGGGCCCGACCATGCTGTAGAAGACGCCATGCTCCGCGTTGACTAGCGGAGCCAGCTCCGACAGGATCATCTTGGACACCGTCATCGGGTCGCGCTGGCCCTGCAGCATCCGGGTGAACCGGGCGAGGTTCGTCTTGAGCCAGTCCTGCTCGGTGTTCTTCTCGGTCGTCTCCTTGAGATTGAAGATCATCTCGTTGATGTTGTCCTTGAGGATCGCGACCTCCCCGCTGGCATCGACCCCGATAGACCGGGTGAGGTCGCCCTTGGTGACGGCGGTCGCCACCTCCGCGATGGCCCGCACCTGCGTGGTGAGGGTGGCCGACAGCTGGTTCACGTTGTCGGTCAGGTCGCGCCACGTGCCAGAGGCTCCCGGCACCCTCGCCTGGCCACCCAGCCGGCCTTCCACACCGACCTCGCGCGCGACGCTCGTGACCTGGTCGGCGAACACCGCGAGGGTGTCGGTCATGCTGTTGATGGTGTCGGCGAGCGCTGCGATCTCGCCTTTCGCCTCGAGCGTCAGCTTGCCCTTGAGGTCGCCGTTCGCGACGGCCGTGACTACCCGGGCAATGCCGCGCACCTGGTCGGTGAGGTTGCTCGCCATCGTGTTGACGTTGTCGGTGAGGTCTTCCCAGATGCCGGCGACACCCTCGACGTTGGCCTGGCCGCCGAGTTTCCCGTCGGTGCCCACCTCGCGGGCCACCCGAGTCACCTCGTTGGCGAACGCGTTGAGCTGGTCGACCATCGTGTTGATCGTGTTCTTCAGCTCGAGGATCTCGCCCTGGACGTCGACGGTAATCTTCTTGCTGAGGTCGCCCTCGGCGACCGCGGTCACGACGCGAGCGATGCCGCGCACCTGCTCGGTGAGCTGACCGGCCATCAGGTTGACGTTGTCCGTCAGGTCCTTCCAGACTCCGCCCACGCCACGAACGTGCGCCTGGCCGCCCAGCTTGCCTTCGGTGCCAACTTCGCGAGCAACGCGAGTCACCTCTCCCGCGAATGCGTTGAGCTGGTCGACCATCGTGTTGATCGTGTTCTTGAGCTCGAGGATCTCGCCCTGCACGTCGACCGTGACCTTCCTGGACAGGTCGCCGTTGGCGACCGCCGTCGTGACCTCGGCGATGTTGCGCACCTGGCTGGTCAGGTTCCCGGCCATGAAGTTCACGTTGTCGGTCAGGTCCTTCCACACGCCGCCAACGCCGCGCACCTGGGCCTGACCGCCGAGGCGGCCCTCGGTGCCGACTTCGCCTGCCACACGAGTTACCTCGTTGGCGAAGGCGTTGAGCTGGTCGACCATTGTATTGACCGTGTTCTTGAGCTCGAGGATCTCGCCCCGCACGTCGACCGTGATCTTCTTCGAGAGGTCGCCGTTGGCGACCGCGGTCGTGACCTCGGCGATGTTGCGGACCTGGCTGGTCAGGTTGCCGGCCATGAAGTTGACGTTGTCGGTCAGGTCCTTCCACACGCCACCCACGCCCTTGACCTCAGCCTGTCCGCCCAGCCGGCCTTCGGTGCCCACCTCGCGCGCGACACGCGTCACCTCATTGGCGAAGGCGTTGAGCTGATCGACCATCGTGTTGACGGTGTTCTTGAGCTCGAGTATCTCGCCCTGGACGTCGACGGTGACCTTCTTGGACAGGTCGCCGTTGGCCACCGCGGTGGTGACCTCGGCGATGTTGCGGACCTGGCTGGTCAGGTTCCCGGCCATCAGGTTGACGTTGTCGGTCAGCTCCTTCCACACACCACCCACGCCGCGTACCTGAGCCTGGCCGCCGAGCTTTCCCTCCGTCCCGACCTCGCCCGCCACGCGGGTCACCTCGGAGCTGAACGACCGCAGCTGGTTGACCATCGTGTTGACGGTCCGGGCGGTTTCCAGGAACTGGCCCTGCAGCCGGCGGCCCTCGATCTCGAGCGCCATGGTCTGCGAGAGGTCGCCGTTGGCGACGGCGCCGATGACGCGGGCCATCTCGGTGTTCGGACGCACGAGGTCCTCGATCAGGCCGTTGACGGCGTCCAGGGTGGAGGCCCAAACACCGCCCTCGTCGCCCAGGCCGGTCCGCTTGACCCGGCCTTCCTTGCCGACGCGCTTGCTGAGGCGCCGGATCTCGCGTTCCAGGCGCTGGTTCGACTCGATGATGTCGTTCAGCGAGCTCGCGACCTTGCCTGCGTTTCCGGTCCAGTTGGACGGCATGCGGGCGGAAAAATCGCCTCGCTTGACTGCCGTCAGCACGTTGAGCGCTACTCGGGCGTCGATGTCACTCGATGTCACCTTCGTGGCCATCAGATTTCCTACCTTCCTTCCTTCAGTCCGATTCCATGATTCGGGTCGCGGTCGTTACGCACTTCACAGGTTCTGGGGCACCCAGAATTCCACCTTTGCTCCGGCGCCAGGTTCGCTTTCGATGCGGAACCATCCGCCTGCCAGATGTGCGCGTTCCTTCATCGCGAGAAGCCCGACATGGCCCGGCATGTGAACCGCCTCTGCGACGACGAAACCAGCACCGTCATCGACGACTTCGACGCGAATGCCGTCCTCGTACTTGTTGGCGGATACGAAGACGCGAGTCGCGCGGGCATGCTTGGCGACGTTGGTCAGGGCTTCGGCGACGTTCTTGACGACGATTGCCTGGGTCGCCGCCGGGACCTCGTCGGGAAGTTGAAGATCGACCTGGGTCTCGATCCCGGTGTGAACGCGAACCGTTTCCAGGTGCTCCCGGATGGCTTCACTGAGGTCTAGGTCGAACTGAAGCGCCTCCGTGCTCATGGTCGTGAGCAGGCGCCGAAGCGAGTCCTCCACCGTGCCGAGCGTCGTCTTGAGCTGGTCGAACTGGACCGTCTGGTGGCTTCCGTTGGCTTCGGCTCGGATCCGCTCGAGCTGGAGCTCGGCCGCCGTCAATAGCTGGAGGGCGTCATCGTGGAGGACGCTCGTAAAACGCCGCCGAGCCTCGTCGCCGCCCGAGGCGATGTTGCTCATCAGACGGCGCCGTGCGGCAACTGCATCTTCGAGTCGGATCGCGGCGGTGCCGAGGTCGTCCTCGGCTTCCTTGTACTGCCACACGAGTCCGGTGGCCATGGCGGCGAGCCCCAGCACCCACCTGTCGTCGGACGTGAAGCCTCGGCAAGAGTCGAACGCGACCACGGCTCCTATCCGGCGCTGGCCTGCTCGCCACGGAACTGCAACGGAGTTCTTGATCCCATCCAGGCCGAGCCCGCGCCACATCGAATCGAGCTCCGATAAGGTGCCACTATCCACATCCGAGTCGTCGCCCAAGACGATGCGATCGACTGTGTTTCCACTATTCACGCCGAGCTCGATGCGCAGCGAATGAATGGGTGAGTCGGCAGGGAACCCGAAGCCTTGTGGCTGCAGCGACAGTACGCCCCGGGGGCCCAGGCGCCAGAACCCGGCGCGCCGCGCTCCGACCAGCCCCGCCACGGTTTCGCTCAGACGGCCGAAAAACACGGGAAGGTCTTCGTCCGCGTCCAGGAAGGAGGACACGGAGGCAAGCGCGGCGAAAGCCGCGTGCTGGACCTTCTTCAGCCGCTGAGCCGATCGCTGCTTCGGCTTTCGTTCAGGCGCGGCGGATGGCTTGCTGCGGCCGCGGTTCCCGGCATGCGCCGATTCCCCTTGGCTGCCGACCGGCAGCGCGACAATCTCCACGTTCCCCTCCAGGCAGGTGATTAGGCCTTTCATGAAAGGGCTTCGGGGGGCGGTTCGTCACCGTACAACTGAGGTAGACGCGCCGCACGAAAACCGCGAAATCTGGTGTGCCCCCCTTCCTTGCGAGGGGGGCACGTCTAAGAAACGGCCTGAGAGCGATCCGTACTCGAGATCGCGCTGAACTCGGGCCGAAGCAAAAGAAAACCGGGCCCGCACGTCGCGAGCCCGGTCCTCTAGCTGTCGGTTATCGGCGCCGACGAATCCGAAGGCCGATGCCGCTGAGCAGGACCATGACGGCCCCAACCAGGCCGCCCGCGAGGGGGGCTCCTGTGTTGGCAAGGGACACTCCTGAGCCGCTGACGCCACCGGTCGCCGTTGCTGCCGACACCGCGCCGCTAGGCGCGATGCTGCCGCTAGGGGTAGTGCCGGACCCGCTCGGCGTCCCGCCCCCCTGCTGGCCGCCGACGTTTCCGCCGGTGGTTGGCACGCTGCCCGTCGTCTGGCCGGTACTGACGCCCGTGCCGCCGGTGCTCACCTGGGTGCTTCCAGTGCTGCCGGTGGTGTTGCCAGTGCTCGTGCCAGCACTGTTGCCGCCGGTGCTCAACTGGGTGGTTCCGGTGCTGCCGGTGGTGTTGCCAGTGCTGTTGCCCGTGCTGGTATCGCCGCCGCCGACCTGGCCGGTTGCGGTCGAGCCGGTGGTGTTGCCCGTGCTGTTGCCGGTGCTGGTGTCGCCACCGCCGACCTGGCCGGTTGCGGTCGAGCCGGTGGTGTTCCCGGTGCTGTGGCCGGTGCTCGTGTCACCGCCGACGCCGCCCGTCGCGGTTGAGCCGGTGGTGTTTCCTGTGCTGTGGCCGGTGCTGGTGTCGCCACCGCCGACCTGGCCGGTTGCGGTCGAGCCGGTGGTGTTGCCCGTGCTGGTGCCCGTGCTGGTGTCGCCGCTGACGCCGCCCGTTGCAGTCGAGCCCGTGGTGTTGCCCGTGCTGGCTCCGGTGCTGGTGTCACTTCCGACGCCGGTCGTGGCGGTGCTGCCAATGGTGTTACCGGTGCTCTGGCCGGTGCTCATGCTGTCGGCGCTGTCGACCTTGTGGCGGTCGTCGCCGTTGCCGGACTTCCCGCCGGCGACATCGCCGCGGGTGTCCGAGTTGTTCTCGCCGGTCTCCTTCTTGGTTCCGGTCGCCACGATGAGGGCGGCCTTGCCACTGCCATTGCCGCCGCTCTTGACATCCCCGCCGCCGCTGCCCTTGACATCGCCCTTGGCCGACGTGTCGCTCTTGGCCGACGTGTCGCTCTTGGCCGACGTGTCACTCTTCACGGA
>Ga0066793_10001362_pt1 | contig 11030 bp, 10 predicted proteins | sample PersoiDNA2013189_FD_83876 | JGI IMG/M metagenome (GOLD analysis project Ga0066793, IMG submission 83876) | Permafrost soil microbial communities from the Arctic, to analyse light accelerated degradation of dissolved organic matter (DOM) -... | ecosystem: Environmental > Terrestrial > Soil >...
CGCTGTGACGAGCAGAAATGGAAACCGATGAGGTCGGCGCCGGCTTCGACGGCGGCGGCCGCGCCGGCGGCGTCGCAGATTCCACAAATTTTCACCTGGACCATTCGGTCAGCTCCTTGATCCGAAGCGCGGGCTCGGCGGCTCGCATGAGCGTCTCCCCCACGAGGATCGCGTTCGCGCCCGCCTCGTACAGGCGGCGCGCGTCTTCGGCGTTCTTGATGCCGCTTTCGGCCACCACGATGACGGTGGACGGGATGAGCTTACGCAGCCGCTCGGTCAGCCCGAGGTCGACCGTGAAAGTGCGCAGGTCGCGGTGGTTGACCCCGATCAGCTCAGCGCCGGACTCGACTGCAACCTGTGTCTCGGTCTCATCGTGCACCTCGACCAGCGCGGCCATCCCGCGGCTCCGTGCCACGGCAAGCATCTCAGCGAGGTGGGGCCTCTCCAGCGCGGCGACGATCAGGAGCACGGCGTCGGCCCCCGCGGCCCTTGCCTCGGCGATCTCGTACGGGTCGGTCACGAAGTCCTTGCGCAGGATCGGCAGGTTCGTCGCGGCGCGCGCCGCCAGCACGTGTTCCGGCCGCCCGCCGAACCCGGCCATGTGCGTGAGCACGGAGATCGCCGCCGCTCCGCCGTCCGTGTACGCGTGGGCGAGGTCCGCGGGCCGGTAGTCCTCCACCAGCACCCCCATCGTCGGGGTGCGTTGCTTCATCTCGGCGATCACCGCCAGGCCGGGGCCGCGGAGCGCACCCGCGAAGTCCTTCGGCGTGTACAGCGCCACGGCGCGCTCGAACTGGTCCGGCGCGATCAGCGCGCGGCGCCGCTGCAGATCCTGCCTCGCCTCGACGACCAGGCGGGCCAAGAGGTCTGATTCCTGGGTCACTCCTGGGAGATTTTCGCCCACCGCTGCAGGACCTCGCCCGCCCGCCCGGAGTCGATCGCCTCGGCGGCCACGCCCAGGCCATCCTTCCAGCTCTCGGCCAGGCCAGCCGCCCGGAGTGCGGCGGCCGCGTTCAGGAGCACCACGTCGCGGCGAGGGCCTTTGGCTCCGGCGAGAACTTCGCGGGCAATGCGCGCGTTCTCTTCGGGGCCGCCGCCGCGCATCGAATCGACGGGAGCCCTGCCCAGCCCAAGCTCGGTTGGATCGAGCTGGTATTCGTTGCGGCTCCCGTCGATCTCGATCACGTACGAGGGCCCGCTCACCGACAGCTCGTCCATCCCGTCGCCCGCGTGGAAGACGATCGCGCGCTCCACGCCAAGCCGCATCAAGACCTCCGCCATCTTGCCGGCCATCGAGCCGTCGGCCACCCCGAGGGCCTGGTACTTCGCGCCGGCCGGGTTGCACAGCGGGCCGAGCACGTTGAAAACGGTGCGGAGCGCGAGCTCTTTTCGTGGAACACCGGCAAAGCGAAATGACGGATGGAAGACCGGCGCGAACAGGAATCCGATGCCGGCCTCCTCGATGCAGCGAGCCACTCCTTCGGGGCCGAGGTCGACCTTCACGCCGAGCTGCTCGAGCACGTCGGCGGAACCGCACATCGACGATGCGGCGCGGTTTCCGTGCTTGGCGACCTTCGCGCCCGATCCGGCGGCCACGATGGCTGACAGGGTCGAGATGTTGAACGTCGCCAGGCCGTCCCCACCTGTCCCACACGTGTCGAGCAGCGCGCCTTCGATCTGGATGGGCGTCGCGACCGCGCGAGCCGTGCGCGCGAAGCCGGTGATCTCGTCGACCGTCTCGCCTTTCATGCGCAGCGCGACGAGAAAGCCTGCGATCTGGATCGGGGTCGCGTCGCCCAGCATGATCTCTTCAAACGCAGACGCAGCCTCGTCCTCAGTGAGGTTTTCGCACCGCACGAGCTTGGCAATCGCCTCGATCAAGACTTCTTCTCCGACCGGCGCACGAAGTTACCCAGGATCTTCTTGCCTTCTTTGGTGAGCACCGACTCCGGGTGGAACTGCACTCCATATGTTGGGTGCTTGACGTGGCGGAGTCCCATCACGGTGCCGTCCGCCGTCCAGGCTGTCACGACAAGCGTCTCCGGCACCGAGTCCCTCTCGACGATGAGCGAGTGATAACGCGTCGCCTCGAACGGGTCCGTCACCCCGGCCATCACCCCGGAGTTGTCGTGCCTGATCCAGGAGGTCTTGCCGTGCGCCGGCTCGTTGCGCACCACGCGGCCACCAAACGCCTCACCCAGGCACTGATGGCCGAGGCAGACCCCGAGGATGGGCACCTTGCCGCTGAGATCGCGGATGGCTTGGGTAGACACCCCCGCGTCGTGCGGCGTTCCCGGCCCGGGCGAGATGACGATGCCGTCGAAAGAGCCGAGCTCTTCGACCGTGACCTCGTCGTTGCGGAACACCTTCGGTTCCGCGCCGAGCTCCGCCAGGTACTGCACGAGGTTGTAGGTGAACGAGTCGTAGTTGTCGACGACGGCGATGGACACTTACATCTCCTCCGCCATCTCGATCGCCTTGAACATGGGTGCGGCCTTCTCCTGCGTCTCCTCGAACTCGCGCTCGGGACGTGAGTCGGCCACGATGCCCGCGCCCACCTGCACGTACGCCACCTGTTCCGCGACAACCACTGTGCGCAGGGTGATCGCCATGTCGAGGTTGCCGCCGAACCCGACATAGCCCAGCGACCCGGCGTACACGCCACGCTGGTCCGGCTCGAGCTCCGCGATGACCTCCATGGCGCGAATCTTCGGCGCGCCGGAAACGGTGCCGGCCGGGAACGCCGCACGCAGCGCATCGATCGATGTGCACCCGTCCCGAAGCTGGCCGCTCACCGTCGAGGAGATGTGCATCACGTGCGAATAGCGCTCGACCTCCATCAGCCGCTCGACGGTCACGGTGCCCGTTTGCGCGACCCGGCCCACGTCGTTGCGCCCGAGGTCGACAAGCATCACGTGCTCGGCCCGTTCTTTCAAGTCGGCCAGCAGCTCCCTCTCCAGCCTTGCGTCTTCGGCCGGGTCGGCGCCCCTTCTTCGCGTGCCCGCGAGCGGCCTCGTCTCGACGCGCTTGCCTTCGACCTGGATCAGCTTCTCGGGGGAGGTGCCGACGACGTGACGATCGCCCCCCAACGACAGGTAGTACATGTAAGGCGAGGGGTTGATCGCGCGCAGGCAGCGATAGACGTCGAACGCGCTTGCCTCTAGCGGCTTTCGGTAGCGGTGCGACACGACGATCTGGAAAGCGTCACCGGCGAGGATGTGCTCCCGCGCCGCGTCGACCATCGCCTCGTACTGGCCCTTGGTGACGTTCGACTCCCAGCGCGTCCCGTCCTTTCCGCGCGCGTACGCCGCCACCTGGTCAGAGCTGAGGCGCCGCTCCATCTCGTCGATGCGCTTCACCGCAACCTCGTAGTCCTCTCGGTCGGGCCGGTGGATGGTCAGGAGCTTGAGCCGCCGCGTCACGTGGTCGAAGACGGCGAGGTCGTCCGCGCGGAGGAAAGCGCTTTCGGGCATTGGTGGCGGCGCGCCTTTGGCCACGGGCAGGCGCTCGAAATGCCGCGCTGTTTCGTAGCCCAGGTAACCGACCGCCCCGCCATGGAATCGCGGTACGCCCTTGACCGGTGCGGTCACCTCGGCGGCGACGGCGCGGAGCGCAGCGAGGGGATCGACTTGATTGATTGAGTCGCCCTGCGCGCGCCCGGCAGCCAGGTCCAGCGGCTTCGGCTCGAAGCCGATGAACGAGTACCGGGCGAGCCGCTCGCCGCCCTCGACGCTCTCGAGGAGGAACCCGGGAGTCCCCGGCGGGCACAGCAGCGTGTACGCACGGACCGGGGTCAGCATGTCGGCCAGGACCTCCCGGTACACCGGGATCAATGCGTGGTCTCGAGCCAGCGCCCGGGCTTCCTCCCGGGTGGGCGTGCACTCTCTTGTCACTCTCGACTCCTCTAATGCGCCCTGCGCGCGCCCGGCGCCTTGTCTTGATCTCTCCGCACGACTCACTGTGGCCGCGCCGGATGCCAAACCCTACCAGATATCTATTTCTTCGCCTTCGCTTCCGTCTTTGATTTCATCTCGCGCTTGACTTCTCGCGCGTGCGCCATCGAATCCACCGAGTCGACGTCCGCGACCGTGTGCCAGTTGGCTGCGTGCTTCTCCCAGCCGCGCGGCTTGACCCCGAATTTCTTGGCCAATACCGCAACGAGGATCTTCACCTTCATGTCCCCGAATCCCGGCAGCTTCTTGATCCGGGCGGCGAGGTCGTCCCCGTCGCGGGCGTCCTTCCACACAGAGCCCGCATCGCCCGCGTATTCCGCGACGATCACCTGGCACAGCGCCTGCGTGCGCTTGGCCATGCTCCCGGGGAACCGGTGCAGCGCCGGCCGCTCGCGAAAGACGGCCCCCAGCTTGTCCTGGTCCATGGCGGCGATCTTCCGCACATCGAGGTGGCCCAGCCGCCGCTTGAGCTCGAGCGGCCCGCCGAAGGCCTTCTCCCTCTTCACCTGCTGGTCCAGCACCAGCCCGATCAGGAGCGCGAGCGGATCGGTCTCCAGCAGCCGGTTGGCTTCGGGATCGTCGGTCCAGACGATGGGCACCTGAAAACTCTATTCCACCGGGCCGTGTAGCCTCCCCCGTTATATCCCACATGCCAGCGCTGCCTGATCAGGGGCAGGAGGCGTACCAGCCGGGCTCGCGAGAGGACTTCGATCGCCTATATCGAAGCGCCTATCCGCGTGTGTACCGGACCCTGGCGGCCATCCTGGGAGACTCCACGGAGGCTGAAGACTGCGCCCAGGACGCTTTCGTCAAGGCCTTCCAGGCCTGGGAACGATGGCGCCCGGACGCGCCGGCAGAAGCCTGGATCCATCGCATCGCCGTCAACAAGGCCATCTCCTACCGGCGCCGCGCCCAGCTGCGCACAGTCGGCGAGCTGCTGCGACGGCTCGGCAGACCCGTGGGCAGCGCAGACCCCGCCCAGGTCGCGACGCAGCCCGACCTGCTAGGCGCTCTGCGCGCGATTCCACCGAAGCTGGCGGCCGCCATCGTCCTGCGTCACTACCACGGCTACAACAACCGCGAGATCGCCATTGCGTTGGGGGTCTCTGAGCGGACGATCGGCGCCCGCTTGAACCAGGCCGCCGCGCGGTTGCGCGCGCGGCTGGAAGAATCTGATGCGCCTACCTTCTCACTTGACCCCGGTGCCGCGTTGTCTTCAGAGCAGGACAAAAAGAATGCCGAACACTGATCACGATCCAATGGACCCGGGTTTCGAATGGCGGCTGAAGGCCGCCCTCGATCGGATCAGGCCACCAGCGTCACGTCCTCGCTACGAATCCGTATCGATGGGCGGGGTCCGGTCGTGGCGCTTCGCACCGGCTCTTCTTGCGGGAGCGACCGCCATTCTCCTGGCGGTGACAGCCACCGCCACGACCGGGAGCCCAAACCCGGTCGTGTGGACTCAGCGCGCCGCTTCGACCATCGAATCGGTTGGACACGCGCCGGAAGCGAGTCCCAGCCCCGAATCAAGCCCCGAACGGGAAGAGACTCCTGGTGGCGCCGCGGCCGCACAGCCCACTCATGAACCGGAGCACGAGGCGTCGCCGAGTCCCGAGCCTTCCGAGCACTCGGAACAGTCTCCGGAGCCCGAACCGACCACGTCACCAAGCCCGTCGGAAGACCATGGCGGCTCGAGCTCACCGAGCCCGTCACCAAGCCCGTCGGACGATCACGGCGGCTCGAGCTCACCAAGTCCCTCACCCGGCACCGACGGCCACTAAGTCGGACTTCCGACTCTGGCTTGGTCAAGCGTTGGTAGTGGTATGAAAAGACCAATCAGTATCGTCGTCGGTCTAGCAGCAGGGGCCCTGCTGATCGCTGCAGTCGGGGCCTCCGCCCACACTGGGTTCTCTCTGATCAAGGCCGTCGGGGTCCAGCAGAGCCAGTTTGGTGATGAGGCAAGTGGGGCGCGAACCGAGTCGCCCGAGCCTGCCGAATCGCCTAAGACTTCTCCGGAGCCGACAGAGAAGCCTGAAGCCCCGCCTACCGCTGAGCCATCGGAGAAGCCGGAAACCGACGAGTCGGGCGAGCCGGCTGACAGCGATACGAAGTCGAGCCCCGCTCCGACCACGGAAGGTTCGGGTTCAGGCGAGCACGACGGCGGCGGTGATCACCACGGAAGCGGCGACTAACCCTCGAGCGACCACTAAGCAGCCAACAACCCTTCCTTGAGAGGCCGGGCATCTCGCCCGGCCTCTCTCATACCCTCCTGCGCTGTACGAACTGGAACCCGAATCGTCCCTTCACGCACAGGTGCCCGGCCGTGACGCTGTGGTCCAGCGGGGAGGTCACCTTGACAATCGAGTTGTCCTGCACGTGCAGCTCGAGCATGCAGCCGACTCCACAGTAAGGGCACACCGTCTCGGTCACGGTCTGCTTTGACTCGTCCCAGGTTCCCGCCTGGCGCATGTCGTACTCGCTCTTGAACATCAGCGCTCCCGTCGGGCAGACGCCGATGCAGTTGCCGCAGTAGACACAGGCGGAGTCGGGCAGCGGCGCGGTGAACTCTGTGGAGATGTGCGCGTCGAACCCGCGCCCGGCAACGCCGATGGCGAACGTGTTCTGCGCGTCCACGCCGCAAGCCTCAACGCATTTGTAGCAGAGGATGCAGCGCGAGTAATCGCGCACGTAGAGGTCGTTGTCGATCTTCACCGGCTGTGCGACCGTCGCCGCCTCGGCGCCAAAGCGCTCAGGCGTCGCGCCGTATCGCTGCATCCACCCGTGCACCTGCGGCGAGCAGAGCGACATGTCGACCGACGAGGCGAGGAGCTCCAGCACCAGGCGCCGGCTGTGCCGGACTCTTTCAGAGTCGGTGTGGATCTTCATGCCGGCCTCGACCTTTCGCGAGCATGCCGGCACGAGCACGCGCGAGCCCTCGAGCTCCACCACGCAAACCCGGCAGACGTTGACGGGCGCGAGCGTCTTGAGCTGGCACAGCGTCGGCGTGTCGATGCCGACCCGCCGGCAGGCGTCGAGGATCGTCGAGCCCTCGAGGGCGTCCATCTCCTGGCCGTCAACGCTCACCTTCACGAGCCGCCTGGGCATCCCGACGAAAACTGTTTCAGCCATTTAGCACCGTCAGCTGCGTGAGTCCCGAAGCGATCGCGTTCGCGGCGGTCTGGCCGAGACCGCAGATCGACGCGTCGCGCATCGCCTGCGCGATGTCGCTGAGGAGGGCGATGTCTGAATCCTTGCGATCGGTCAGCAGGCGGTGCAGGACCTCTTCCTGCCGCACTGTGCCTACCCGGCACGGCACGCACTGGCCGCACGACTCCTCGCGGAAGAACCGCGCGATGCGAAGCAGGATCTGCTTCAGGTCGGCCGTGTCGTCGAGGACGATCACGGCGCCGGATCCTAGCGTGGCCCCGATCGCGCGCGTCCCGTCGAAGCTCAGGGGGACGTCGAGCTGCCGCTCGGTCACGAACGAGCCCGCCGCGCCGCCCAGCAGCACCGCCTGCAGAGTCCGTCCGGCGCGCAGGCCGCCGGCGAGGTCGATCACCTTTCGCAGGGTGGTGCCCATCGGGACCTCGTAGAGGCCCGGCTCGCGGACGTGGCCGGAGAGGCAGAAGAGACGCGTGCCGGTGGAGTCCGGCGTGCCCGTCGCCGCAAACGCGGCGCCGCCCAGGGCAACGATGTCCAGCACGTTGACCAGCGTCTCGACGTTGTTGACGAGCGTCGGCTTGCCGAACAACCCGACCTGGACCGGGAACGGCGGCTTGTTGCGCGGCTCGCCTCGCTTTCCCTCGATCGAGTTGAACAGCGCGGTCTCCTCTCCGCAGATGTACGCCCCCGCGCCGCGGCGGACCTCGATGTCGAATCGCACGCCCTTGCCCTCGATGTCATCGCCGAGAAACCCGTGGGCCCTCGCCTGCTGGATCGCGTCTTCGATCCTCCTCCTCGCAAGCGGGTATTCGCCCCGGACATATAGATAGCCCTGCTCACACCCGGTGGCAAACGCCGCGATCGTCATCGCCTCGACCACCGCGAAAGGATCGCCCTCCATCAGGACACGGTCCTTGAAGGTCCCGGGCTCTGACTCGTCGGCGTTGCAAACGAGGTGGTGAGGACGGACCGGCGCCTTGGCGACCGAGTCCCATTTGCGCCCTGTGGGGAATGCCGCGCCGCCGCGGCCCAGCAGCTTCGCATCCGTCACCTCTCGGATCACGCCTTCCTGACCAAGCTCGATGGCGCGGCGAAGGAAGGCATATCCCCCGTGACTCCGATAGCTGTCGATGCTGTCGGGGTCGACGGTACCGACCCGTCGAAGCAGTCCCCCGGTCCGCTTAGAAGTGAAGGGCCTAAGCTCCGGCCAAGCCCCGCCACGCAGAATCTCCCGGGCCGCTTCGATCGTCAGCCCTGTCAGCTGCTGCTCGTGGTGGCCCGGCCCGGCCCGCTCCACCAGCCCGGCGGGTGCGCGATCGCACAAACCAAGACACGGGCTGCGATGCCAGGTCTTGCCCGCGGGGCCTTCGGACTTTTCGAGCGCCGCGCACAGAGCGTCCGCCCCGGAGCACTTGCAGGCGATGTCGTCGCACACGTGCAGCGCGAGCGACGGCCTTTCGTCGAGCGCAAAGCGTCCGTAGAAGCTCACCACCCCGTACGCCTCGGCCGGCGGGATGGAGAGCCTCCGGCACGCGTATTCCAGCGCGCCGCGGCTCACCCATCCGACCCGGTCCTGGATGGCATGGAGCACCGGCAGCAGCAGCGGGCGCCGCGAACGCGCGGCGCTGCCTCCGAACGCGATGTGATCGTCCTGAGGCCGGCGTTCGCCTCCCTCCCACAGCGAGGTGGGATCGCCCAGCACGCTGTCGACCCCCGCCGTCTCCTCGGCGGTCGGTGGTCCCCCGGTGGTTCGGATGTCCACTAGGCCCTGGCGCCCGCAGCCAGCTTGTCGATCCTGATCGCGCTCGCCTTGAACTCCGCGGTGCCCGACTTGGGGTCTGTCGCGTCGATGGTCAGCACGTTGGTCGCGACCTGGTCGGGGAAGTGAGGCGTCAGGAACGCGAGCCCCGGCCTCAGCGATTCTTCGAACCGGATCGGCACCTCGACCGAACCGCGCCGCGAGCTGGCGCGGACCCTCTCGCCGTCGTGAATGCCGAGCCGCTCGCCGTCGACAGGCGAGATCAGCAGCGCCTCCTTGCTGCGCAGCGGCGAGGTGTACCCGTTGCTCTGCACGCCGGTGTTGAACGAGTCGAGGCGGCGGCCGGTCGTGAGCCGGATGGGAAATTCCTCAGTCAGGCGATCGACCGGCGGGTCGTGCTCGACGGCGGAGAACGGAGCGAGCACGCCCTCGGCCGGGTCCTTCCACAAACGCGCGTGCAGGAACTGTGTGCCGGGATGCGACTCGTCGGGACACGGCCACTGGATGCCGCCAAGCTCGTCGAGGCGCGCGTAGGACATGCCGCCATGCATCGGCGAAAGGCTGCGGCATTCGTCCCACGCCTGCTCGGCGGTCGGATTTCCCCAATCGCAGCCGAGCCGGCGTGCAAGCTCGCAGATGATCTCCAGGTCGGCCCTGGCACCGGCCGGCGGCTCCAGCGCGCGGCGCACACGCTGCACGCGCCGCTCGCTGTTGGTGACGGTGCCGTCCGACTCAGCCCATCCCGCGGAGGCCGGCAGCACGACATGCGCGAGCTCCGCGGTCTGGGTGAGGAAGATGTCCTGCACGACCAGGTGTTCGAGGTCGCTGAGCAGGCGCACGGCTCGCGTCTGATCGGCCTCACTGCGGGCCGGGTTCTCGCCCACGATGTAGGCGGCCGTCAGCTCGCCATGGTCCATGGCTTCGAACATCTCGCTGAGGTGGTAGCCCTTCGTCTCGGGGAATTGCGCGCCGCCCCACGCCCGCGAGAACTTCTCGTGGATCGCCGGGTCCTGGAGGTCCTGGAACCCGGGAAGCCGCGCGGGGATCGCGCCCATGTCGCCGCCGCCCTGGACGTTGTTCTGGCCGCGCAGCGGGTTCAGCCCGCAGCCGTAGCGGCCGACCTTTCCGGTGAGCAGCGCGAGATTGATGAGCGCCAGGACGTTGTCGGTGGCGTTGTGATGCTCGGTGATGCCGAGCGTCCAGCAGATCATCGCCCGGTCGGCACGCGCGTACTCGAGCGCGACGTCCTCGATCGCCGACGCCGGCACACCGGTCTCCCGCTCGGCGACTTCGAGCGTATAAGCCTCGACACAGCGCGCGAAATCCTCGTACCCGGTGGTTGCGCGGCCGATGAACTCGGTGTTGGCGAGGCCGGCGTGGATGATCACGCGGGCCATCGCGTTGGCCAGCGCGATGTCGCTGCCGACGTCGATGCCGAGCCACACGTCGGCCCACTGCGCCGAGCTCGTGCGCCGCGGGTCCACCGAAACCAACCGCGCCCCATTGCGCACACCGCGCAGCAGGTGATGGAAGAAGATAGGGTGCGTCTCGCGCGCGTTGGAGCCCCACAGGATGACGAGATTCGTGTCCTCAGCCTCGCGGTACGAGCTGGTCCCTCCTCCGGCTCCGAACACTGTCGCCAGACCGGCGACGCTGGGGGCGTGTCAAGTCCGGTTGCAGCTGTCGATGTTGTTGCTGTGCATCGCGACGCGGGCGAACTTCTGAGCGATGTAGTTCATCTCGTTGCTTTGCTTGGAGCAGCTGAACATGCCGAAAGCGTTCGATCCCTTGTCCCTGGCCGTCGCAAACCCGGACGCGGCGCGCTCGAGCGCCTCCTCCCAGGAAGCTGGGCGCAGCCGCCCGTTCTCCCTCACGAGCGGTTCGGTCAGACGGACAAGCCCGCCATCCATGAGAACGACAATATAGGAGCCACCAGGCAAGCACAGAGCGCAAATCGGAGCTCGAAGGGAGAAGCCCGCATCCCGCCGCGATAATCATTGACGAGACTAGCTGACGGGTGCGGCTCGGGCCTCCGCAAACTCGCACGCGTCCGCGATCACGCTAACCGTGTAGCCGAACTCCATTTCTGCTCCACCCCACAGCGACCATGGCGTGCTTGGAGTGATGTCGGGATGTCTCGGCGTTCTCACCGGATC
>Ga0066793_10001363_pt1 | contig 11027 bp, 9 predicted proteins | sample PersoiDNA2013189_FD_83876 | JGI IMG/M metagenome (GOLD analysis project Ga0066793, IMG submission 83876) | Permafrost soil microbial communities from the Arctic, to analyse light accelerated degradation of dissolved organic matter (DOM) -... | ecosystem: Environmental > Terrestrial > Soil >...
CGATTACCCTGCTGAAGTGCAAAAGATCCTGGGTAAATACCCCTCCGATCAAAAGCGGTCGGCGGTCATGCCTTTGCTTTACCTCGCCCAAAACAAGCTGGGTTACCTGACCAAAGAATCGATGGAAGATGTGGGTGAAATCACCGGAATGCAAGTGACCGAGGTAGCTTCAATTGTTGGTTATTACACCCTGTTTCACGATCGACCGGGCGGTCGATATCGCTTGCAGGTTTGCACCGATCTGTCTTGCGCCATGCGCGGCGCAGAGGAATTTCTGCAAAAAATGTGTACCAACCTGGGCATCCGCCTGGGTGAGACCACTGCTGACGGCTTGATCACCATCGAAGAAGTCACCTGCCTGGCCGGCTGCGACCACGCGCCGATGTTCCAGGTGCAGGGTGATGGCGAGATCGTTTACCATGAAAACATGACTGAGGTAAAGGCCATGGCCTTGGTTAACACGCTGCGCGCCGCTGGGAAGGAGGCTGATGCATGAGTGAAATGATTCTGCTCCGCCACCGTGACATTCCCAATCTGAACGAGCTGGATGTCTACCGCCAAAATGGCGGCTTTGAGGCGTATAAAAAAGCGGTAACCACCATGAAACCGGAGCAGGTGATCAGTGAGGTCAAAAATTCGGGCCTGCGTGGTCGGGGTGGGGCTGGTTTTCCCACCGGCGTCAAATGGTCTTTCCTGCCCAACACCCTCTGGCCCCATTATGTGGTCGCCAACGGTGACGAATCGGAGCCTGGGACGTTCAAAGACCGCGAAATATTGGAAGGCAACCCGTTCCAGTTCCTTGAAGGGCTGATGATTGCTTGTTATGCCGCTCAGGCCAACGTGGGTTACACCTATATACGCGGGGAATTCTGGCAGATCGGCCAGTCGTTGGAGAAAAAAATTGATGAGCTTGAAGCTGCCGGGTTCTTAGGCAATAACCTGTTCGGCACATCCTATTCACTACGCCTGTTCGTCCATTTAGGCGCAGGGGCTTACATCTGCGGGGAAGAAACGGCCTTGCTCGAGTCGATCGAAGGCAAACTGGGCCAGCCGCGTTTGCGTCCCCCCTTCCCGGCTGTCGCCGGGTTGTACAACCGCCCCACGGTGATTAACAATGTTGAAACTCTGACCAATCTCCCGCCGATTTTGGACCACGGCTCCGATTGGTTCCATATGTGCGGTACTGAAAAGAGCCCGGGGGTGAAAATATTCAGCCTGTCGGGCTGTGTCAACCGGCCGGGAAATTATGAGCTGCCCCTGGGTACCACTTTCCGCGAATTAATTTATGAATGCGGCGGCGGCATCCTGAATGGGCACGCCATCAAGGCCATTTTACCCGCAGGGGCATCTTCGGCGGTGATCAAAGCCACAGAGGCTGCCCTGGATACCCCCATGGACTATGAATCGGTGGCGGCTATTGGTTCGATGCTTGGGTCTGCTTCGGTGATAGTGGTGGATGACTCGATCAATATGCAGTGGCTACTGCATAAAACCGTGCATTTCTTCCGCCATGAGTCATGCGGAAAGTGCACACCATGCCGAGAAGGCACTTACTGGATGGACCATATTCTCGACCGGATGCTGGCGGATGGTTGTTCGGGCCAGGATGTGGATTTACTGGTGACCGTGGCCAAACAGATCCGCAATAAATGTCTGTGCCCGCTGGGTGAGTTTTCCATTTCCGCCGTCCTGTCGGGGGTCGATAAGTTTGCAGAAGATTTTCGCGTTTCCTCTCAATAATTAGGGGGTGCGGGGTGTTTTGGGTGGGCGAAGCCCACCCACAACACCCCGCACCCCCCTCTATATTGAGGAGTTACAGTTTCGTGTGAGCGGAGTTAATTGATGCCAAAACAGGTAACCTTGACCATCGATGGGCAAGAAATAACCGTGCCGGAGGGCACGTTGATTGTCGATGCTGCCCGGAAGATGGGGATCGATATCCCTGTATTTTGCTTCCATCCCAAGATGGAACCGGTGGGAATGTGCCGCATGTGCCTGGTTGAGATTGGGCGGCCGATCCTGGACCGGCCTACTGGCCAGTTCCAGCGTGATGCGGACGGAGCCATCAAAATTACGTTTGGTCCCAAGCTGGAAACCGCCTGCACCACGCCCGTTTCGGAAGCCATGGTGGTGCTCGCCTCAAGTGATGCGGTCAAGGCTGCGCGCAAGGATGTGGTGGAGTTTATCCTCACGTCTCATCCTTTGGACTGCCCGGTGTGTGATAAGGGGGGCGAATGCCCACTGCAGAACCTGACCATGCGTTATGGCTCAGGGCAAAGCCGTTTCGTTTACGACGAAAAAATACACCTGGAGAAGCACGTTCCTTTGGGCGATTTGATCTACCTCGACCGTGAGCGCTGCATCCAGTGTGCGCGCTGTGTCCGTTTCCAGGAAAAAGTGGCAGACGACCCGGTGATCGGCTTCTACCGGCGCGGCCGGAGCCTGGAGATCCGCACGTATTCAGAGCCCGGTTTTGATTCGTATTTCTCGGGCAACACGACCGATATCTGCCCTGTAGGAGCTCTGACGACCGTCGATTTTCACTTCGGGGCGCGCCCTTGGGAGCTTATGGCTGCTGCTTCATTGTGTACTCACTGCCCGGTAGGCTGCAATATAACTTACAACGTGCGCCGAGAAGCCGGTTCAGCCGGTAAAATGGTGATTAAGCGCGCCATGCCGCGCCAGAATGAGGCCGTCAATGAGATCTGGATGTGCGACAAGGGCCGTTTTGGTTATCATTTTACAGAGAGTGACCAGCGCCTGACCCAACCGTTGATCCGCCAGGACGGCCAGTTGGTCCCGACCACCTGGGAAGCTGCGCTGCAACTGGCTGCCAGTCATATTAAGGATGCCGGCAGCGACCTGCTTGTGCTGGCGGGCGGGCGTCTGGCAAATGAGGACCTGTATCAATTAAGCCAGTTGGCGGCTGCCCAAGGCGGCCGGTCGGTTCTGTATAGCGCCATGGGCGGCGGCGACCTGACCGCCCGGTATGGTCTCAGCCAGGGCAGCAACCTTGGCGACCTCGGAAAGACCAGCGCCATTCTGGTGGTGGCGTGCGATCTGGAAGAGGAGGCCCCGATCTGGTGGCTGCGCGTCAAACAGGCTGCTGAACGGGGAGCGGCTCTTGTGGTGGTTAACCCTCGCGATACCAAGCTGGACCGCGTGGCGACGCACAGCCTGCGTTATGCTTACGGCGCAGAAGTCAACACGATCAAGGCGCTGGCAGGGGCTGTGGTTGGGTCTGAGGATGGCAGCGCCATCTCTAAGGCTGCAAAGGCTTTCGCTCAAGCCGAGAACAGTGTGGTTTTCTTCGGCAGTGAGGGCCTCGGGTTGCCTGGCTCAAAGGCCCTGGCTCAGGCGTGCGCTGACTTGCTAGTGGCGACCGGGCATACCGGGAAACCCAATAATGGACTGGTCGGCGTCTGGTCAGCGGCCAATACACAGGGCGCATGGGATATGGGCTTTCGCCCGGATCAGACCTTAGCGGACTCGCTGGAGAAGTCTGGCGCCGTTCTGGTGGCTGCGGCCGACCCGGCGGGCGATAACCCTGTTCTGGCGGCGGCATTGGAACAGGCCGGCTTCGTGGTGGTGCAAGAGCTTTTCCTGACCGAAACTGCTAAGAGGGCCGATGTGGTTTTGCCCGTGCAGGCATACACCGAACGGGAAGGCACTTTCACCAGCGGTGAACGCCGCGTGCAGCGTTATTTCCCGGCAGTTCCACCCCGCCCGGGTGGTCGCGCTGATTTTGTGATTATTGCCCAGTTGGCGCGCCTGCTGGGTTTGACTCTGGCAGGATCCTCTGCCTCATCAGTTTTTGCCCAGGCGGCCGGGCGAGTTCCAGCTTATGCCGGGTTGTCCTATCAGACCATCAGCCAGACAGCCCCGCAGTGGCCGGATGTCGGCCGCAATGACGTTAATTACGCCGGGACGATTTACGATAATACCCAGGGTCTGGGCTGCCAGCTTCCACTGGTCCAAGACGCTGCTTTAGCGACCACGGATGCTACCCTTGAAGCGGCTAAGCCCGTCCAAGCGGACGCTGCTTCTGCTTCGTTCGCCAGTGAGCTGGATGGGCCCTCGCTCCTGGCAGTGCCGGTGACGCGCTTGTACGACCGCGGGCAAACCTTGCTGCCCACGACGCTGCTCCATCGCCGTTTGGCGAAAGTAGGAATGGTATTTATGAACCCATCTTCCGCGGCTGATCTCAATTTGGCGGATGGAAAAGCAGCGATCATGACGATCGTTGGCGCCACCTGCACTGTGCAGATCGCCCTGGATCCAACCGTCCCGCAAGGCGTCGTTCTGGCCCCGCGCAGTGTGGGCTTGCCGGTGACAGCCCCGGTTAAAGTGCGCCTGGCCCCGCAAGATTAAGCAAGCAGGTTGACACTGCGGCCGGGCTTAGCCTGCTGCAAGGCCCAGCCTGGAACAAGTCCGGATTTAGATCGATCTGGGATAGTTACAAGGATGGTTTATGGAACCTGCTATGATATTGGAATGGATCATCAAATCGGTGTTGATCCTGCTGGTGATGACCGGTGGTTTTGCCTATACCACATTGTATGAGCGAAAGGTGTTAGCTCGCATGCAGGTGCGTATTGGACCCAACCGTGCCGGCCCACTCGGTTTTTTGCAGCCCATCGCGGACGGGATCAAGCTGATCTTCAAAGAGGAGCTCATCCCGGCTAAGGCGGATAAGTTAATCTTTATCCTCGCTCCGGTCATCACCGTAATGCCAGCCCTGGTCATCACGGCGGTTGTTCCCTGGGGCACAGCGGTCAGCCTTTTTGGGCGAACGATCCAACTGCACCTGGCGGACATCAACATCGGTGTTCTGTACATCCTTTCCATCACCAGCGTTTCTGTTTACGGCATTACCCTGGCGGGTTGGTCATCCAATAACAAATATGCCATGCTGGGCGGTTTGCGATCTACGGCTCAAATGATCAGCTATGAGATCGCCCTCGGGCTTTCTTTTGTCGGACCGGTGATGATCGCCGGCTCGATGAGCCTGGTCGATATCGTCAATGCACAGCGCCCATTGTGGTTTATTGTTTTACAACCCTTAGGGGCCATTATCTTCACCATCGCGACCATTGCAGAGGTTAACCGCGCGCCTTTTGATATGCCTGAGGCCGAGCAAGAACTGACCGCGGGTTACCATACCGAATATTCTGGGATGAAATTTGCCCTGTTCTTCATGGCGGAATATATTAAAATGATCGCGGTGTGTATGATCGGCGCCACGGTGTTTATGGGCGGCTACCTGGGTCCATTTGTTGACCAGGTCCCCGCGCTTGGCCCGATCTATCTGTTCATCAAGGTTGCGTTGTTCCTGTTTATCTTGATCTGGCTGCGGGCTACCTCACCCCGCATTCGTTATGACCGCCTGATGACCTTCGGGTGGAAGATCCTCTTCCCGCTGGCATTACTTAACGTGATCCTCACGGCGGTCGGGCTGGTTGTGTTAGGAGGTAAATAATGTTACCCATGATGCGTGGTATGTGGACGACGTTTAAGTCAATGTTTGAAAAACCGGTGACGGTCCAGTATCCGGAAGTCAAGCGCCCGGTGAGAACCCGCTTCCGCGGAAGGCACGTGCTCAAACGCTATGATAACGGTATGGAAAAATGTATCGGTTGTTCTTTGTGCGCCGCCGCCTGCCCTTCGGATGCCATTTTCGTGGAGGCGGCGGAAAATACAGATGAGAACCGTTTTTCGCCGGGCGAGCGCTACGCCAGCACTTACGAAATCAATATGCTGCGCTGCATCTTCTGCGGTTTTTGTGAAGATGCCTGCCCCACGGAAGCGATCATCCTCGAAGATAACTACGAGCTTTCCTTTGTCGAGCGGGCCAAAGCCATTTACACCAAAGATATGTTGTTAGACCCGGTCCCGGATGGTGGAAAGCCCACCCCGCAGAAGGTTGAAGCGGGTATTTATACCCGTTCAGTCCCTGAAATGAAAGACCCGGTGAATTAGGGAGACCTGCTATGAACTTGAATTTAATCCTATTCTTGTTCCTGGCCCTGGTGGCAGTGGTCACGGCGGTTCTGATGCTGATCAATCGCAACGCGGTGTATGCCGCTTTGTTCTTGATCCTGAATTTTTCTTCCATCGCTGTGCTCTACCTGGTCTTGGGTGCGCCTTTTATCGCCTTTTCTCAGGTGACTGTGTATGCCGGGGCAATCATGATCCTGTTCCTGTTTGTGATCATGCTTTTGGGCGCGGAAAAGCTGCCCACAGGCGGGAACCTGCGCTGGCAGCGGCCGGCAGTGATCATTCTGGCGGCGGTCGTCCTGATGGAAACGGCGGCGGTGCTGCTGACCAAAGGGGGAAGCCAGCCGCCCCTTCAGACTCCGGCGGCCAACTTCGGCAACCCCGTGGATGTGGGCATGGCCTTGTTCACCCAATACAGCCTGCCTTTTGAAGTGACTTCAGTCATTCTGCTCGTCGCGTTGATTGGGGCCATTGTGCTGACCAAAAAAGAGAAGCGCGGCTAGGGGAAAAACACTTAGGAGAACAGTTATGGTCCCGATTACCTATTATTTGGGCTTGTCCGCCGTGTTGTTTGTCCTTGGTATCGTCGGTGTGCTGATCCGCCGCAATGCCATCGTCATCTTCATGTCGCTGGAATTGATGTTCAATTCCGCCAACCTGGCCTTTGTGGCCTTCGCGCGATATTACCAGACGCTAAATGGCCAGCTATTCGTCTTTTTCGTGATGACTGTGGCGGCAGCCGAAGTGGCTGTGGGGCTGGCTTTGATGGTGGCTATTTTCCGTAGCAAGCAGACCATTGATGTGGACCAGTTGAATAGTCTGAAGGGGTAAAGCTTTATGAATTTGACCAGCGCTGTATCTTTGGTTCCTTTAGTAGTTTTCTTGCCCCTGGCTGGCTTGTTGATCAACCTGTTGGCGGGTAAATGGTTGGGGGAGAAAGCCGTTGGAACGGTTGCCAGTCTGGCTTCCGGTCTGGCATTTTGTGTGGCGGTACTCCTGGCGCTTTTCCTTTACTACCAACCTGGCGCGGTTACCGTCCCACTGGCCGATTGGATCACCCTTGGCAGTTTGCAACTTGCCTGGGTTTTCCGCGTGGATACCCTCTCCGTACTGATGATGCTGGTGGTGTCAGGTGTAGGCGCCTTGATCCACATTTATGCCATCGGTTACATGCATGAGGACGTACGCCACAATGGCGATCCATCGCGCTACCGGCTCTTTTTCATTTATTTCAACCTGTTTATCGTGGCGATGATGATCCTGGTCAGCGCAGGTAATTACCTCATGCTGTTTGTCGGTTGGGAAGGCGTTGGGTTATGCTCTTATTTATTGATCGGTTTTTGGTATGAAAAAGGCAAAGACGGCATTGGCAATGCCAGCGCGGGTAAGAAGGCCTTCATTGTCAATCGTATCGGTGATTTTGGCGTATTGATCGCCTTGTTTATGTTGTTTGGGTGGTTTGGCAGCCTGGATTTTGATACTATTTTTAGCAAGGCTCCCCAGATCGCCCAGGCAGCGCCTGGGGCGATTCTGGTCATCACCCTGTTCATGCTGTTGGGCGTGGCAGGCAAATCGGCTCAACTGCCCTTGTTTGTCTGGCTGCCGGATGCGATGGCGGGTCCTACCCCTGTTTCGGCCCTTATCCATGCGGCAACCATGGTGACGGCGGGCGTTTACCTGGTAGCGCGTTCAGCGCCGCTCTACACCCTCGTCCCGGCGGCCCAATCGGCGGTCATGTGGGTGGGCGCCATCACCGCCCTGTTTTCAGCCACCATCGCCGCCGGGCAGTCCGATATCAAAAAGGTGCTGGCTTATTCCACCATTAGCCAGCTGGGTTTCATGGTAGCAGCGGTGGGGATGGGCGCGTTTGTTGGGGGTATGTTCCACCTGGTGACGCATGCCTTTTTCAAAGCATTGCTCTTCCTTTCCGCCGGTTCGGTGATCATTGGCATGGAACGCGGCGAACACAATGCATCTCATGCCCATAATGCACCCGAAGGAAAGGGAGCCAGGCAAAAGAAAGACGGCAAACACAGCCAGCCTCACTTCTCGGCTGATCCCGCTTTAGAGGCCGTGCCTTTTGATGCGCAAGATATGCGTAATATGGGTGGGCTGCGCGAGCGTATGCCGCTCACCTTCTGGGTCTATCTGATCGGTGCACTGGCCCTGTCGGGTATTGCCCCTCTGGCGGGTTTCTTCTCCAAGGACGAGATCCTGACCGAGGCCAGCCGCCAATCTCCGGCGATATTCTGGCTGTTGATCCTGGCTGCCTTCCTGACCGCCTTCTACATGGGGCGCCAGGTGTTGATGGTCTTCTTCGGCCGCCCCGTTCAGCCGCCGCTGAGAAAGCCGAAGAAAGCCGCCCGTTGATGACCGTCCCGTTGGTCATTCTGGCCATTCTTTCCGTTTTTGGCGGCGCCATCAACCTGCCCTTTGGTTCTGCCAGTCCGGCCCATTGGCTATCCACCTGGTTGGGGCAGACTCTGCCAAAAGTGCAGCCTGCAGATTTCAACCTGGTGATCGCGCTCACTTCACTCGCCGTGGCGCTCGTAGGTCTTTTTATCGCCTGGTATATTTACGGCAAGAGCCAGCCACTGGGCCGCAAGGGGATCGACCCACTGCAGCGCTTGCTTGGCCCCCTCTTCACCGGTATGGAGCATAAATGGTGGGTGGATGAGCTGTATGCCGCCGCCATCGTCCGCCCGTTCAACGGGTTGTCAACTTTTCTGGCACAGCCGGTCGACCTGGGCGTCATCGATGGAGTGTCGAAGGGCCTGGCGAGTGGGGTCACCTGGACGGCAGCCAAGTTGCGCCGCTTGCAAACCGGTTTCGTGCGCAATTATGCTTTTATGGTCCTGGTAGGTGTGCTCGTGATCATGTCCTATCTTATGTCTGTGGTTATTTTCCGCTAAAGGATGCTCTATGCTTAATGGGCTGCCTCCTCTCATCCTGGTGACTTTCTTCCCGCTGGTCGGGTTTGCCATCATCTTATTCTTGAACGAGAAGCAAAAGCAAGCCATCCGCTGGACGGCCTTGGTCACGTCGTTGATCGATTTCGCGCTCTCCATCTGGGTCCTGGTTAATTTTGTGCCTTCCAACCCGGATGCCCAACTGGTGATCAACCAGTCCTGGCTGCGCGTTGCCAACACGCCCATCTCATTTTACATGGGTGTGGACGGCCTGAGTATCCTGCTTGTCTTGCTCACTACTTTTCTGACACCCATTGCCTTACTCTCCAGTTGGTCAGCGGTAAAGGAGCAGGTTAAGGGCTTTATGCTCTTTTTCTTACTCCTAGAAGTGGGTATGGTCGGCGTTTTCCTCTCCCTGGACCTGGTCCTGTTTTATATCTTCTGGGAATTTACCCTGGTGCCCATGTACTTTTTGATTGGCATTTGGGGCGGCGAGCGCCGGGTGTACGCGGCCTTCAAGTTTTTCCTCTTTACCATGGCCGGTTCAATATTGATGCTGGCGGCGATTCTCTACGTGGGGCTCACAGGAGGGTCATTCTCATTGCCCACCCTGATGGGTAACGGCCTTTTTTCGCCCACAGCCCAGTTGTGGTTATTCCTGGCGTTTGGCCTGGCCTTCGCGATCAAAGTGCCTATGTGGCCGCTGCATTCCTGGCTGCCGGATGCGCATGTTGAGGCCCCCACGGCCGGTTCTGTCATCCTGGCAGGCGTGTTGTTAAAGATGGGCGCCTACGGCTTTCTGCGTGTGGACATCCCGCTCTTCCCCAGCGTAGCGCGCAGCCTGGCGCCCTGGATAGCAGGCCTGGCTGTGGTGGGTATCCTCTACGGGGCCATGGTAGCGTTCGCCCAGAAAGATTTGAAAAAGCTGGTAGCTTATTCCTCAGTCAGCCACCTGGGCTTTGTCATCCTCGGCTTGTTTGCCCTCAACCTGCAAGGGGTCGGCGGCGGGATCATCCAGATGATCAACCACGGTCTCAGTACGGGCGCCTTGTTCATCTTCGTCGGCATGATCTACGAACGCCGCCACACACGCGACCTGGATGCTTTTGGTGGTCTGGCTAAGGTCATGGGGGTCCTGACGGCGCTCACCTTGATCATCACCCTGTCTTCCATGGGGCTGCCTGGTTTGAACGGGTTTGTGGGCGAGTTCACCATCCTGTTGGGCGCATTTAATTCACGCGCCCTGGGCAGTCCCTGGTTCGCTGGCCTGGCGACCCTGGGGGTGATCCTGGCGGCGGTTTATCTTCTGCACATGTTCTAAAAAGTCTTTTATGGCCCTTTGACCATACCTGAGAACAAGCTCCTTAAAGATCTTTCTGCGCGGGAGATCGCGACCCTGGTTCCGCTGTTGGTCATGATCTTCTGGATTGGCCTCTACCCCAGGCCGTTCTTTGACCTGATCACGCCAGCGGTGGACAAATTGTTGGGGGTGTTCAAATGAACCTGACCGATCTGATCGTGATTCTTCCATTTGCATTCCTGGTGGTCTGGGCTATGATCCTGCTCCTGATTGACCTGTGGGTTCGTCCTAAATGGGTGATTGCCGTGTTGGCGGCGCTTGGTCTTGCGGCATCGATTGGGCTGGCCTTATTCCAAGCCAGCCGGCCGCGCCTGGCTTTCAATAACATGGTCGCGGTGGATGGCTTCGCCGTCTATCTCAACGTTCTGTTCCTGGTCTGCGGTCTGGCCGCTATTGCGTTGGCCTACGATTATCTCAAGCGCGCTGGGATTGAACACGGTGAATATTACGTGCTGCTCTTGTTTTCCATCAGCGGGATGATGTTGATGGCCTATGCGGCCGATCTGATCGTGGTGTTTCTGGCCCTGGAGCTGCTGTCCATCCCGCTTTACATTCTGGCTGGTTTTAATCGCGCCCGTCTCGAATCCGAAGAGGCCGCTCTCAAATATTTCCTGCTGGGCGCGTTTGCCTCAGGTTTTGTGGTGTATGGAGTCGCCATGGTCTTCGGTGCAACAGCCCACACCGACTTGAAAGGTATCGTGGCGGTCATCACCGCCGGCAAGGCCATCACCCCGCTGCTCATTGCCGGCGCGGGGCTGCTC
>Ga0066793_10001364_pt1 | contig 11025 bp, 13 predicted proteins | sample PersoiDNA2013189_FD_83876 | JGI IMG/M metagenome (GOLD analysis project Ga0066793, IMG submission 83876) | Permafrost soil microbial communities from the Arctic, to analyse light accelerated degradation of dissolved organic matter (DOM) -... | ecosystem: Environmental > Terrestrial > Soil >...
CGCTAAGGGATCCGCTCCAACGATGTCAGTGAACCGGGCAGGGACGGCCTCAAAGGGTCACGGGCTGGTAACCGGCGACCACGCCGGATCCCGGTCCTCCTCCGCCGCATTCGTGATCCGCTTCGTCCCCGTCCCGTTGGCACTCATCACGTAGATGCTGCCGGGTCCGCTCCGATCACTGGCAAAGGCGATCTTTGTGCCGTCCGGTGACCAAGTGGGAAGAGCCTCGGTCGCGGAATCTCTCGAGACCCGCACGGCGGCAGTGCCGGCCGGTTTCATCACGTAGATGTGGACCTGGCCGGCTCGGTCGCTGAAAAAGGCAATCTTGGTGCCATCCGGCGACCAGACAGGAAATTCCTCTTGCAGCGGATCACTGGTTAACTGTGTCAATCCACTTCCATCGGAGTTCATCACGAAGATTTCGAAATTGGCGCCTCCAATATCTCTATCAAAGGCGATCTTGTTGCCGTCCTTCGACCAATGGGGCGAAAAGTCACTGTCCGTGCCGTTGGTCAACCGCTTCACTCCGGTGCCGTCGGAGTTCATCACGTAGATCTGAGCAACCCCTTTGCGTAGGCTGGCGAACGCTATCTTCGTTCCGTCCCGCGACCAGTCTGGGAACCCATCCGAACCCGAATCCTTCAACAGGAGCTTCGCCCCGGTCCCGTCGGCATTCATCACGTAGAGCTGGAAGGTGCCGCCCCGGTCGCTGTAAAAAACGATCTTCTTGCCGTCAGGCGACCAGGCGGGCTCACCATCGGTCTGTTTGCCGGTCGTGAGCTGGGCGAGGCCCCTACCATCGGCGTTGACGACGAAGATGTGCTGGTCACCCTGGGTTCCGCGAGCAAAAGCAATCTGTCCCTGCTTTGCAGCGGGCGTCGGCGTTTGCGCCGGCAGGTTCGAAGTCCCAGTCCCACACCCTGTGGATGCGAGGATGAGCACGATGGCGGCGAGAGTGATCGTGGTTCGGACGGCGCGGGTAGACCTCTCAACGTTGAGTCCGCATTGCATGGGGAACGATTCTGTACGCAGCGAGACCGCCATGTTTCGACCGCCGACAAGTACCTCCCAAACCATGGTTGAAATCACGCTCACGCCAGACGGGCCAGGCACAGTGCTACGGCTCCGCCATACGGGCCTCCCAAGCGATGAAGAGATGCGGTCGCACAACGCCGGCTGGAAACGGTACATCGGTGCACTGGCCGCCACCTCGAGTGAGACCCCGCGGCCGTTAGCCGGTCGATCCCATACGAATCGCCTCGCCCAGCCGGTCGAGCGAAGCCAACGTCATCGGCAGGAGAACCAGGATCAGGTCGTCCACCGGCAAACCTGAGTAGCTGGTGAACAGATCCTTAAGCCGCTTTGTCGCCGACGGCTGATCCGCCTCAAGCACCTCGATCCCGACCGTGCGCCGAACCGAGCCGGCCTCTCGGTCTTCCGCCGCCAGCGCCTCATCGAACGCAGCGAGCCGGTCGTGCAGTTTCTGGTTCGGCTCCCAGAACCACGCCGTGTTCCACGCATCCGCGTAACGCGCGGTCAGCCCCAGCATCCTCGGCTTGTTGCCCGCGATGAGAATCGGGATGCGCCGCTCAGCCTTCGGCAGCAGCACGGCTTCGTTGGCAGAGTGGAACCGGCCCTCGAAGGTCACGGTCTCGCCCCGCAGCAGCGGCACGATGATCTGCAGCGCCTCCTCGAACCGGCTGACGCGGTGGTCCAGCGGAAAGCCGAACGCCCGGTATTCCTGGTCGTGCCACCCCGCGCCCAACCCGAGGGTCAGCCGCCCTCCACTGATCTGGTCGGTGGTGACCGCCATCTTCGCCAGTACCGCGGGAGGGCGAAACGACGCGCACATCACGAGCTGCCCCAGCTCCACCTTCTCGGTCGCGACCGCCAGCGCCGTCAGCAGGCTCCAGGCCTCATGCACGCCGCGAGGTTCGGTCCCCGGCACGTTCGAGTACATGTGGTCGAAGACCCACAGGGAATCGATACCGATACCCTCCGCATGCTGGGCGAACCGGCGGATCTCTTCCCACTCCGGCGTCCGCTCATGAGAGTCGCCTTGCGCCATTGGAACCACAGTGCCGATGCGCATCCACGCGACTCTATCGGAGTCGCACAGCAGTCTGGCCAAAAGGCTGGCGGTGTCCCGGCTCCGGACCTAGACTGCAGGCCGTGGCGAGCACGGCTAGCACTCGGCGGCGAGGCAGATGAGCGAAGGCGGGACGTCGGCGGGGGAGGAGGCCCCTCGGAGGCGAGCTCCAGGCGCCTGCCCTCAAGGACTTCGCCCTTGAGCTCGTGGTCAGCGCAGCGACCGGCACCGACCTCGAGATCAACTGGTGGCTGCGCGGGACGTCGGACTCCGGCCTGAACCTGCACATCGACCTGCCGACAGAGACGATGTCGCTGGACTGGTCGCCCAATGTTGGTGACGCGCAGGTGCTGGTGAAAGACATCCGGCTGACAGGCCTGCAGTCGGGAAACAGGATGACCATCGGCGTCCTGGCCAATGGCACGAACATCTCGTTGTATATCAACGGCTCGTGGGTGGCCCAAGTGGTTGAGACTCGAGCGAATGGGGGCACCACGCCGGGCTTCTACATGGACGGTCAATCCGGATCTCTCCGCCTCGAGTCAGTGCGCTACTACACGGTCAGCTGACGGGCTCCTTCGCAGCTGTGGTTCGAAGTGCCTGCGCTGCGAGCGCGATTGTGGGAGCAGCTGGAGCAGGCACAGGTGCTCATGAGCACGGTGATTGCGCAGCGCTCAGGACGAGATGCATCGGATTTTGAGTCTCGATCGATCTCAATTGCAGTATCAGATCGCGGGTTCCCAAGAACCTAGCCGGATAATGCAGGCGCTTATGAAGAAACTGCTTTACGCACTGGCCGTCGTCGCCGCACTGGGACCGATCTCCGCTTCGGCAGCGCCCAGCCCGTCACCCGCCCTCGGCAGCCTGCTCGTCGCCCCGCCGGCTGGATACGCGCCAGTGTCCACGGGCACATTCCACGGCCGCTTCGACGCCACCGAATACGCCGCGCAATACGGATCCAAAACGCTGGAGGCTGGAATCACGCTGATACACGACGGCTTCGTCGACGGCTATGGCATGTCCTGGGTCCAGCGTTCCACCGGCCGCGCCCTCATCGAATTTGTGATCGCCTTCGCGGGTGAAAAGGGGGCCAAGAGCTGGCTGGGTTACGAGGAAGCGTCGGACAAAGCCGGTCCGGGCTACAAGCACTCAGACTCGGTGACGGGCATCGACACGTATTACGGGGTCCACCTCATTCTCACCTCCCCGGCTGGCGTCGTCGACGCGTTCTCCTTCGTCAAAGGCAACGACATGTTCGGCGTTGGTTTCGTGTCGGCGAAGGACAACGTGCTGAAGCTGGCGACGGCCCAGACGATTACTCAGTACGCCGCCGCTCCTGCCGAAACCATTCCAAAGGCGAAGTGGCCCGAGAACGCCCCGTCGCAACGGCCGCAGACCAACTTTATTGGCGCGATCATCGGGGCCGTTCTCGTTCTTGTCATCATCGCCGGCGTCGTCCGGCTGGTGATGGTCCGTCGTAAGGGGTAGTCACCCCGGCGAATGCCGGGTCAATGGCACCTAGTTCGAGCGTTTGTCCACGAGTTGGTTGACCAGCGCCTTCACGCGGGCGTCGATCTCGTCCCGGATCTGTCGAACGGTCTCGAGATCCTTTCCTGCCGGATCGACCAAATCCCAATCCTCGTAGCGCTTGCCGGGGTAAATGGGACACGCGTCGCCGCAGCCCATAGTGATCACCACATCGGCCGCTTTGACGACCTCGTCGGTAAGAGGTTTCGGAAACTCGTGGCTGATGTCAATCCCGATTTCTTGCATTGCTTCGACGACTCGCGGGTTGAGCTCAGCGGCCGGAGTGCTGCCGGCCGAGCGCACGCGAATCCTGCCTTCGCCTCGCTTATTGAGCAGGCCGGCCGCCATCTGGCTCCGACCGGCGTTGTGAACACATACGAAGAGAACTTCGGGAACTTCCTTTTGAATCGAGCCCTCCGACCGGGCACTGGCTGGCATGCCTAGGCGAGCAGCTGGGCGAGAAGCTGCTTGGTGGCCGGCGCCAGGTCGGCGCGCAGTCGGTAATACATCCAGATGCCTTGCCTCTCGGCCTCGACCAGGCCGATCTCTTTGAGCTTGGCCATGTGGTGAGAGATCGTCGGCTGGCTCAGCTCCATACCCGCGGTGAAGTCGCAGATGCAAATCGGCGCCTCAGCCTTCCATAGCGACGCGATCATGGTCAGGCGGGTCGGATCGGCTAACGCTTTCAACAGATCGGCAGTGCCCTCTGCCCAGGTCGCGTCGACCTCGGGTAGGCCGCAGCACACGCCTCGCTGCCTGACCACTGGAAGCCCTATGAGCGCCATGGCCCGATAATACCCCAATCCATTGACAAACGTCGATGGATACGTGCTAGGGTGCACTCATCGACATTCATCGATCAAAAGGGAGCAAAGCCGAAATGAGTGAGTTGAGAGAGGCCGTTCGTTCCAGGTACGCCAACGCCGCCAGGCAGATCGCCCTCATTCCGGCCGGACAGACCATCGCGGACGCCGGTTGCTGCCAGGCCGACGGCCCCGATTGCGGTTGCAGCGGCTCATATTCGGCGGACGAGCTGAAAGAGATCGGTTTGAGCGACGGGATCAGCCTCGGCTGCGGCAACCCAACCATGCTCGCCCAGCTGGCGCCTGGTCAGGTCGTCCTCGACCTCGGCTCGGGGGCCGGCCTGGACGTCCTTTTATCTGCGAGGCGTGTTGGCCCGAGCGGTCATGCCTACGGAGTGGACATGACGGACGAGATGCTGGACCTGGCCCAAGGCAACGCGATGAAGGCCGGCGTGTCCAATGCCACGTTTCTAAAAGGGACCATTGAAAACGTCCCGCTCCCCGACGCTTCGGTCGACGTCGTGATCTCAAACTGTGTGATCAACCTCGCGGAGGACAAGGGTGCAGTCATCAAGGAGGCGTTCCGAGTCCTGCGTCCGGGTGGGCTGTTCGCCGTTGCCGACATGGTCGAGCTCGAGCCGCTCGAGCCGGCCCTCAAGAAGAGCCTGGACGCTTGGGCGGGCTGCCTCTCGGGCACGATCCCCATCAACGAATACAGGGAAGCCCTGGTCGCGGCGGGGTTTCAGGATCCCGAGTTTCAGGTCCACGCCACCGAATCCATGCCGGACGTCGACGGCAAGATCGGGAGCGCTTACATCCGCGCCCGAAGGCCGTAGCTGACGCCTGGCGGACCAGGCCGAAAAAGGCATACTGCGAATCGCAGTGGCCGAGGTTGAGGTGCGACCTGTTGGCGCGGAGGAGATGGACCAGGTCCTTCCGCTCATCGCCGGCTATCAGACCTTCTATGGCGCCAAGCCCGACGAACAACGCAACCGCCGCTTCTTCTCCCGCTTCCTTCACCCCAGCGAGGAGGGTCTCCTCCTCGGCGCTTGGGTAGATGGAGACTTGGTGGGTTTCGCCAACCTCTACTGGTTCTTCAGTTCCACGAAAGCAACAGAGACGGTCTTGATGAACGACCTGTTCGTGAAAGAGGGCAATCGAGGGAAGGGCATCGGCAGGGCTTTGATCCAGAGCGCGCTTGACGAAACCCGCCGGCGCGGCGCCGCACACCTCGAGTGGTTCACGGCACCTGACAACTCAACGGCGCAGCGACTCTACGATTCCGTCCCCGGCGCGGGACGCTCCATGTGGTACGCGTACGAGATCGAGGCCGAAACTTAGACTCGCGTCGTTTTCGGCATCAGCGCCGGCTACTTGGCGATCTCCCAGATTCAGATGGGGCTCACTCGGTGACGCTCCAGATATCTCCGACCGTGAACCCTTCAGGGAAAGGGTCCATTGGGTCCAGGAGGTAGTTGGAGACCGCGTAGATGTAGGCCGAGCCCGTGATCGTCGGCACCACCGCCGGGTAGGAGCCAACCTTGGTGGAGCCGATGAGCCGGCCGGTTAAGGTGGTTCCGAGGATGCCTTCGTGGACGAAGTCCTCGTTGAGTCCCAGCCGGCCTTTCGCGTGGAGGACGGCCATCTGGGCGCAGGTCCCTGTGCCGCATGGGGAACGGTCGAGCACGCCGGTCCAGGTGGCGGGCCGATCCCAATCGAAAGCGCCGCTGGAGACGACCACAGTGTTCTTCTTTGCGACTCCGGCCTGAGCGGAGGGGCCGGAGAACTGCATGATCGACACTCCGCTGATTGCCGGGTTCTCAGGATGTGAGACCGGGAGCTGCTCTCGAGCCGCCGCCTTGATCATCTCCCCGACTCGAACCAGGTCTCGGCCCTCGTCAGGGCTGATTCGGAAACCGAGCGGCTCCGCCTGAACAATCGCATAGAACATCCCGCCGTACGCGACGTCGACCTTCACCGTCCCGAACTGCGGAACCTCGACCGGAGCGTCCAGGTGCACAGCGAAGGCGGGCACATTCTCAAACGTGATGCTCTTGGTCCTGCCCGCCTCCACCTCAGCGGTGATCCCCACCAGGCCGGCGGGCGCCTCGAGCATGAACTTTGTCGTGGGCTCGGCGGCCTGGATGTAACCCGTTTCCAGGAGCGCCGTCGCCGTGCAGATGATGTTGCTGCCCGACATCGGAGGGTATTCGGTCTGCTCCATGATCACGAACCCGGCCGCCGCGCGCCGATCCGTCGGCGGCAGCACGACGTTGCAGCACAGGGCGGGATAGCCACGGGGCTCGCGCAGCATCAGCTTGCGGATGCCGTCCAGATGCTGCTCAAAATATGTTCGCTTTTCGAACATCGAGTCACCCGGTACGTCAGGGATGCCGCCAAGGATGACGCGACCCGGCTCGCCGGCCGCGTGAAGATCTACGGCCATGATCATTCGCGCCGAACGCATCAGGTGATCCCCAACTCTCGCGCTCTCATTTCGATGGGTCCATATCAACACGATCCAGCGTCGTTAGGTCGTGGCGCTTGGCGGGCATCTTGGCAGCGAGCGCGATCAACCAGATCGGAAGACACCACCAGATCAAGAGACCAAGGCCCCGGTCACGGCGCGGAGCTTAGCGCCGGCTAAGCGATGGTGGCTTCGATGGAACCCTGGTGGCCTTGGATATGGCCGATCAGCACGCGCTCGATGCGCTGCTGCACGGTCATGGTTCCAGAAGGCAGCTCCTTCGCCATGTCCAGCTTCTCATCAGTGATGGAGCGCAGGTCCTTGGCGATGTGATCCCCGCTGGCCCGCAGCAAAGTCAGTACCTGCGCCTTGGTCGTGTCGGCATATTCGTTGGCGTGCCTGGCGTTTGACTGCTTGAAATCAATCGGCGGCGTCGGCTGGTCTTGGATGGCTGCCTGGATGCGGCCCATGATCACCTTCAGATTCACCGCGACATGGTGCGCAATCACACCCAGGGGCCGGGCCTCGTCCTCGTTATTGATCCGCATTCCTGGGGTGTTCCTACCCCGCATCCGCCACTGCTCGCTGGTAAGCGACTCGACCGCCTGTGTGAAGTTCTCCAGCGCAGCCTCGAACTGGTCGGCCAGGCTTTCCGAACGGGACGTAGAGGTTTCAGCCATAGGCCCAAAGTAACAGCCTGATCAGGAGACTAGCGGGGGAGAGACTCCGTTCAAGTGTCGATGCCGCCCCCACTCCGGTTTGATCGCCAGGATCTCTCCTTCGTCGCCCCACACCAATCGCCAGCCGAGCTCGTGCACGAATCGGTGATGGCGCCGGCACAGCAGGCACGTGTTGGCAAGGTTCGTTTCGCCGCCGTCGATCCAGTGAACCAGATGGTGGCCGTCGCACCAGTCGGCCGGCCGGTCGCAACCGGGGAACCGGCAGCCTCGGTCGCGGACGACCAGCGCGCGCCGGAGGGCCGGCGGGATGGTGCGGGTGCACCGGCCGACGTCGATCGGCTCGGAGTTGGGAGCGAGAAGCACTCGGGTCATCGCGCTGTCGCACGCCAGCCGCCGCGCCGCGTCCGCAGTGATCGGCTGCGACCACTCGAGGTCGGCTGCGGGAGCGCCAGGCGCTTTCGTCAGCGTGGCGGCTGAAGCGATCACCGAAAGGTGAGGCTTCTGACCGGCAACCTCGGGCAGGGTGCCTGCATCGAGTTGCTTGCGAGCCATCTCGACCAAGGCATCGGCGCGGCGCATCGATCCGCTCCGTTCGTCGATACCGTTTGCCTCGAGTGCGTTGAGCGCCGTCCGCAGCGTCGCGCCACCCTCGGCATCCAGCCGGGCGTCGAGATAGAAAACGCCATCCAGCGTCTGGCTGAGGTGCAGGTAGCGATTGTCGTACTGGTCGTTGGAGTGGGCAAGCGTGCCGTCAGGATCTATTGAGTACCGCAGCCGGCGTGTCAAATAGCTCAGGTACTTCGGGTCGAGGTTATGAGCGGCCCGAACGAGTCGAGACTCTTCCTCGACCATGGCCTCAGCGCCAACTTCGGTGACAGAGCGTGCAATGACGGCGGCGTGGTGGAAGCCGATGTCACCAGAAGCGAGCGCGGCGCTGGTCTGTGGGAGCGACGGCAGGTTGCGAGCCACCTCTGAGTGCTGCATCGCGACGCCAGGCATCAGCCGGCATGCGCGGCGCAGCCACGAGATGAGGCTGACAAAGCCCAAGGTGACGTAGCCCCGGCGCTTGGAGAAGAGGCCAAGCCGCCGGCTGAACTGAAACTCGAGCCGATCCATGTTTCGACGCAGCTCGACCATGTCCTCGGCAAGGGCGGTGTCAGTGAGCGGTTCGATGTCCTCGTTCTCGAGCTCTGAAACGACGCCTTGCAGCTGTTCCGAACGCATGTTCGTAGCGTATCGAGTTCAAAAGCCATGTCAACGGCCTTAACAAGGCAGAAATCGCCCGGGCGCTAACGCCCTGACGACGAACTGCTCGTCGGCGGTCCACTCCAAGCTCGACTCCGGGACTCTGGTGGTGACCATCCGCCCTCGACTGCGACTTGCGTAGGCGGTTCAGGCACGTCGGTCAGCCACCGTTGCAAATCAGCTCGGCCGTTCTTAGATACACCTGCACGCACGCCTCCAGCGATGCCAGGTCCACCCACTCCACGTCCGCATGCGCCCCTTCTCCCGACGGACCAAACGCCACCGTCGGAATGCCCACCGCATTGCTCAGTGCCATATCCATCCAGTACGCGACGCCGATGACCTCCGGCTCCCGCCTCAGCACCTCCGTCGCCGCCTTCTCCACCGCCTCCGTCACGAAGCTGTCTGCGCCGAGCTGCGACGGCGGCCGCTCCAGCATCAGCCGGACTGACGCCTCCAGCTCCGGATCCTCCGCGCGCGCCGCCGCGATCAGCGCCTCGACCTCGCGAAGCGCGCTCGCGCCATCCTCGCCCGGTATGGTTCGCCGCTCCAGGGTCACCACGCACTGCACCGGGTACGTGCTCAACTCCTGACCGCCCTCGATCAGCGAGGCGTGGATGGTCCCCGTCCCCAACAGCAGGTGGCCCCGACCCGCACGCAGGCGCCGGTCCAGCTCCAGCACCCCTGTGAGGATCTGCCCCATGTGCGCAATGGCATCGACGCCGAGGTCGGGCCGCGACCCGTGGGCGGCCACCCCGCGCGTCTCGACCTCCAGCCACGCGAACCCTTTGTGCGCCAGGCACAGCCGCATCTCCGTCGGCTCCGTGACGATCGCGGCATCCGCTTCGACCCGCTTGAGCACCGCCGCGGTGCCCACGCTCGCGACCTCCTCATCCGCCACCGCGGCGATGATCACGTCCCCATGGAGCTTCAGCTTCTTGGCCTCGCGCGCCGCGATCATGATCGCGGCAAGACTGCCCTTCATGTCGTATGCGCCCCGCCCGTAAACGCGGCCCTCGCGCACCACGGGCACGAACGGATCCTTCATGCCACCCGCGCCAACCGTGTCCATGTGCGCGTTCAGCATCAGGCTCGTTCCGCCGCCGGCCCCGGACAGCATCCCGATCACGCTCGCGCGTCCCGGCACCGGCTCGACCACCTGCACCGCCAGCCCCTCCGCGGCGAGCCATGCAGCCACGAAGGCGGCGATCTTCGACTCCCCGCTACCGGTGGCGACGAGATCCGGGTTCACCGACTCGATTGCGACCAGCTCGCAAACCAGTTTCTGAAGGTCGCCCGCCAAACCCATCTCGGCCGATTCTAGGCCCGTTATGAAACACCCCCGTCAGCAATAAAGGACGAGGGCCCTGGTGGGGGGCCCTCGTCAACGCTAGCCGTGAACCCGATTAGTCGTCGTCCTCTTCGTCCTCGCTCCGATTCGACATCGCGAACCAGGCGCTGCCGGCGCTGGTGACGAAGACGATCGGATGCCCACAATGGCGGGGCAGCGCAACCGTGTCATTAATGGTCGAGTCGCCGGCGGAATTCGTGTCGAACACTCCTGTGCTGGCGTTGACGATTACGTGGTGTTTCGTCACGCAGCTCACGATGGCCTTGAACTTGGTGAGCGGGTTGACGTTGCCAAGTTCGGGGATGACCAACCCGGTGACGCTCACCATCACGTGGCCGTCCCTCGATACCAACCCGCTGCCTGATGTGATCGCCCAGGCCTTACCACCGCCGACAAGACCCCGATCGTTCACCGTCCCAACGGCAGCGCCGGTGACAGGCGTCATCGAGCTGAACTGCAAGACGCGGTGATCCTCGTGCGCGAGAACCGTGGCGCTCCCAGCCGCCACAACGCTCAGCGCGCCCAAGGCGGCCACCAACAGCTTCCGGAAATGCCTCATGGCACAATGCCTCCCAGTGGCCGCGCCGCGCGAACCCCAAGCCTCGGAGTCCGCCAACCCTTCTCGATACCGGGCCGGGTTACCCCACACGCCTGGCTGAAAATCTGCCGCATTTCTGCGTAATTGCTTGACTCGCGGCGACCCAACCGCTACAAACCCGGTGTGCCTTTCACTCGCTCCATACCAGGAGTCAGACCATGAGTACCTCTAGATCGTTCCTTGCGGCGATCGCCGCTGGTTTCCTCATGGTCGCATGCGGCGGCGGCAGCTCCGGAACTGCCACCGTGCCAACACCGTCTCCTTC
>Ga0066793_10001365_pt1 | contig 11024 bp, 10 predicted proteins | sample PersoiDNA2013189_FD_83876 | JGI IMG/M metagenome (GOLD analysis project Ga0066793, IMG submission 83876) | Permafrost soil microbial communities from the Arctic, to analyse light accelerated degradation of dissolved organic matter (DOM) -... | ecosystem: Environmental > Terrestrial > Soil >...
GCGGGTCGCCCTCAATGATCGAGCAGACAAGCGCGGCCATGCGTTCTTCCTCCACGTAGCCATTGGCGGGATTCTCTGGAAGAGTCACTGTTTGTGGCGTAAAATCTAGGTTGGAAACACTTATGGTCAGGAGATAACCATGGCAAACGGCAGCGACTCCCCTTTTCCCCTGAGTGAAATGATGACACAGGGTTTTGAGCAAACGCGCAAGGCAATGGCGAGCTATCTTGATTTCTTCCAAAAAAACATAAAAGCCTCGCCATTGCTTGAAACCGATCTGAATAAAAAAATGAAAACTTACATGGAGCAAAATATTGCCGCTGCTTCTGAGTTTGCACAGAAAGTAAGCAAAGCCAAGGATTTGCAAGACTTCTGGCGGATTCAGACGGAGTTCATGCAAGCGCAATGGAAGGCTTTCACTGAGCAGATGAAGGACCTCGGCGAGACAGCGGCTAAGAGTGCACCGAATGTGATGAAGGGTTTGTCCTCTTAGGTGAGTTGTTTCAATAATCGCTGACGGCTCTCATGAAGTGACAACCGCTTCCGTAGCGAACTGCCCCGATCAATCTTGGTCGGGGCTTTTCTGCGGGTGAGCATGTCCCGCCCCAACATAATGTCTCCGTTGAGCTTCCCGTTAGTTGGGGCGAGATAGCACAGCCATTTTAGACCGGGCGCGTTCATCGGACCTTGATGTTGATCCATGTCAATGCGTTTCACCCAATTCCGGAATGGCAATGGGGGGTAATGACAAACGAAACAATCAAACAAGCCGCTGCCACTCCGCATTGTTGGTCATGCAAAGCCGAAATTGCCTCGTCCGATAGCTTTTGTCCGCATTGTGGAGCTAAGTTGACGGCTAATGGGAGCGGGGCGGAGGAAAAACCCCAAGTGCTGCCCGATTCAACAAGCGCCGACTATCAAACGGAGGGAAAATCCAAGCAACGAGTGGCGGACGCGGCGAAAAAGTTCGTTAACGAGCAAGCCGCAAAAATAGCTGCTACACAGATCGCCAAGAAATACTCAATAGGGGCTGATAAAATACGTTTAGCTATATACTGCTGTGCTGGAATTATTGGAATTGTATTAATAATTATTATTTTCGGGAGCTACTAAATCAGGTTCATTTGGGCGCAGTCGTCTTTGTTGAATCCAAACAGCGGATGCCCTTGGGCTGGCAAGCAATGCCAATGTTGGAGCAAGCAGGCTCAACCTTCTCGTCACGTTTACAGGTGACGCAGCCGTCCGTCCAAATCGATTATCCAGAAGAAAGCATTAAGCGCGATTGTCCACAAAAAAGCACGAAGTGTGGCCCCCAATACGCCGCGCCGCCCGAGCTTGTGACGATCTCCGGCAGCTGCTTGGAGATAATTATCGAGCGCCGCCCGGACGGATTTGATTTGCTTAACGTCTACGACACCATTGCCAACTTTTTGCAGGGCGTCTCTTGCGAGTTCGAGTATCTCATCTTCACGGAGAAGAACGTCTTGAACTTGCGGATGTGCAGCACTTCCGCGGATCTGAACGAGTCTAAGGTGCCCACCGAGCGTGCTACATAGTGGGCTAGCAATAAGCAGCAGAACTGGCAGGAACAAGGGCGCTGGGTCCTTGCCGGTGGCCAATGAATAGACTCCGAGCGCGACAGGGAGAAAGGACGCGAGCAAACCGTTGAGCAGCTCATCATGCTTAGCTACTCTTGCCGCCACGTAGCCGCCCAGGACTGAGCAGGCGAGACCAATGAGCGACTGGAGCCCATATAGGAGAGGATTGGCCCGGATAGCCGCCATTACCGCGGCCTGTAGCGGGTCTTTGGGTGTACCGGTCAACTCGGTCGCGATCAGGTAGACGATGAGCGGAATAGTGAGAATCACTGTGGCAACAATGTCTGTAACGCCACCGACCACCACCCCCTTGACCGATATCTTGTTCATACACCCTCTATTGTTTTAGCTAGGAGATTTGGCAACGGCGCTGGTGATTGGGCCTAGGACTATATCGGTCATCTGATTTTCATTTCCCATGCGTGCACATCCCGATCTGGGCTCGATCATCGGCGCGGGAGTTTCCGCTGCCAAGTCCGTCGCACCGCGTCTTAAAGTCCGCCATCGCTTCCTCGCGCGTCGCCGCATAGCCGCGATCATAGGGCGATTGCGGGACGCGCGCCGTGATCGTCCAAAACCAGGGCGTGTCTCGGCTGGCCGCGTGCGTCCACATGATGCGGCCGACGTGTTGGTCGCCATTGATCACGTCATAATCATCGTCTGACCATTGGCCGTCCGGGCGGTGCTTGGAGGCGCGTTTCAGGATGAGCATCGGGTCCACTGCTGAAATTAAGAATTGATTAACCATAAGCCGGTAGGAATTGGCCACTATCCTCCCCACCTACTTAGCCCCGCTTCGGCGGGGCTTTTTTTATCTGCCCCCGTCGAGTCTGCCGACGTGCAAGTTCAAAGGACGATCCCCTTTAGCCAATCCCGAATTACAATTTGAACTGGTCCGTTTTGGATGAAAATTAAGGTGCGTGGCGCAAGATACACCGTGTCCTGAGCCAAAACGCTGACGCAAAGCGTCAGGAGGCGAACGATGCGCGAACTAATGGGAAAAATACCGACTAAAGATCCCAATGTCACCGAAGTGGTCTATCTCTCTGAGCTTGTCCGTTGCCGTGAATGCCAGAGGACGGTGCCGATGGGTATTGAGGTGATCACGTTCAGAAAAGATGGAGAGTCCAAAAAGGTTCTCAGGCACGAATGCTACTGCCGCGCACATGGTGTTGATTATGAAACGAGGGTGCAAGGTCTGGCGGTTCGCCCTCATGCTCAGCGTCGGCGGGAGTCGGATTAACGCATGAGCGGGCTGTGTGGCTGCGGCGCCATCTGATGGGCGGCGCGCTGAAAGCTCGCGCTCTAGTCGAGAAGGTGGCGGCGGCGATCCTTAAACGGCTCGCGCCATTCGGTCCTGGTTTGCGCTGAGCGTGCAGACGGTGGCGCCGACATCGAGGCGTCGTTCGAATTGCCACTACCCGTTGTCGGCAGCCTCGACGAGAACGCGGTCCGGGAGATGTTTCTCGACGTGCCTTCTGGCGCAAGGTACTAGTCGGCGCGGCTTTACGGAAAGTTTCCACAGCAAATCCAAAAAAAGCCACAAAACAAACATCCCATAAAACCTGCTTACGCTGTGCGTCGCTTGCTTGCACCAGACTTCCCGCGCGCGCTTGCGCCAACGAGGAGCCGATGCCATGTGGACCACGCTGTTCACCGTCACCTTCGTGATCGCTGCCGGCGCCGTATACTTGGCCGTGCTGTCTCAGTTTGATTAAGGCAGGCGCTGGGGCGTCAAAAACGGCAGTGCCTAATTTCACCACCACTGCACCTAAAACTCCGCAGCCGCCTGATCAAAACACCTGATCGGATTTCGGAGAGACCGCCGCGAGGCGGTCTTTCGCTTTGCGCTCAATGATGGAGGGCCGGGCGTCATGCGCTCGGCCCTTTCTCTTGTGCGGCGCAGAATAAATAATGTATCGGAACGCTCAGACGCCCCACAAAGAGGCGCTTCTTGCTTCCGCAAGCTTAGGGATCATTCCGGAAGACCGTCCCGCTGCAACTGGGAACGCACGCTCGGGTCGGGCGCTGCGCCGATCAATTTGCCGTCCGGTCCGACGACAGCATTGGCGCCACGTGCTTGGTGATATGCTTGCTCAGCCGGCGCCGCTCCTTTGTGGACCGTGCGAGCAAGTTCCGACGTAGCGATCAAGGCCACCGCACCAATGGCTGCCGAGAGAAGTTTCATTTTGCGCGATGTCATTTAGAACCCCGCTTGAGTACGTCGCTGAGGTGTTGGAATTAACAAGGTTATTGCAATGCTCAAGATGGCCTGTGCTCACATTAAATTGTTCTGTTAGTGTAATTAGTTGATGGAATACTGCGATGCAGAATTTAGAGTTTTGTTTCGCTAAAAATTATTGGGATTTTGTTGTCAAAGGATGGCGATGACCCAGCTTCGCCGGGTCAAGCTCAAGCTTCCCCGGTGGTGAACTCCGTCAGCGCAGCGTTACGCAAGCGCTCGCGATCACGTTCGCCCTGAGCTGCGGATTTGAGGATGCGTTCGGCCAGCGTGCTCTTGAGCATCGTGGCCTGCTGCTCCGGCCGAAGGCAGTCCCACGCATCGTCCAATGTTTCCCTTAATAGAGCGACGGTTTCGGGATCAAAATACGTAGGCTCTTTGCCATCCATGGATCACCTCTCATGCTTGGTTCCCGGCAAAAGGATTGCCCGTGAAGGTGACCATAGTCTGACAATTAGATGACCCTGCAGGCAGACCCTAGCGAATTAGCCTTATCTTTTTAGGTAAATTGTACTGCGAAATTGAAGCGTGTTTGATCTCCATATAACTTCAATATTGTCGCCAAAAAACCAAACAAAGTGGCGACCTCAGAGGAGGCGCAGCAATGGATTCCCGTGCAAAGCTCCTTCACTTGAAAGATTTTCGCATTCACCGTCGGTGTCGGCAGGTTGACCCCCTTCGCTTGAGGGATTTTCACATTGACGAGCACCATCGGCAGGTTAACCAACTTCAAGCAATGATCGCCGATTTTGAGCGCTTGGCCGCAAATCTCGAACTCGAAATTCAGACTGAGGAAGATCGCACGAGGATTCATGACCCTGCGCATTTCGCCTATTCGCCCTTGGCGAAGGCAGCGTTCGTACGGCGCGAGAAACTCAAGCAATCGATCGCTCGACTCAAGATACAGCGCGACGCAGCTAGGACGGCCCTTAGTGTAGCGGTTGGGGAACCGGAGGCGGCTGCCCCGCTGAAAGAAGGCGGAGAAGCCGAACAAGTCGACAACAGGAATCACGCCGCATAATCTGAACCGCTCTTTCTGTAAGTCGCCACTAAATCTTTTGCGCTGCCGCCAGCCTAGGCCGACGCAAAACGCTCTAAGAGCGCGTACGTCTTCGGGAGCATTAAGGTTGCTTCGTTACCGTGATTCTGAAACGCAATTGAAGCTGCAAGAACGCCGTTTATCCTCGCGCGTCCGCCGAGATTTTCGAGAAAGCCCGGATTTCAGCGAGGCCGCGCATGATCGCAAGCATTCACAACGTTGCTCGGGCGTTGTACCCGAAAAGACCCTCGTGGGAAGTCCTCTGGCATCCTTGGACGGTCGTCGGGTCTAGGCTTTTTTGTAGATCCCGTATCACTAATTACGGCTGGTTGGTGTTATGCATATAAAGAACCTCACGTTATATTCGCTCTCATATTTTGTGGGCGTTGCCAGTTTAGTAGTTGCGGCACACCAAGCCGCTCCCACGTTACGCTTCGAGGATACAAGTACTGAGAGCGCAATAATTTCTGACCAAGTCGTCAATCGGTCGGTTAAGGGCGATAGGTTACCAATTAAGCAAAAGGTACCTCGGGCTAATGACAATGTGCCAACACGAATTGCGCCAAGTCCAGAAATCAAAATCGGGTGTGAGGGTCCAATTGAGGTGAATGGCCGCTGTTTTGCCGACGCTGGCCAGCGTCGGCAAAACAGCGGCCATTCACCTCAATTGGACCCTCACACCCGATTTTGATTTCTGGACTTGGCGCAATTCGTGTTGGCACATTGTCATTAGCCCGAGGTACCTTTTGCTTAATTGGTAACCTATCGCCCTTAACCGACCGATTGACGACTTGGTCAGAAATTATTGCGCTCTCAGTACTTGTATCCTCGAAGCGTAACGTGGGAGCGGCTTGGTGTGCCGCAACTACTAAACTGGCAACGCCCACAAAATATGAGAGCGAATATAACGTGAGGTTCTTTATATGCATAACACCAACCAGCCGTAATTAGTGATACGGGATCTACAAAAAAGCCTAGACCCGACGACCGTCCAAGGATGCCAGAGGACTTCCCACGAGGGTCTTTTCGGGTACAACGCCCGAGCAACGTTGTGAATGCTTGCGATCATGCGCGGCCTCGCTGAAATCCGGGCTTTCTCGAAAATCTCGGCGGACGCGCGAGGATAAACGGCGTTCTTGCAGCTTCAATTGCGTTTCAGAATCACGGTAACGAAGCAACCTTAATGCTCCCGAAGACGTACGCGCTCTTAGAGCGTTTTGCGTCGGCCTAGGCTGGCGGCAGCGCAAAAGATTTAGTGGCGACTTACAGAAAGAGCGGTTCAGATTATGCGGCGTGATTCCTGTTGTCGACTTGTTCGGCTTCTCCGCCTTCTTTCAGCGGGGCAGCCGCCTCCGGTTCCCCAACCGCTACACTAAGGGCCGTCCTAGCTGCGTCGCGCTGTATCTTGAGTCGAGCGATCGATTGCTTGAGTTTCTCGCGCCGTACGAACGCTGCCTTCGCCAAGGGCGAATAGGCGAAATGCGCAGGGTCATGAATCCTCGTGCGATCTTCCTCAGTCTGAATTTCGAGTTCGAGATTTGCGGCCAAGCGCTCAAAATCGGCGATCATTGCTTGAAGTTGGTTAACCTGCCGATGGTGCTCGTCAATGTGAAAATCCCTCAAGCGAAGGGGGTCAACCTGCCGACACCGACGGTGAATGCGAAAATCTTTCAAGTGAAGGAGCTTTGCACGGGAATCCATTGCTGCGCCTCCTCTGAGGTCGCCACTTTGTTTGGTTTTTTGGCGACAATATTGAAGTTATATGGAGATCAAACACGCTTCAATTTCGCAGTACAATTTACCTAAAAAGATAAGGCTAATTCGCTAGGGTCTGCCTGCAGGGTCATCTAATTGTCAGACTATGGTCACCTTCACGGGCAATCCTTTTGCCGGGAACCAAGCATGAGAGGTGATCCATGGATGGCAAAGAGCCTACGTATTTTGATCCCGAAACCGTCGCTCTATTAAGGGAAACATTGGACGATGCGTGGGACTGCCTTCGGCCGGAGCAGCAGGCCACGATGCTCAAGAGCACGCTGGCCGAACGCATCCTCAAATCCGCAGCTCAGGGCGAACGTGATCGCGAGCGCTTGCGTAACGCTGCGCTGACGGAGTTCACCACCGGGGAAGCTTGAGCTTGACCCGGCGAAGCTGGGTCATCGCCATCCTTTGACAACAAAATCCCAATAATTTTTAGCGAAACAAAACTCTAAATTCTGCATCGCAGTATTCCATCAACTAATTACACTAACAGAACAATTTAATGTGAGCACAGGCCATCTTGAGCATTGCAATAACCTTGTTAATTCCAACACCTCAGCGACGTACTCAAGCGGGGTTCTAAATGACATCGCGCAAAATGAAACTTCTCTCGGCAGCCATTGGTGCGGTGGCCTTGATCGCTACGTCGGAACTTGCTCGCACGGTCCACAAAGGAGCGGCGCCGGCTGAGCAAGCATATCACCAAGCACGTGGCGCCAATGCTGTCGTCGGACCGGACGGCAAATTGATCGGCGCAGCGCCCGACCCGAGCGTGCGTTCCCAGTTGCAGCGGGACGGTCTTCCGGAATGATCCCTAAGCTTGCGGAAGCAAGAAGCGCCTCTTTGTGGGGCGTCTGAGCGTTCCGATACATTATTTATTCTGCGCCGCACAAGAGAAAGGGCCGAGCGCATGACGCCCGGCCCTCCATCATTGAGCGCAAAGCGAAAGACCGCCTCGCGGCGGTCTCTCCGAAATCCGATCAGGTGTTTTGATCAGGCGGCTGCGGAGTTTTAGGTGCAGTGGTGGTGAAATTAGGCACTGCCGTTTTTGACGCCCCAGCGCCTGCCTTAATCAAACTGAGACAGCACGGCCAAGTATACGGCGCCGGCAGCGATCACGAAGGTGACGGTGAACAGCGTGGTCCACATGGCATCGGCTCCTCGTTGGCGCAAGCGCGCGCGGGAAGTCTGGTGCAAGCAAGCGACGCACAGCGTAAGCAGGTTTTATGGGATGTTTGTTTTGTGGCTTTTTTTGGATTTGCTGTGGAAACTTTCCGTAAAGCCGCGCCGACTAGTACCTTGCGCCAGAAGGCACGTCGAGAAACATCTCCCGGACCGCGTTCTCGTCGAGGCTGCCGACAACGGGTAGTGGCAATTCGAACGACGCCTCGATGTCGGCGCCACCGTCTGCACGCTCAGCGCAAACCAGGACCGAATGGCGCGAGCCGTTTAAGGATCGCCGCCGCCACCTTCTCGACTAGAGCGCGAGCTTTCAGCGCGCCGCCCATCAGATGGCGCCGCAGCCACACAGCCCGCTCATGCGTTAATCCGACTCCCGCCGACGCTGAGCATGAGGGCGAACCGCCAGACCTTGCACCCTCGTTTCATAATCAACACCATGTGCGCGGCAGTAGCATTCGTGCCTGAGAACCTTTTTGGACTCTCCATCTTTTCTGAACGTGATCACCTCAATACCCATCGGCACCGTCCTCTGGCATTCACGGCAACGGACAAGCTCAGAGAGATAGACCACTTCGGTGACATTGGGATCTTTAGTCGGTATTTTTCCCATTAGTTCGCGCATCGTTCGCCTCCTGACGCTTTGCGTCAGCGTTTTGGCTCAGGACACGGTGTATCTTGCGCCACGCACCTTAATTTTCATCCAAAACGGACCAGTTCAAATTGTAATTCGGGATTGGCTAAAGGGGATCGTCCTTTGAACTTGCACGTCGGCAGACTCGACGGGGGCAGATAAAAAAAGCCCCGCCGAAGCGGGGCTAAGTAGGTGGGGAGGATAGTGGCCAATTCCTACCGGCTTATGGTTAATCAATTCTTAATTTCAGCAGTGGACCCGATGCTCATCCTGAAACGCGCCTCCAAGCACCGCCCGGACGGCCAATGGTCAGACGATGATTATGACGTGATCAATGGCGACCAACACGTCGGCCGCATCATGTGGACGCACGCGGCCAGCCGAGACACGCCCTGGTTTTGGACGATCACGGCGCGCGTCCCGCAATCGCCCTATGATCGCGGCTATGCGGCGACGCGCGAGGAAGCGATGGCGGACTTTAAGACGCGGTGCGACGGACTTGGCAGCGGAAACTCCCGCGCCGATGATCGAGCCCAGATCGGGATGTGCACGCATGGGAAATGAAAATCAGATGACCGATATAGTCCTAGGCCCAATCACCAGCGCCGTTGCCAAATCTCCTAGCTAAAACAATAGAGGGTGTATGAACAAGATATCGGTCAAGGGGGTGGTGGTCGGTGGCGTTACAGACATTGTTGCCACAGTGATTCTCACTATTCCGCTCATCGTCTACCTGATCGCGACCGAGTTGACCGGTACACCCAAAGACCCGCTACAGGCCGCGGTAATGGCGGCTATCCGGGCCAATCCTCTCCTATATGGGCTCCAGTCGCTCATTGGTCTCGCCTGCTCAGTCCTGGGCGGCTACGTGGCGGCAAGAGTAGCTAAGCATGATGAGCTGCTCAACGGTTTGCTCGCGTCCTTTCTCCCTGTCGCGCTCGGAGTCTATTCATTGGCCACCGGCAAGGACCCAGCGCCCTTGTTCCTGCCAGTTCTGCTGCTTATTGCTAGCCCACTATGTAGCACGCTCGGTGGGCACCTTAGACTCGTTCAGATCCGCGGAAGTGCTGCACATCCGCAAGTTCAAGACGTTCTTCTCCGTGAAGATGAGATACTCGAACTCGCAAGAGACGCCCTGCAAAAAGTTGGCAATGGTGTCGTAGACGTTAAGCAAATCAAATCCGTCCGGGCGGCGCTCGATAATTATCTCCAAGCAGCTGCCGGAGATCGTCACAAGCTCGGGCGGCGCGGCGTATTGGGGGCCACACTTCGTGCTTTTTTGTGGACAATCGCGCTTAATGCTTTCTTCTGGATAATCGATTTGGACGGACGGCTGCGTCACCTGTAAACGTGACGAGAAGGTTGAGCCTGCTTGCTCCAACATTGGCATTGCTTGCCAGCCCAAGGGCATCCGCTGTTTGGATTCAACAAAGACGACTGCGCCCAAATGAACCTGATTTAGTAGCTCCCGAAAATAATAATTATTAATACAATTCCAATAATTCCAGCACAGCAGTATATAGCTAAACGTATTTTATCAGCCCCTATTGAGTATTTCTTGGCGATCTGTGTAGCAGCTATTTTTGCGGCTTGCTCGTTAACGAACTTTTTCGCCGCGTCCGCCACTCGTTGCTTGGATTTTCCCTCCGTTTGATAGTCGGCGCTTGTTGAATCGGGCAGCACTTGGGGTTTTTCCTCCGCCCCGCTCCCATTAGCCGTCAACTTAGCTCCACAATGCGGACAAAAGCTATCGGACGAGGCAATTTCGGCTTTGCATGACCAACAATGCGGAGTGGCAGCGGCTTGTTTGATTGTTTCGTTTGTCATTACCCCCCATTGCCATTCCGGAATTGGGTGAAACGCATTGACATGGATCAACATCAAGGTCCGATGAACGCGCCCGGTCTAAAATGGCTGTGCTATCTCGCCCCAACTAACGGGAAGCTCAACGGAGACATTATGTTGGGGCGGGACATGCTCACCCGCAGAAAAGCCCCGACCAAGATTGATCGGGGCAGTTCGCTACGGAAGCGGTTGTCACTTCATGAGAGCCGTCAGCGATTATTGAAACAACTCACCTAAGAGGACAAACCCTTCATCACATTCGGTGCACTCTTAGCCGCTGTCTCGCCGAGGTCCTTCATCTGCTCAGTGAAAGCCTTCCATTGCGCTTGCATGAACTCCGTCTGAATCCGCCAGAAGTCTTGCAAATCCTTGGCTTTGCTTACTTTCTGTGCAAACTCAGAAGCAGCGGCAATATTTTGCTCCATGTAAGTTTTCATTTTTTTATTCAGATCGGTTTCAAGCAATGGCGAGGCTTTTATGTTTTTTTGGAAGAAATCAAGATAGCTCGCCATTGCCTTGCGCGTTTGCTCAAAACCCTGTGTCATCATTTCACTCAGGGGAAAAGGGGAGTCGCTGCCGTTTGCCATGGTTATCTCCTGACCATAAGTGTTTCCAACCTAGATTTTACGCCACAAACAGTGACTCTTCCAGAGAATCCCGCCAATGGCTACGTGGAGGAAGAACGCATGGCCGCGCTTGTCTGCTCGATCATTGAGGGCGACCCGC
>Ga0066793_10001366_pt1 | contig 11020 bp, 11 predicted proteins | sample PersoiDNA2013189_FD_83876 | JGI IMG/M metagenome (GOLD analysis project Ga0066793, IMG submission 83876) | Permafrost soil microbial communities from the Arctic, to analyse light accelerated degradation of dissolved organic matter (DOM) -... | ecosystem: Environmental > Terrestrial > Soil >...
CAGCAAGTGAAGATCCCAGGCATCCTGGTTGATTTTGTGGTCGTCGATACCGAACAGCGCCAGACATACGCCACCGACTACGACCCCAGCTACTCCGGGGAGTTGCGCATTCCCGTCGACGATATCAAGCCACTGCCATTCGGCCCACGGAAAGTAATGGTCCGTCGTGCCGCGATGGAGCTTTTTCCGGGCGCCATCTGCAACCTCGGCGCCGGCGTTTCGACCGGGCTATCGACGATCGCCGCCGAAGAAGGTTTGCTCGACGCGGTGCATCTGACCAACGAACAAGGCCTGATCGGCGGTGCCCCGATCACCGGCCGCGATTCCGGCGGAGCGCAGAATTTTTCGGCGATGATCGATCAGCCGGCACAGTTCGATTTCTACGATGGCGGAGGACTGGATCTGGCCTTCCTTTCGTTCGCCGAGGTCGACGCGCAAGGCAATGTCAACGTAAGCCGCTTCGGCGACAGGATCATCGGCGTCGGCGGGTTCATCAACATCGCCCAGAATGCCAGATGCGTCGTCTTCAGCGGCATGCTGACAGCCGGCGACCTCGACGTTACCTGGGAACAAGGCAACACTGTCATTCGCAAGGAAGGTCGCCACAAGAAGTTCGTTCCGAAGCTGGAGCAGGTCTGCTATAGCGCCAGCATGGGACGCGAGCGTGGGCAGGTTGCGCTTTTTGTCACAGAGCGCGCGGTTTTCAAGATTGGCGCAGAAGGTCTGGAGTTGATCGAGATCGCGCCCGGACTCGACGTTGAGCGCGACGTCATTTCGAGTATGGGCTTCAGGCCGCGAGTTGCGCGCGACCTCCGGCTCATGGATGCGCGCATCTTCGACCCCTGCCTCATGGGTCTCGCTGCGCATGTGCACGGCAAAGCGCGGGGGTATCGGTCGAAGCGCGTCGCGCAGTGGCACGAGGCTCGCAAAGTGGCCGCAAAATGACGAACGCATTGAGGATCACCGGCGCGACGCGTCTGTATGCAATTCTGGGAGATCCCATCGTCCAGGTGCGCTCGCCGGAGGTCTTTACTGAGCGGTTCGCCGCCGCCAACGTGAACGCGGTGCTTGTGCCTGCGCTGGTCCCCGCGGAACATTTCGACAAAATAATTCCGGCGCTAATGGCACTCGGCAATCTGGACGGATTGCTGGTGACTGTGCCTTTCAAGGCTCGCATGGCTCCATTCGCCAGCCGGCTTGGCACGGCCGCCAAGTGTATCGGCGCCGTCAATGCACTGCGGCGAGAAGTGGACGGGTCATGGACCGGCGATATGTTCGATGGGGAGGGGTTTGTGCGCGGCATCGAACAAAAAGGTGAACGGATCCGTGGACGGCGTGTGCTGCTGTTCGGTGCTGGTGGTGCGGGTAGCGCTATTGCATGCGCCCTGGCTGGCGCGGAAGTCGAATCGATCGGCATCGTCGATCCAGATGCGGGCAGGGTCGAAGCGCTTGTCGAGGCGCTACGTAGTGCGTTCCCTGACTGCGAACTGGCAGCCGCCACCTCGAAGGCAGCCGATGTCGATATGATCGTTAACGCGTCGCCGGTTGGAATGCGGCCTGACGACGGAATGCCGGGCGACGTCGGTACGCTTTCATCCGACACGCTGGTCGGGGATGTCGTAATAACGGAGTCTCCCACTGCATTGATTCAGCATGGGCGTCGGCATGGGTGTCGTTGCGTCACCGGGCATGACATGCACTCGGGACAGATTGAAGCGATCATGAATTTCTTTGCACCAGAAACTCGGTCGGCCAGCGCAGCACCAACGCGAAACAGCTGACACCTAACCAAGAGACTTATCCAAATGGCTCATGTACCCGCTGAACGATGCTTGGCCATCATTGAGCTGCTCGCTGACGGTGCCGACGCGATGCCGTTGGGCGACATCGCGGAGCAGCTTGACCTTCCTAAGAGCGGGGCGCACCGATTGCTGGCGACATTGGTGGACTTGGGTTGGGCGGAACAGGATCCCGAGACCAGTTTTTACCGACTGACGATGCGCCTCGCGGTCCTTGGCCAGCGGTTCTACGTCGCTACTGGCATCCCCGACATCTGCCAACCACTCCTCGATCGGCTGGCAAATCAATGCCGCGAGTTTGCGCGGCTGGCGGTTGTCGATGGCGATTCTTTGGTATGGGTGGCGCATGCCCAAGGCGCGAGGAGCGGTTTGCTGTATCAGCCTTCTCTCGCTACAAACACCGTACCGCTATATGCGACTGCGAGTGGCAAGGCTTGGCTCGCCACGTTAAAGACCGAACAGGCCATTCAGAACGTGGTTAAGAACGGCGGGTTCGATGTCGTCGACAACTACGGACCAAATGCCATTCGGTCGATCGACGCGCTGCTACGGGAGCTCGAGGTTACTACGCGGCGTGGATTTGGGTTGGCTTTGAACGAGGCCGAGCCGGGTGTCACTGCTTTGGCGACTACGATTCGATCGGAGAAGGGAGGCGGCGCGGCACTGGGTACCGTGAGCATCGCCGGTCCCAGCTTGCGCATGACCGAAAGCCGAATTCACGAACTCGCACCACTGGTCATTCAAAGCGCGTCTGAATTGTCGAACTTGTGGCCTCTGCGGCCTCGACCTGGCCGGCAAGTTCCGGTGAAAGATGTTGCCGAAGCGGCGTGAGGATTGAACCGAACAAGACATCATGAAAGAGCTGTTTCTAGGCTGCATTGCTGACGATTTCACCGGAGCAACTGATTTAGCGAACAACCTCGTACGCGCCGGCATGCGCGTCGTACAGATGATTGGCGTGCCAGGGGGGGCGCTAGACGCGGATGCCGATGCCGTGGTGGTGACCCTAAAGTCGCGCACGCTGCCCAAGAATGAGGCCATTGCGCAGTCGCTGGATGCGTTGCGATGGTTGCAAGCGCAAGATGCTCAACAAATCTACTTCAAGTATTGCTCCACGTTCGACAGTACGCCACGTGGCAATATCGGGCCGGTGACCGAGGCGCTTATGGATGCACTGGCAGGTTTGGAAGGCGCTGATTTCACGATTGCGACGCCCGCGTTCCCCGACAACCAGCGGACTGTATTCAAGGGACATTTGTTCGTCGGCGACGTGTTGCTCACTGAGAGCGGGATGCAAAATCACCCACTCACGCCAATGACGGATTCCAATCTGGTGCGCGTGCTTCAGGCGCAATGCCGCCGCAAGGTAGGCCTGATTGACTACAAGGTGGTGGCGCAGGGGGAGAGCGCTATTCGCGCGCGCATCGACGAATTGCGAACCCAAGGCGTGGGTCTGGCTATCGTGGATGCGATCTCCAACGATGATTTGCTGCGGCTAGGCCCGGCACTCAAGGGCATGCCGCTGGTGACTGCGGGCTCTGGCGTAGCGATTGGTCTGGCCGTCAACTTCGGGATAGCACCCTCAACTATTGCCAGCGCATTGCCGGTCGCCGCTGGACTAAAGGCCATAGTCTCGGGCAGTTGCTCCCTGGCTACCAACCGCCAGGTGCGGAGGTTTATCGAGACTGGTAATCCAGCGTTCGGCATAGATGCCTTGCAAATCGCTGCCGGTGCCGAAGTAACCGCACGGGCGTTGGCTTGGGCCGCGCCTCTGATGAGTCAGGGCCCGGTGCTGATCTATTCGACCGCTGATTCCAATGCGGTGAAGACTGTTCAGGGGAAACTCGGAGTGCAACAGGCCGGTACCATGCTGGAGGACGCGCTGGCCGCGGTTGCACGCGGCCTGGTGGAACTTGGTGTTCGCCAGATCGTTGTAGCTGGTGGAGAAACCGCCGGCGCCTGCGTACAGGCCTTGAATATCACGCAGATGAAAATCGGCCCGCAAATCGACCCCGGTGTTCCCTGGTGCTACGCCCATACTCACGCCGCGCCGAGCGTGGACCTGCACTTGGCGCTGAAGTCAGGAAATTTTGGCGCCGACGATTTCTTCACCAAAGCTTTTTCAATGCTTACATGACCGAAGTTCAAGCCCGGGAGGAAATCTGTCGCGTTGGCCGAAGTCTGTTCGATCGAGGCTACGTGCACGCCACCGCTGGTAATATCAGCGTGCGGCTGAACGAGTCGGAGGGTGGAGGCTTTCTGATTACGCCGACGGATGCCTGCCTGGGCTTCCTCGAACCCGCTCGACTCGCGCGCCTGGACGTCTCTGCGCGGCAACTCAGCGGCGACTTAGCCAGCAAAACGATAGCGTTACATGTGCAGATCTATGCGGCTGCAAGCCAATTCGATCAAGAAACATGCTGCGTGATTCACACCCATAGTAGGCACTGTGTCGCACTGACACTAAAGCCCGGCAGCCCGGAACTCGTGCCAGCCTTGACGCCCTACTTTGTGATGAAGGTCGGGCATGTACCAGTGATTTCGTACTGCCGCCCTGGTGCGCCCGAGGTGGCGCAGCTGGTGGCACAGACTATCCTTCGCTACGGCAAAGCGGGGACGCCGATTCGCGCCGTCATGCTGGAGCGTCTGGGGCCCAACGTCTGGCACGACTCGCCTGCCGCGGCGATGGCGACGCTCGAGGAGCTCGAGGAAACTGCCCGGCTCATGCTCCTGAATCCATCCGTGTCCGGCGCACTGACGGAAACGCAAATCGACGAACTGCGCCGAACCTTCGGCGCTCGCTGGTGAATGCCATGCCCAAATTTGCCGCGAATTTGTCCATGCTCTATCCAGACCTTGGTTTTCTCGATCGTTTTGCGGCCGCCGCGCACGACGGCTTCAAGGCGGTTGAGTATCTATTTCCCTACGCATTCGAAGCTCGCGACATCGCAACCCGTCTCCAGGACAATGGCCTGCAACAGGTCCTGTTCAATGCCCCGCCCGGGGATTGGGATGGCGGCGAGCGAGGCTTGGCGTGCCTGCCCGAGCGTCGAGCAGAATTCTGCGCTGGCATCGGCAAAGCACTCGAGTACGCCGACGCGCTGGGCTGTCCACGCATTCATGTGATGGCTGGGCTGGTGCCCGCAGGCAGCGCGCGCGAGACGCTATATCCTTCCTATATTGACCAACTGCGCTGGGCATCACTCGAGGCCGCCAAGCAGGACATCGACGTATTGGTTGAGCCGATTAACACGCGCGATATTCCGGGCTTCTTTCTGAATCGCCAAGACCAAGCGCACCATGTCATCGAAGACGTAGGCGTGTCCAACCTCAAGGTACAGATGGATCTGTATCACTGCCAGATTGTCGAGGGCGACGTTGCGATGAAATTGAGACGTTACTTGCCGACCGGCAAAGTGGGCCACATCCAAATCGCAGGCGCTCCGGAGCGGCACGAGCCCGACGTGGGTGAGTTGAACTACCCCTACCTATTCGCCCTGCTAGACGAGCTTGACTACGGGGGTTGGGTCGGTTGCGAGTACCGCCCGCGTGCAGGAATGCAACCTGGCGGTACTTCAGCGGGGCTGGCGTGGCTCAGGCCTTACCTGTGACGCGTTTCCGGTAACGATGCAATGGGAATCGCGCTGGTCACTGGCGGGGCGCGCGGCATCGGCCGAGGTATTTGCAAGGCGCTGGCCAGTGTCGGATTCGACGTCGCGAATGTCAGCTTGGAGACAGCAAAGGAGGCGTCGGCGGCCATGGACGACCTTCGTTCCATGGGCCGAAAGGCCGTCTACTTCCAGCGGGACATCGCGGACACGGACTCACACGACGCCCTGATCGATGCAATCTGCACGGAGCTCGGCACGATCGATTGTCTGGTCAATAACGCCGGCATCACGTCGCTGCAACGCGGTGACTTGTTGAAGCTTACCAGCGCAAGCTTCGACCGGAGCGTGGCGACGAATCTGCGGGGAACTTTTTTTCTCACCCAAGCCGTGGCGCGCACGATGATCGCGCGCAAGGCAAGCAATGAGACTTCGCCGTACCGTTCAATCGTGACTATCACGTCCGCCAACGCCGAGATTGTCGGTCTCAATCGCGGAGACTACTGCATGACCAAGGCTGCGCTTTCGATGATGTCGAAACTCTTCGCGGCCAGACTGGCGCAGGATGATATTCACGTGTTTGAAGTGCGTCCGGGCATTATTCGCACCGACATGACTGAGCCGGCGACTGCAACCTATGATCGATTCATCGCAAACGATGGTGTGCCGCTGAAGCGTTGGGGCACGCCGGACGATATCGGCACGACCGTCGCGACGATTGCCCTAGGCCGGCTGCCGTTTGCCACGGGAGAAGTATTGAACGTCGGCGGCGGATTGCATCTGCACAGGGTCTAAGGCTGTTGCCAAAATGATCTGTGCCGCTGCCTACAAGCTTTGACGGGAAACGTCCCTCGCAGTTTCCCGCCGCCTCGTCGGGCCAAGGAGCGGGGTATGCGGCCCGCCCTTATGCTGACCAAGGCGGTGTCGTTGGCGGACGGGAATGTGAGCGCCATGTTGCGGTGTCACTCCAGCCCCGCGGCCACTCGTTCCAGCGCGCCGACCATTCGCTGCCAGCCGTAGGTCGCGCCCTGGTAGAAGGTCTCGTCTTCGGGCCGGAAGCCCGACTGCTCCATGCGCACGTGCGTGCCGCCTTTGGTCGGCGTCAGCGTCCAGGTGACTACGCTCTTCAATCCATTTGCCGCCTCTTCGCCCGAAGCGTTCCAGCTATAAGAGAGCCGATTATTGGGTTCGACGACCAACACTTCGCAGTCTGTCACGCCGTTCCACTGGGCCATGGGCGTGGCGCGGAAGTTGAATCGATGGCCCACGACCGGCTGGAAGTCGTTCTTCATCAGCCATTCCTCGATCAGCGAGCCCTGAGTGAGGGCGCGCCAGATCTTTTCCGGCGGATGCGGCATCTCGCGTTCGACGACAAGGGATCGCGTGGCGGTGGATTGGGTCATTGGTCCATCCTATTCAACAGGGTTTCGAGGCGATCGAACCGGTCGTGCCAAAAAGCGCCGTAGAGACTCATCCAGTTGATCAGGGGCGCAAGCCCTTGAGGCTCCGCACTGTAGTGGACGCAGCGTCCTTCCGGCCGATCGCGAACCAGGCCGGCGAGCTTCAGCAAGCCCAAATGCTTGGACACCGCCGGCTGCGACACGCCGGCGCGATCCGTCAAGGCGCGGACGGTTTGCTCGCCGTCGCGGACCAAGCGCTCGAAGATCGTCCGACGGGTCGGGTCGGCGAGGATCTTGAGAACCTGGCCAGGCGCGGCGTGCATTCCTAATCATAACTATACGATTATGAATCAGTCAAGCACTGCACATGGACAGAATAGAACGTTCGTTCGATAATGGGCGCCTAGAGAGCAACGGAAAAGCGGCCAACTTTGGACCTACGCAGGCGTCTCGCCATCGTCGATGTCGAAACGACGGGTCTGAGCCCCGCCGACCATCGCATCGCCGAGATCGGAGTTGTCACGGTAGACGGCGATCGCGTCGACCGATGGACAACGCTGATCAAGACGTCCTCGCGTCGCGAATGGGCCTCCTGGATTGTCTCGGAGCCAGGTGGCTCGGACGACATGCCCTCGTTCAGCGACATCGCAGGCGAACTGGCGCAAAGGCTATCGGGGCGGTTGTTGATCGCTCACAACGCGCGATTCGATCATGCCTTTCTCAGGGCGGAATTCGACCGGGTTGGAGTCAGCTTCAATCCGGAAGTCCTCTGCTCGGTGATGTTGTCGCGCAAGTTGTATCCGCACTTGGCGCACCACGACCTGGATTCACTGATCGCGTGTCACGCGCTGCGGGCGGAGACGCGACATCGCGCGTTGCCGGATGCCGATCTTGTCTGGCAGCTATGGCAGGTGATCCATCGCCAACATTCCGAAGGTGTCATTGACGATACGATCAGCAGCCTGTTGGCGGGGCCGGTTCTGCCTCCGCAGCTCGACCCGTCGCTGATCGAACGGCTGCCGGAGGCTCCAGGCGCTTACGTTTTTCATGACGAGCACAACCGTCCGCTCGCGGTCGGCGCCGCCGGCAACTTGAAGCTGCACGTTCTAAACTACTTTCGCATCGATCGAGCGACGGACAAGGCGCTCGAATATTCGCATCGCATTACCAATATCACGTGGCGCGCCACGCGCGGGAAGCTGGGCGCGCAGCTTCATGCGGCGGCTCTCGATGGCGAGGCTTTCGCGGCGGGCAAGCGAAAGATGCAAACTGCGGCCTTTACGTGGCAGTTCACGCCGGATGCGATTCCGAGCGTGGACGTCGTGCCGCTTTCCGATTGCCGCTTCCCGAGAGCCGCTGAATCATTCGGGATCTTCTCGTCCCAACGCAAAGCGCGAAATGCGCTCGTCCGTCTCGCGACAAAACACTGCCTCTGCCATTGTTTGCTCGGAATATCCGGATTTGCAAACGTCGGCTGTCCGGCATGCCCTATCGATCAACCGGGCAGTGCCTGCGTCGACAAGATAAGTCGGAAGAAACAGTTGGTGCGTGTATTTGCCGCCCTCAAGCCTTTGGAGGTTCCAGTCTGGCCCCATCGTGGCCCGGTGGGTATCCGCGAGCGTTCCGAGCTCCACGTCGTCAATCATTGGCAATTTCTCGGAACGGCGCAAAGTGAAAACGAGCTTCACGCACTTTTGGAAAGCCATCCACGCGGCTTTGACAAGCGGCTCTATCTCCTTCTGAACCGGATGCTGTCCGGGTTACCGCAGGGCAAAATCGTAGACCTGTCCCGGTACGAATACGCTGCCGAATGCTCCGCGTCGGTCCCGTCCGACATCTATATCTGACGCCGCGATCATGGCTCGAACCGGCTTTGCGCGCTCCGTGTTTCCGCAACCCTTTCGCGTGCGGCGTTTCGGTGGACCTTTGCACCTGCTGCCTCGGTCACGTCCCCTATCGGCCGTAGGTCGCGGTGAAGCTGGTCTTCGCGAGCATCGCCGTCCCGATTCCCTTGTTCAGCACGAAGCTGTACAAGCCTGCCGTTCCCGTCCTGGGCACGCCGCCTGCCATTTGCACGTCGTCGACACTCAGCGCGTAGAGCGTGAATATATAGCGATGGGGCGGGTCGCCGGCCGGCGGGCATGGCCCACCGTAGTTACCGTTGCCGCCGGTCGTGCCGGTGTCGAGGAAATCCGTGTTGCCACCGAACGCCGGAGCGGGCAGGGTGGCGGGAGTATTGCCGGCACCGCGCGCCAAGCCGGTGGTCGATGGCGGGATGTTGTACACCGCCCAATGCCAGAAGCCGCTGCCGGTCGGCGCGTCCGGATCGAAAACGTTGAGCACGAACGACCTCGTGCCGGCCGGCGGGTTCGTCCAATTCACCGCGGGCGAGATGTTGCCTCCCGTGCAGCCGAAGCCATTCAGGATGTATTGCGTGGCGAATGTTCCGGAGGCCAGGTCCGGGCTGGAAAGCGTAAATACCGGCATCTGGGCGTCGGCATCGCCGCCGCCGCAGCCCGCGATGCTGATGTAGCCCGCGACGACAGCCGAAGAAACCACGAGTGACAGAAACGGTTTGGTATTCATGAGGTGGCCTTTCTACGTCAACAATGAGGGCCGTCGCAGCGACGGTCGGGTTACAACGCCGACATTCCGACGATGTTCAGGTGGGAAGCTCCTTCGTGCGTCGTCTTCACCCTCGCTGGCAGATGCGGAGGGTCGATGGCCCGACGTGCGGGCGTGGAGTGACGCGCGACATCAGCTTAGATACTCCTCCAGGTTCCGCTCTGTCAAATGCTCAGGTTCAGCCGGCGTGCGATCGGATCGTCGCAGCTCGGAATCCTCCCGAATGCGGTGGAACGGTTTTGCCGCCAGCTTGTCGATAGCTGAGCGTGTGGCACGGCGGTTGGCAAGCTCACGGCCGTGCTGCGATTCGACTTGGATGGTCCTGTGCGTCGCTTCGGGGCTTGCACTTTTCCGCTTATCCCCTAGTCTTTTGTAACTGTTAAGCTCTCGTCCCCCATGAAAAAGCCCGCCTCGTTTCATCCCGCTGTCGACCGCTGGTTTCGCAAGCACTTCGCTGCCCCGACGGAGCCGCAAGCTCGCGCCTGGCCCGAGATACAAGCCGGGCGCAACGTTCTGGTCGCCGCGCCTACCGGTTCGGGGAAGACCTTGGCCGCCTTCCTTGCCGCGATCGACAGCCTGGTCCGCCGAGGTGTCGAGGCACCCCTGCCCGACGAGACGCTGGTCGTCTATGTTTCTCCGCTCAAGGCGCTCTCCAACGATATTCAGAAGAATCTGTCCATTCCCCTGGCCGGGATCCGTGAGGAGCTCGAGGCGCTGGACTTGCCGGATGTGGAGATTCGCACGCTGGTCCGCACCGGCGATACGCCGCAGGCCGAGCGCGCGGGGATGCGCAAGCGGCCGCCACACATTGTCGTCACGACGCCGGAGTCGCTCTATGTTTTGCTCGGATCGGAGTCGGGCCGCAAGATGCTGGCGACGACGCGCACCGTCATCGTCGACGAAATCCATGCGCTGGCGGGCAACAAGCGCGGCAGCCATCTCGCGCTGTCGCTGGAGCGGTTGGCGGCGTTAACGACTCGGGCGCCGGCGCGCATAGGTTTGTCTGCGACGCAGAAGCCCATCGAGGAGATCGCCCGCTTTCTGGTCGGAGAAAGCAAGCCCAACGAGGGCGGCAAGCGCAACGATTGCGTCATCGTCGACGCCGGGCACATTCGCACGCGAGATCTCGCGATCGAGGTGCCGTCGTCACCGCTCGAAGCGGTCATGTCGAACGATGTCTGGCAGCAGGTGTATGGCAGGCTCGCCGAGCTCGCGCTCGTGCATCGAACGACGCTCATTTTTGTCAACACCCGGCGCATGGCCGAGCGCGCCGCTCGCCACTTGTCGGAGCGGCTCGGCGCGGAGCATGTCACCGCGCATCACGGCAGCATGGCCAAGGAGCTGCGGCTCAAGGCGGAGCAGCGTTTGAAGCGCGGCGAGCTGAAAGTTCTAGTCGCTACCGCGTCGCTCGAGCTCGGCATCGATATCGGCGATGTCGAGCTGGTGTGCCAGCTGGGCTCTCCACGATCGATCGCCACCTTCCTGCAGCGCGCCGGACGGGCGAGCCACCAGGTGGGCGGCGTGCCGAAGGCGCGCATTTTCGCGCTGTCGCGTGACGAGCTGGTCGAATGCACGGCGTTGCTCGACG
>Ga0066793_10001367_pt1 | contig 11005 bp, 7 predicted proteins | sample PersoiDNA2013189_FD_83876 | JGI IMG/M metagenome (GOLD analysis project Ga0066793, IMG submission 83876) | Permafrost soil microbial communities from the Arctic, to analyse light accelerated degradation of dissolved organic matter (DOM) -... | ecosystem: Environmental > Terrestrial > Soil >...
CCGATTCCCTTGCCGGCGCCCGTAACGACGACGTGCCGGTCGGTAAAACGGGGCATTCCCGAATACTACATTGCTACAATCGCCCCATGAAGACGATTGCCGCACTCGCCGTTTCACTCCTGCTGCTTCCGACTCCGGCCGCCACCGCTGACGATGCCTGGGCCGACGCCGTCGCTCGCCAGTTGCGCGATGCGATGGGAGGCACGGAGGGTTGGAACCGCGCCCGGTTCCTTCGATTCGACTTCATCGTCTGGAAGGACGGCAAGAACGCCGCGAGCTTCTCCCACTGGTGGGACCGCTTCGATGGGCGCTACCGCATGGAGGGAGTCGGCAAGGACGGCAAGAAGTGGAAGGCGGTCTTCAACGTGAATACACGGGAAGGAGACTACTTCGCCGACGGCGTGCGGACGGACGGGGAAGCTCGAAAGAAGGGGCTCGAGGAGGCGTACGACCGTTTCATCAACGACACCTACTGGCTGCTGGCTCCCTGGAAGACAATGGACCCCGGAGTTCATCGCGATTACGTCGGGATCGTCAAAGACGCCGACGGGCACGATTGCGACGAGATCAAGCTCTCCTTCGATAACGTCGGTCTGACCCCCAGGGACATCTACTGGCTCGATGTGGACCGTTCGACGCACGGGATGACGCAGTGGAAGTACGTCCTGGACGGCGGCTCGGGCCCGCCGACGGTTTCGCGCTGGACCGATTGGAAGCGCTTTGGGGCAATCGAGCTGGCGCAGCGCCATCCGTTCCTCGGCAAGCCCATCGAGATCCGTTTCGAGAATCTCGCGGTCTCCGAGAAGACCGACGCCGCCGTCTTTTCGCCCGCGCCCTGACGTCTCCCGCTCGCGCTCCGTAATAACGGTGCATGGAGCGTGCGCGGTTCCATCTTTCCGACGGCCGGCCGCTCGTCTTCGATGCCGTTCCCTCCTCGCTTCTCGGGCGCAGAACCGGCGAGCTCCTGGCCGCGCTGGTCTCGATCCTCCTCCTTCTGCTGGTCCTCGCGCTCGCGCGGTCGGGCGACGGCGTAAGATCGCGGCATGAGGCGGGTGATCGCCGGTCTGGCCCTGCTCGCCGGGACGGCCGCGGGGGCGACGCTCCCACGCGTCGAGCGGATCGCCTTTCCGACCCGGGCGCTCCGCGGCGAGGAGACGCTCATGGTGTACCTGCCGCCCTCGTACGGGACGTCGGACCGAACCTATCCGGCCCTGTATTTCCTGCACGACGCTTTCGGTAGCGCGTCGATCCTCGAGCGGCGCGGCGCGATCGCGCTGTTGGATTCGGCGATGCGGCGGGGCGAGATCTCCGAATTCGTTCTCGTGGCTCCCGACGGGGACGGCTCGTGGTTCTCCAACTTCCACGACGGACGGCGGCGCTACGAGGATCTCGTGACCGTCGATCTTCCGCGGCAGATCGAGCAGCGCTACCGCGTGGACCCACGGGCCGCGCTTCGCGGGATCACCGGGATCTCGATGGGCGGATACGGCGCGGTCAAGATCGCGTTGAAGCACCCGGAGCTGTACGGCTCGGTTTCCTCCCTCTCAGGCGCCCTCTTCCCGATGGGGTGGGAGGACGTGGAGCTCGTGTTCTTCCTCGCGCGCCGGCAGCTTCACTCGGTCTTCGGAAAATCGGCGGCGGACAACTCGCTCGCGGAAAACGACCTATGGCGGATCCTCGAAGGTCGCCGGGTCTCGGTTCCCTTCGAGGTGTACCTGTTGGCGGGCACGCAGGACAAGTACCGGCTGGACCGGGTCGCCGCGCAGTATGCGGGCTATCTGAACCGGCATGGCGTGAGGACGACGGCGAAACTCGAGCCGGGAATCCACGACTGGCCCTATTGGAGGAAGGCGTTCCTCGACATCGCCAAGTGGCACGCTTCGAAATTTGCGGGGGCCGTTACCGGGCGTTGAACGCCCGGAGGGAAAACGGGTAAGATTCGATTCCCGCCGGAGAGGTGGGTGAGTGGCTGAAACCAGCGGTTTGCTAAACCGCCGTAGGGTTAACCCCCTACCACGGGTTCGAATCCCGTCCTCTCCGCCATCCGCCTTCGCCCTGCCATCTGCGATGGCGACGCTACGGCGCGATGAATCCGCGAGGGAAGAATCCGGAGCAATGCGAAGGCGGGCAATCTTCTGGCCGCCTTCGCCCTGCCATTTGCGATGGCGACGCTTCGGCGCGATGCGTCTGCATCCGGAACACGGATTCGAACAGCCTGCGAAGACGGATGCCGCGCCGTAGCTCGACAACGGAGAGCGGAGGCGGGCAGGACGACAAGAAGCTCCTGCGGTATGGTCTTTCCGCATGAATCTCTGGGGGCGCCGGCGTGATGGGCTGATCCTCCTGATCGCGATTGCCGCGACGGGGATCGCCGGCTGCCGGCGCGCGCCCAGGGGCGTGCTCCTCTTTTCCTTCGACGCGGCGCGGGCCGACCACTTCGGCGTCTACGGATATGGGCGGCCGACGACTCCGACCGTCGACGCCATCGCGCGCAGAGGCGGGCTCGTCTATCGCAACTTCATCGCCACGGCCGCCTGGACGCTTCCGTCGTTCGCCGCGCTGTTCACTTCGAAGTACCCCGTCTATTGCAATGTCATCTACGGTGCCGACGGTCTGAACCCGGCGGACTTGACTCTGCCCCAGCTTTTCCATTCGGCGGGGTACGCAACGGCCGGCTTTTGCGACAGCGATTTCCTGTCTCCGGTGAAGGGCTTCGGGCGGGGGTTCGACGTCTACCGCGACTTCTCGCGCCACCCGGGGGGCCACGAGGACCGATACGCGGCGCTGATTACCGACGTGGCCTCGTTTCTGAAATCGGCCGAGGGAAAGCCCTTCTTCCTCTTCGTGCACACGTTTCTGCCGCACAGCCCGTACACGCCGCCCGCCGAGTTCGTTCCGCCGTTCTCGACCCCCGGCAACGCCAGCGCCTTCGCCGGCACGACCGAGGAGCTCAAGGCCTGGGACAAGAATCCCGAGCGGGTCTCCGCCGCCGACCGCCAGAGGGCGATCGACCTCTACGATGCCAATCTCCGCTACGGAGACTGGGTGCTTTCCGAGGTGCTGCGACGGCTTCGCGAGGCCGGGCGCTTCGAGGCGACCGACATTTTCATCACGTCGGACCACGGCGAGGCCTTCGCCGAGCACGGCCGCTACCTGCACGAGAGCACGGTGTACGAGGAGATGGTGCACGTTCCGCTCATCGTGCATCTCGCGGCCGGCCGGCGCCTTGCGCCGGATACGGCAACCCTCGCCGACAACGTGGACCTGCTCCCCACGATGGCGGCCCTGGCGGGACTCCCTATGCCCGCCGGCCACTTTCAGGGCGTGTCGCTGTTTGCCGGGGACCGGGCGCGCCAGAAGCCCTATGCCATGAGCTACACGCTTCTCCTCGCGGCCTCGCTCCTGCGCGGGCCCGCCACCGCCTACATCGAGACGAGAGGCTCCCGCCCGGAGTACTACGACCTTTCGCGCGATCCCGCCGAGCGGCAGAACCGGATTTCCGAAGTCGACGCGGCACAGCTGAAACGCCGCCGCGGATCCCACGAGACGAGTCTCGCGCGCCGGGCCCCGGTCTCGGAGATGACGCTGGCTCCCGTGGACGCCGAGGCTATGAAGCGGCTGCAGGCTCTCGGCTATCTGAACGCCGGTTCGAGTGAGCCGCGAGTCGACCTTCCGTTATCCGACACAGACTACCGGCTCTCTTACAGCGGCCTCGCGCTGCCCGCCACCGCCCGCGCGGGGACCCGGATCCGCGGCGAAGTCGTCATCCGGAACATGGGCAGCCGGCCGATCGCCTCCGGAGGCCGGTTTCCCGTATCCGTTTCGTACCACGTTCGCAACGATCGCGGGGTCGTGCTCATCTTCGATGGACCGAGATCGCACTTGGGAGCGATGATCCGGCCGGGCGAAAGCCGCCGGGTCGAGTTCGACTTCGACCCGCCTCGAAAACCCGGGAAATACGAGGTCGAAATCGACGTCGTCCAGGAGTTCGTGAGCTGGTTCTCCTGGAAAGGCTGCCCCGGGCCGCGGCAGGTGATTCGAGTTAGAACGCGATAACGACGCCCGCCGTGACGTCGGCGTTGACGAGCCAGTTTCGCCGGATGCAAGGCCGGGGCGTGAGCGTCCCATCTTGCGACGCGTCGAAGGTCGTGCAAGGCAGTAGCGTCGAGCCCGCCGTCCGGGTCGCATAGACGCGGCCGTCGACGCGGAAGCCGAAGGCGGGAAAGAGGAATTTTTCCACACCGGCGCCGATCGCGCCGGTGAATTTCGTCACGTCGCGACCGTGCCCGGGCTCTAGGCGGCCGGCGCCGACCCCGAGGCTGACGTACGGCAGCGAGTCGGCGACTTCGAACCGGTAGAGCCCCGAGGCGATCAGGTAATCCGTGCGGAAGGGGACCACGAGAAGTGTCGAGCGCTGCCGGAGCTCGAGCCGGGCGTCCGTGCGCGCGGCCTGCAGCTCGAGCCCGATCCGGGGAGTCGGGAGGAAGGTCGCTCGGAGGCCGTAGATGCCGGCATTCCGGGCGTCGCCGTGGATCTTTTTTCCGTCGGGATCGCGATCGGAGATGATCGCCCCGCCGTAGAGATAACCACCTTCCGGCGAGATCTCCCACTTCCGTTCCTGCGCCATCACGCCCGCGGGTCTCAGCAGCGCGAGGACGAAAAGCGCGGCAAACACTCGATGTCTCAATGGTTCCTCCCGGATACGGATTCTACGCGTCAACCTTCCGCGCGGCCCTCGGTATAATGATCGGTCGTGCTGCGTTACGGAGACGTCCCCGTCGATCCCCCCCTGGTGCTGGCCCCGATGGCCGGCATCACGGACCGCGTCTACCGGCTGATGCTGCGGCGCATGGGGGGAGTGGGGCTCGTCACGATGGAGTTCATCTCCGCCGACGCGATCAGCCGGGGCAACGCCCGCCAGCTGCGCAAGATGGTGTTCGACGAGGAGGAGCGGCCGCTCTCGATCCAGATCTACGGCTCGAGTGTGGAGCGCATGGTCGCGGCCGCGGAGATCGTCGAGGAGCTCTCGCCCGATGTGTGCGACATCAACATGGGCTGCCCCGCCAACAAGGTCCTGAAGGGTTGTTCGGGAGCGGCGCTGATGGGCGATCTGCCGCTCGCGAAAGAGATGATCCGGCAGGTCAAGCGCCGGCTCTCGATTCCCCTGACGGTGAAGTTCCGGCTCGGGCTGGACACGCAGCGCCGAACGTTTCTCGAGCTCGGCCGCATCTGCGAGGGGGAAGGGGCCGCCGCGGTCGCCATGCACGGCCGCACGGCCCGGCAGATGTACACGGGCCGGGCCGACTGGTCGGCGATTTCGGAGCTGAAGAGGGAGCTCTCGATCCCAGTCGTCGGCAACGGCGACGTCGAAACCCCACAAGACGCCCTCGCGATGTTCCGCCAGACGGGCTGTGACGCCGTCATGGCCGGCCGCGCGACGATGAAGAACCCGTGGATCTTTCGGCAGACGGCCGACCTTCTGGCCGGCCGCGAGCCGAGGACCGCGACGATGGATGAGCGCCGGGACCTGATTCTCTGGCACTTCTCCGAAATCGAGAAGGATTCCGAGAGCCCGACCCACGCGATGCACCGCCTGCGCACGATGACCGGCTGGTACACGCACGGGCTGCCCAACGGGCGCGCCCTCCGCGTGCGTATCTCGGGGCTCGTGACGCCGGCGGACTTCCGCGCGGCCGTCGAGGAGCACTTCTCCCGCTCCGCGGTGGCCGCCTGAAGATCCTGGGGAGGCCCGCCTTCCTCGCCGCCGTTTTCGCGGTGCTCGCGGGCGGTGCGCCTGCCGGTGCCAACGAGAAAGGCACGACGCGGCTCAAGACGGTCGTCCGCGATTTCCGGATCGACACCTCGGCGGAGTTCCTGGGCTCGGCGTCCGGGCGGACGGTCGTTCGGATTCGCCTCTCCTCCATCGACATCGCCCGGGCGGTTTCGGGCAAGGGCGTTCACCAGTACTCGATGACGCTTCGGGGCCAGATTCGCAACTCGGCGGGCGCGGCCGTGGAGGCCCTGCAATACCCCTTCTCCGGAGCGATCGCGAAGGACTCGCCGATCACGTTTTCCTTTCTGCGCGCCCTCTCGCCGGGCAAGTACGAGGTCGAGATCGACCTCGGCGACGGCAAGAAGACCTACGGGAAGGCGAAATTCCCGCTGGACGTGCCTGCGGTCGCTCAGGCGTTCCGGCCGGAGATGGCGCCGGCGGACTACTCGACACTTCCCTCGGCCGAAGCGGTGCTGCTGGCGGCGCCTCCGGAAGCCGCGAAGCCCTCCGAATCAGCCGCGGTGCCGGCCGTGCCCAAGGTCAAGATCATTCCGCCAGAGCGCGAGACGCCGATCGGCCTGATGCGTTTGGAGGCCGTGGTCTTCCCACCGGTGGAGAAAGTCGAGTTCTACCTCGACGACAAGCTGCTTCTGGCCCGGACGCGCCCGCCTTACACCGTCGAGATCGACCTGGGGAAGGTGCCCCGCCGGCAGACGGTCCGGGCGGTGGGGTACGACGCGACGGGCGCCGTGGTGGACGAGGACGCCTGGGCTCTGAACGAGGGCGATGCGCGCGTCGCGCTCCGCATCCTACCGATCCCTTCCCGGCAGCCGACGGAAGGAGTGCGCGTGCGCCTCGCCGTGCAATCGATCAACGGCGGTGTTGCCAAGACGGTCGACCTCTTTCTGGACGACCGGAAGGTCGCGACGTTCACTCACCCGCCCTACGAGGCCGTCGTGCCCGCGGCAGAGTACGCCAAGGCCCTCTATCTGCGGGCCACCGCGGTCACGGCGGAGGGGCTGGAGGCCAACGACATTCGCTTCCTCAAGGGGCCCGGCGCCACGATGGAGAACGTGCGCGTGGACGTCGTGCAGCTCCACATCTCGGCGCTCGACGCGGCGGGACGATTCGTGCCGAACCTGCAGGCGGCGGACTTCTCCGTCTCCGAGGACGGCCGGCCGCAGACGATCCAGTCCTTCGAGGTGGCGCGAAACCTTCCGTTGAACGTTGGCCTCATCATCGACGCGTCCGGCTCCATGCGCAAGGCAATGCCGTTCGTCCACGAAGCCGGAACGCTGCTGTTTCGCGACATGATCCACGAAAAGGACCGCGGCTTCGTCATCCAGTTCCGCGAGACGCCGACCTTGCTCGCCGGGCTCACGGAGAGCGTGGACCGGCTGACCGCGGCCATCGCGCGCGCGGAGGCCACCGGGCAGACGGCGCTCTACGACTCGATCGTGCTCGGCCTCTACCAGTTCCGCGGGACGACCGGGCGCAAGGCGCTGGTCGTCGTCTCCGACGGCGGCGACAACCACTCGTGGGTGGACTACGCGACGATGCTTCGCTACGTGCGCTCCTCCGGCGTGCCGATCTACGTCATCGGCGTGGACATCGGCTTCACCCAGTTCGGCGTGAAGGCGAAACTTTCCGCGATCGCCGCCGACACGGGCGGCGAGGCGTTCTACACGACCAACGCGGCGAAGATCCCCGAGATCGTCGCGCGCATCGAGGCCGAGCTGCGTTCGCAATACGTGCTCTCGTACCGCACCGACTCCACCAGGCCGGAGGGGCAGTTCCGCGAGATCAAGGTGGCCGTGAAGCGTCCCGAGGTGCGCCTGCGGACGTTGCGCGGATACGTTCCCTGACGTCGTAGCGCACCCCTGCCAGCAGCCTGCTAGACTCTCGCGCGTATGGCTGACGATGGCGCTTTCGAGTTCGTGAAGGAGCGCGCCGGCATCCGCGAATGGCGGATGCGGGCCAACGGCCTCCAGGTGCTCCTGCTCGCCAACCGGGTGGCTCCCGTGGCGACATTCTGCATCGTGTACCGCGTCGGCTCGCGGCACGAGGCGGTGGGCTACACGGGTTCGACCCACCTTCTCGAGCATCTGATGTTCAAGGGGACTCCGGATTTCAACCGCGAGAGCGGTACACAGATCGCTTCGATCCTCGAGTCCGTCGGCGCGCGCTTCAATGCCACGACCTGGTTCGACCGCACGAACTACTTCGAGACGGTTCCCTCCGACCAGCTCGAGCTGGCGATGCGGATCGAGGCCTCGCGGCTGCGTCACTCGTTCATCCGCGACTCGGACCGGGTGCCGGAGATGACCGTCGTGCGCAACGAATTCGAGCGCGGCGAAAACAGCGCGTTCCAGGTCCTCTACAAGGAGAGCTTCGCGCTGGCCTTCCGCGAGCACCCCTACCACCATCCGACGATTGGCTGGAAGAGCGACATCGAGGGAGTTTCGACGGATCGCCTCAAGGAGTTCTACGACACCTTCTACCACCCGGACAACGCCACGGCGCTCGTGATCGGAGACTTCGAGGAGCAGGCCGTGCTCTCGCTTCTGTCGCGGCACTTCGGCTCCATCCCGCCGTCCTCGCGGCCCATCCCGACCGTCTACACCGTCGAGCCCAAACAGGAAGGGGAGCGGCGTTTCACCGTGCGCCGAACCGGCCAGATCGGCTGGGTGGCGCTCTCGTACCGCGCCGTCGCGGCCTCGCACTCCGACACGCCCGCGCTCGCCGTCGCTTCCAACGTTCTCGGCAGCGGGATGACCTCGCGCCTTTACCAGGCCCTCGTCGAAAAGTCGCTGGCGATCTCGGTCTCGGCGATCTCCTGGCAGCTTCGCGATCCGTCGCTCTTTTCGCTTTTCGCGGCGCTCACCCCCGGAACAGCTCACGAGGATGTCGAGCGGATCGTGCGCGAGGAGATCGCCCGGTTCGCCCGCGACGGTGTCACCGACGAAGAGCTGGCCAAGGCCAGGACTCAGATCGAGGCCGACGTCATCTTCGAGCGCGACACGACGGACCAGGTCGCCGGAAGCCTGACCGAGGCGGTCGCGATCGCCGACTGGGAGTGGTTCGTCGAATACCCTGAGCGCGTCGCCGCGGTCACCTCAACCGACGTGCTCGCCGCGGCGCGGCGGTACTTCCTCGACGACGCGCTGACGGTCGGCTGGTTCGTTCCGAAGATCGTGGAGAAAGCCGCGTGACCGGCCCGAGCTTCGAGGAGCGCACGGCGCGCACCCGCGCGGACAGCGGCGCCGTCTTTCTCGCGCTCGAGAACCACTTCAATCCCACGATCGCCCTTTCCGGCTCGATCTCGGCGGGAGGGGCGCATTGCCCGCCCGACAACGCCGTGGTGGCGAGCCTGACCGCCGACATGCTGGACAAGGGAACCCGCCGCCGGTCCAAGATGGCGCTCGCCGGGGAGCTCGAATCCAGGGCGATCGGCATCTCGTTCTCCGCCTCCGGCGGCGACCCCGACAATGTTGACATCTCGCTCTCCTGCCTTTCCCGCGACGCGGAGACGGCGATCGCCGCTCTGGTGGAGATGCTGACCGAGCCCGCCTTCCCCGAGGACGAGCTGGCGCGCGAGAAGGAGCGTTTGATCGGATCCGTCAAGCAGATGTCGGACCAGACGGGTTGGCGGGCGCAGAGCGCGGCCGCGCGGCTCCTCTATCCGCCCGGGTACCCGTACTACTCGGAAACCTCCGAGGAGATCATCGCCTCGATCGAGAAGACGACCCGCGAGGAGCTCGTCGCATTCCACGAGCGCTACTACGGCGCCTGCACACTCGTGCTCGCCGCCGTGGGGGACCTGAACCGCCGGGCGTTCGTCGAGGAATTCCCCGAGCGGCTGCGCGGCTTTCCGGCAGGGCTGCGCCCGGCGGTCGACTTACCGCCCGTGCCGGCTCCGGACCGCCGCCACGAGCTCGTCCGGATGAAGGACAAGGTCAACGCCGACGTCGTCCTCGAGCACGATTCCGGGCTGAAGAGAACCGACGCCCATTTTCTCGCGACGGCGCTCGGCGTTTCCGCGCTGGGCCAGTCCACGCTTTCCTCGCGCCTCGGCCTGCGGGTTCGAGACACCGAGGGGCTGACCTACGGCATCAACGCCCGTATTGCGGCCGGCCGCTTCTCCGGCCCCTTCACGATTTCGCTCACCGCGGCGCCGGAGAACGTGGCCCGGGCCGTCGCATCGGCGCGGGAGGTGCTCGGGGAGTTCGTCTCCGGCGGCATCACCGAAAAGGAGATGGACGACGAAAAGCGCTCGCGGGTTGGGAAGTTCAAAGTGGATCTGGCCTCCAACGCCGGGATCGCGGGCGCGCTCGACATGGCCGAGACGTACGGTTTCGGGGTCTCCTACCTCGACGATTTTCCGCGGCTTGTCGCCGAATTTGGGAAGGCCGAGATCGATTCCGCCGTCGCCCGGCACCTGCGGCCGGCCGACCTGGTCGAGGTCGCCGCAGGCGATTTCGCGGGGTAGGGAGCCTGCGCCGGGCGGCGTGCCGTCAGCTCTCGCCGGAGGTCGGCTCGACGGTCGGCACCTCGGTGGTCCAGCGCATCTTTCGGTAGTCGAAGTTGCCGTCTGCGATGGCATTGAACTTCACGATCTCGAAGTAGGGGGACAGGTCGAAGTCTCCCGGCACAACGAGCGTGGGGTGCCGGGCGTGGAACATGCCCGTGTAGAGATCGGGGTCGTGCCGGCCGAGGAGGGCTACTTTGATCTTGTCCTTCGTCGTGCGCGGCCGTGACGGCGGGTCGCGCTGCTCGGGGAGGATCGGAAACCCGATCCTGGCGAAGGCCGCCGCCGTCATCGACGAGCAGATCGTCTCCGTCGCCAGGCCGCTGCCGAAGTGGAGCGCGTCCTCCCGGTAGCGCGCCGGGATCAGGTGAACGGGCAGCAGATAGCGCATCAGGTCCGTGATGTTCTTCACGTCGTACTGGAGTCCGATCTTTCCGATCAGATCGTCGAGCAGGACGCGGAGGTCCGCGGGGTGGAGCCCGTACGGACGGCAGATGCGAAGGTTGAAGTCTATGTACTTGACGATGGGGGAGACCACGACGCCCTGCTCGACCAGCGCTTCGATGAGCAGATGCTTGGCCTCGCGGCCGAACCGACGCTGGACCGCGGCGCGCATCGGGTGGTCGCGCACGAGGAGCTCGTCGCCGATGTACACGCCGTTGTGCGACCAGGAGGAGGTCGTGAGCGTTTTGATGACCTGCGAC
>Ga0066793_10001370_pt1 | contig 10997 bp, 10 predicted proteins | sample PersoiDNA2013189_FD_83876 | JGI IMG/M metagenome (GOLD analysis project Ga0066793, IMG submission 83876) | Permafrost soil microbial communities from the Arctic, to analyse light accelerated degradation of dissolved organic matter (DOM) -... | ecosystem: Environmental > Terrestrial > Soil >...
CAGTAGCAGACAGGAAAGAGTGCGCAGGCGCATGGTTTCAGTTTGCAAATTAAATTGATTCTTATGTCAGACCGCGACTTGGCCTGGAGTTCACCCAGCTTACAATGTCTTACACATGCCGGGCGAACCCCAGCCTGGGCCGCGGTATCGACTCAGCGCGGCGTGCCGAACGCCTTCGCCCAGTACACCCACACGGCTCTCGATCGCGCGCCAACGGAAAAAGTCCATTTTTCTCACTCGCGGCACACCGTCAGCTTCCTACCCGCCACTCCCATTTGAGTTTCCCCAGTGACGCGTCAAGCGTGGTTCCCCTTGGGGACGCCAATATTGATCCGGCGTTGTGTGGCGCGCCAATGAATGATGCTCGGGGAACGCGAACACACTGACGGTCTGAGGCCGGCCAGGCGCGGCTGGTCAGAGTTCCCACCGCGGACGTCCACTCCTCGGCCTTATGGAAAGCTTTGCATAAGGCCGATTATGCAAAGTTCTCGATTATGGAAAGTAACGTGTCAGCTTCTGGCAAAAGGCTGGCTGTAAGCGGCCGGGCGGAAATTGACGCTGGCGTACGCTTGACATAATTTTCACGGTCGTCTGAAGCGCGATACTACTCAGGGAGGACAGTCTGAGGACGTTTCCCTTTGCATCAAACCCCACCAAATACTGCCGGATCGCTCTGGACTGCAGCGTCGGCACGTTCGCTGGAAAATGATCTGAGCCCTGATCCATCGTTGATCGTACGCTTTGCTTACCAGTATGCTCGCCGAGAACGCCGCGATTATGCAAAGAACGCGAAGTTCGTCTTCTGCACTCTGCCTGTTGTTGGATCATGTTTCGACTTTTGTCTTTGCATAATCGCGACCTTTGCATAATCGGCCTGGGCGGACGTTGGCGATCTGCCCAAGAGGTAATCAGGGCAGCCGGTTTCAACGTCCGCTTCCGGAAAACGTGACTGACCGCACCCGACCCTTAGCTGACCTTTGCTCTGCCCGATTGCAGACCTTTAACGTTTGAAATGAGCGGACCGCAACCGGCGCGCAAGCAGCGGGCCAGAGCACGCAGTTTGCCCGTCCGTGTTGAGCGGCGGGTTAGGCGTCGTTGTCGCGCGCACGACCAATGGACACGGAGACTTCGTCGGAGAAGTATGGGCGGCCTGTTAGGAATTCATCAGCGTCGAAACCGTGAGCACCTATCGCTCACGCATTCTGAGCAAACTGGAGATCAGCAACAATGCCGAACTGATCCTCTACGCCGTACGGCGCGGGATCATCGTTTGCTCACAGCATCGGCCCGCCATCCTCGCCCTCAGTTGCCGGGCCAGGGAGCGACACCATAGTGTCACTCCCTTGCGCCGGTCAATGCACGGAAATTACTTTATCGGTCAAGGTCGCGTCGAACCAGAGCTTCGCCGGCCAAACGGGCCAGGTCACGCCGAGCGTGGTGTTATTCGGATCACCGGACTGCGCGAACGCGCCAAGGCTGCTCATCATTGCATTCGACAGCACCAGGCGGCCAGGTTTATTGGCGGTACTATATTGAGCGTTGGAGAACACGTTCGGCCCAAAGTTGCCAAAGAGGAATCCAAGGTCAAACGCATGGGCGGCGCCATACACGTCGTTCCAGGGCGCGGGTTCCTGGGCCCAGTTGAACTGGTAGTACCAAATATTCGTTTGATTCGCCGCCAGGGCGGTCAACACATTGTCACGGCTGGGAATGAAGAATATCGAGTTCAGCAGGTCGGTCTTTGCGTTGTACCCTGTTGCCGGCGTGGTGACTGGCAGATAGGAGGGGTCGATGAGATCGGCGTCGGTCAAAGTTGGGGCGGCATCCGGATTAAAAGTGGCCATCATCGTGAAGCGGGTGGCGTCGCTCACGATCAAGCCCGCTTTGCCGCCGAGCGCGGGCGACAGAGCCAAAAACGCTGCAAACAGCTTGGCTTCATCACGTGTGTTGCTGGCCAGGAATGGAACCTTGGTATATGCGCCCGCGGTAATGTTGGCAACCGGATCCACCGGCACCACCGTACCCTCGGGGATTGGACCGGACCCCGATAAACCCAACAATGCAAGCTTGGTGAGCAACTGCGTGAATATGGCACTCGGGGTCTTCGACCGCATGTAGGTGGCGATTTGCGCGTTCGTTTGAGTCGCCACATAGGTCTGTGCAGTCGTAGTATCCGTCGCCAAGCCATCTGCAATCAGCAGGTCCCAGAGGAGCGTATTGCCTTGCGTCGCATAGGTGGCCGCGGGAGTCAGCGTTGCGATGCTGCCCGCGGGTAGCTCGCTTGCGAGCGAGATGCCGCCACTGAATGCGGCAGCTTTATGGAAGAGGCCGGCAATTTGCGTAAGCGGCGATACCATCAATGCGTAGACGTTGATTGCGCCTGCAGACTGACCCGTCACGGTGACGTTGTTTGGGTTGCCGCCGAAATTCGCGATGTTCGCCTTGACGAACTCGAGCGCCTTGATGTTATCCAGGGTGCCGAAATTGCCCGAGTCGTCGAGCACGCTCTTTCCGGTCTTCAATTGCGCCAGATTAAGCCAACCGAACAGGCCAACGCGATAGTTAATCGTGACCACCACGGCGTTGGCGGTTTTGGCGAGATTCGCGCCGTTGTATGTCGGATCGGCCGTATAACCGGAGACGTCACTGCCGCCATAGATGAACACGATAACCGGAAGATTGCCGGCATCGGTTGATGGACGCCAGATGTTCAGATACAGGCAATCCTCGTTGCCCACGGCCTGGTTCAAGGTTGTGCCGATGGTCGAGTCGTAGGTGTTGTTCGATCCCGGACCGTAGATGCGACCGTACTGAACACAGGCGTTGCCGAACTTCTGCGTTGCAAGGGTGCTACTCCACGGAGCGGGATCGACCGGTGCCTTCCAGCGCAGCGCACCCACCGGCGAGGCCGCGAACGGGATCCCAAGCCAAGAATAGGTTCCTGAACCGCTTGCGTCATTGACACCCTGGACTGCGCCGAACTGGGTAGTGCGTATTACATTGTCGGGCGCGGCAACGCTATTACTATTATTGCTACTACCGCAGCCCGCCAGAAAAATCGAAATTAGAACGCAAACAAAAGATGCAAGCCCCGCGTGGGAACGTTTCATGTCTTCCTCCATTATGGAATTGTCTCGCTTGGATCGCCGTGTGCACCGCGCGCTTCCCGACAATGCAGCGCAAAGTATTATCATACTCTTCCTGTACTTACTTCGAATCTATTAGGATAAATGCCGATGCGCATATTAGGGTACCTTACCACCAAAGAACGGAGTGCTTGCAAACCGAGGAAGGGTCCATATACGAGGAAGGGTCCATATACAGCCACTCAAGCGTAGACTGACCGCCAACTGGCGTTGACCAATGGACAGAGTGCTCATCGACTGGGAGTCACCCATGACCAAGCAGGGCCGAATAAAGACCCAACACTGCGTGCGACCGATCAAGACCAAGCGCGACTTCGAACGCGTGACGGCTGTCGTCAAGCGGCTCGCTGACAAATCCGAGCGGGACACTGCCGCCGAGTTGCGTCTGCAACTGATGCTCAAGGAACTCGACAAGTTCGACCCGCCAGAAGACGACGCGGATGCGGACCTTTCGGTCGACGACGACTATCCGAGATCTGGGCGGCGCTGGTCGGACGAAACTTCCGACCGCGAGTAGCTCCAGGCGCCGACTCAGCCGCCACGCGAGTCACCGTCGCACCATAAGTCACGATCACGCCAACTCTGGCGCGCACTAGGGCGACGGCGCTTACCGGGGACTATGGCCGCAGGCTCGAATGGTCTTTGTAGGATTGCCGCGCCGATTGGGAGGGCTTAGAAATGCCGGAAATCAATATCCCTGAAGTGTTGGCTGAGGTCCGCGCTGCGTTCGAACGCTACGAGCAAGCATTGAGACAGAATGACGTCGTCCTGCTGAACGAGCTGTTCTGGGACAGCCGGCTCACGCTGCGCTACGGCATCAGCGAGAATCTCTATGGCCACGAACAAATCGCCGGCTTTCGCAGCGCACGTTGGGCACCCGGGCTCGCACGGACGCGCAGCAGCATTGTCATCACCACCTACGGCTGCGACTTCGCGACGGCCAACACGGAATTCAGGCGCGATTCTATGCCGGGCAAGGTGGGGCGTCAGAGTCAGGTCTGGGTGAGGACAGCGGACGGCTGGCGCGTAGTCGCCGCGCACGTCAGCTTCATGAGCATGCCCACCTAGAGAAGCGCCCAGACGGTCACACAACACCAGCGCCGGATCAGAACATTTCCAGCGAGCGTGGTTCATCGGGCGCCGGAAACAGCCGCTCGAACTCGCCGCCGGCAGAGCGCCACTCGATCACTAGGTTCTTGCCCTCGAAATAGCCGAACCGGTCGGGACGGAAAGCAAATGTAACCGGGAAGGTCAGCTTGTGGCCGGGAGCACGCGCTGGGACACTGTGCCGGATAGCGGACACCGGATGTTGGGGGATGGCAGACCCCCTTTCCTCGTTGCACACACATGCCGCTGCCGCCGGCTGACACGCACGTCCGGCAACCCCGTTCTGGGTTCTGCAGGCACCAGCGGGGGGTGCTTATTTCAGGAGCCCGTGAAGTCGGCGCAGGCGCCCAACATATGCCGTCGCATTGTCACGCCAATGCCAAGGGCGTTCGCTTCCAAGACCTGTGAGATGGCGCTATCGATTCATAGTAGTCATAGCGGGAATTTGCTAACAGCATGGTCCGCGTGTAGGCTCTCCGCTAATCATCCGTAGCGGGCGGGGTATCCTTGTGGCGACCTTCTGGACATGGGCCTCCATCGTCGGGCTGTCGGTGACCCCCAACCTGGTGCTGGGGCCATCGGTGGCGGTCGGCGTGGGCATCAAGGTGCACTACAGCCCGTGGGTCCTCGTGCCGGTGGTCGCGGCGGCGAGCTACTTCGAGGGGCTCGTCCTCGCCTGGCTCGCCGGCCAGAGCACGCGGATCGGTTTCATCGGCCGGTGGGTCGCGCGGCTACGCACTCCGAGGGCCGTGGCGTTCGCCAAGAGGTGGGGAGTCTGGGGCGGTCTCACCCTAGGCTGCGCCGTGGTCGGCCAGGAGCCGATCCTGGTGGCGCTCCGCTGGCTGGGCGTCGATATGCGCCGGATCTGGTTGCCGCTGGCGGTCAGCGACGCGGTGTTCGCGGTTCTCTACTACGCGATCGTGTGGGTCGGCCTCGACATGGTCGCGAACGTCTGATCCCACCCTGCACTACCGCGCCAACGGAGATTAGAGCAGCCGTCTGCTGTTGGCCGACAGTACGTCCTGAGCCATGGTTCCGCAAAGCGGAGGCGCCAGACCCGTTTTACTCGTTGCACGCACCTGGCGCTGACGCGAGACCGCCTTGGCCCTCCGCCTGGGAGGGATGAAGAGGCCGTGGGGCGGGTGCCACTCGGTCGAGAGGGTGCGTTCTTCGACCGGCTTTAACGGGTAGGAGTAGCATGATGTTGCGCCGAGCGGAGTGTGGCCGCAGGGCGCGCCAACCTGAGGAGAGCAAAATGGCCAAGAAAAATGGTGGAGGTGTCTACAAGATCGTCGAGGTGGTCGGAATCAGCAAGACGTCGTGGGAGGATGCGGGCAGGAAGGCGGTGGAGGTCGCGTCGAAGTCGCTGCGCGACCTGCGCGTGGCCGAGGTGATCAAGACCGACATGAAGGTCGAGAAGGGCAAGGTGACCGCTTACCGCACGCGGGTATCGCTGTCGTTCAAGTACGAGGATTGAGTCCGCTCGGGTAGCCGAGAGCGCAATGATCCGCTTCGCCAAGCTTTTGCTAGCGATTTTGGCGTTGCCGCTTTGCGCGCAGGCCGCGGGACCGCTGCTGTTCAAATGCAAAGACGCGGTCGGGAGGGTCACCTACGCAAGCAGCGAATGCGGGGAGTTCGGACTGAACTCAGCCGGGGAGATCAAGGACCGCACCAGCGTATCGCCAGCGATGAAGGCCCCTGCGGCACCTCCTCCGGTGCCGGACGCAGCGTCCAACGTTGTGGCGTCCCCCAGCTAGGGCAGCGAAGGCGCACCCGCGATCACGCCAAATAGGTGCTTCACGGTGAAGACCGCCAAGGGCACAGTCGAACGTTGCAATGACGTCCCCCAGTAGTCCGTAGCGAGTCGCCGGACCTCGAGCACCTTCGATTCCCTGCAAGTACGTGCAGCTGAGCGAGACTGTCTTGTGCTTCGCCCCGGAGTTTCGACCGCCTCGCCGTATCGCAGTCACCTGCTGCCGCGGGCCAACACGCGCGTCCGGCAGCACCATGCTGGGTTCTGCAGGCGCCGGCCGCGGGTCGGGGGCGGTCCTCTACCAAACGAACGGAACAAGGCGATGCCGAACCGTTTTCTGGTATTCCGTGTACCCAGATAGATTCTTTGCAAGGTATCGCTCTTCGTCAACGAGCCTCCAAATCAGAAACGGCATCATCGCACCGAGGGCGAGAAACCCCCAGTACGAACCTAGTGCCAGGGGCGTGCCAAGGAGATACAGTGAGGCACTTGCGTACATAGGATGGCGGACGATCGCGTACGGCCCGGTAGAAATAACCTTCTGATCTGCGGTGACTTCAATAGTTGCTGACGCGAAGGTGTTAGCTTGATACACAAGGGAGATGAGATAAAAGCCCACCAAGACAAGCAAGTCGCCGAGCACAACAACAGCGAGGGGGACTTCGGACCACCCGAAACGGTGATCAAGTGCCGGCACGACCAGAAGGCCGACAAAACCGATTGACGTCCAGAGCATGATGAACTTCTGCGCTGGTTGCTTTTCTGCGCTCGGCCCACCCCGCATCCGGCGCTCCAAGAGCGCCCGGTCATGTCTCAGTAATTGCACGGTGATGAGGAGCGATGTTCCCGTGAAGATCGAAAGATAGATCCATGCTTGCCAATAGCGCGCGGTTCCGGCGGGAAGAAAAAGCAGAAGACCCAATACGACGCCCAGGCCGGCTAGTGCCAACACTGCTCTTGCGGTGAGATTCATCATGGCGTTAACTGCTTGTGTTACGCGCGGATGGCCGTTGGCTCGAGCGCGGTGTTAGGCAGCGAGCTTTCCTAAACTGCAGAATCATCCGCCAAAAATCTCGAAAACTTTCTAAATCCTTGGCGGTATCCAATGTGAAACCATGCTGATAGGTAGCCGAGCAAGAAGCCATAGCAAATCAATGACACTCGGATAAAGTGCTCGCCCGAAGCGTAAAACCACGCGATGCCAAGCACAACAGCTAGAATGATAAGAATAGTAACTGCATATTTGCTAAACGTTTTCATATGGAAATAATGTATGTGCAAAATGACTTGGGTCAACTGAATATGTGATGATAATACGGTCGCGATGACCGAGGAGAGCTAACCATCGCGCGTGAGTGACCGGTATGTGGGAAATTCTCGACGGTCCGGTTGTGGCCGAGAGTACGCACTGGGCCATGGTTCCGCAAAGCAGTCCTACGTCAATTCGTTCGCTTTCAGTGAATTTGGAGAACCGCAGCTCGGGGCCGACTCGGCCCACTCAGGAAGAACCGCTTGATAGTGATCACCCCGTGTTCCGATAAGCAGGCATCAGCTTGGCCATTTCGAGCGGTAGCTCGCTCCAACAACATTGGCACGCGCGCTACGGGGCGTCAACGCTCGCGGCAATCTCCACGGTGATAAAGACTCCGCCTTCAACACCCGCGCGCGCACTGGCGCTACCGCCGTGACGTGCCGCGATCTGGCGCACCAACGAGAGTCCGAGGCCCGTGCCGCTGGTTGCGCCGGGGAGCCGGTGAAAAGGCTCGAACAAATGCTCGCGCTCGGATTCGGGAACACCGGCGCCGTGGTCGCGCACGCTCAGCTCAGCCTTGTCATGCATGCGCCGTAGACTCACTTGGATTGGCGGCTTGCCGTGGCGCCGTGCGTTCTCCAGCAGGTTGCGGATCATCCGGCGCAGCAGCCGCGCGTCGCCTTGCACCACCACCGGCTCGCCTTCGAGCGCGCAGTCCTCGTAGCGCGCGCATTCCTCGGCCGCAAGCGCAAGCAGATCGACGTCTTCGCGCCTATCGATCTCGGCGACGGCGTCCAGGCGGCTGGCAAGCAGGATCTCGTCGATCAACTGGTCGAGCTCGGCGATGTCGCGTTCGAGTTCCGATTTGCGTTTGGGGTCGTCCTTTCCCTTCAGCAGTTCCACGCCCATGCGGATGCGCGCAAGCGGCGTACGCAGTTCGTGCGAGGCATGCGCCAGCAGCCGCTTGTTTGATTCGAGCAGCAACTTCTGCGCGCCGACGAGTTCTTCGATGCGCGCGGCGGCGCGGTTGAAGCTTGTCGCGAGCCGCGCTACCTCGTCTTCCCCCCCGACGCGTACGCGCGCCGAGAGATCGCCCGAACCGAGCGCCTCGACGCTCGCCTGCAGCCGCTCCAGCCTTCGCGTGATCCTGCGTACCACCGGATAGGCGCCGAACGCCACAAGGAGCACGATGACGCCGAGGAACGCGATCAGCGCCCATGCGGGGTGCCTCGGTTCATGCGGCAAGCGCACTGCCAGCGAGCGCCCGTCGGGCAGGTGGATATTCCAGCCGCCGGCTCGCCACGAGGAGTTGCGGCGCCACCCGCCGGCCCGCTCCTCTTCCGGCGGCGAGAGTGTCTTGCCGGCAGCGGCAATCCGCTCGCGCTCGGCATCGAAGAGTGCGAGATCCGCGTGCAGCCGCGCTGCCAGTTTTTCCAGAGCCTGCTGCTGCACTTCGCGCGGTGCGTCGGCCGCAGGTAGCGCTGCCGCCGCCACTTCGCCGGCCATCTCGAAGGCCTGACTCGCGGGACCGGCTTCGAGGGTCAAGCGCCACATCGCTCCGGCGGCGAGTACAACCAGCAGTAAGCTCGCGACCACGGTGAGATAAACCTGCAGGTAGAGGCGTTTCATCGAAGAATATTCTTTCGGACCAGGTGCGTGCCTGATGTCTCAGTCCTGCGCCTTGGCGAAGACGTAGCCCACCCCGCGCACGGTGATGATGCGCCGCGGCTTCTTCGGATCGTCTTCGATCGCTTGGCGAATGCGCGATACGTGTACGTCGATGGAACGATCGAACGCTTCCAGCTGCTCGCCTTTGACGAGATCCATGATCGCCTCGCGCGAAAGCACGCGCCCGGCGTGCCCAGCAAGCGCTTCCAGAAGCGCGAATTGATAGGCGGTGAGTGGTCTGGCTTCGCCGTCCAAGCGCGCTTCACGTGAACCAAGGTCGATTTCCAGGCGGCCGAAGCGCAACACTTCAGTGGCGGAATCGGCGCCGCCGTGGCGGCGCCGGCGCAACACCGCTCGCAGCCGCGCAAGCAACTCGCGCGGTTCGAAGGGCTTGGGCAAATAATCGTCGGCGCCCAGTTCCAGTCCGACGACGCGGTCCATGGCGTCTCCGCGCGCGGTGAGCATGAGGATGGGAATTTCGGATCCGCTTGCAGCGGACGCCCTCACTTGCCGGCAGACGTCGAGGCCATCCATGTCGGGGAGCATCAGATCGAGCACCAGTGCGTCGAACGGCGCGCGCGAAAGGCATTCCAGACCGGTGCGACCATTAGGGGCAATCGTGACGCGAAATCCCGCCTCGCCGAGGTACTCCGATACCATTTCGGCCAGACGGGGATCATCATCGACGAGGAGGATGCGCTCGCTCACGCCGCCAGTTTATCCGTATTGGCTACCGGCTATTCAGGCAACTTAGCCTCGATGCCAACCGCCCCAGCGATGGCCGCGCTGCATGCGTTCGGCAAGCTTCTTGCGCTGTTCTGGCGTGAGTACCTCGGCGGCATCGGCGAATGCCTGCGTGAGCCGTTTGCTTCCGGCGTCGGCGAGTTGGATCTGCTCGGCTCGCAGCCGCTCGATCGCGGCGCGATCTACGTTCGCCGCGGCGAGTATCTCTATCGCCTGCTTGCGAGCGGCCTGCGCCTTCTCGCGCAGTGGCGTGAGGTCCTTCACGGCGCTCTTGGCGATCGCGGCAAGCTTATCCTTTTGCTCGGCGCTTGCATCCACCTTGGAAGCGAAGCGTTTGATCATGCGCTCGACGCGCTGGTCCATTTTTGCCGGATCCGCCGATATGCCGTCGCGTGAGTGCCATGGGCCGCCATGGGCAAAGCTTTTTCCCACGTATCCGCCGGCCAAGCCCGCGATCAGTGCAATAACCAGCGTGAAAATGATGGCGCCGCGGCGGCGTCCTTTGTCATGTCCGCCGCAGTGCTGCGTTGCGCCCTGATCCAGACTTTGCGACTGGGGTTGAGGGGTGCTCGGTTGCGTTTCCATGTTCAGTTCCTTTCAGTTGAGGACGACATCGTCCATACCCTGCACTGTAATGCTCGCTCGTTGCCGGGATTTATCTGTCTGGTAAAGTATTGTAAAGAGGGGAGAACGCGCGTGAGGATCTCAGCATTAAGATCCCGCAGTCGGTGCTGATCAGAGCCGACGACGTGATCGAATAAGCGCTCCTGACCAGGACATTTGGCCAGCGTCCGCTCTTGAGCAAATGCGTGACCGACCGCAATTGGCCGGGAGCGGCGGTTGCCCATACGCGCCGAAACCAGCCACTCGTCGTAGTCCGCTGCGACGCGCCACCGTATACCCGGCGCTGGGCGTTCGGCAGGAAGGACTGGGGCTGCGGGACGATGCGATAACCTGACTAGATCAGACGATCTTGCACTGGATCAGAGCTTCCTCGTTGAAACTGTAGATGGCGCATAGGCGATGGTAGCCATCGGCGATCACCACCTTGCCAATTTTTTTATCCCGCACCAGGAGCAGGGGCGAAAGACCTTTCCCTTCCGAAATCTTTTTCCTGTCCTTCTCCACATGCAAATTGCTCACGCCCAACAATGAAAGCTGAGAAGCTCTGAAGATGTCCTTGGCTTTGAATTGCACGATCGCAGCGCGCCGGAACTTGGCCATAATTGCGGATACTCTATCCACACTGTAAATGATGCTGAGATAGGATTCAGCGGCAGCGTAGTTGAGCTCCGCCACATCTGGAAGCCACTTGATTTCTTTCCCA
>Ga0066793_10001371_pt1 | contig 10993 bp, 9 predicted proteins | sample PersoiDNA2013189_FD_83876 | JGI IMG/M metagenome (GOLD analysis project Ga0066793, IMG submission 83876) | Permafrost soil microbial communities from the Arctic, to analyse light accelerated degradation of dissolved organic matter (DOM) -... | ecosystem: Environmental > Terrestrial > Soil >...
ACTATCCATTGGCACTGGAGATCCGCAGGGTATAATCATCAACTGCTTCGCTGGTAGCGGTAAAGGGGTGATGGATGTTTTCAACGTCAGCCTCTTCTTCAGTTCCGTCAAATCTTTGCTCGAACACCTGAAGCAGGGCGAGCCATGGAATAACAACGACAATAGCCTTGTAGTGTCTGGCGACAGCGAGGGGATGACGCTGACCTTTAAGATGCAGGGGCCTCCCTTTGATGAAGTCGACGTGGTATTGAACAAGGAGGACTCGAAGAAGTTCATGAGCGAGATAGCGAAGATCGCCGAGGGCAACTGACCAGAGGCACGATACAGGCTCTACGGATTATCAATAATGAGAGTTGAACATGTTTATCAAGGATGGGGAATTTGAAAGAAGCTCCTGCGGCTACTGAAACTCAACAGTACAAAGCCCTTGAGCGATCTCAAAGCTTCTGGCGGCGAAGAAGAAAGAAGCGGTTCCCGAGGTCTATGCGTTCATATCTCAGTATGAGGAGCTTCTAAGGAGGCACATCTTGAAAGAGGCTGAAGTTCAGAAGCTCTGCCGGAAGATGATAAGTGAGCATAAAGAAACCTTGGATATGCTCGTTGATTACAGGCACGAGATGATCCTACACATCCATAATTTCCTTATGAACATGATAAGGGCTGACGATGATTTGATACTCGATGAGCCGCGAGTGAGGTAGAGGGACACCTACATAAGCTTCATTCCAGTGGAGCTGGATAATAAGGCTTTCTACAAGGTGGGTAAGGGTTGGACGAAATCAAAAAGGATAGTGATGTTTGAGTTAGTAACTACGAAGAAGGGATAGACCTGTCTCTCACCATAGGGCCGGGAGCGCATCAAACAAGAAAAATGATCCATGATAGGGCCAAGAAGAACAATACTATATTCGCTGATTATGAGGAGGAGCTAAAGCTGGATGATAGCTTCAATACACTTTACGACGTAGAGTGGTTTTAACCGGGTAGTTATCTGAAGATGGATATTGATGAAGCAGAGCATGAGATAAGAACAAGATTCAATGATGTTAAGAAAGGTGATATGAAGAAGATCATAAAGGCTTTGAAGCAGGTCTAGAACTTACGATTGATCTTGATGTATTCTTTAACAATACAAGCAAAAAGCTTATCCATTTTTCTCTTTCTTTTTCATATTCCTCTCCTCCTACCCCTCTTCTATTTTTGATCCCAAATTTCCATCCCAAATTTTGCTTGTAAAGCTATATATTGTTCCGAAAATGAAATCACTACTTATAAGTCATCTGGAGGCCGTTTTGTCTGGAAAGTTGTGAATATTTTTTTCTGTGATGTAGTGCAAAATCAGTCTTTCATGTAAGAAAAGCGTTCATAGAGCGCTTTGTACTCATTTCTAGCTTCAAAATATTTTTTCCAAACTTCGTAAAGTCCATGAGCAAGATGAGTAGTTTCATACTTTCCAGTGATATGTCTTTGGTGGGATTAGGATTCTGAGGCCCACGCTTGGACGTGTAGGGGTGATATCTTGGTAGAAGCGGACATGGGGGGTAGGGAAGCATCGCTAGAATGTTGTGAATGCCCTCCCTACTTAATGATAAAGGCCCTAGAGCGAACGCAAACAGTCTGACCCATAGCTGGGTACCTTCGATTTCTTTCAAACGCTGCCTACACGAATAATATACGTGTTTTCTGTATAGGGTGGGCGCATTGAGATCCACGAGGGTAAAGATCTGGGATCTGGGATCTATTAGCATCCACGACGGGGTTTTCCTGATTATTAGCCTGATAAGTATTTTCAAACACGATGGGTAAGATTGTAGTTTGAAATTCTTTCTATATTTCTCATCATAGATACCCGTTCAGAATCGCTTCCTACGCATCCAATCCACTTCCCCTTGCAGGTTTGATGGCCGATCTACCCAAATGGGTATCCGGGTATGCCTTCAGCAATAGGCAATTTAAACTGCACTACCATGGGTGTTTTTCTGTAAGCCCGGTGCTTTACCAAACATTCAGGGGATGAGGGCTGGCTTCAAGCGGAAGATTCAATTATTAGACAGGATTGCGGTAGTTTTCGTTGTCAGCTGTAAATCGGGGTAGGGAGGCATCTCAGGAATGTTCTGTGGTCAGTCCCTGCTCTATTCTAACGGCCCTAGAACGCACGCAGAAGACCCGAGGTGGGGTATAGAGGCCTCTAAGATCCCAGAGGCTTACAGGCGCTGTTTCTACATGTTTTCTTACAGACGGGACGTTTCGTGTCATCACCCACTGGCCGGGAACAGAATACAGAGGAAGGCACATCAGATGGCATCAGGCGATACTGTGATGGATAAGAAGGCAGCAGATGTATTAAATGATATAATTTGCTTGCTCAACTCAAGGTATGGGGGCGTGGAGGATGAATCCACCTGAATGGAAGAAATCATGGAAGTTCCTTGACCTTGTAACCGACTACTCTCTTGCGGAGGCACAGCGAAGAAAGATGATCATGTCGTCTTTCAGAATTGCTGATGGTGAGGCCCACGTTATTGGTTACTACAATAACGGCATGCACGCATATGCTGACTTCCCTGTATCTCTCATCTCCGGGGTTGGCACCAACGAGACGACCGCCACGATTGGCAGTGGAGTAGTCGGCGGTGCTATAGCGGGAACGACGGGGGCCGTTGTGGGAGGGCTGGCTGGAGGTGGGTGTGGCGTAGTTGTCACGTTAAGTGATGCTCATAGTTTTGCATTCAAAGTTGGCAGGAAGACAAATTCTAACAGGCAAAAGGCTGCTCGCATTTCAGGGAAAATCAAACAGGCAATTTCGGAGACTATGGGCAATGTAGTCCCTGCATCCGCAGATTCTACAGATACAAAGACCTGTCCCTACTGCGCCGAGACAATCAAAGCGGCGGCGATTAAGTGCAGATATTGCGGCTCCGATTTAACCGATAACCCCCAAGTGCCGCCTCCACCGCCGATATCCTAGCACGACTCTCGTCAATATTCTTCGGCTGTAACGTAAGCGCGGCGCGAGGGGGCCTCTCACAAGGGCGCAAACATTGCGGCAAAACGCACCAACTGCTATTTTCAAAATTGGTTCAGCTCGGGGGTCAGGACAGCCCTCAAAATAATTCTTAGAAACTATTATATTTTTGGCCCGAAGTTGATAGCTATTACTGAAGGAAAAAGACTGTCGATTTAGGGAGGTGAACAAGGAACAACAGAATATTGCGATCGGGCCTTAAGCCCCCATCCGGGGGCTATTTTCATGCACGGATGCAGAACGTAAAACAGGGGGTAGAGGAATTTGACATCTAAAGAACTACGCATGAGAAGAATAAGAAACGGTATAAGCGCAAAAGAACTGGCACGGTATCTCGACGTTTCCTACGGCTGGCTCCGGCAGGTGGAGCTGTATTACAGAGGCCCGTCAGTCAAAGATTGGCAGCTGCGATATGAAGAAGCTTTGAACGACCTCATTCTTTCGAAAAAAGAAAAGTAGCTTATATAAAAGGAGAAATCAGATGAAAGATATTAATTTCAATGGGATACCGAATGAACTTAAGAATATTGATAGCTGGGTATGTTGGCAATACGATGAAGGTGGAAAAAAGAAAAAGCCGCTGAACGCTAGAACTGGCAACTCTGCTATGACAGATAATCCATCCACATGGTCGACATTTTCTATTGCGAAGAAAGCTTATGAAGAAGGTCTTGGCGACGGTGTTGGCTTCGTCCTCTCTGGAAGCGACGATTATACTTTCACAGACCTCGACAAATGCAGTGACCCCGAGACAGGAGAACTCTCTCCTCGGGCTATCGGGATCGTTGAGTCTTTGAATAGCTACACAGAGGTGTCGCCCAGTGGCGAAGGATTACACATTGTCGTGAAGGGAAACCGACCAGAAGGCGGAGCGTATAAGCGTAATGGCGTGGAGATGTATGACCGCAATCACTATTTCACCGTTACCGGCAACTATCTGGACAACTATCCCTTCACAATCGAGGAGCGGCAGGATGCTTTAACAGTGATTCATTCAGAGTATTTATCGGAGCCAAAGCCGAAGTCACTAACCGCAGCACCACAGCAGTTGAAGCTGAGCGAGGTCACCGATACAGGTAGTAATGATATCAAGCTCATAAAGCTCTATTCTGGTGATTGGTCTGACTATGATTCCCAAAGCGAGGCTGACCTTGCGCTCTGCAACTCCATAAGCTTCCACACTGGTGGGAACGCGGACTCAATCGACCGGCTGTTTAGGGCTTCAGGACTATACCGTGACAAATGGGATGAACCTCATCGCGCCGACGGAAGAACATACGGTCAAATGACAATCGAGAGAGCCGTAGAGTGGTTCGAAGTACCTGACAGTGAATCGCGGCAACTTCCTGCTACTCAGGGAAAAAAGTCACAGGCTACGCAACTGGTGGAAATAGGCATGGGCAGTGAGCTGTTCCGCTCGGACTTGAAGGAGCCGTACGCAGCAGTCGACGTGGAAGATCATCGTGAGATCTACACGATCAAGAGCAGTGACCATAAGACTCGCTTACAGAGGAAATACTATGAACAGTACGGTAAAGCTCCAAGCAACAACGCCGTTAACTCTGCCCTACAGACGCTAGAGGGAATCGCGATGTTCGAAGGGCAGGAACATGCTCTTCACAACCGGGTCGCAAGGTTTGATGACAACATATTCTATGACCTTGCAGATTCAGATTGGAGTGCCATACGAATCAATTCTGAGTCGTGGAGTATAGACCTCAAGCCACCGATCCTCTTTCGACGCTTCGGGCATCAGAAACCACAAGTACAACCTGTAAGAGGTGGCGATGTTTCGGAGATATTCAATTTCCTTCATCTGACGGACGAAGCCGACAAAGTCCTTATCCCTGTTTATCTGGTCAGCTCTCTAATCCCCGATATTCAGAGTCCCATCCTTTACATCAAGGGCAGTAAAGACGGAGGGAAAAGCACGTGCGCAAAAATAATACGCGAGCTTATAGACCCGAGCATCATGAAATCAATATCCTTGCCCTCGGCCCAAACAGAATTCGTCCAGCAACTCTCCCACAACTACTGTAGCTCCTACGATAATGTCGACTTCTTAACCCCATGGCAATCAGATGCTTTCTGTCGCGCTGTCACCGGCGAGGGGTATTCTAAACGCGTTCTATTCACTGATGATGACGATTTTATTTACTCATACCAACGCAAGGTAATACTTAACGGCATCAACCTTGGCACACCGCGAGCCGATTTCCTCGACCGCTGCATATTGCTTGAGCTGGAAAAGATATCAGATGTTAATCGAATATCCGAAATTGATTTATGGGACGGATTCCATGCTGCCAAGCCTCGTATATTTGGAAGCATGCTGGACGCACTTTCGAAAGCTCTAGCCATATATCCCGATGTCGATTTGAATTCTTATCCTCGGCTGGCTGATTTCACCAGATACGGCTTCGCTATTGCTGAAGCCCTTGGTATTGGAGGTGACAATTTCTTACATGCTTATACACAAAATATCTCTCAACTCAAAAGTACGCCTATCGGATCAGCTATCAAGATTCTGGTAAATACTGATGGTCCTTGGAAGGGTACTGCTACTGATCTTCTGGAGACACTCTGCGGTGTTGCAAAACAAAACAATATCAATACAAATACAAAAAGCTGGCCCAAAAGTTCTAGTGCCTTAACAAAACACTTGAAACTTCTAGGATCTGAATTTCAGGATTCAGGGCTTTTACTTGAGACTAATCGAATAGCTGAGGCAAGAACTATCAGTATCAAACTTATGGATTCATAGGTTCAATCTGAGTATCTCTGATTTCTATAAACTCCTACGTTCCACAGGGGGGGGTTACTTCTGTGACGCTATGACAGCAATGACAGTAAATTCTAGTACTATTCTCTCTTAACTTCATTTTTAGTTTTTGAAAATAGAGATGTAAAAAGAAAATAGATGCTTAAGTTATCGTCATTGTCGTCATCTTGTCATTTTGAATAATCAGCAGAGGTTTTGGAAACACCCCCCCCCTGTGGATTAGGACGATTCAATATTCAAACTCCTAAGAGATCTAAAGCACTACTATCAAATATTAGAGATGTAATCTGCTGATCAAGACAGCTCAGCAAATTGCTAGAGGTAATGGAGCAGATAATCCTGAGATTAATAGGTACTTTCGGTAAATGGATATGGTGGGAGGATTAGGTTCGGGACCTTGAGTCAGATAGGACTGTGATGAATACCGATCGAGCAGATGTATTTATAGACAATTTTAGCGGAGTGCTGTGAGCATTATTGGAGGGCATTATAAGGTCGATTCTAATTATTAGAAGTGCAGGTATTGCAGCCCTATAATCAATTAGCCTCATATATATAGAGTAGGCGGCCAGAAGTGAATTTTAGGGGTTGTTATATTTTGAGATTCTGATCGCGGCGCGGATTTCTGTAACCTTATATGTGAGATTAGATTTTCAGAGTTGTGATCTTATATTTTCCGAGATGTAAGTCTATATTTCCGAGATTTTATATCTCTGTGAAGAAGTCCCGGATTGTCACCCTAAGGCCTAACACTGGCTTAACAACTATTCCTGTATGACGAAGAACTATGCTGCTTGGACGGACTATGGAGAGGTCGATCGGCGAGCATGTCACAGATTCCAGTCAACCGTGTAGGAAAGGAGCGATTCGTGGTAATATCACAGCGTTGGAGGCGGCATATGAGGAATATCGGATAGAATATGAAACTAGGCAACAGGCGGCAGTAGATGCGAGGATTTGGGGCACGGAGGTATCGGTATGATAAACGCTGGCGGTTCATACAAGATCACAAATGACATTGTTGTCGGCGACCAAGTGGCATTCAGGGCCGGGGAGATCGTTGTGGTGGAGTATATCTCGCCAAATCCCCAGCGGCCTGAGAGTCAATTTGTGGTGCTATCTCAATCTTCACAGCAGCGATACCAGCTACGAGAAATAGACCTAGCTGAGATTGCACCAGCTGCACCTTATCCTGTAACCACAGTTCAAGGACCTGCGAGGCAAGCACCTCCCCAGAAGGCCGCTCCGACGAGGAGAAAATGGCGTGGCACTGCGATTGCTATGCTGATTATGTTAGTAATCGGTGCTGTTGGTGGGTTTCTATTGGCGAAGCAACTCGATAAGTCAGAAACGACGACTCAGACAAGTAAGGTTACTACGCCTAAGAAGCAGGGATCGTCGACTTCAACACCCAGTGGTAGTAAATCTGCGGTATCGCAGGTAGGACCAAAACCTGATTTGTCGAAGCCCGATCCCAATGCCCAAGTCTACACTCCAGCGATCCAGACTGCTCCAATAACCATAGCCCAATATGACCTATTGAAAGGTGGAATGTCTGAGTACGAGGTAAGGGAAGCTATGTCCGGCTATGAACCAAACCTAACATCTTCGACAATCACTTTAACTGATGCCAATAGAACAGTTGTCCCTGTCGTTGTCGAAGATTGGAAAATTTTGGGCGACGCACAGGGCTTTGCCAAGGCTAAGCTGGTCGATGACAAGCTGGTAGATAAGTGTTGGGTCCCATCCTCAGGTCAACCTAGCTGGGTCGTTTATTGAAATCTATCGTGCGCCGGGATCACTTGTTCTGAACCTGCGCCAGTGCGCAAAGCTTTTATTGGCCTTGTGGTTCGTGTTGGCGGAGTTATTTAGTAGTGTGGAATTAGCGGCTCGGCACCAGGAAACCCTAGAGTATCTTGATCTCTTCCAACGTGCCTGTTTCGCTTTTCCAGCAGTAATACAACTCGGTTGAAGAAAAGATCCTCTTCAGCCTTCTACCGTTGCTTAAGGCAAGATCCCATTTCTCGGTCTGGAAGCTGGCCGTTTTTCCTCCGGAACGCATTTCATACCATTGGTAGCCTTCAGGCAGATGCTTCGCAAGGACTTGGTGCGTCACCGGCGGAAGAAATTTTTGTATCCTCGTGTAATTAGCCATCTGCGCCTCCACTGTCCTCAGAAGCCTCGCATAGCCAGTTCAACGTCGCGATTTGTGATGTGGGTATAGATTTGGGTTGTTTGAACTGATTTATGCCCCAACGCTTCTTGCACGGTGCGAATTGATGTGCCCTCTCGTAGCATTTGCGTGGCTCTCCCGTGGCGAAGCATATGACACGTCACTGTTACCGGTATCCCTGCGCGTTTAGCGTACATCTGTATGGCCTTCTGGATGTTGCGTGAGGAGACTTGAGTACCTCTGGTTGCACCACGCACGTTCACAAAAAGGAACTCCCCCTGAGGCCTTACTTCTTTCCACTTCGCAAGATAGTCGGACAGGCTATTGCTATGCCAGTACACCGTCCGGCTCCGTCCACCTTTTCCGTTCTCAATGTAGATTCGCTTCTCTGTGATGTTCACGTCTCTTGGGCGGATAGAAATCGTCTCTCCCAATCTGGTTGCGCACTCTGCCATTATTTGGAGAGCCACCCTGTTCCTCAAGGCAATAAGTGATCGCGTTGGTATGACTTCCAGTAAGCTGTAGACCTCTTCCGGCTCAAGGTATCTCAAGTTTGCCATGATTACCTCCTGAATCTCTCATAGTTCACATTCTCCTTCTTTAGTGAACTGTATCGACCTATCTGAAAGCAAGTAGGCGAGAATAACATAAAGCGAACTGTAATTCACCTATAAAGTTTGCGATAATTTGACCGGAACAAGCCCCAAGTGGGTTGATCCAAGCCTCCAAGGTGGAGGAGCGGGAGATCTGACAATGGCAACGATGGGGGCACCTATTGACCAAGCCGGAGGAACAAGCTCGTCAGAAGATTGATGAACTGCTTGAAGCAGCAGGGTGGCAGGTACAGGATTACTCCTCTATCAACCTCACGGCCGCACTCGGCGTAGCGGTACGGGAATTTCCACTTCAGTCAGGATTTGCTGACTACCTTCTCTTTATTGACCGCAAGGCAGTAGGAGTAGTAGAGGCCAAGCCGGTCGGAACCACTTTGAGTGGGGTGTCAGATCAGACAGAGAAGTATCTTCAGGGGATGCCAGAGAAAGTTCCGCACGTCAAAGATCCTCTCCCCTTCGCTTATGAAAGCACATCCGTAGAAACATTCTTTCGTGATGGGCGGGATCCCAATCCACGCTCCAGAAGGGTGTTCGCCTTCCACAAGCCAGAAACACTACAGGAGTGGCTAGGACAGGCTACGACCCTACGGGCCAGACTGCGTACGATGCCGCCCCTCAACAAAGAAGGGTTATGGGGCAGTCAGATAGAGGCTATAGAGAACCTTGAGGAGTCCTTCAGGGATGATAAGCCACGGGCGCTGATCCAGATGGCGACCGGGAGCGGCAAGACATTCACAGCAGTGAACTTCGTCTACCGGCTAATCAAGTTTGCGGGAGCAAGACGGGTACTCTTCCTTGTGGACAGGAGCAACCTTGGGCGGCAGACACGCAAGGAGTTCCAGCAGTTTGTCACTCCTGATGATGGCCGCAAGTTCACGGAACTCTACAATGTCCAGCACCTTACCTCCAACACGCTTGATCCAGTATGCCGGGTTACTATCTCCACCATTCAAAGGCTCTACTCAATGCTTGCCGGTCAGCCGGAGTTGGATGCCGAACTTGATGAAGTCTCAATGTTTGATGTGGCACCAGAAACGGCTGTACCAAAAGAGGTGGTCTACAATCCCAACATCCCGATTGAGACATTTGACTTCATCATCACCGATGAGTGCCACCGCTCCATCTACAACCTGTGGCGACAGGTGCTTGAGTATTTCGATGCTTACCTTATAGGGCTTACTGCCACACCTTCAATGCAGACTCTTGGCTTCTTCAACCAGAACTTAGTAATGGAGTACAGCCACGAGCGGGCTGTGGCAGACGGGGTTAACTGCGGCTATCAGGTGTACCGCATTAGGACGGAGATTACCGAGCAGGGCGGGAAGGTTCCTGCTGGCTTTTTCGTGGACAAGAGAAATAAGAAAACCAGACAACTGCGATGGGAGCAACTGGATCAAGATTTCGAGTATGTGGATATGGAGTTGGACAGGAGCGTTGTTGCACAAGATCAGATAAGGACGGTCATAAGGACGTTCAGAGATAAGTTGTTCACCGATATATTCCCCGGCAGGACAGAGGTTCCCAAGACGCTGGTGTTCGCCAAGGATGATTCCCACGCAGAGGATATAGTCCACATCATCCGTGAGGAGTTTGGCAAAGGCAACGAGTTCTGCAAGAAGATCACCTACAAGACCACAGGTGAGAAGCCAGAGGATCTCATCCAGAGTTTCCGTAACAGTTACTTCCCAAGGATAGCGGTCACAGTTGACATGATCTCCACGGGGACGGATATAAAGCCGTTGGAGTGCCTGATCTTCATGAGGGATGTACGGTCCGGTGTTTACTTTGAGCAAATGAAGGGCAGGGGCACTAGGATCATATCGCCCACTGACTTCAACGCTGTTACTCCTGATTCTACCCACAAGACGCACTTCGTAATTGTTGATGCTGTCGGGGTCTGCGAGAGGGATAAAACTGATTCCCGACCCCTTGAGCGCAAGCCTAGCGTACCGTTTGACAAACTGGTGCAATCGGTAGCCATCGGGGTGAGGGATGAGGACACGCTTCTTACTCTTGCGGGGCGGCTCGCCCGGCTAGACCGGGAGGTTGATGAAAGGGACAGGAAAGAGATTGAAGAGGCTTCAGGCGGAGAGCCAATAGTTGAGATTACCAACAGGCTTATGGATGCCGTTGACCCTGATAAGCAGGTGGAAACCGCCAAGGAGATGTTTAAGACAGAAGAGCCAACTGTTGAGCAGATCCAGAAGGCCACGGAGAAATTGGTAGATGTAGCCTGTGCCCCATTTGATAATCCAGTATTTCGCAACAAACTGATAGAGGTCAAAGAGCGGAGCGAGATGGTCATTGATGCAGTCAGCGAAGATAAGATCCTCTATGCAGGATTCGTAGATGAGGGACAGGCAAGGACGATAGTAGATACCTTCAAGCGGTTCATTGAG
>Ga0066793_10001372_pt1 | contig 10992 bp, 6 predicted proteins | sample PersoiDNA2013189_FD_83876 | JGI IMG/M metagenome (GOLD analysis project Ga0066793, IMG submission 83876) | Permafrost soil microbial communities from the Arctic, to analyse light accelerated degradation of dissolved organic matter (DOM) -... | ecosystem: Environmental > Terrestrial > Soil >...
ACCTTCGGGCACGCGATCGAAGTTGGCATCGGGTACGGGACCTGGCTGCACGGCGAAGCGGTGGCCGCCGGAATGGTGCTTGCCGGCGAGCTTTCGGTTCGCGTGACCGGAATGCCGCCCGCAGAAAACGGCCGGCTGCGGCAACTCCTGTCGCGGTTCGGCCTGCCGGTGCAGCCGCCGGCGCTGGGATGCGATCGTTATCTCGAACTGATGGCCCGAGACAAGAAGGTCGAGGCAGGCAAGCTGCGCCTGGTGCTTCTTGAAGCGCTAGGGCGAGCAACGATCCGTATCGACGTACCGCTCACCGAATTGCGAGCGCTGCTGGCGCGTTAGCGAGGATCGCGGCAAAAAAACACGGCGCCGGGAGGCGCCGTGTTCAGGTTAGTCACCGGCGAGGCCCGCGCTCGCTATGGGCCGCAGTGCACCGTCGCGATTGCCGTCTTCTGGGGAACACTCGCATCCCCGATAAAGATCTGGTGGTCGCCATTGGCCAAGTTCGTAATTTTGAAAGTGAACGAACCCGGGGACGTCGTTACCGGACTCGTAGCCACGACACCATCCGATGATGCAACGCTGAATGGCGGCGTACCCCCGGTGATCGTAAATCCGAATGGAGGTGTGGCGGCCGTGCAGGGGTTCGCACTCGCCGAAGGCGGCGTGATAAAGATCGGCCCTGACGGAGGTGGCGGTGCAGCGGTCGTGCCTAGAACATTCGATAGCTGCGCCGTTGTCTGGCGCCCGATCGCATCGACGATGGTAAATACCAGCGGGTCGACGCAGGTGCCGTTGGTGATCGCCTCGAACGAGCCGCCCGAGAAAGTGACCGTCGAGTTGACCAGCGTCACCGCGTCCGGGAAGGTCGACGAAATGTGGTAAGGCGGCGTGCCGCCATAGATGAAGTAGTCGATGCGGAAACCGGCCGAGCAGGTCTTGTTGTCGGGCCCGGTGATCTTCGCTGTCGGCGGAACCACCGACAGGATGGCCGAACCGTCGGTCTGCTGCACGATGGTGAACGAAGCTGTCACCGAGTTGCCGGTGGTGAGGTCGGTGGCGCGTATTTGAGCGGGCTGCGTCGGAACGCCTACAGCCGCCTGCAATATGACGCGAGCGAATCCGTTGATGTCCGAGACGACCGTCAGCGTCGATACAAGCGGCTGACCCGGAGTGTTGCTCTGAATCGCGTACGCGCCCGTGATGACGTCGAATCTCACCTGGCGGTTGGCGATTCCTCCGCCGGCCGGACCGATCACCTGCACCGTCGCAGTCGCGGTGTCGCCGGAACATACCGCGTTAACACCACACGCTGTGCGACTCGGGACCACCGTCAGCGTATTGAACAATGGCGCCGGACGAACCGTTACCGACGAGGTCGCGGTCTGACCGATCGCATCCTGCACCGTTATGATGACCGTAGTATCCGCGGCGACCTCGCTCGGAATGAGCACGATGACCCCGCTGAGGACGCTTTGCGCGACAGGAAGCACCGCTGAATTGCTGGAGAAAGCCTGATAGGGAGGCGCGCCGCCGGAAACCTGAAGCGCTGCCGCCGTATGCGAATAGACCACGGCGGTCGGAGGCAGGATGAACAAGGGGCCCGGAGGGCTCACGGGGGGAGCGAAGGGATTGTTCGGGGCTCCGCTGCCACCCCCGCAGCCGCCCAGCGCCAGCAGCCCGGCAAGCGCGCACAACGCAAGGATAGTCCGGAGCCACTTGTTGTTCATCACATTCGACGCCATGAAGAATTTCCTGATGATGATGTCCTAAAGATTTTATTGGCGCTTGCCGATTTGGACGTTGCGACAAGCATATACGCGACTTTGTTCAGATTAAAGCGCAAGTTTAGAGCGGACGCAAGTGTTTTTGGCGGCTAGAGCATGCCGCAGGGCCGTCAGGGGTGCAATTGGTTGCCGCGATGCAACAATCTCGCTAATATGACTGGCTACTTGCGCCCCTTGCGGCTAAGTGTGGTTTCGCGCCTCTCTTTCAGCCGCCGTGAGCGAAAAGCTTGAGTAACGAGGACCTCGTGGATCAGAACACTCCCGGCGCCCCCTGGCTGCCGCCCGCACGTCAAGGTTTGTACGATCCCGCGAACGAGCACGACGCCTGTGGCCTGGGCTTCATCGCCCATATCAAAGGCGAAAAAAGCCATGCGATTGTCACTCAAGCGCTGCAAATCCTCAAAAACCTGACCCATCGTGGCGCAACGGGCGCCGATCCGCTGCAAGGCGACGGTGCGGGCATTCTGATTCAGCTGCCCGATGCGTTTCTTCGGCGTGCCTGTGGGCGGCAGGGGCTTACGCTGCCGGCGGTGGGACAGTACGGCGTCGGCATGGTTTTTCTGCCCCAGGAGCCCGCGTCGCGCATGGCATGCGAGCAGGAAATCGAGCGCGCGGTGGCCAGCGAAGGCCAGATTCTTCTCGGCTGGCGCGACGTCCCCACCGACAACTCAGGCTTGTCCGAGCGGACCAAGGAAGTCGAGCCGGTAGTGCGCCAGGTATTCATCGCTCGCGGCTCGAACGCGCTCGATCAGGATGCGCTCGAACGCAAGCTCTACATCATCCGCAAGAAATCCGGGCACGCGGTGCAGGCGCTCAAGCTTCGCCACGGCAAGGGGTTCTACGTATCCTCGATGTCGACGCGCACGGTCGTCTACAAAGGCATGCTGCTCGCCCACCAGGTCGGCGAGTACTACCTCGACCTGCGCGACACGACCATGGTGTCGGCTTTGGCCATGGTGCACCAGCGGTTCTCGACCAATACCTTTCCGACCTGGGATCTCGCGCATCCCTTCCGGCTGGTGTGTCACAACGGCGAGATCAACACACTACGCGGCAATGTGAACTGGATCCGCGCGCGGCAGCAGGCGATCTCGAGCACGGTGCTTGGCGCCGACCTGGACAAGGTCTGGCCGCTGATCTACGACGGGCAGTCCGACTCCGCGTCATTCGACAACGCTCTTGAATTGCTGCTGATGGGCGGCTATGCGCTGGCCCACGCCATGATGCTCATGATCCCGGAAGCGTGGTCCGGGAATCCGCTGATGGATGACGATCGGCGCGCATTCTACGAGTACAACGCGGCACTTATGGAACCGTGGGACGGCCCCGCGGCCATGGCATTTACCGATGGCCGACAGATCGGCGCGACGCTCGATCGCAACGGGCTGCGGCCGGCGCGATATATCGTGACCGACGATGACTACGTGATCCTGGCCTCCGAAGTTGGCGTGCTCGATATTCCCGAACGCAAGATCGTGAAGAAGTGGCGGCTGCAACCCGGCAAGATGCTGTTGGTCGATACCGAGCAGGGCCGCATCATCGACGACGACGAGCTCAAGCACACGCTGGCGACCGCAAAGCCTTATCGCGAATGGATCGACCGCTCGCGGATTGCGCTCGACACGCTGCCCGATCCGGCGCCGCCGCAAGTCTCGGACGTGTCGCTGCTCGACCGGCAGCAGGCCTTCGGCTATACCCAGGAAGACTTGAAGATCATCCTCGCGCCGATGGCAGAAAACGGCGAGGAAGCGATCGGATCGATGGGCAACGATGCGGCCTTGCCGGTGCTCTCCAATCGACCGAAGGTTCTCTACAGCTACTTCAAGCAATTGTTCGCGCAGGTCACCAATCCCCCGATCGATCCGATCCGCGAAGAGCTGGTGATGTCGCTGGTCACGTTCATCGGGCCGCGGCCGAATCTGCTCGGCATCGACGAAACCGATCCGCCGATGCGCCTCGAGGCGCAAAAGCCGATCCTCAGCGCCGAGGAAATGGAAAAGATCCGCCACATCGGGCTTTTCACCGGCGCGACTTTCCGGTCGCTGGAGCTGGATATCTGCTACCCGGCAGCGTGGGGCGCGGCGGGCATGGAGGCGGCGCTGGCGAGCCTGTGCGCGCACGCGGAAGACGCCACCCGTCTCGGCTACAACATTCTGATCGTGTCCGACCGCAAGGCTTCGGCGCAATTGATGCCCATTCCCGCGCTGCTGGCGACCGCGGCGGTGCATCAGCACCTGGTCCGCAACGGGCTCCGCACGAGCACCGGACTGGTCGTCGAAACAGGCTCGGCGCGCGAAGTTCATCATTTCGCGCTGCTGGCCGGATATGGCGCCGAAGCGATCCATCCATACCTGGCGCTGCAGACGGTCGAGCATCTGCACGAGTGGCTCCCGCAATTGACGCCAAGCGACAGGGCGATGCACTTCGTCAAGGCGATCTGCAAGGGTCTCTACAAGGTGATGTCGAAGATGGGCATCTCGACCTATCAGTCGTACTGCGGTGCGCAGATCTTCGAAGCCGTGGGCCTCTCCAGCTCGCTGGTCGACAAATACTTCACCGGCACTGCAAGCAACATCCAGGGCATCGGCTTGTTCGAGGTCGCCGACGAAGCATTTCGCATGCATCAGCTCGCGTTCGGCGACGATCCCGTGTTGCGTGACGCGCTCGATGCCGGCGGCGAATACCAGTATCGCTCGCGCGGCGAGGAGCATGCGTGGACGCCGGAATCGATTGCCAAGCTGCAGCACGCGGCGCGCTCCAACAATCATGCGACCTACCGCGACTACGCCAAGCTGATCAACGACCAGACGCGGCGGATGATGACGCTTCGCGGGATGTTCGAGTTCAGGTTTGCTCCAGATCCGGTGCCGATCGATGAAGTCGAGCCCGCTTCGGAGATCGTCAAGCGCTTTGCTACCGGTGCGATGAGCCTCGGTTCCATCTCGACCGAGGCGCATACCACGCTGGCGGTGGCGATGAATCGCATCGGCGGAAAGTCCAACACCGGCGAAGGCGGCGAGGATGCGCGGCGTTATCCGTTGATCGCCAAAGGCGAGACGCTCAAATCCCGCATCGACAGCGTCGTGGTCGACGTGCCATTGCGCGAGGGCGACTCGCTGCGCTCGAAGATCAAGCAGGTAGCATCGGCGAGGTTTGGCGTCACGGCGGAGTACCTGGTCAACGCCGATCAGTTGCAGATCAAGATGGCGCAGGGCGCGAAGCCGGGCGAGGGGGGGCAGCTTCCCGGGCACAAAGTGTCCGAGTACATCGCCCAGCTGCGGTTTTCGGTCCCGGGCGTCGGCTTGATCTCGCCGCCGCCGCACCACGACATCTACTCGATCGAGGATCTGGCGCAGCTGATCCATGATTTGAAGAACGCGAATCCGCAGGCGTCGATCAGCGTCAAGCTGGTTTCCGAAGTCGGCGTGGGAACGGTTGCGGCGGGTGTGGCCAAAGCCAAGTCGGACCACGTCACCATTGCCGGCCACGACGGCGGGACGGGAGCGTCTCCAGAATCGTCGATCAAGCACGCGGGAACGCCGTGGGAGCTGGGCCTCGCGGAAACGCAGCAGACCCTGGTGCTGAACCGGCTTCGCGGCCGCATCGCGGTTCAGGTCGATGGACAGATGAAGACTGGACGCGATGTCGCGATCGGCGCGCTGCTCGGCGCGGACGAGTTCGGGTTTGCGACCGCGCCATTGGTGGCCGAAGGCTGCATCATGATGCGCAAGTGCCATCTCAATACCTGCCCGGTGGGCATCGCGACGCAGGACCCGGAGCTGCGAAAGAAGTTCGACGGATCGCCCGAGTACGTCGTCAACTACTTCTTTTTTGTTGCCGAGGAAGTACGCGAGATCATGGCCAAGCTCGGCATTCGACGTTTCAACGATTTGATCGGACGCTCCGACCTGCTAGACATGCGCGATGGCATCGAGCATTGGAAGGCGCGAGGACTCGACTTCGCGCGCGTCTTCTACCAGCCGCAGGTGCCTGCGGAAGTCGCGCGATACCACTGCGAAGAGCAGGACCACGGCCTCGCGCGTGCGCTCGATCATCAGTTGATCGCCGAGGCGAAAGTCGCCATCGAGGAGCGCCGGCCGCTGCGGCTGGAGCACAAGATCCGCAACGCCAATCGCTCAGTGGGCGCGATGCTTTCCGGTGTGGTCGCCAAGCGGTACGGCCATCAGGGATTGCCCGACGACACGCTGCACGTTGCGTTCACAGGCACGGCAGGTCAGAGCTTCGGCGCCTTCCTCGCTCGCGGCATCACTTTCGAGCTGCAGGGGGCGACCAACGATTACGTCGGCAAAGGATTATCCGGCGGCCGCATCGTCGTGTATCCCGACCCCGAGTCGCCGGCGCGGCCGGAGGACAACATCGTCATCGGCAACACCGTGATGTACGGCGCGATCGAAGGCGAGGCGTACTTCCGCGGCGTCGCCGGTGAGCGCTTTTGCGTGCGCAACTCAGGCGCAACGGCGGTCGTCGAGGGGGCAGGAGACCATTGCTGCGAGTACATGACCGGCGGAACCGTGGTTGTTCTCGGCCGGACCGGGCGCAATTTCGCCGCGGGGATGAGCGGTGGCGTTGCCTTCGTCTACGACGCCGACGGCACTTTCGCCCGGCGCTGCAATCTTTCGATGGTGTCGCTCGAGCCTGTGCTGGAAGACGTCGATCAGACGAAACTGGAAAGAGAGCTGGCGGCGGCAGGAAAGGGCCGGCTGCGCCACGTGGGAGCTGCCGACGCGACGCTGCTGCGTGAATTGATCGAACGGCATTTGCGCTTTACGGGCAGCACACGGGCGCTTTCGCTTCTCGATGACTGGGACGCGATTCGCGGCAAGTTCGTCAAGGTGTTCCCGAACGAATACAAGCGCGTGCTCTCCGAGCTGCACGAGAGACAAGCCGCGGGACTGCAGGCGGCGCCGGCCAAGCAGCGCGAGGTCGCATGAACCTGCGCGCAAACGTGTTTTCCGGATGCCACATCGCATCCGGGCACCCGTCGCCGGACGCGAATCGCTAGTGGGCAAGGTTACCGGTTTCCTCGAGCTGGCACGCGTTGCCGAGGTCGCGCTTCCGGTGGAGGAGCGCGTCAGGAGCTATCGGGAATTCATCCTGACCTTGAAGGACGACGAGGCCGCGGCGCAGGGGGCGCGCTGCATGGATTGCGGCATTCCGTTTTGCCAGTCGGGCTGCCCGATCAACAACATCATTCCGGATTGGAACGATCTGGTCTATCGGCATCAGTGGCGTCAAGCGCTCGACGTGCTGCATTCGACCAATAATTTTCCGGAGTTCACCGGCCGCGTCTGCCCGGCTCCCTGTGAGGACGCGTGCACGCTGAACATCAACGACGATCCGGTCGGTATCAAGTCGATCGAGCACTTCATCATCGACAAGGGCTGGGAAGAAGGCTGGGTCGTTCCCCTGCCGGCGGCGACCAAGACCGGCAAGCGGGTGGCCGTCATTGGATCGGGGCCCGCGGGCATGGCGTGCGCGCAGCAGCTCGCACGCGCCGGCCACGACGTGGTGCTGTTCGAAAAGAACGACCGCATCGGCGGCTTGCTGCGGTACGGCATTCCGGACTTCAAAATGGGCAAGCATCATATCGATCGACGCGTGCAGCAAATGCAGGTCGAAGGCGTCGAGTTTCGGGTCAACCAGCACGTAGGCGAAACCGGCGCCAACGGCGTCGACGCGCGCGAGCTGGTCGCCGAGTACGATGCGGTCGTTCTCAGCGCAGGGTCGGAGCATCCGCGCGATCTCGACGTGCCCGGGCGCGAGCTCGACGGCGTTCATTTCGCGATGGACTTCCTGCCGCTTCAGAACAAACGCGTGGCCGGCGATCCGAACGTTCCGCCGCTCACCGCCTCGGGCAAGCACGTGGTGGTCATCGGCGGCGGTGATACCGGATCGGACTGCGTCGGAACCTCGAATCGCCAGGGAGCGCTGTCGGTCACCCAGTTCGAGCTCTTACCGCAGCCGCCCGAGCATGAAAACAAACCGCTGGTGTGGCCCTACTGGCCGATGAAGCTTCGGACCTCGTCTTCGCACGAGGAAGGATGTGAGCGCGACTGGTCCGTGCAGACCAAGGCGTTCAAAGGCGAAGGCGGCAAGGTCACCACGCTGGTCGCCAGCCGCGTCGAGTTCAGGGACGGCAAGTTGCACGATGTGCCGAACAGCGAATTCGTGCTCAAGGCCGATCTCGTATTGTTCGCCATGGGCTACGTGCATCCGGTGCATGGCGGAATGCTCGACGCGCTCGGCGTCGCCTACGACGCGCGCGGCAACGTCAACGCGGACACCGAGACCTATCGCACCTCGACCTCGAAAGTATTTGCCGCCGGGGACACGAGGCGCGGGCAATCGCTGGTCGTATGGGCGATACGCGAAGGGCGTCAATGCGCGCGTGCGGTCGATGAATTTCTGATGGGCGTGTCCGAGTTGCCGCGCTAGTGGACCGCGAGTGACCACTGTCGTCTCGCTCGACCTCGCCCGCTGGAAGCCCCTGCTCACGCCGGACGCGCAACGAACGGCGGTCGGTACTTTGGAGGGCGGCGGGATACTCATACTCCCGCATCTTGCGTTTCGACTCGATCCCGACGAGACGCGTTTTCTGTCGCCACGCTGGGCTGATGGCAGGGCCAAGAACATCAGCTTCGACGGCGCAGCGCTCAAAGGAGCGGCGGGCGCACCGGAGGATCTGGCGGCGCTGGCGCGGATGATCGCCCGCTTCGCGGCGAGGGCGGCGGACCTGGTCAGCGCGCTGTTTCCGCGTTACGCGGCCTACGTCACCCGTGCACGCACGAGTTTTCGACCGCAACCCGCGGTGGGCCGCGCGGTATCGTGGCGAAAAGACGACTCGCGGCTTCACATCGATGCTTTCCCGTCGCGACCGAATCACGGCGAGCGCATTCTGCGCGTATTCTCGAATGTGAGCTTGGACGAAGATCGCGTCTGGCGGGTGGGCGAAGGCTTCGAGGCGGTGGCCAGGACCTTCCTGCCGCGGATACGTCGTCCGCTTCCCGGCGCGCGAACGATGCTGGCGCTTTTGCATGTCACCAAGGGCGCACGCAGCGAATACGATCACCTGATGCTGGGACTCCACGACCGCGCCAAAGCCGACCTCGATTATCAGAAGACTTGCGGGCAGCAAGTGGTGCGTTTCGGGCCCGGAACGACCTGGCTGTGTTTTTCCGACCAGGTGATGCACGCCGCCGTTTCGGGCCAGCACATGCTCGAGCAGACGATACACGTCCCCGTCTCCGCGCTTTACGACCCGCGAAGCTCGCCATTGGCAATACTCGAACGGCTTTGCGGTCGGGCCCTGCTGCCTCACTAAAAAGCGCGAGGCGTTCGTTCGCCGCCGCGCGCCCTACCGATGATCCCCCTGAAAAACGACACGCTGCTGCGCGCGCTCAAGCGCGAGCCTACCGAGTACACCCCCGTGTGGCTGATGCGCCAGGCTGGCCGCTATTTGCCCGAATACAATGCCACGCGCGCTCGTGCCGGCAGCTTCATGAAGCTTTGCACCGACCCTGCCCTCGCGACCGAGGTGACGCTCCAGCCGCTGGTTCGTTTTCCGCTCGATGCGGCGATCCTTTTCTCCGATATCCTCACCGTGCCCGACGCGATGGGCCTGGGGCTCTCGTTCACGGAAGGCGAAGGGCCCCGGTTCGAGCGGCCGCTGGTCGACGAGGCCGCGATCTCGAAGCTGGCGGCGCCTGACCCATCCCGCCTCACCTACGTCTACGACGCGGTCGCGGCGATCAAGCTGGCGTTGGCCGGAAGCGTGCCCTTGATCGGTTTTGCCGGCAGCCCATTCACTCTCGCCTGCTACATGATCGAGGGCGCGGGCAGCGCCGATTTCGGCAGGGTGCGGCGCATGCTCTATGCACGCCCGGATCTGCTCCGCCGCGTGCTGGCGATCAATGCCGAGGCGGTGGGTGCGTATCTTGTGCAGCAGGTCGCTCACGGCGCGGACGTCGTGATGATTTTCGACACCTGGGGAGGCTTGCTTGCAGCCGACGCGTACGACGCGTTTTCGTTGTCCTACATCAAAGCGGTGCTGAAGCGCCTCCGCGACGAAGACTGTCGCGTCCCCACCATCGTTTTCACCAAAGGCGGCGGGCAATGGCTGGACCGCATCGCCGCGTGTGGTTGCGACGCGGTAGGGCTCGACTGGACGACGGATATCGGTGCCGCCCGGCGGCAGGTGGGAGCACGCGTCGCGTTACAGGGTAATCTCGACCCGATGGTTCTATTGACGACCCCCGAAGCGACGCGTGATGCCGCGCTCGCGATCGTCCGAGCCGCGGGATCGGAGCCGGGGCACATCTTCAATCTCGGCCACGGGATCTTGCCGTCAACGGCGCCGGAAAACGTTGCCGCGCTGGTCGCCGCGGTCCATGGCGAATCGCGCCGGCAACATGCAGCGTCCGCCGGAGTCGACGGGCATAAGGCGCGAACCCGCACCAGTGCTCGGTCTCCGGGGTCTTGACAAAGGCGGAAAAAAGCATGCCTGCACGGGGCACTTACGCACAGCCGTGCGCGGATCACCATGGGCGGAACGAACCGAAGCGCCGCCCCCAGTAAGCCCGCTCCAAGTCGTTGAGTTCGTGGCGAGATTTCCGGGCTGTTTCGCCCATCTCCATATAGTCCTGCACCCACTGACAGACGAGCCGGTCCAAGCACGCTTCACTTATGCACAGATTTGTCCACACCGTAAAAAAACCGCCGGAGGAGTACTGGAAAAAGAACAGCTTGGCGCGGAATGCTGAACCTGGTGCCATGATTCAGAACACTACAACATGTTTCTTTGACGGTGCGCGCGATCGTTGCGGGCCCGTCGGACGCTGATCGTGGCCATTGTTCGCGTTGCCTTGCCGGTGGCAGCCCATCAGCTGTTCGACTATTGGTTGCCCGCCGGACTGGTGCCGGATCCCGGCAGCGTGCTGGTCGTTCGACTTGGCCGCCGACGCCTGCACGGCGTGGCCCTCGAGATCGTCGAAAGCAGCGAGGTCGCCCCGGAGCGATTGATACCGGTCGACGAAGTTTTGTCCGATGTCCCGCCCATTCCGGCCGATCTTCGCGAACTGGCAAGCTTTGTATCGACCTATTATCAGGAGCCGATCGGCTTGTGTCTCGCGCAAATGCTGCCGCCGCTCACGTTCGGCAAAGGGCGGCGCGAGCGACGGGTCGAACTGCTTATGGA
>Ga0066793_10001373_pt1 | contig 10991 bp, 9 predicted proteins | sample PersoiDNA2013189_FD_83876 | JGI IMG/M metagenome (GOLD analysis project Ga0066793, IMG submission 83876) | Permafrost soil microbial communities from the Arctic, to analyse light accelerated degradation of dissolved organic matter (DOM) -... | ecosystem: Environmental > Terrestrial > Soil >...
ATTGAAGCTCTGTTTACGATTGATGAAGAGACTGGTATGACCGGTGTTTTCGGACTCAAAAAGGGACTTTTGAAAGGCGATATACTAATGAACCTCGACTCAGAGGATGAAGGTGAGCTTTATGTTGGTTGTGCAGGAGGTGTTGATGTAAATATCATGAAGAATTATGCTGAAGAAAAATCACCGAAGGGAATGGTTGCTTTCAGGATCACTGCAAAAGGCCTGAAGGGTGGTCACTCCGGTGTCGATATCTCATTGGGAAGAGCAAATTCGAACAAGATAATGTTCAGATTTCTGATGCAGGCAGAAGTCGATTTTGGTATCAGGCTTGCCGAAGCATCAGGCGGAGATCTGAGGAATGCTATACCTCGCGAATCTTATTCAATAGTATTGGTACCTGAGATCAAAGCGAAAGAATTTGAAAAGTTTGTTAAAGGTTATGAGAAAATGTACAAAGCAGAATTTGCGGATACTGAACCTGACCTTAAGTTTATATCTGAAAAGGCTGATCTTCCTTCTAAAGTTATGAATCAGGGTGAACAATACCGGATCATAAGAGCCCTGTTTGTATGTCCCAATAGTGTCCAAAGAATGAGCCAGGCAATGAAGGGACTGGTAGAGACATCAAACAACCTTGCAATTGTAAGGTGTATACACGGCAAGTTTGAGGCATATAATCTCACACGCAGTTCAGTCGACTCTGCCAAAGAGGCAACTGCCTGGAAGATTGCAGCGGTCTTTCAACTGATAGGCGCGGAAATTACAATGACCGGTACATACCCCGGCTGGAAACCGGATATGAATTCGCCGATTCTGAAAACAATGAGTGATGTTTACAAAGGTATTTACGGAAATGTTCCGGAAAAAAAGGCAATTCACGCTGGTCTCGAATGTGGTCTTATAGGAGGTGTTTATCCAAACCTCGATATGATATCATTCGGTCCGACGATCAGATACCCTCATTCTCCTGACGAGAAGGTCAATATTGCATCAGTAGTTAAGTTCTGGGATTTTCTTGTAGGTACGTTGAAACATATTCCGGTTAAAAACTAAATATAAAGAGAGGTTTCTCAAGGTTGAGAAGCCTCTCTTTCTTTTATTCATTTCAGTCTGAAAATGATGTGGGGCAGATTAAAAAGCTCAGTTATGGCGGATATGAAAATCATATCGCATGATGGAATGCTTTTACTTCTTAGTCTGACCCCATTGTTACTGATTATCCTCCTTAGACTTATTTTTCCATTAATTTCCGGGATTATTTTTGCCAGATCCGGTTTCCTTATTGATAGATACTATTCACTCACAGCTATTACGTTTGTTTCAATAATTCCAATGCTTTTTGGAATGGTATATGCCTTTATCTTTCTCGATGAAAACGATCTGTCTGTAGTTCCGGGACAAAATGTAAGACCTGCAAACAGAAGTAACTTAAGCTTGAGAATAATAGTAACGGTTGCTCTCAGTTTTATTATGGTTCTCTTAAGTATACTTATTGCCAATCCTGTACCTGGTGAGGGATGGCTGAGAACTGTTTTTGTTACTTTCCTTTTATCAATCCAATCTCCATTTGTATTTTTTCTCATCTGCAGTCTGGCTGAAAACAGAACTGAAGGTTTGGCTCTCTCAAAGATTTATGCAATTTTTCTTATTACAGTTCCTTTGGGGCTGCTGCTTCATCATCCGTGGAATTATCTTGCATTCTTCTCTCCGCTTTACTGGATAGGATGGACATGGATAGAATCTTCACCTGTTGAAAGTCTTGAATACGGTATAATAGCCATGCTTATTGCAGTGGTCACTGTATTTATATTCTTCCGCCACTTTTTAAAGAAACATCGGGACTGAGATTCCTTTTTTTCTCCAGCACCTTATAGCTTTATTTCAACGAGGAGATCATCCTTCATTACATTGGTATTGGATTTAGCAGTGACTTTAACAACCGTCCCGTTTACAGGAGATAGAAGTTCATTCTGCATCTTCATTGCTTCGAGAATTACTACAGGTTCACCTTTAACAACTGTGGAGCCTTCTCTCACAAGCACATCAATTATTTTGCCTGGCATGGGAGCTTTAATGTATTCCCTTTCAATTTTGCCACGCTTCGAACTTAATACTTTCATCCTCTTAAGTGAAAAAGGCGTTTCCACTGTAAATGTGTAACTTATATCATTAAAGAGAATTTCATATTTATTCTGACTTGATCGTACAATCTCAACAGGGTACTTCCGGTTCTTCCATAATATATAGGTACCATATTTTTCATCAGCCTTAAGCTTAACTTCATAATCCCTTTTTCCAATCCTGATTGTCTGTTTAAGGGGAAGGGAAAAGCTGAATTTCCTGTTTTCGGAAGAAAGCGCGTATAATTTTTTTATCTGAAGATTATCATTTGCCATGACTAACAGCTTGATTTAAAATTGATTTATTCTCTTGTTTAGCAACCAAGGACTCATCTCTTTTCCATGTTCAAAATTGACATTTATACTGTCATCATTAAGGTTTTCTTCTATAAAGAGTTTGGTAGCAAGCCATGCTGCAAGCATCTCTTCATACTCACTGTTAAAATAGTATCTTTCAAGATCTTTTTCGATAAATGCAGTTGTAAAGCTGCCATCCTGGAACTTCTGATGCCGGACAAGCATCCGAAAGAATGGCAGTGTCGTTTTTGTCCCCTTAATCCAGACTTTATCGAGTGCCATTTTGCAGTTTTTTAATGCATCCTTCCGGTCTTTACCTGTAACAATCAGTTTGGCTATCATAGAATCGTAGTTTGCAACTATTGAAGAACCCACCTGAACGCCGGTATCTACCCTGACACATGAATCAGTTGGCATATGCAAACTTTCAATTTTACCCGGGTCAGGTGCAAATCCTGCCTGAACGTCTTCAGCATTTATCCGGCATTCGATGGCCCAGCCTTCAAGCTTAATATCATTTTGCCTGAATTTTAATTCTTCTCCATTTGCGATCCTTATCTGTTGTTCAATCAGATCAAGTCCTGTAATTATCTCAGTAACAGGGTGTTCAACCTGAATTCTTGTATTCATTTCCATGAAATAGAAATTTTTCTCCGAGTCAAGCAGAAATTCCACTGTTCCGGCTGAATAATAATCGACTGCTTTGGCAATCTGGACTGCCATATTGCCCATTTTTTGTCTCAGTTCATCATCAAGAGCACTCGATGGAGCTTCTTCAAGAAGCTTTTGGTGTTTTCTCTGAATAGAACATTCCCTTTCTCCAAGATGAATTACATTTCCTTTTGTGTCGCCAAGTATTTGAAATTCAATATGCTTTGGATTTTCAATGTATTTTTCTACAAATACTGAAGGATCGTTGAAAGCTTTTTCAGCTTCTTTGGAGGCAATGATAAACATCTTCTCCATCTCATCAGGCTTTCGTACGATTCTCATACCTCTTCCACCGCCTCCGGATGCAGCTTTTATTATTACCGGATAACCGATCTTTTCAGCAATAACAGCAGCCTCTTCCTCATTTGCAATATTACCCTCACTTCCCAGGGCCATCGGGATTCCAATGCCTAAGGCAATCCTGCGTGCAATAGTTTTATTCCCCATTTTATAAATAGCATCAGGAGAGGGTCCAATAAATATTAATTTATTTTCGATACATTTCTGAGCAAAGTAGGCGTTCTCAGCCAGGAACCCGTATCCGGGATGAATAGCATTTGCTTTTGTTTTCAGAGCGATAGCTATAAGTTTTTCGATGTCGAGAAAAACAGGGATCTCTGATATATCATCAGTATTATCAAATATCACATCGGCCGAAGCAAGATACATTGCGTTAGGCTCAACAGATGTTTTAACAGCAACAGTTTCAATTTTCATCAAATGGGCAGTCTTCATTATCCTCACTGCAATCTCCCCTCTGTTGGCAATTAATATTCTCTTAATTTTCATCATAAATATTTTAATCTGACAGCGCTAAAGAATGTTGCTGGTTGGTTTTTTCTGGTTTCTGGTTGCTCGGTTCTTGTTTCTTAGTTCTCACGCTAACTGACTTACTTGCAGTGTCATTGCGATCCCGCGAAGCGGGAGCGGCAATCCTTTTATCTTTTACCACCTTGCCCTTTGCCTTATAATGGCATATTCCCATGCTTCCTTGCCGGTACTTTGACCCATTTATTGTTAAGTGCATTAAGTGCGGAGAGGATTTTTTTACGCGTGACAGCAGGATCAATTACTTCATCGATATAACCGCTTTCATCTGCAATAAAGGGATTTGCTATCTTATCACGGTATTTCTTTACGAGCTCTTTTTTAAGCTCAGCCGGGTTCTTCGATTCGGCCAGTTCTTTTCTGTAAAGAATTGCAACAGCTCCATCAGGTCCCATAACAGCAATTTCTGCAGACGGCCAGGCAAAACTGAAATCACCACCAAGGTTTTTACTGTTCATAACAATAAATGCTCCTCCATAAGCTTTGCGGAGTATGATGGTTATTTTCGGTACAGTGGCTTCACTATAGGCGAAAAGTAATTTGGCACCGTGCCTGATTATGCCTGCATGTTCCTGATCAACACCCGGCAGGAATCCTGGTACATCTTCAAATGTAATAATGGGTATATTAAACGCATCACAAAACCTGATAAACCTTGCGCCCTTTGTCGATGAATCGATATCCAGAACACCGGCAAGAACTTTAGGCTGATTTGCAACAACTCCGATAGTTTTGCCTTTTAACCTTGCAAAGCCTGTTACGAGACTTGCTCCAAACAGCTCAGATGTTTCAAAAAGACTGTTTTTATCGACAATCTGGGATATCACATCCCTGACATCGTATGCTTTATTCGGATCTTCGGGAATTATATCCCTTAATTTGATATTTATTTCATTGATTGATCCATCGTCGCTCACAACCGGAGGGTTTTCAACATTATTGGAGGGAAGATAGGATAGAAATTTTTTCAGAGCCAGAATAGTATTTTCCTCATCATCATAGATCATATGGGCAACACCGCTTTTACGTGCATGAATTTCTGCTCCACCCAGTCCTTCGGATGTAACATCTTCATTCAGAACCTCTTTGACAACATTAGGGCCTGTAACAAACATATAGCTGGTATGATTTACCATAAAGACAAAATCAGTGAGGGCAGGAGAGTAGACAGCTCCACCGGCGGCAGGACCCATTATTACAGAGATCTGGGGAATAATTCCGGAGGAATGGATGATATTATGGAAGATACCGGCGTAACCGCTGAGACTTGCAACACCTTCCTGTATCCTTGCGCCACCAGAGTCTATCAGGGCAATTATGGGTGAACCCATTTTGAGGGCCATCTCCTGGATCTTTGCGATTTTTTTTGCATGAACAATCCCCAGCGAACCACCCATTATAGTAAAATCCTGGGCATATGCAAAGACCAGCCTGCCATTTACCTTTCCATGCCCGACAATTACCCCATCGCCATACGATCTTTCAACTTTTCCGAATTCAACAGGCTGATCAGCTGGTGTCACAAAGGCATCTATCTCCTCAAATGTACAATAGTCGAATAGCAGATTGATACGTTCGTGAGCAGTAAGCTTACCTTTTGAATGCTGCTTTTCAGCTTGTTTGGGGCTATATTGTTTTTCTATTGCTGACTGGCGGTCAGTGAAGGCCTTATAATACTTACCCGATAAATCCATACCCATTTTATTTTACGGTGTCAAAAATAGACAATATCAAGTTAATTACAAAAAGAACCTTCGAACGTATTAAAGGCTCATTATGTAATATAATGGTAAACAAATAAATGGATAATAAGTTATTTCGACCAGATTAGAATATGTCTATTGTCTTTTAACCCCCCAACTACCCTTTATACACATTTATAATTTTAACCTGGAATAATTAGAAATTAATATCCACCATCGAATTAATTACAACTACCTGTTATGGGATGATATTCCTCACTTCCTTACTAATGACAACATTTAATAATTCATAGATTATATGAAACTTGTAGAATGATAATTAAAAGATCTTCTTTCTATAGTGCTATCTATTTGATTATGAGATTCCTCGCTTCGCTACTAATGACAACATTTTATAAGTATAACATTATCTGATATTTGTGTTAATGTAATAAACAATGGACTCGTATTTGGTTGGTAACTCGAAATAATACAATTGGTATGTTATCGTAATATGAGAAGGAGATCCTTCGCTTCGCTCAGGATGACATGAAGATCAGGTAGTTATGGGGGGGCAGAAGTGGCGATTCGCAACACTGATTATCTTTTAAAAAGACATGATTTTGCGAATCGCCACTTCTGCCCCCCATTATGTCTCCAAATGAGCTGTCATCCCGAGCGCCAGCGAGGGATCTCCCAGAACCATCCACTTCTTCCCTCCACTACATAATAAATACTGTCATTCCGAGTCCCCATACAATTTTGCACATCAATTCATATTACAACTGGCTCTGAAAGAGCCTAATCCCCCGGCTGGCGCCGGGGGTTATTCATATTTAGCCACTTCGTGGCTTAAAAAAACAATACTAAAAATGTTAGATTCTATAACCTGATATACAAGTATCTCTTAATCTGTGAGATACTAAATGTTGTCATTAGTAATCCGCCAGCTGGCGGAGAAGGTGGTTGTCTTTTGTCTTTAAGCCTATTTCGGTTTGAACAATCCCTCCGCATTAGACCCCAGCATCCCTGCCTGCAGCATTATTTCGCTTGCTTTTTTCAGCTTTTTGATCATATTTTTATTCACAACCGGATAATGACTGATCTTTTCCAGTTTGTCGCCAATATATTCGAGGTCTTCATCGGTTGTGGTCCAGTGGCGGGAATTGTAAATCGTAAGGTCAAGGGGCCGGGAATAGGAACGCAATGACTTATCTCCAACAATATTGAAATAAAAATCAAAATAGGACATAACAAGTTCACGCAATGAACGATACACAGGTTCTCTGTATCTCAGCGAGGTGAAGTTGGATTTTGCTACTGCACCCCAATGACCATCTTCTTTGAACACAGTAATCACATGATCATCATCATTATAAGCTTTCAGGTCGACAATCAGAGGTTTGTACCCATTATACTGCAATACTGCTGCGGAAAAAAGTGCGCCCTCAAAACAATGGGCAGACTTTTTCTTTATTACCCATCTTGGCGACCTGCATTCATATTTTGGATTATAATCTATAGAATCGAGAAATCCCTGGATCTTGTCAGGATCGCTCAATGTCTTTAAAAACTTAATCTCGTCTGGTGTCCACTCCATAATGTTTGTTTTACGTTTTCCATTTCGCGTTTTTACCCCCCAACCCCCCCAAGGGGGGGCTAAATCCAATACAATACGGATAATATCTTTTGTCTTAGCCTCAACCTCAACCTTAGCCTTAGCCTTTAGTTAGTTTACTGATAATCCTCTTCATATCTTCGTATTGCCCCTCCATGCTCTTCACCAGCTGAAGCTGGGCCCTTGTTCTCTGAAGATTATGAAATTCGTGATGTATTTTAAAATAGTGGTCGCCGTCAATAAAATCAGTAAGAAAACGGAGAGCAATAGTATAGGTAATTAATCGTGGTGCAAATGCAAGAAATTCCTTTTCCACATCATTCAGTGTTTCAACTGTTTCGGAAAGGTAGCCCTCAGAATATGCTTTGAAGAGATTTATATCCATTCTGATCCTGGAAAGATCATTCTCATCTTCCGAAGCAGTATTTGCCGCTGTTCTGATAGAATCACCAAAATCATAGTGGATATATCCGGGCATTACGGTATCAAGATCAATAACACATAACGCTTTATCATTTTCATCCAGAAGTATATTATTGAATTTTGTATCGTTATGCGTGATACGAAGCGGGATCTTGCCTTCATTCCCCAGTTTTAGTATAATCTTCATCTCCTCAGCCCTTTTATGGATCTGATCAATCTCCTCAGCTACACTTTTGACTCTTCCGGCAGGATTTTCACTTATCTTAATATTGAATGTCTGAAGTCTTTTTTCGATATTGTGAAACCAGGGAATGGTTTCGAACAGGGGACCTCCGGGCATATCTGAAAGCATAGCCTGGAAACGGCCAATCGCCTTTCCCCCTTCAAATGCTTTATCCGGACTATCAACAACGTTATAAGAATGATGATTTGAAATAAATATGTACATCCTCCAGTAATTGCCCTCACCGTCAATGATCCAGCTTTTTCCATCATGGGAAGGGATCAGACTCAGGCATTCCCTTTTAATATCAGAACCAGGTATGGTTCTTAATTTGTTTCTCAGATGAACGGTAACTCTTTCGATATTTTGCTGAAGTTCAGGAATGTTTTTAAAAATCTTGTTATTCAGCCGCTGAAGTATATAATCGTCTTTATCCCTTTCAACTGTCTCAATCCTGAAGGTATCGTGAATATGTCCGCTGCCATAAGGTTCACCGTTTAAAAAAGTTCCATCTGCAACAAATAATTCAAATATATCCTTCAGATTATAGCCCATATCATTTTCCTGCTTTATGACCGATGAAAGCGTAATACATAATAATAAGGTATGATGGAACACAAATCCAGTAAGCTGACTGGGTTGAGAAAATAACAGCCAGTTTCCCATATAACAATGGTAGTACAGCACCACCTGCAATAGCCATTATGATCATAGCTGAAGCGGTTTTTGTAAATCTGCCAAGCCCGCTTATTGTCAATGGCCATAGTGCCGGCCACATAAGTGAGTTTGCGAGACCCATTAAAGCAACAAAAAGAACTGTTAAAGGCAAAAGAAGTTTTAATGGTGAAAAAGTAACAATATCAATAAATGGTATTGTAAAAGTAAGATGAGAAGGAGTAATAATTGCTGCAAGTGCAAAGAGTACACCAAGAATTGCGCAGATTTTCAAAGCTGTAACCTGTTTGATATATTTTGGTATAAGCATTATCCCTGAAAGATATCCTACTATCATGCTTAGTAATGTAAGGGAAGTAAAATATTTTGCGGAGCTCATTGCTATTCCAAGTGATTGACCATATCTTATGATAGTATCACCAGCTATAACTTCAACTCCTACATAGAAGAAGAATGCAACTACCCCGATTATAAGATGTGGAAACTGCCATACACTTGTTTTTTTGAGGTTTGATTCAGTGCTTGCTGCATCTTCTGCATCGGTGTCAACTTCAGGGAGATGAGCAAACCGGAGAAAAAGCCCAAGAAGTACAAGGATCACTGCCATAACGATATATGGATAAATAACCCTGGTTGCCAGTTCATCCAGTAAAACTGCCCTGGAAACTGCATCAGCTGCCTGTGCAAGATTTTGTTCGAGAATATTTGCATCTTTTAATATAATACTGGCAAGTATGATTGGAGCTAAAACGCCGGCAAATTTATTTGCAATTCCCATTATGCTGATTCTTTTGGCAGCACTTTCGGGGGGGCCGATAATAGTAATATAAGGGTTTGACGCTGTCTGAAGAAGAGCCAATCCCGTTCCTTCAACAAATAATCCGAGGAGAAAAAGGCCGAAGGTCCTTGTCATAGCTGCAGGAACAAAAATCAGTGCACCGGCTGCCATTATCCACAATCCCAGCGACATTCCATTCTTAAATCCTGTTTTCTTAAGGACCCATGAAGAAGGCAAGGCCATAACGAAATATGAGATGTAGAAAGCAAAAGTTACAAAGTAGGCCTGAAAATCATTTAATTCACAGGCTGTCCTCAGGAATGGGATAAGAATTCCATTAAGCCATGTAACGAATCCGAAGATGAAAAAAAACAGTCCGATAATGGATATTGAAAAGATATAATCTTTCCTGCTGATGGCGTTTGTTGATGTGTTGGTAATCATGTCCTCGATTTTTAGTAATTCCTGATTCCTGATTTCTGATTTCTGATGAGAAGTTTTCAAAACTAATCTTTTTATCTCTTGGAAACAAGAAAAAATAAATTTGTTTTTTTAGTTCAAAAGTTATAGAACTGATCCGGAATTATTTTAAATTTGTCAAAAGTCTGGAGTCGGAAGACCGGAGTCAGAAAAGAGAAATTGGTGTGCGGCATGAGACGTGTGGCACCCCCCAACCCCCCCAGGGGGGGCTATTATTTCTCTATGTACTCTCCCGATAGATCGGGACAAGTTGTGCATCTCTCCTGCTTCGCGGGACAAGTTGTGACAGTTCTTTCCTTTTGCCTTATTACTTATTACTTATTACAGGAATCATGCTTACCCAGGAAACGAAAATTCGCGAAACTATTGAAGAGACAGGCAAAGTATTTGAAAAGTTTGGTCTGACACCAATGCAGGGCAGGATCATATCCTATTTCACAGTCAGTGATCCTCCTGAAAAGACATTTGATGAGCTGGTAAAATATTTTAAAGCCAGCAAAAGCTCTGTCAGCAATTCACTTAATTTCCTTTTGCAAAATAAGATAATTGATTACAAGACGTTTGCATCTGACCGTAAGCGATATTTTTATATTACAGATTCATTCTTCATGGTTTATTTTAAAAAGGTTCTGGAGAATGTTGTGGAATTAAAAGAACTTTCCTACAGGACGGTATCAATGCGAACACCTGAATATCCTATGGCAAGTGAAAAAATTCTGAAATGGATTGAAAATGCTAACCTGTTTCAGCAGACGCTTGAGAGTGCCCTGGAATCAATTCAGAATGAAAAATAGGATCTTAATTATAATTTAAAGTAAGTTGGATTATTAATAATTTTATTCATATTCACTCTTAAAGAATGAGATCCCTCGTCCGCCAGCCGGCGGACGAGGGATCTCATGACATGGTAGAGTCATAAGGGAAGAAGTGGCGATTCGCAATACCAGTCAGCATTTTAGAGGAATTCACCTGCAAATCGCCACTTCTTCCCTACACTAACAACCTAATTATCATGTTATTCCGAGTCTCTATACAAATTTTGTACACCAATTCATATTACAACTGGCTCTGAAAGAGCCTAATATGAATAACCCCTGGCGAAGCCAGGGGTAGACATCCACTCACCGTCTACAGCTCTGAAGGAGCTGAATATAAC
>Ga0066793_10001374_pt1 | contig 10987 bp, 9 predicted proteins | sample PersoiDNA2013189_FD_83876 | JGI IMG/M metagenome (GOLD analysis project Ga0066793, IMG submission 83876) | Permafrost soil microbial communities from the Arctic, to analyse light accelerated degradation of dissolved organic matter (DOM) -... | ecosystem: Environmental > Terrestrial > Soil >...
TAAAGGGTACCGCGCAAAAATTCATCACCCCACCTGAAGTTGAGGCCTTGAAAACCTTGACCGGCGCTAAAGAAGGCGACCTGATTCTTTTCGTGGCCGATGGCCATGCGGTAGCCAATAAAACCCTGGGCGCTCTGCGCCTGCACTTCCGCGACCGCCTGTCATTGGTGGATAAAAACGTGATGGCCTTCGCCTGGGTAGTGGATTTCCCCATGTTCGAGTGGAATGAAGAGGACAAAAAGTGGGACGCCGCGCACCATCCCTTCACCATGCCCAAGGTGGAGGACCTGGCTAAGTTTGATACAGACCCTGCAGGCATCCTCTCAGACGCTTATGATATGGTCTGCAACGGTTATGAGATGGCCTCCGGTTCAATCCGCATCCACCGCCGCGACATCCAACTGAAGATCTTCCAATTATTGGGGTTGAAAGACGAAGACATCCAGGCTAAATTTGGCCACTTGCTCGAGGCCTTCGAATTCGGTGCGCCCCCTCACGGCGGGATAGCCCCCGGTATCGACCGGTTGGTGATGCTGTTGGCGGACGAGCCCAACATCCGCGAGGTGATCGCCTTCCCCAAGAACCAGGCCGCGCGCGACATGATGGCCGATGCACCCTCCCCGGCCACCGACAAACAGCTCAACGAGCTGCATATCCGGGTCGTAGGGGCGACCCTTCCTGGCTCACCCATACCCTGACCAGCCAGGGCGGGTCGCCCCTACGCCATCAATACTCACCGATACCCTGATCGTAAGGGCGACCCGCCCTGAATTTTTGAACCATTGGTATAAAAGGAAGGGTCGCCCCTACTCGATCACCACGACGGTGTGCGGTCCGACCGGGGGCAGCGGGATGGTGATATACCCATCCGAGAGGGAAAATTCCAGGGGTGATTCCTCCGGCGCCAGGTAAACCCGGTTCGGGGCCAATCCATCTGCCCGAACGGCCACACTCATCCCATACACCGGCCAGGCCTGGTCGACGTGTGGAATGGGTTGCGCGGTACGACGAGCCTGGTAATTGACGATATGCAAGATACGCCTGGCCGGTCGTCCGGAACCAGCCGGTTGGGAATGCAGGGAAAATTCAGTCCAACCCGGCCCGTGCGGTTTTATTAAGGGAGGTTGCATAAAGTGGCGCAGCGCCGCCTGGACTGCCGCGCGGTAAACCCAATAATCATGCTGGCGGTAAGCACTGAACAGCGGGGCCGCAAAATAAAGCAGGCCACCCTTTCGCGCTGCCAGGGGAGTCCCCAGGCCCTCACCTACCGGGGCGTGCTGGTGGCTGGTGAAGTGTTCCCAGGTGCGGTTGAACAGGGCCAGCTTGAGCTCGCCCAAAGTCTCTGCCCCCGCGACAGGCTGCACCTGGTGGGCCTGATTGTAAAACACGTAATCGTAATCTGCGTCCAACCCATCCTCGGCCAGGCCCGTATCCAGGCGCAGGTAGCATGGCACGGTGGCCACCCTGCCCTGGTATGTGACGGGCATACCGGGCAGTTGGAACATTCCACTGGCAGAGTCCAGCCCGGCCGTACCGCTCAGAACCAACCGGCCATCCCTCGCCAAGTAGTCCTCCAATTTTGCAAGCAAAGGCGGATCCAGGCTGGCTCTGTCAGGCAGCACCAACAACGGGTAACGGGAAAAATCGCTGGTTGGCTCGATGATGTCGAACTGGATGCCAGTCTCAAGGAAGATCTGTGCTGCGCCTTCCACGTCTGGGCTGTACGTTCCGGCCATGGGGTTAGCCCCGCTGGAGGAGCCCATCGCCAGGATAGCGGCCTCGGCCTGCGGGGTGGCATTTACCAACCAGGGTTCGAGACGCTCGATCCGCCCAAAAGAATGCGCCAGCAGGCGATAGACGGCCGGGTCCAGGCGGCCATTTGGATGCAGTTGATCGCCCACACACACCTTCGCCCCGGCCGCCAGGATCGTCCCAACCTCATAATCCAATTGGTCGGGCGTCTTCAACCCGCCAAAATCCGCCCATGATTTATGGAAACGTCCGGTCATGCCAACCGTTTCCAGGCCGTAAGTACGTGCCTGACGCCCCATAATGGGAAAATGGAGATAGCCCCAGGCATCGCCAGAAGTGGGCAGACTTTCGACTTCCAGGTGGGTCATAAAAGGGGTAAACTGTCCGACCCGCGAATTGACTGTGCCGTTATAAAAGTTCGTTGCGCGCGGCGCTCTACCCTTCACCAGGTCGCTGATGCGTTTGAAGAAGGCCGCGTCTTGCTGGTTGGCGTAGGCCCATACCGCCTGATCATCCGCCAGGTTAACCCCAGCATGGCGCATCTGTGCCTGGGCCCAGGCAGAGTAATTGGGGGCCGTGAAACAAATGTCAAACCAGAAGCCATCCACCTCATAATCCGCCAGCAGTTCCTCCACCTGTTCAGCCACGAAGTCTGCGTAAGGGCTGGCCACGTCCAGCGTGGTCCAACCCCAGGCGCCCGAAAGGGGTGGGCGCATGGCGGCAGTCCCATCCTTGTTGATGACAACCCAATCCGGATGTTTGATACCCGCCAGGTCGTCCCATTTAATCGTATAATAGATTGGGCAGCGGATGCCGGCGCGGTGCAGGGCCTCGATTTGCTGGCCAAGCAGGTCGAATTTCAAATTGGGATGCGGTGTGCCAACCCGGGTGGGGTAATAGGCGAATCCATGGTGGCATTTGGCAAATATATTAATCGAATTAACCCGCCCCATCTGGAGGGTGGCGACGAACTCATCCGGGTCGAAATGGATCCCCACGTCCTGGCACTGAGCCGACGTGTGAAAATCAAGGTGAAGCTGGCGGAAGGGTTGGTCATTGGAAGGCATAATCGTTCCGGTATAAAAAGAATGGAGAATTATTCAATTATAGTTGATAACCAACCGCCGGATGAAAAATGTTGACATCTGGCTTCAAACGTGCTATACCATATACGGTTTTGTAAACGATTACAGGAACCCAATTCATTCATGTCTTCTCACCCGGATCCTCACCATCCTGACCTCTCCCGGCGGCCCACCATTCACCAGGTCGCCAAAAAAGCCGGCGTATCAACTGCCACCGTCTCGCGCGTACTGACCGGGCGCGACAAGGTCAGCACTGAACTGGCGGAACAGGTCATGCAGGCGATCCATGAGTTGAGCTACCGGCCCAACCGGACCGCCCGCCTGCTGCGTGCACGTAAGGCACAAAAGATTGGCCTGGTGGTATCGGATATCCAGAACCCCTTCTTTACCAGCGTGGTACGCGGGGTGGAAGACCTGCTGCAGCCGGACGGTTATGTCCTGTTGGTCGGGAATACGGATGAAGATCCCACACGCCAGACTGCTTACCTTGAAGCTCTGGTAGATGAAGGTGTGGCAGGGATCATCCTGGTGCCCACCAGCGGCGATCCACGCGCATATAAGGCCGCCAGCGCAAGCCAGTTACCCCTGGTCATCCTCGATCGGCGCATCGAAGCGGTCCAGGCCGACAGCGTGATGACCGATAACGTGGCTGCCGCAATGACCGCCACACGCCATTTGATCCGCCTGGGCCATACCCGCCTGGGTTTCATCGGCGGACTGGCACACGTCAGCACCGCCATTGACCGCGAGGCCGGCTTTAATCGTGCACTCAGCGAAGCAGGGCTGCCCACCAGCCATGGATCGATCCAACCGGGGAATTACCGCTTGCTCGGAGGTTATCAGGCCATGCGCCTGCTGCTGGACCAACCTGACCCACCCAGTGCTGTTCTGGTGGCCAATAACGTGATGGCCATGGGCGCGCTCCAGCTCATTTACGAACGCGGCCTATCCATCCCAAAGCAAATTGCCCTGGTAGGCTTCGACGACATTCCATGGGCCGTTTCCATGCAAACCCCGCTGACGGTCATCGCCCAGCGCTCCTACGAGATCGGCCAGAAAGCCGCCGAATTGGTGCTGGCACGCATTCAAGAGCCCGACCGCCCCTTTGAGCACATCTTGCTGCAAGCCGAGTTGATCATCCGCGCCTCGTGCGGAAGCCTACCCGGATAAAACCATCGGCCATGACTATTTACCACTATCGAATTTATTTCAAGGAGATTAAAGATGAACTCATCAGAAAGCTTCAAGACTCATTCACCTGCCAACCGCTGGGTCGGGCCTTTGCCCAAAATCGGCATCCGCCCAACGATCGATGGCCGGCGCAACGGTGTGCGTGAATCCCTTGAAGACGTCACCATGGGACTGGCGCGCGCGGTCGCGGCATTCCTGTCGGCCAACCTGCGCCACGCCAATGGCCTGCCAGTTGAATGCATTATCGCCGACACGTGCATCGGCGGCGCCGCCGAAGCCGCCATGGCCGCGGCCAAATTCTCCCAAGAAGGCGTGGGGCTTTCCCTGACCGTCACGCCCTGCTGGTGCTATGGCTCAGAAACCATGGATATGGATCCACTGATCCCCAAAGCAGTGTGGGGCTTTAATGGCACCGAGCGCCCCGGCGCCGTCTACCTGGCAGCCGTACTGGCCGGCCACAACCAGAAAGGCCTGCCAGCCTTTGGAATTTACGGACATGATGTACAGGACGCGGGCGATAAGACCATTCCGGCGGACGTCCAGGAAAAGCTGCTGCGCTTTGCGCGCGCCGGCCTGGCAGCCGCGACCTTGCGCGGAAAAAATTACCTGGCGATGGGCGGCATCTCGATGGGCATCGCCGGATCGCAGGTCGACCCGGCCTTCTTCGAAAACTACCTGGGCATGCGCCTCCAAACGGTGGATATGAGCGAGTTTACCCGCCGCATCGAGGAACACATCTACGATGAAGATGAGTTCACCCGTGCGCTGGCCTGGGTTAATGCCCACTGCAAAGAGGGCGACGACCACAACGCCACACAGCGCCAACGCAGCCGCGCCCAGAAAGATAGAGATTGGGCTACCTCGGTCAAAATGGCGCTGATCGCTCGTGATATGATGTCTGGCAACCCGCGCCTGGCTGCGACCGGCTTTGGCGAAGAAGCCATGGGTTTCAACGCCATCGCTGGGGGTTTCCAGGGCCAGCGCCAGTGGACCGATCACTCCCCAAATGGCGATTTCATGGAAGCCATGCTCAATTCGTCCTTTGACTGGAACGGCATCCGCGCCCCTTACATTATGGCTACCGAAAACGATGCTCTCAACGGCACCGGCATGCTGTTCGGCAACCTCCTGACCGGCACAGCCCAGATTTTTGCGGATGTGCGCACTTATTGGAGCCCCACAGCTATCCGCCGAGTGACCGGCTACACCCTCACCGGCAAAGCCGCGGGCGGTTTCATCCACCTGATCAACTCGGGGGCGGCCGCCCTGGATGGCTCTGGCCAGCAGACTAAGGATGGGATGCCGGTGATCAAACCCTTCTGGGATGTGACTCCTGAAGAAGCCGCGGCTTGTTTGAATGCCACCACCTGGTACCCGGGTAACACCGAATATTTCCGCGGAGGCGGCTGGTCGTCGCAGTTCGTCACGCGCGGGGGAATGCCAGTGACCATGTCACGCCTGAACCTGGTCAAAGGCCTTGGACCCGTGCTGCAAATTGCTGAGGGAGAAGTGGTGGACGTACCCGCGAATGTATACAATCTGCTCAACCAGCGCACTGACCCCACCTGGCCGACCACCTGGTTTGCCCCCAATCTGACCGGCAGCGGGCCGTTTAAGGACGTCTATTCGGTGATGAACAACTGGGGCGCAAACCACGGCTCGATCAGCTACGGGCACATCGGCGCCGATCTGATTACCCTGGCCTCCATCCTGCGCATCCCGGTATGTATGCACAACGTGCCGGAAGAAAATGTCTTCCGCCCCAGCGCCTGGACGGCTTTCGGCGCTCAGGATCCGATGGGCGCCGATTTTCGCGCCTGCCAGAACTTCGGTGCTTTATACGGCCGCTATTAAAATCTAACAACCCCCTCCCCTACCCCGTGGAGTCTGGCCTTTCAGCAAACAGCCAATGACCGCTGGTGTGCTGCTCGAACCTGTCCCAATGAATGGGGCTTGCGCGAGATAAAGGCTAAACTCCCGGGGTTTATATTTTTATTGAGGGTTTGATTGCTGCCAGCCTTTGCCATGCAAGTATGGCCCAGGGGAGCATGGCAAACAGCCCAACCAAAGCCGGTCCGTCCTGACCGATAATAAAGGCGGTAAAAACTGTCCCAAGGCCAGTGACCATATAGCTGCCTATCGCCAGCCGGTCAAATTCCGGGTGCGTCTGGCCCGGGCTAACGGGGGCCTTCGAGTGGAACAAAGACAACGCGCCAAAAAACAATCCATAGGTAACAAAGGTGGTTAACCACCATCCCCCATAGTTTTGTAAAGGCACCCCGAAATAGGGTCGGGTAACTGCCGCGCCATCCCAAACCCAATGACCCGCTTTCACCATCAAGGGATCCATCACCAGGTCCCAAGAGGTCATCACCAACCCACCTAACGCCGCTATGCCCAGAAAAGGGAAGAACCCGGCGTATTCGTTAACCCCCCTTACGCCAGAGAGCGTTCGCGCGATCACGAGGGATGGGTACATCATTATAAACCAGGCGAGAGGAATTAAAAAAGGCACCAGGTCAAGGAATTTTGGTCCCAATGAATGGGTGTAATGGTATGGGCCGTATACCAGGCCTGTGGCGACCCCAATACTTTCAAATAACAGACTGATGACAAAACAAAACCCCACAAGCAGACCAGCCTGCCACCAACCCCAGCACTGCCCGGCATGTAAAACAGCAAAGGTAAAGGCGATCAGCGTCAGAAATGGGGTTAATGGCGGGGTAAGTGGAATAGGCGCTAGCAGGGCAACCACGCTGTAGAAAGTCAAAAGGATATAAACCGCCAGAAGCCCAGTCGTGATCCGGTAAAGGGTTGTTGTTCGATCAGCCATATTCCTCGATGCTTTTGTAACTGCTCAGCCATGCATAGAAAGTTCCCGAATTTGAGGTGTTTGCGGGTGCTTCGCACCCGCAAACACCTCAAATTCGGGTCTTTTTCATAAACTGAACACCTCGACCAGCCCAGAATATTGTTCGACGATGGCTTTCACGATCACCAGTCCAAGGCCGCTGCCAGGGAAACCGGTAGACGTACATCCAGCAGGACGAGGTGGGCATCATGATCGCAAATGTAGCGGATGCCATCCTCGCCTGATCGCTTGCTGACTACGCCAAATCCATGCAGCTCCAGCCAGGCCTGCAAACTGCTGGCCACGGCCAGATCATCCTCGATCATCAGCAGCTTGAATACCGTCTCGGTCAAACCCGGCTTTCTCCGTTTTGGACCGGGACATCTTTGGTCTCCAATCGGGGTTTAAACCCGCCTGGCTCAGGCTTACCTTTCTCCTGATCGATGACTTCCAACGTTTCCAAATCCTGGGTCAGACTCCGGCGGCGGAGCGCCAGACTGACCAGGTAAATCGCCATGATCACGAAAATAACGATATAGCCTGCGACAAAATAATTCAAGGTATCAGCAGGTCCATTAGCTGGCATTATCAACTCCTTTCTTAAGAAAGCCTGAGCTTGAGCTGTTCGACTTTATCGGCCAACTCACCCAGGCGGATCCGGTGCCATAACATGTCCACATAAATTAGAGAAAAGACGACCAGGCTGGTCAAAAACGTTTGTAACATCCTGGCGGTCATATCAAAACTGCCCGTGGCCTGGGGGTCGCTTCCGCCGATCACCACCGGATGGATCGTGCGGAAAATGCGGATGGAAAAGAAGGTCAGAGGAACGCTGACGAAACCCAAAATGACGTATACCGCGCCGAAGCGCGCGCGTCGGTCCGGGTCTTCGATCCCCTGGCGCAGCATTAAGTAAGCCGCGTAGATTAACTCCATGATCGTCACGGTCGTCAGGCGCGGGTCCCAGGTCCACCAGGTATTCCAGATTGGCCGCGCCCAGATGGAGCCCATGATGATGGCAATCAGCATGAAGACCATACCGATCTCCACCGAGGCCAGCACAACCAGGTCCCAACGGCGGTTACCCGTCCGAAGATAAGCGATTCCAGCCCCCAACGACACCGTAAAGCTGAGCATTCCAACCCAGGCTGTGGCAGTATGGAAGTAAAAGACTTTTTGCACCAATCCCATGACCGCCTCGGTGGGGGCATAGAAGAACACCATGCCTGTTGCCAGAGTAAGGAGCAGTGCGGATGCATAATCCAGAATGGTCAGAACACGAGGTTGAGCTTGCATATTATCCTCTCTTTAACATTACTCTTCCACCACGTAGTCAAAGACCATAAAGGCTACCGCGGTGAAGATGACATCATAAACCACCAATAAAGTTAACCAGGGCTGGATGGCGGCCAACTCCAGGCCTTGCAAAAAACCGCTGCTGGCTTTGACGGCCGCAACCAGAAGCGGGATAACGATAGGAAACAACAGTATGGGCAGGAGGATATCGCGGGTACGCGCCTGAACGGCCATACTGGCCAACAACGTACCCACCGAGACATAACCCACCGCGCCCAAAAAGATCACCCAGATCAACCCGAGGTTGAACAGGTTGACATTATACAGGATGCTGTACAATGGCAGCACGATGGCAGCCACCAAAAGAATAAAAACCAGGTTGGCTATGACCTTAGCGAAATAGATCACCGACCGATCTACCGGAGCCAGGAGCAGGCCATCCAGGCAGCCATTGTCTTTTTCCACCGCCATCGAACGGTTCAAGCCAAGCGTCCCCGCAAAGGTAAAAGTGACCCACAGCACACCCGCAGTGACCGAAACACGCGTTGCGGCATCCAGTTCTAAAGCGAAGTTAAAGATCAAAATAACCAGCAAGGAGAAAACCAGCATACCCGATAACAGCTCGCGGCTGCGCATCTCGGCTACCAGGTCTTTCCAGACTACCGCCCCGATCGCCTGGAAGTAATGGCGGAAGGGTATACTAGAAGCCGCCGGGTGCGCGGGGATTTTTTCGACCTGTGAACGGACGTTCATTGCAACGCCTCGCGGTAAAAGGTCAGCAGCCCATCCTGATGGAGGGCCTGGCGTGCCACGGATGCCAGGATAACGCCGCGTGAAAGCACATCAAAACGCGAAGCCAGGTTGGCGGCTCGCACCAGGTCGTGCGAGGTCATTACCACCGTGCGCCCACGAGATGTGACCTGGCGCAACACGCCGTCCAGCATATCGCACGCATCCTGGTCCAGCCCCGTATAAGGCTCATCCAGAAGGAGTACTTCCGGATCGTGTAGAACCGATCGACCGATCGAAAGGCGCTGAGCCATCCCACGTGAAAAAGTGCGCACCAGGTCGCGCCTCCGGTTGGCCAATCCAACCAGATCCAGAATGGCATGGACACGTTGATCCAGGTCGGTAATGGCATACATCCGCCCGTAAAAACGCAGGTTTTCTTCAGCCGTGAGATCGCCGTACAGCAGCGGTTGGTGCGAGACGACCCCTAACCGCTGGCGCACAGCGGAAGCCTGCCCGGGCAAAGCATATCCAGAGATGCGCACATCACCCAGCGTCGGACGCGCCAATGATGACAGGATGCGCAGAAAGGTGGTCTTGCCCGCTCCATTCGGACCCAGCAGGGCGACAAATTCGCCTGGCACAACGCGAAACTCGACCCCGCGCAGGATGACTTTGGGCCCAAACCGTTTTACCAGGCGATGAACTTCAATCATAATAACGCATCCTTCGACCCCGTTCTTAGCCTCAATGACCCAATCCCGAGGGTTTCATCCCCTGGTAACTGCTGCGCAAGCGTTCTTTTAATTCAGCCCGCCGGGTCTGATAAGCCGCATCAGGCAGGTGGCCCTCTTTGTGCAAATCATCCAGGGTTAGGATAGCGTCGATAATGGTATCCGCATCTTCATGAGCCACCGTCGCCGGGCTGGCAGGCTGTCTCTTTCGGCCTTTGAGACCACCCGAACGGTAGAACCACCACCCAGCCAGGGCCAGTGACACCAGCAGTACACTGCTGCCGATGATCAGATTGGTGTTACTCGAGCTGCCGGATGGGCCGCTAGAAGCCGTTTGCTTTGGTTGGCCAGACAGGCTAAACGACAGTTTAGAATCATTGGCAATATCATTGGCAGAATAGACGTGGAAGGTAATCCCTTGCATAACTTGCGAACCACTGTCAGTCAACTGACTGCTCTGGATGCTGATCCCATTCTGAGGCAGCAGCACGACCGCGGCTTTAATCGGCAGCGGAGCAGGCAGGCTCAGATCCAGGTGGTTCTGGTAGGGCATGTTGTAGGCAAATAAAACCTGGTGCTGAGCCACGCCCGGGGAGACGCTGGCTGTATCGCCAAAGCCATTAGGAGCGGAAAGATAGCGTTGTCCCAACTGGCCATCCTGGAACTGAAGATTGGTGGCTCCAACCGGCAGGCCAAAACGGATCACTGGCTGGCCGGGTGTAGACGCCACAATCACTTTGTTGGTCGGGTTAGTGATAATAAACAGTTCTACCACCTGGATGACTCCAGGCGTGGTGAAATCTAAAAAGACATGCATACGATCCACTGAAAGGGTCGACGCGTCGCCTGAAGTGGCATGCACCGGGATGGATAAATTCAAGCTGTTCGAACCAGAAACTGGCGTGCCCACATCGGAGCTAAATGTCACCTGGTTAAGGGTTACAGAAGTCATGAAGACACGACCCGCTGGCATCTCCACATTGGAAACTGTATAAGTGCCATCCGAATTGACCGGTGTGGTCAAATTAACAACCGGGGTGGTGCCGTCAAAACCTTGCAGGGTGACGTTCAACCCATTGGGAATATCCGTTGGTACGCCTGCATCAAAGGTGATCTTGCCTGTAATGACGCCAGCCGTTGATGTCTGACTGACAACCGGCGGAGTCTGAGTGCCGGCCACTGTAGTCTGTGTAGCAGCTCCCGGAGTCTTATCGCCTGGGGTCGGAGTCATTTCACCCGGGGTGGACGTTTGGTCACCAGGTGGTGAGATCACCGTCGGACTGACGGGCGTCGCCACGGCAGCTTGATCGCTGGCCGGCCCATTGGCAAAAGACAGGCCGCGCAAATAA